>Ga0164292_10000382_pt1 | contig 34116 bp, 24 predicted proteins | sample GEODES117metaG_FD_111486 | JGI IMG/M metagenome (GOLD analysis project Ga0164292, IMG submission 111486) | Eutrophic lake water microbial communities from Lake Mendota, Wisconsin, USA - GEODES117 metaG | ecosystem: Environmental > Aquatic > Freshwater > Lake | place: USA: Lake Mendota...
ATTGTGCCTTGCTCGGTCGCCACAGGGACATTGCGGTTTACGCGAATCTTCCCTGCTGGACCGCTCTCACCTGTGACGGTGAATCCTGTTGGGACGCCCTCTGTATCTAGGCCAGGCCACTGAGCAGACTTACCAGTTTTGACGTACACGCCAGAGACCATGGTTGATGACTTCTTAGCTGGCATCGATATAGATGGAGCAGGAACTGCAGACTCTGAGGCCGCAGAACCAGCCACAGACTCAGTTGGCTCCTGGATGGAAGCCACTGGAATCACGCCTTCACGACCTGTCATTGAGTTAAATCCGAGGAATGCAGTTACTACCAATAGTAAGGAGAGAGCGACTTTCGAAGACTTGGCTGCAAGCTCGGATGCCTTCTTATAGGTGGTTGAAAGCATGTCGAGAGCTGTGAGGCCAAGCTCTTGGTCGATAACGAGCTCTGAAAGCACACGGCGAAGAGATGTGCGAGCGCGGGAAACCGTATGGCGCACTGCAGATTCCTTGATTCCAAGCTCCGCTGCGATTTCTTCTGTTGAACGTCCTTCCATCTCCCACATCACTAGCGCTGCGCGCTCAGCAGGAGAAAGTAGAGCCAAAGCCTGGCGAATAATCGCTGCATCCTCAGCCTGAGAGAGAACTTCTGAGTGATCGCCTGAAACCTGCCACTTTGCCTCAACTTCAGCCTGGGCATCGTCGATAACCACAAGGTTAGGTCGGCGGCCTTCCATGCGGAAGTAGTCGATGCAGAGATTTTCGATGGTGCGGTGTAGATAAGAAAGAGCGTGCTCTTCAGATTCAAGCTCAGGGGCAGCAAGCATGAACTTGATAAGTGAGTCTTGGGTGATCTCTTCAGCCTTAGCTGAGTCCTTCAATACGCGATTGGCGTGCGCGAGTAGCTCTGAGCGGTGCTCAGTGTAAAAAGCCCCCAGTTCAGCAACTGTCCATACGCTAAGTGCCACTTTGTAGATCCTTCATTGACCGGTTTTGTCTTGCAGAGTCAGCCGTCGCCGCCTCTATCCTCTACTACGAATCCCAGTCTAGATTGTCGCGGGAAGGGGACAAAAGGGACAAAATGCCCTTTAGCTCCTGCGGAGTACCCAGACCAAGTGTGAAGGGTCCCTTATTCCTGTGATGTGGCGTCTCAGATTGGATGGTGACTTAATCGCACTTTTTCTTCATCCTTTAAAGTCCCATCAGCTTTGCCTGATCATGAAAAGAAGGAACTAAAGTTTTTACTTCATTAAAACTTCCCTCTGCAATAACTCGTCCACCCTCTAAGTAAACTACCGTGTCAACATTTCTTATAGTAGAAAGCCTATGGGCAATTAAAATTACAGTGACGTGGCCCTTCAGAAGAGAAATAGCTTCACTTAATTCAGACTCTGTTTTCCCATCAAGGGAACTGGTTGCCTCATCCATAACCAGGAGTACAGGTTTGCTAAACATGGCGCGTGCTATTCCTAGCCTCTGGCGCTGACCACCGCTGAGCATCGTGCCCCTGTCTCCAACATAACTATCCAAACCATCGGTTAATGACATTACAAATTCATCTAATTGCGCAATTCGTAATGCTTCCCAAACTTCAGAATCACCAACTAAACTTGAGTCGTACCCTAAAACCACATTCTCCCTAATTGTCGAATTCACAACCAACACATCTTGTGGGATGTAGGAGATTGCGCCAGGCCATAACTTGGTTACATCAGATGGCGCCAGTCCTGAAATCTTGACTGATCCTTTTTTTGGATTCAAAACACCGAGAATCAAATCAACAAAAGTCGTCTTGCCAGCTCCAGAACTTCCCACGATGGCGACGGATTGCCCCTTCGCTATCTTTAGATCAATACCTGAAATTACATCAGTGGCGCTCCCTGGGTATGAGAACTTGAGATCAAGGATCTCTATCTCAGCGTTGAATCCCGGGTACTCAAAGTGATTCGTCTGCTTGATTTCCAGTGGTATCTCAGCTAAGCCAATTTCTTCTATCAACTGCAGGGTCCCCGAGGCAGTCCCAACGCTCCCTTTAATCTGCAGCAATGCAGTCTGAACTCTTAACACAGCGGGTGCTATACGCGCACTAGCCGCCATGAATACGGCGAGAATTCCAACAGCATATCGAGCATCCTGAAGTGCAAATTGCACTGCACCCAGTAATAGCATTCCAATCACAACAGACGATTCAATTACATACTTACTGATGCTAGGGATGAAAGCTATTTCCGCATTAATGTCAGCCAGTGATTTACGTGTCGTATATATCTTGCGCGAGTAATAGTCGCGCCTATTTCGAACGACCGCTTCACGGTATGAGCTCAGAACCTCAATAACTTGTTCAAAACTCTGAATATTTAGGGCCGTAGAGTCCACACCGAGTTGGCGCGTGCGTTGATGCAACAGTCTATACAAACTAAAGCCAATGACTCCAAAGCCAATCATTGTTAGTGAGGCGACAACTGGATCCACAATGAAAAGACCGACACTCAAGAGCACCAGTAATATCCCGTCAGAAATAATGGTTACTGTTGCTCCAACAACCCCAAGCATCACAACGCTCACCCCAGAGGTGAGTGAGTTTACAATAGTTTGTTGAGAACGAGACTGAACAACAAGTAAGGGTTGACGCAAAAGCTGAGCAGTCAATTTTCCAGAGAGCTCTGCGCCTCTTCTACTCAAAAAGAAGAAAATCTTTCTTGAGAAAACTACAGAAAACGCTGTTTTCCCGACAAGCAGGATACATGCCAAAATTCCAAGCCAAGCAAATTGAAACTGCAGTGAATTATCATCAACTTGAATGAGTCTTAAGACAAATGAAACTCGATCTCCGGGCTGCTGTCCTTGGACTCCAGAAACCGCTAGGGCACCTAGAACTCCTACTATCGCAACTCCGATAAGGTCTAAAACTGCCAAGAAACACTGAATCGCAATTACTGCGAGGATTTTAACTCTGTCTGCTTTGTCGAGAATTCTAAGTGACTTTCCAAAAGTGGTGCCCGCAATAAATAACTTTATTTTGGGAAGTTTCGACTGCGCAAACACGATTCCAACCCTACCCCACCAGGCCTAGATGAGATCTACAGACCCAAGCTGGGTAACAAGTTTCGCCGCGCGCGCTTTATAGGTGTGCTCTTTGGCAAATTCAATCGCGTCAGAATTACGTCTCCCCCTGGCTCTGATTTCTTGAGTTAATCCCTCTAACTTGGCCGCCAGATCTGATGAATCTCCATCTTTATAGGTTCGAATGATATTCCTAGAAACTTGAAGATGGTTTGCGAATTTTTCAGGCGCAAGAATCCAAATTCCTTTGGAGGCATATTCGATAATTTTAATTGGGAATCGTCCAGCATTGTATTTATTGAGTTCATAGGGTACTAGCCCAATAGAAATCTTATTCAAATATGTGCCAACATCTGAATGAGGTAGGTGATCTATAAACTTGAGATGTGTGCTCGGAATGGAAAGTTGACGGGCAAGTTCAGTGAAACGTTCGGATTCTGTTTTCCCAAGTCCCACAATTTCTATCGCCGCTAGATTGGTAATTCTCATCTTAGAGAATGCCTCAAAAATAAACTCTAGGTTGTTGCTATTCCCACTACTTTCACTTTTCCCCAGAAAAGAAATAGTGGTCGGTAATAGTAAGGGTTCACCGAGTTCATGAATGAAAGATTCGGGAACTGCCATTTCAAGGGTAAACGTGGGAATCCCAGTATTTAACAAATTGAACTGTTCTTCAGCTTTCTGACTAATTAAGGCGACCTTCAGGGGTTTGATTTGCTTGATGATTCTCAGCATGAGTCTGGATATAAAATTTGGTTGATGATGCAGTTCAATAATGACCAGTGTCACTTTCCTGTTGACTGCAGGAAATAAACAAGCTACAGGGAACCTGGTCCAAATACACAAACCTGGACTTTCACTATTTATTTTCCTTAAACAATTCAAAGAAAAGTTAAACTGGTCCAGATAGTAAAACCAGCGATTTAATCCTAAAATTGTTAAGTTATAAACTGTCCTACGGTTAAAGCGGTGTTCCGCACCAATTGACACCAATTTATTGCCATATTCATCGATGCCGGAGTTCGCAGGATTCCAAATCTCTATCTCCTCCCCAATGGATCTCAGGGCTTTTACGGTATTCCCTGTGGTGACCCCATATGCCTTCTCGGTTGGATATCGCGCAGAGGTCAAAAAAAGGATTTTATGCTTCATAGTCAATTAACTCATCCAGGATTTTGGCCGCAGTCTTATTGATATCGTTTTTCTCTACACAGACCGTCGAGATCAATTTTCTCAGTTCTACGTTCTCTTCGTGAGATTTCAGAATTTCTATTTGAGATTCAATTTCTGACGGTGACGCGGCGCCAATTTCTTCCCACACTCTGTCCATCCCAGTAAGATTCAAAACAAACTTGCTTTCTGACAAAACATAACTCCCAGTTGCTGCAGCCTCCAATACACTCTTGTCGACTGTGTTCGGGCTTCCAGAATAAGTCATAGAAAATTTACTTATCTCTCTAGGGACATCTCTGTAGTTCACTGTTTTTTCAATACGGAGGTCAACCTGACAATCATGAGCTAATCTCCTAAGCGATTCATAATAGTCCGGAGTTTCCATTAAAGGACCAATGAATGTCAGAGTCGGTTTTGGGGCCTGCGCTAATGACAGCTGCTCAATAATCTTCTCAAGATTTTTTACCCGAGAAATTCTTCCTAGGGAGAGAACTCCACTCTTCTTTCTCTCAATTAGATTGGGATCTTGAAACCTAGACATGTCAATACCATGCCCGACTGCATGAAGTTTTTTCGTTTGAACCGGGAAAGAATTTAGTGTTGGAGAAAAAACATAATCTACAAATCGGATTGCACCATGCAAAGTTCGAGACTGTCGATTATGCGAATACCAAAGGCCTTGCCTTAAACGTGCTGCTCTGTATAGCGGTCCTATAAGACATGCTGTTTTTTCGGACATGTGATGAAACACAATCTTTTTACCAGGAATTCTAAGGACCGTAAATGCTCCTTTGATTAACCTAAGCAAACCTAGCAATTTCTTTCTGAAACTTCCTCCACCCAACTCAACTACTCTAACGTTTGGAGGGAAATCGAATCTTCCAACGTGAGTTGAAAAAACTAAAACCGAGGTTGCAATTTTTGAGAATGCTTTAATCCAATCAACTGCAAAAGCGGTAACGGGATCATCCTCATCCGTTATCAAATTATGAATAACTAAAGTGCCATCGAAGTTAATTGGCTTTATTTTTTGTGTCATCGGCAGGTCCAACGGACAAACACAATCAAATTCCAAAGCTGTATCAAATTCCTAAAATTTCCTGTTTTCGGTGAATCTGCTAATTTTGATAACTCGTGTGGATTCCAACCTAGTTTGTTCTTTAAAAAATCCACTGTAGTTCGGATTAACTCTGGGTTGCCACGCAGCCAGTGGCCCAACGGGCTAATAAACCCTGCCTTATCTTCTCTCACTCCAAGTTCCTTCAACTCTGGGAAAGCATCTCTGAGAAGTTTCTTTTCAAGTATTCTATAATTGCTATCACTCATAAGTTTTCGCGCCACACCTACAACGATGCGATCTTGGAACGGGCTTCTTGCTTCTATTGAATGATACATAGAAATACGATCAAGGCGGCGATTAGATTCCATCGGTAGCCAGATTTGAAAATCTTTGGACATTAGGATTGAAGCGGAGTTTGTCGTAATGCTGGCTGGAGCAAGAGCTTTGAACTTTGCTGAGAATTTAGTGAAAAGATAACTTTCGTTCATAGTACTCGGGGAAAGTCGGACGAGCTCAGAAGGAGTGAAAATTGCATGCCAATACAACCAAGCTGCCGGGGTCTCGGACTGAAGCTGACTAGCCATCACTCCGAGTAACTTTCCATTCATACGATTTCTGCGAGATAGCACTAATTTTTGATATCTCTCACTTTGGATATTTAGGAAATTCGGGATTCTTGAAACAAGTTCATATCGAGAATATCCTGAGAAAATTTCGTCAGCGCCATCGCCTGTCAATATGAGACGATGTCCATCTTTTTGAATTTCGCCATAAAGTCTCATCATGGAAACCCCCGAAGGGTTACTGTTGGGTTCTTCCATTGCATCTAGGAATTTATCCAACTCATTGACAAGCTCATGAGTTTGTAGCATTTCGACTTGATGGTGAGTAAAGCCAAGATTTTTTGAGATGCTACGCGCTAGTTGACTATCTGTGTTGTATCGAGTTTTATCTGAATCTGACCAGTGCGCGGAATAGGTTTCACACTTTAAGTTTAACTCCGCTGCCAGAATTGCAATAATCGCCGAGTCAACGCCGCCTGAGAGGGAAATCGCGACAGTTTGATGTCCATCCGATCTTGTTTCAACTGCGACTTTTAGGGATTCACGAAGGGTTTTCGCACTTAACTTCTCAATTGCAGGCTTTGAAGATGAATGCGTGTGTATGGCCTTAGATTGATCGATTGGAATTTCAATCACCTCAGAAGGCATCACTTCGCTAATCCCTTTATATGTTGTACCTGGATCAAGATAATATCCAAGTGTTAAATACTCGTAGTTCTCATTTTTGGACAAGGACAAGGCTCCCGCTAATTCGGCTACGCTCTTCAGGCTAGAACTCCAGATGAAATTTGTGGAATCTTGGAAATAGTAGAGTGGTTTTTTCCCAAGTTCATCTCTAGCCAGAGTCAATGTTTTATTTCTTGAATTAAAATATGCAAAGGCATACATTCCATTTAGTTCTTCGAGGGAATCCGAACCAAAATTTTGTAGAAATTTCAACAGAACTTCAGTATCAGATTCAGTCGTGAAATTAACACCAAGTTGAATCAATTTCATCTTGATTTCCAAGTAGTTATAAATTTCTCCATTAAAACTTAGTACATCACCCGATTCTGAATCCGTAAATGGTTGATTGCTTCGTGGGAGTGGATCTACCATTGCTAAACGTGTTGAACCAAAAAATAGGTCCGGTTGAATCTCTATTAATTGCTGATGGTCGGGTCCACGTCTTGCGAGATGAGTAAGTTGACTTCTTAATGATGTTTCTGAGACTCCAGATCCTAGGGCTCCGACTATTCCGCACATGGCTTGACTCTACTTGAATGGGTCTTCATTTTCTAAGAGCAATAGCCAATCCTTTATTAGGATGTCTATCTGCTCTTCCTGAATCTTTAGTATTTTTTCTCGGACAGTTAAAGAAGTTTCAATTCTGAGAAGCTCTTCCACAGTTGTCTGAGTTTTAAGTTCGTTCCAGTCTAGATCCAGAATTCTTATCCAAGGTACTCCAGCAAAAGTGGTGAATTCCTTAAAACCCCTCGAGGCGACTCCCAGGACAGGAATTCCAAAGCAAGCTGCCTCTCTGATTGTTCTCCCAAAAGACTCAGAGGGTGCCGTGGACACCAGAACTCCAGATTGATTCCAAATTGTTGACATATCTTGAGGTTTTAATTCACCCCAATAACGAATTCTGTCCAAACCCAAAACTTCGACAAGTTTATTTCTAAATTCTTCTTCGTGGGCTCCTGAGCCAACAATATTTACATATAGGCCTAACCCGGCAACCTTCCTCATCATTTCAACAAACTCATCTAAGCCGCGGTCTTTATCTAATCTTCCAACGAAACTGATTGCTCTAGGTCTTCCTTGTGTCTGGTCAGCCATAGATTGTGGGTCCAGGTTCAAGCGCAAATTTGACACAATCATTTTACTTCGAGGAATTTCATATAAATTCGATATTCTGGTCAGTATTTCAACACTAGTGACTCGTATCGAATCAAATTTATTCAATGTGAATCGGAGTAAGAACTTTCGAAATCTATTGATTAATGAGAGGGACGTCCAAGCATTAGAAGTAACGTCAGCATGAATTTGAACCTGGCTAGAGAATTTGACATGGGTGAATACTCCAACGAGTCGCGCATTAATGGCAGACTCCCACGGGTCGCCAGCAATTATTAGTATATGTTGAAAGGTTTCGCGGTTTATAAAATTAATGACGCTGTAGAGAAAACCTGGTGAAAGTCTTCTATTACCTTTATATCCAAGTATTTCTAGGTTGCCTAGTTTTGAAGATCCCTTGAGGGATGGGTTAGTAGTGACCACGATAAATCTGATCTCTTGGTCTACTTTTGTGATTCTGTTTGCGTATTCCATGTGACGGTTGAGGTCATATGTGTTTTTTGAACTCAAGACACCTCTGCTATCGACTATTACGATCGCTTTGGGTTTCATATCATGCCAACCCAAGAAGCGAAACCATCATCTTATTAAACTGTTTTTCTTCACAATAATTCATTTGCGCTATCTTCCTTGCGTTTTTCCCCAGCTGGGCTGCATATTCTGGATTGTCCAAGCATTGTTCTATTGCTTCGATAAGTTTTTTAGTTGACCCCAGAGGCACAACTATCCCATTAAAGCCATGTTCAATCACGTCAGTATTGCCCTTTATGTCGGAGACTATGCAAACCTTACTCTCCATCATGGCCTCAATTAAACTAAAGGATAATCCTTCATAACTTGATAGGTTGACGAAAGTCTTGGAACTTTGCAAAGCATTTCTCACTCCCACTGATGTGAGCTCGCCTAGAAATTCAACTTCGGCTCCCAAGGATTGTGATAACTTCATTAGGTTATCTTTCTCGGGGCCGTCACCACAGATTGCAATCTTAAAATCACCTTGAGATGCGGATCGCACAAAAGATTCTAAATTCTTCCAAGGCACGAGGCGAGATACCGAAATCGAATCATAAATAGCTTTTGCGGGCATGCCTGAGGTACATCTGGTGCCGTTTTCAATGAGTAGTGTTGGAGTTGTTACCTGCCATTTCCCAACTAGTTCAATCAATCCCGTGCCCGGAGCCGAAACAAGGTCAAATCTGTTAAGGCTCCATCGCAGGAATTCTCTTTGGCATCTAATCAAAAATGTTTGTTTAGTGCTATTGAAGTCTTCAATTGAAACATCACCTTTACCGCTGGAATTTCGATAGCGCTCCCACACGGGATCACCGACAATTTTGGCTAAGGCTGGTCGCTTCACAAAAAACTTCGAAATAGCGACTTCTTGATGCAGACCGTTTGCCAAGATAAAATCCGATTTTCTAGCAAGCATCGCGATTCGAATAGACGTCAATAAAATTCTGATTGGAAGGGGGGTCTTCCGAAAAATAAGCTGCGTCTCCCATTGGTCCGATTTGAGACTTTTTCGCTTGTCATCAGAAAGACTAAGTACAGTGACTACATGTCCTTGCTTCACCAAATACTCTGCTAGCTTGGGAAGATATGTTGCTGGTCCGCCCACGTCCGGGGGGTAAATACCCGAAATGAGCAGGATTCGCTTAATGGATGCCTCCGGAAGTCCATGCCTCCAACTGAGAAGTTACATCCGGGCGCTTAATCCACTCCCAGACCTCACGAAGGCCATCCTCTAGTAAAGTTTCGGGAATGACGCCGATGAGGTCCTTCTGTCGCCTCGTGTCAGCCACAGTAATTCGCACGTCTTGAGCAATATCTTCCGAGTACTTAATCGAAAGCTTTTTTCCAGAGATGTTTTCCAGTGTTGAAATGAGATCTAGCATGCTGCATGGCTTTCCGCCGCCGACGTTTACCACATCATGAAATCCCAAGCTCTGATCACTCAAATTCGACCAAAGAGAAATTATTGAATTCGCTACATCACCTACAAATGTAAAGTCCCGCTTCACCGCCCCATCTCCAAACAAACTAAAAGTCTTATCGAAATGAAGTGCCGCGGCGATTCTAAAGTAAGCCATATCTGGCCGTCCCATTGGCCCGTAAACCGTAAAGAACCTGAGCCCCCGAGTTCTCATCGGAGAATTTGATGTTAAACCTCTGGCAAGAATTTCGTTTGATAACTTTGTAGACCCGTAGAAACTCACAGGCTGCGGATTGAGTTCAAGTTCGGATAATGGAAAATTTGTTGAATTGCCATAGACACTCGAGGATGACGCATAAAGAAAATTGGATACCTTGTGTTGAGCAGATGACAAAAGTATGTTTGAAAATCCAGTTAAGTTTGAATCAACATACCGAGAATATTCAGATAGCGGTAGCCGGATTCCAGCTTGGGCTGCTAAGTGAATAACGCTATCAAAATCCTGACTAGCCAAGAGTGAAACTAGGGTTCCGGTGTCGCAAATGTCGATCTGTTGGAAACTGAAATTTGGTCTTCCCTTTAGATCGCGCAAGCGAGATTCTTTTAAATCAATAGCGTAATAATCTGTTAATGAATCTATTCCGAATACTTCAACATCTTGATTCTCAAGGAGCTGTAAAGCAAGTCGCTGACCAATAAAACCAGCTACGCCCGTAATCAATACCTTCTTCACTTATGTACTCCTTCATAAACATCTTGAATATTCCTCGCCATAACCTCTGGATTAAAGTATTTTTTTCTCTTCTCTTGTTGGCCCAAAAGAATCTTACAAAATTCTGCGCTATCTGCTTGTCTCATTTTATTGAATAGTGCTTCCCAGTCCGAGGTTTCAAAAAGCCCTGGGAATTCGTATCCCAAAACCTCTGGGATGGCAGAGTTGTTTGCTGCGAGAATTGGAGATTGATTACCTATAGCTTCAAGCAAAACTAACCCAAGCCCTTCGTAAAGGCTTGAAAGTAAAAAGATATCAAATATCTGTAACATTTCATTTATGTTTGAAGTTTTTCCATACCAAATTACATTATCTTGACAGCCAATTTCTTCTGAAAAAGTTTTCAGATCATACAAAAGCGGTCCTTCTCCAATCACGACTAATTGAGCTGCTTGATTTATCTTTAGATATTCATTAAAGGCAAGTAATTGGGTCTTTAAATCTTTTTGAGGAACAAGCCTAGAGATTGTGCCAAAAACCCTTGCTCCTTTAGGGATTTTCAGTTCTTTTTTTAAATTTTCAATGATTTCTCTATTAGGTGGTTCTGTGGCCCCCATTCCATACAGAACAACATGCAATTTACTATGCTTTGGCAGTTCACCAGAATCAATAATGAACTTCTTTACCGCGGATGAAATAGCAATAATCGCATCTACTCGGTAGCTCACGAATTGAGAGAGTAACTTAGATACAATTGGATTTCCTGTTGGGAAAAATAGCTCGGTGTTGTGTTTAGACACAATCTTGATGGAATTAGTCTTAATGACAGATGCGAGTAGTTCAGCTCTAGGTAAATGCGCATGAATTACATCCGGACAAACCTGTTTGACAATCTTCTGAATCGCGAATTTCTGAGAGACAGGCTTTATCGCCAATAACTGAGTGTGGACTAAGCAGCCTTGAGCCTGAAATTCCTCTTGTAGATCGAGCTTTCCCTTTATAGGAACGACGTGAACTTCATGACCCATCATTCTTTGCTGATTCGTTAAAACTAGCAATTGTTTTTCCGCACCACCGCGTTCAATCGTCGTGATTAAGTGAAGAATCACCACAATTTAGATTACCTTTCGGAAGTATTCCGCAGTTTTCTCTAAGCCTTCATTAAGTTCTACTGTGGCTGACCAGCCCAGTAGTTCTTTTGCCAGTGTTGTATCTGGTTTTCTTTGGCGTGGGTCATCAAACGGCAGAGGCTCAAAGACAATGGGTGAGCTCGAATTACAGATAGAGATTGCCTTCTCTGCAAGTTCAATCATTGTGAACTCATTTACATTACCGAGGTTGATGGGTGACGCGGGTCTAGTCGGCAAGTCGAAGGTAGAAACTATGCCTTCAACCAAGTCGGATACGTAGCAAAAAGAACGAGTCTGTGATCCATCGCCATAAATAGTGATTGGTTCGCCTCTGAGCGCCTGAATTATGAAATTACTGACCACGCGGCCATCCCCGACTGACATTCGCGGCCCGTAAGTATTGAATATTCGAATTACTCTTACGTCTAAGTCAAACTGGCGTATGTAATCAAAACACAGAGTTTCAGCTGCTCGCTTGCCTTCGTCATAACAAGAGCGAATTCCTATGGGATTTACATTCCCCCAATACGTCTCAATTTGTGGGGAGATTGACGGATCACCATACACCTCGCTAGTAGAAGCTTGAAGTACTCGGGCACCAGAATGCTTAGCAAGATGGAGAACATTAATCATTCCCATGAAGTTAGTTTCAATAGTTCGCACTGGGTCCGCCTGATAGTGTTTTGGAGAAGCAGGACAGGCGAAATTCAAAATTCCATCATATTCACCGAAATGTGGATTTCTTATATCTTGTTGAATGAAACTAAACCCAGAATAATTTTGTAGAAACTTTACGTTGTCGGTTGATCCTGTAGTGAAATCATCAAGGCCAGTGACTCTATCTCCGCGCTTAAGTAAAAATTCAGAAAGGTGAGTTCCAAGAAATCCTGCAGCCCCGGTGACTAGGATATGCATACTTTCCCTCATTTTTCTGTTATCTGCATTCCTAATATACCTTAGGTAGAACCGCCGAAAGAGGGATATCTTGAAAATCGTTGTGTTAAATGATCTGCACCCAAGCCAGCAAGCAGGTGCTGCCGGTATTGCACTCCAAAATGCTCAATTATTGGCCAGCCAGAATGAAGTGGAGTATTGGTGCACAAAATCAACAAACTTCAAAATAGAAGAAGTATCAGAATTTAGCTTACGATTTTTTAGACAAGGCCGACTGAAGAAATGGGCTCAGCAAAAGAGTCGGCTCATGAAAGTTTACTTTGAATTCCTGGATTTTCGGCTTTCGGCTTCATGTATCTTCTTAGCTATTCGCCACAAGCCGGACATCGTCTGGATACACCAAGTTGGAAATGGCTTTCCAAAAAGTATCTCTCTGGTATTTCATATGCTTCGCATCCCCACCGTGCAAACTCTTCACGATTACAGTCTATTGGTCCCAGGAAAGTTGTTTCCCGCCCACTTTGGGTGGGACAACTCTGAGGTAGATTCCAGGATAGTTGAACTGGAAAATGGGGCATTGCAAGTGCCCATGCTCCGAGCCTCTAAAAACTTGAGTTCTATTGCACTTAGGTTTAGATTCAAAGTATTAAGAAAACTTTTGAATCAAAATTCGGTAAATGTCGTAGTCGGGCCACAGCAGGAAAAAATCTTCAATTTATTTGGGTTGGAGAAAACTAGATTCCTCCCAAACATTGCGGAAGCTTGTTCGTGCAGCGGATCAGGTGAGAAGATCAGCTCACATAATTTGAGAGTGCTTTTTGCAGGTAGACCCGCAGGTAAGGGGTTGGGGCGAATATGTCACCTCATCGCAAACACAGATAACGCGCATCTTGATCTCGCTGGGAACTCTGAGCTACTAAACTATCTTCCCAATGATTTCCCCTCAAGCAAGTTCACTTATCTAGGAAAAATACCTCACTCAAAACTTTTGCCACTTTTGCACAACTACAACTACGTGTCTGTATTGTCAGACTGTTTTGATGTATACCCTTCAATTCTAATTGAAGCTTTGGCACATTCTTCACGAGTATTGTGCACAAGTACGGTAGGCAACCATCAACTAATCACATCTGAGAAATACGGCTACCGGATATCTTATGATGTTCAATCTGTAGATATCTCAATTGATTTCATCATCAAAGAAAAGACATACTTGCCCTTTGGGGCTTCACTTTCTGAGGACGTTATGACTATTGAGTCTTATCGCGCTGAATTACTCTCAATTGTCGCGCGCGTCTACGAATCAGCCCGAAAGGATTTACGGTAGGAATAGGGAGTGAACCTTCTAGACATAATCACGCGCGCCATATGGCAGCTTGATATTCCATACCGACATCCCGAAGGACCTAGCTGTCACGTTGATTTAGGTGCCGGGAATAATCCGCGTAACCCATTCAAGGCCAGCAAATTACTCGTGACTGATTTCCACAAGACTGTGGACTCCGCAGATAATACTAATTTTATCGAATGCGATATCACTCGAAACTTACCATTTGCAGACTCAAGTATAGACAGTTTCAGCGCCTACGATGTTCTTGAGCACATTCCGAGATGGGAAAGAATAGGACGCGCTGATGGGCAAAATTTGATTGTTTTCCCGTTTATTAATTTAATGAATGAAATTCATCGTTCGCTCAAGCCTGGTGGACTGTTTTATGCGGTCACCCCCGCGTTCCCGAGCCCAGCGTCTTTTCAAGATCCAACTCATATAAATTTCATAACAATACAAACAAAAGATTACTTCACTGGTCCATCACCAATTGCGCAAACACTCGGATACGGGTTTGATGGTTCTTTCAATCTAATAGTGCAGACTTGGATTCGACGCCATAAAGGTGGATTGGGCCAAAATTCTAGTGCCCTGTCCAGCTGCATGCATGGATCTGGAATCTATAAATTTGCTTTTCAGCCGAAGAATATAAGGGCGTTCCTAAGCATAATTCTTAGGTGGTTTCAACGTAAACCGACGCATTTATTGTGGGTTTTTCAAAAACCCATTTCTTGATTATTATTTCTGAACAAGTGTTTTGGTGAACTGTAAGATTAGTAGAAATTTTCTTCTAATGCTTAGTCTGGTTTGACTAGAAACTCCACTTATACTCCGCTCCCACTCCCCAACAATCTGATCTACATCAAATTCTTCCCCTCTTTTCCTTGCATTTGCAAAAACTTGCGCAAGGTAGGTTGGGTCATCTATCAAAGTTTTCACGAGAGATGCAACATCTTCTGGCTCATAAATTATGAAGCCATCGATTCCATCTCTTATCAATTCCAGGTATGCAGGTAAAGGGTCTACAAATGGAATGGTTCCTGCGGCCCATGCGTTAATCAATCTAGTTGGGGGTTTTCTATCATTGGAAAGAGGTGTCGCAGGTCGTATTATTAGACTTATATCTACCTGGCTGAAATCATTCCAGTTGTTGTCCGATCCATCTGAAATTTTTGGTGAATCTATTACCAGGGCAAACTTCTCATCAATTTCTTTCAATTGCTCTAATATGAAATTAGCTGAACTTGGAATATTCTCCGGGTTACATTTTATGGCTAGGTTAGTTAATCGATTCAGCCGATTGGCATCACGAGCGATAAGTCCTCTTTGCGGTATTGGCGGAATGAAGAGTTGATTTGCTCTCGTTACCAATGATTGGTTCGGCATTACTTCGAGGTCTGGTTCAAAAATGAGACGATTCTCGATGGGTAAATCACTTCTGATCAAAATGACGGGGTACTTCATTGCGATTTTTAAAATAGAGGGGGACAGGTTTCTCCGGAGTAAGAAGTGTTTCTTGAAGAAAATGACTGCCTCTGTTCGGTCAGGGACTTCACTCCCATGACTCACTTCGTGCCCAATCATTTTTAAACGTGACGCCAATTCAAAAATGTTGTGGCCAAGGCCAGACGAGTACCTCCTGGGTTCTAAATCAGGATTCCAGGAGAAAACACAGTCCTCTGGTGCTTCATCCCGGCTGAGGAAAAAATGAATTTTCAATTAGCCGAAATTCCCAATGTATTTGCATCGATTCAACTTAGCCACGATTCCTATCTGAGTAGTATAGATTTCACACATGCGTGTTTTGCAAAGGCTGATTAGAAGTTTAGAGTACAGGCTTTTTAAGTATGACTATGTGCCTATCTTCGCAAGGAAGTCTCTTCAGACTGGGGCTACAAGGCTGTTGAATTTATCACTTCGCCTTCTAGGTTTTAATAATTTTGGTCCTGCAGAGAAGTCGGGGGAACGCTTCTTCCTCCAAAGATTTGTGAGCACTAATCCAATGTTCTGTGTTGATGTAGGAGCGAACGTAGGTAAGTATTCTCAATTCATATTGGAGAAGTCTTCGAGTCAAGTGGTTGCATTTGAACCATTGCCGGGTGCATACAAAAAGTTGCAATCATTACAGAATAGATTCGAATCCAGATTTGTTATTGAAAACTTAGGATGTGCGGAGAAATCTGGTGAGCTTACACTCTACTATGGGTCTGAATCTTCAGAACTTGCATCATTTAGTGATGAAGTCAACGAAATTGATTATGTGGGAGCATCAAATGTAAATGAAATGGTGGTATCAACAACTTCTCTAGATGATTACTTCTCACGCAAACCAGACTTTGCTGGAGGTCGGTGTGACTTGTTAAAGATTGATACCGAGGGGTATGAGTATGAAGTTCTACTCGGGTCATTGAAATTCATTGATGGATTTCGTCCTCGAGTAATTCAAATTGAGTTTAATTTCCATCACTTGTTCCGAGGTCACTCCATAAAATTGATTTCGGATCTCTTAACTGATTATAAGGTATTTCGGATGCTCCCAAAAGAGCATGGCTTAGTGCCCTGCGATTCGAATGGCTTCATTTCAAATATTTTTCAATACAGTAACTATATCTTTCTTGCAAATGAATCCTACGAAGAATCGACATTTAGGAAATCTCTAGGAATTTAGTTGATTCCTCTCCAGTTGAATAGTTTGCATTCGAGAAATCAATTCAATTTTGTACTTTGAAGCTTGATGGGAGCCATTCAAGATTTAAATCCAATTCTAAAGATTTTAGAACACTGTTATCCCCGACTGCATATGGGTTTTTGCTGTTACCCACGGATATCTGTTCTTCTTTAAGCTCAAATCCACTTTGTTGCAACATTCGATTTGCCGCCTCTCCAACAGAGGTGCCAACACCTGAGCATAAATTTAGTACCTTGTATCTCGAGCCTCTTGAGGCAATTTTATGGAGTGCACTTGCTATTGAATGTGGAGTCAGAAAATCACGTACGTCTGACGCATTTTCTAATTTGAAATCGGGTTCATTGTTAGCTAATCTACGAATTGCCCCTCCAAGGGTAAATGGCGCCGTATCCCAATCAAGCACGCTAAAGACTCGAATGATACAAAGTCTCTCAGTTTGATTACAAAAAATTGATTCGAGGGCATGTTCGGCCTCTAGTTTTTGTTCTGCATATATATTGATGGGTTTGATAAAACTTTTTTCCGAAAGCAATTCCGTGGAAGGTGAGTAAACATGGGAGGTAGAAATAAAGTAAAAAATACCGTCAGACTTTTCTATAAATTGCTCTGCTAGGAATATAGTGCCCTCAATATTGACTGATCTCGAGTACTCGATGTTTTTCGAAACTTCAGATGGACCAACAATCCCAGCCAGATGAATCAAGTTGGAATCCCGATCAAAGGTTATTTTGGAGAAGTCCGTTCGCTGTGCTGAGAGGTCAAACTTAATTGACTCTACCGACGAAGGCAGATGTTTCCCAATTGTGCCACTCGCGCCAGTTGAATAAATATTCTCCATGGCTATTTTTTGGAAATTAGCAATTTCATAACACCAATAAGCGAATGGCTTATTTCTCGCCAAGTGACAGTGCTCTGCCCCAATGTTCTGTCAACGAATACTATTGGTTCTTCTTCAATCTTCCTTCCCTGTCTTGTAAGTACGATTGCTTGCTCAGACAAGTATATAAATCCTGTATTTATTTGAGGTACTGACAATATTTCACAAACTGAATCTCTCGAATATCTCCTCAATCCATTCGTAATGTCTCGTAGTTCTACTGAAGTTGCCCGTGGAATGATCTTATTCAGTATCCATGAAAAAATTCGACGGCTGATAGGCCATCCGACAATCTGGCTTGTTGCTAAATATCGACTACCCACTAACAAGTCTGCTTCACTCGCTGATTCTTTGATCCTTAGGATGTCGACAGGACGATGTGATCCGTCAGCATCACATTCTAAGAAATGTGTAGCCTTTGGAAACTCAATCAGGGCTTTAGACAATCCACGTCGAATTGCAGCGCCTCTTCCTGATTTACTCCCTGAATTATCAAAATCGAAAATCAATGAAGCCCCTTCGAGGGTTTTCCTGCACTCCAGTTCAATTGCGTTCGAAGTTTCTCGATCGCTGTCATCCATGATTAAGACCGCATCCAGTTCGGTTAGCCCTTCCTTTAGCTCATTGAGCAATTCTGGCAAAGCAAGCTTTTCATTATAAGAAGGAATGATGATTACCGATGTAACCTGACTAGTCATTGAATGCTACTGACTGCTTTCAACGATTCACAAAGAAAATCTATTTGAGAGTTTGTAAGATCATGATGAGCCCCCACAAGAAAGGCAGTCTCAGTGATTTCGGTTGCAAACTTGAACGAGTTAGGGTCTACCGCATGACGAGTAATGCGCTGAATCGCCGGTTGTGAGAGAAAGTTACCTGTAAGAACTGGACGGGTTTCTATTTCCAATTTTTCTAGGGTATTCAATATCTCTCTCTTTCGAGCAGCAATATTTGTGCCTTTAATCTTAATCGGGATCAACATCCAAGAGTTCGTCATCATTAATTCTTCATTCGAGAGCAATTCGGCACCAATCACATTAAGTTCCGTTCCATCTAAAGTCTCGCTCACTCTGCGAGCTATTTCTCTCCTTCGAGATACAAATTCATCGATTTCATCAATTTGTAGAGAGCCAATCGCTGCCTGAATTTCCATAGGCCTGACGTTGTATCCCGTTGACACAAAAAGAAACTTAGAATCATTGTTAGACACTGTTGAGTTCCAGGCGATCGCATCTGATCTGTCTCGTGACCATCCGTGGGATCGCATGGAACGAAGATCATCAGCAAACGCATCATCGTCAGTTGCAATACCCCCACCCTCCATGGTCGTTATGTGATGCGAGAAGTAGAAGGAGAAGGATGCCGCAATTCCGCTTGTTCCAGCATGTCTTCCTTCACTCCAACTTCCCAAAGACTCGCACACATCATTAATAAGAATTAGTTCATTCTTTGAAATGAATTTCTGGAGCTTGGAAGGGGGGATGGCATACCCAAGAGGATGAATTGGAAAAATTCCTTTGACTGGAATTCTCGAAGTGTCAATCAGATTCTGAGCTGAATCTAAATCTAGCGCAAGAGTGTCGGGGTCTACGTCAACAAACAATGGATTTAATCCGAGCTGAATTAGTGGCCAAATTGTGGTCGGCCAAGCGATGGCCGGAACCAAGACACTATCCCCCGGGTTCAACTTCGGCTTCGACACGGCAGGTCGCAATAATGCCTCAATCATTAACAAGTTTGCAGATGAGCCCGAGTTAACCATGATGAAATGTTTGACTCCCAGATAGCCCGACATCTTAGACTCAAACTTCTTGACTTCTTGGCCCATAGTAAGGTTGCCAGATTCCAATACACGCATTACTGCTTCGATATCTTGCTTTCTTAATCCGCTTGACGCAAGTGGCACTCTCATAGTCCTACCTTATCAAGTTGAATCACCGAGTGAAATAGGTTCTTTCAGCTAATCAAGGGCACTTATTTGTAAGAGATTTCAGGCCAGGGCATCAAAGAGTTATTGAACAGGGCAAGATAGTTGTATTTCTAAAGCAAGTCAGTTTCGGGGTGAGGCTGTAATTTTCAACTAATCCAGTGTTACGACTCCCGTTGGAGTCGCTAATTCCACAGCAACAATCCCTGATTGGCCATCATTGGCTGAAGGATCTACCCACTCGATTTTTACATCGCCGAGTGAGGCAAGGATGTCATCCTTAAACCATGAATCTTCCAGTTGATCTTTATCTGCAATAACAATTTTCTCAATCTCGGCAAGCGGTTTTCCATCTTGTGACGGGTGATCTGCTGAAAGCCATTGGATAAAGAATGGGAATTCGCGAGTATCTGCAATTTCCTTTACCCCAATTTGCTTCCACTTTAAATCTGTTCCGTTTGGGCGTGTGCGGTGACCTTCAATTGCCTCTCGTCCAAACTTTGCCGCAATCGACGAAATATCTTCAGTGCTAAATACCCAGGTGAACCACCCGCCACCTTCATTAGCTTTCTTTGAAACCGCCTTGCCCCAAGGAGTTTGTTCTGTTGCTGGATGATCTAATGGGCAAACAACTTCGATGTATTGACCGTTCCTTAATGCAGCAGTGAAATTACGAGTTCCGAATCGAGGATGAATTCCACCATCTACAAAAGTGCTGCCGAGGCGTGAACCTAACCGTTGTACTGTGTCAGCAAGTTGATCATGAGAAGTCACATAAGAAACATGGTCTAGGCGCATGGTGGAATTCTGCCGTACGGCAAGGGGTGCTCATGACCACCCTCCAGGCCTGGTTTAGATAGTTATTTTCCTGCCAATCGGCACATTAGCGCTTCGCAGGTGACTAGAGGGGCGGCATTTCGTGCAAGGTTGTTGCGTGCATCCATCAGGCTGCCAATCTTGGGAATTATTGAAGGCTCTGGGTGCGCCGATGCGTAACTTTCAATTTCGTTTCGCATTTCGGTGTTAATCATAGATTCGTTATTGCCCGATTGCACCATCATGACATCACGGTAGAAGGTTGCAATATCAAGAAGAGCTCCATCGATTGAATCGCGGACCATGCGTGTAGAACGTGACTTCTGTTCCTTCTCTAATTCCTTAACTGCCTTGGCTCCGCCGGTCGCCATTCCGCGGCCAGTTCCACCTTTTCCGTAAGCTTCTTGAAGTTTTTCTGTTTCTCTTTCATCGCGCGCATCGGATGATTCATTTGCTTCCTGAGTTGCTAAGTCGACGAGGATTTGCGCAGCTTGAAATGCTGCAGACAGAGAGTGTAACTGAAGCGGCAACTTCATAATGAGTTTGCGATTGCTTCGCACTAATTCATTAGTTGCCAAATAATTCGCCCGTCCAATATGTCCCTGACTTACGCGTGCTGCAAAATCGGCCATTTCCGGTGCAACATTATCGCGGTTGATTAAAACACTGGTGACTGCTTCAAGTGATGGTGTACGCAATTGCAGGTGGCGACAACGCGAACGAATAGTCGGTAAAACGTCGTGAAGCGTCGGTGCGCACAGTAACCAAACGGTTCTTGTTCCTGGTTCTTCAATCGCTTTAAGAAGGGCATTCGCCGCTGATTCGGTTAGTCGGTCGGCATCCTCCATTACAGCCACACGCCATCCGCCCATGGAGGGCGCCCATGCAACGCGAGTCAGAAGTTCCCGAACTTCTTCTACTTTGATAGACAACCCTTCGGTGCGAATAATTTCAACATCGGGATGGCCACTTGTTTTCGCTGCATGGCAATCAGAACAAATACCACACCCGTTGTTGGAGCAAACCAGGGCTTGAGCAAATGCGACAGCGGCACTTGAGCGGCCCGACCCCGGGGGACCTGTGAAAACCCACGCATGCGTCATTTCTTGTGATTCTTCACTTGTGCGAGAGGCAACAACTGCTTTTTGAAGAATATCGATAATGTGTTCCTGACCGACGAGATCATCAAAGACAGATCCCATCAAAACCCCTGCCACATCTTTGAATCTGTATCCGGTTCCAGTAGTTCAAGATCATATTCAAGCATTTGTTTTACAATCTCTTCAAAATTGACTGTGGGACTCCAGTTGAGAACCTCTTTCGCCTTGCTAAAGTCACCAACTACCGAGAAAACATCGGCGGGCCGATTGAGAGACTTATCTAGAGTCACAAAATCTTCCCAGTTTGTAATCCCGACTAATCGGAATGCTGTCTCAACAAACTCCTTGAGTCTGCGTGAATGTCCAGTGGCCAATACAAAATCATCTGGGGCTTCATGGTTCAGGATTGAAATCATCCCGTCTACGTAGTCTGGAGCCCACCCCCAATCGCGAGAGATATCGATATTGCCTAGTGCAATTGAGTCAGAAAATCCTCGAGCGATTTGTGCAACACCTTTTGTAATTTTTCTTGTCACAAAATTAACATCTCTTAATGGTGATTCGTGGTTAAAAAGTATTCCCGTTGACGCAAACTGACCAAACGATTCGCGGTAATTAACAACAAGGTGATGTGCCGCCACTTTGCTGACTCCATATGGTGATCTTGGATGTAATAAAGATTCCTCAGTTTGTGGGAACTTTTTTGGGAGGCCAAACATTTCACTACTTGACGCGTGATAGAAGCGCACAGAATGCATTTTGGAATCATTTAAAGCGTTAAGCCAATTAAGTGTGTGGAAAATGTTGGTTTGTAGCGTATTTTCTGAATCAACCCAAGAGTTGGCCACAGAACTCTTAGCGCTTAAATGGTAAATCTGATCGGGCTGGATTTCTTCCAAATAGCGTCTTACTGAATTCAGATTTGAAGAATCGATTACGGCAGAGATGACCTGGGAATTATATTTCTCCAAGATTAATTTTTGATTATCGTTTCTGACCGTTCCGAAAACTTCATGTCCGGCTCGGACAAGCTTTAAGCCCAAAATTAGTCCGTCTTGGCCCGAGGCACCCGTGATAATGGCTCTCACTTCTTGAGATGCTTTCGTATAAGAATCCTTTGGCGTATAGCCTTTTCAACCAAGAGTAATGTAAGAACCGTTAGAGAAATATCACCGATGTACTGTAAGCCGTCACTTGGATAAGTACACCAAAGAGATATCACTAGCAGGCCAATTATCAAATTTCTGTCCGTATCTTGTTTTTTGAGTGGCGATACCGCACTCAGATAACTTAAGGTGGCAGTAATAATGAAAATCAGTCGGTAGTCAATGCTGACTCCAGCAAAAAAACAACTCAAATGTACGATCAATAGATATTCGAAAGATCTGTATGAGTTGCCCTGGAGAATTGGGGTCGGTGAGCTGCCAACTTCCTTAAATCGAAGATATATCAATGCTCCCGTGATCAAGATTGCCAATACTGCACCGCTAGTCACATAGCCTGCAACGCCCATGTCAAGCGGGAGAAAATTCTTGAATCGTGGCAGATATCCAGCCCAGATATGGAAGCCGAAGCCTTCTCCATTGTTGTAGCCAGTTCCACTCGTTGGATTCATTAATTTCTTAGTTGCCAACATCTCTTTACCAATTAGATACGAAATGACAACGGAAAATCCGATAATCAGGCTTCGAATCAAAGGCTTTCTTGTATAGCTTGCCTGGATAAACATTAAGGGGATTGTGTAAAACTTGACTAACGATGCTACTGCCAGCAGTAGGGTGGAACCTATTTGTGTACCTTGTCGACTTAGCAAAGAAGCGAATAGCACTAATGCAACCATCAGGATGTCAAAGTTAGCTCGTTCGGCTAGAAGAAGTACAGGAGGAGATAACACTATGGCAAAGTAAATTGATTTGGGGATAAGAGATTTAAAGCTGACTAGCCCCAACACAACAGCTAAAAGCCCTAAGAAGAAAAATCCTAGAAATGTGGTTTGGGGGGAACTTAGATTCAATAAATCCAATCCTTTAAGAAGTGTTTTCCCATAAACATATCCGTTACACAGATCACTAGATTGAGTGCTTTCATTTTCTTCTAAGCATCTCACTGAGTTGAGAATTTGCTTAGTATCTACGAAGTGTTCGCCAGATGTGGCGCCCCAAAATCTCAGCGGAATCCATTTTGTTAGATCCAAGATTACAAAGGTTCCAAAGGTGTACATGGTTATACCCCACCAATGGTTTGGCATATTTGAAAGGATCTTATTCATTCTATTTTTCATTTTTTCTTCTTTGCTGTCGCCGACTTACCCGCTTTACCTACACGAGTAGCCGTTGTGGTTAAAGCATTTGTAGCTATCCGAAGAGGGTTATGAAAACTACCCTGATGTGTTCCTTGTGTATTGCGCTTGAGCGCTTGCAGTTCGCTCACACGCTCTGTGATCTGACGATGGATTTCTTCTACTGGCTGCGTGCCGTCAACAACGAAGTACCTCTCAGGATCCATCATGGCAATCTGCAGGTATTCCTGTCGTACTCGTTCATGGAAATCATTTGACTCTGCTTCAAGGCGATCGCGTGATTGCAGGCGTCCCAAACCAATTTCAGCTGGCACATCTATCAGGATTGTCAGGGTTGGATACAAACTCTCAGTTGCCCAGCGAGAGATGCGAGCAACTTCTGCAGGGTTAAGGATTCGTCCCGCACCCTGATAGGCGGCAGATGAATCAAAGTATCGGTCAGTGATGACAACATCCCCACGGTCAAGCGCTGGTCGAATCACAGAGTAGACATGGTGCGCACGATCTGCAGCATAGAGAAGTGCTTCAGCACGCGGACTGATGGCACCTGTTTCATGTCCTAAAAGAATCCTACGTAAATCTTTTCCTAGATCAGTTCCACCTGGTTCACGGGTAAGAACTACAGATTCACCTTCTTGCTCGAGCCATTGTGCAAGAAGTTTTGATTGTGTTGATTTACCAGTTCCTTCGCCACCTTCGAAGGCGATAAAGATTCCTTGTGTTGAGGCTCCAGTGATAGAACCAAGTTCACCCTGAAGAGCAGATTTGATATCCGACCAGAGAGAGACGTTGGGGCGATCTTTCATCTGGTGATAAGAAACTGATCCAATGAGTACTGCGATGAGCCCGGCTATGCCGATAGTGATTTGTGCGCCGTTGTAATCAAGTGTGAAGTTCTCAAATTGATAGCTGTGTTCACCGATGGTGGCCGCAATGATTGGGGCAATAGCTAGAACTGCTACCAAGGTGATGCGGATGATGGATTGCACGAAAGCAAAGGTGCGCCCGCGCACATCATCGTGGACTTCCATGCCGAGCATGGTGAAGCCGGTAACCCAGGCGATACCGCTAAAAGCTCCGAGGATTGCAACGATGATGACCGAAAGAACTAAGTTTGAAATCAGCGCAAGAAGAACTAGAAAAAGTCCTGACGTTGTGAGGGATGCGCCAAATAAACGGCGGCGAGAGAACTGTGCAAATATCTTTGGTCCGAAAGCGATGCCAATTGCAAGGCCAGTGAAGACTGAACCGAAGAGAACACCGTAGGCAGCATCACCGCCACCGAGATCGCCTACAAATGTGCGAGCAAGGCCGATGACAGCACCCGCTGCTGAGAATGCGCCGACCATCCCGATGATGAGGCCGCGGATGATTTTTGATTCAGAGACTGCTTTCCATCCTTGGATAAGCGACTGACCTACATTGTCATCGCTCTGTGATTTAGATGCTGCACCTTTTGGAATTTCCTTAATTCCAAAGATTGTCCAGGCGGCGAAGAGGAATGAGAGTGCGTTGAGATAGAGCGCAATATCAATTGAGTTACTTGGAATCAGTGGGCTGATTGCTGCGATTGCGGATGAGAGAAGAGTAAGGAGTGAGAAGAGAATCGCAGCGATTGGTGCTGTGCCGTAGGCGGCAAGTAGGGAAACTTGGTTTGCGCTTTCAAGTTTGTCGCGCGGAACAAGATTGGGAACTGATGCTTCTTTTGCTGGTGACCAGAAGAGGGTTAAACACTCAACCAAGATCATTGCGGTGTAGAGCCAAAAGTACGTGTTGACAATCGGAATAGATACGTAGAGCGCCGCGCGCATGATGTCCACGTTAAACATGAGGCGGCGGCGGTCGAAACGATCTGCGATTACTCCTGCGATGGGTCCGAGAAAGACAGCAGGAAGAAGGCGAGCGATGAAGACACCCGCAATTGCAAAGTTGGCGGTTGCGTATGAGCCACCAGAAAGTTGCTGGGCCATCGCTGTTGTTGCGAGCAGACCGAGCCAATCTCCAAGGGATGAGAAGACCATCGAGTTCCAGAGTTTGCGAAAGGCGGGAATAGCCAAGACTCCGCGGGTTGCAGCTGGTGCGGGCGCTGCAGGATTGGGCAAGCCTTGAGTCATGGGGTTGAGTCTATCGGGGGGCTCTGGCAGGGCTAGAAGAGGCTTTTAACGCTGGCTTCGAGTGAATACTGCGCAGTGAATCCCATTGCGCTCTTTGCGAGGTTGATATCGGCGCAGAGGAATGCTGGGTCGCCAGAGCGGCGTGGGCTTTCGATGACTTGGGTATCGGTTTTGTTGATTGCCTTAAGGACAAGATCAATTACTTCGCGTACTGATGCACCTCGGCCAGTACCGATGTTGAGCGCTGGTGGAAGTGCTTGGGTGGCGTCCGCTGCAGCTAAATGAGCACGGGCGATATCGCGTACGTCGACGTAATCACGGATGCATGTGCCATCTTTGGTTGGGTAATCAGTACCGAAGATTTCTGGGGCTGCGCCCTTGTTAAGTTTGCCTAGGACGATAGGGACTAGGTTTTCAACGGAGTTATCAAGAAGTTCTGGGGCAGCTGTGCCAACAACGTTAAAGAAGCGCAGAGATGTTCCGTGGTTACCAGGAGTATTTATGAAAGCGGTTACTTTGGCTTCTGCTTGGTATTTAGAATCGCCGTAAGGGGAGATTGGTGCCTTTGGTCCATCTTCGCGGCAAGGTTCCATTGTGTCAGGGGAACCATAGACAGCTGCGGTAGATGAGAAGATAAATTTCTTTACGTTGTTGCGCTTTGCAATATCGACCAGTTCGTTGGTTGCAGTCAGGTTCACTTCAAAGTATTCATCAGGTTTTTCCATGGATTCACCAACTGCTTTGAGGGCTGCGGTGTGGACGATGCCATCGATCTTGTATGTGCGGATAACGCCTTCGAGTTCGTTGTAGTCGCGGATATCAGCTTTAATCAGCGGAATATCGATGTTGTGCTTGGTGCGCAGGTATTGAATGCGGTGTTCGAGGCCTTGGTATAAAGAGTCGTAGATGACGACTGATTTGCCGGCACGGATGAATTCATCAGCGATATGCGCACCGATATATCCAGCACCACCTGTAAGTAGCCACGTCTCTTTGGTCATGTGGTGAGTCTACTCGGAGTATCAGATGCAGCCAGAATGTGACTATCTGGATATCGTTATGACTACTTCCACTCTTCGGGCGCGGTCATCTTTTTCAACCGCATAACCGCCAGAACTCAGCATAGGCTTCTTGGTAAGACCATACTTCTTCAGGGCCATTGCTACAGACTTTGCTCTTAATTGCGGGAGTTTCTCATCATTAATCTGGCGAAAAGTCTTTTGCACATATCCCTTGATGGTGATCTTGATGAGCTTCTTCTTATCGACGCCTGCAGCAAAAGCCTTTACCGACTTGAGTTGAGTCTTTGCTAAGGTGGACTTCCCCATTTCAAAGAAGACCTTTAGGGTTTTGGTAAGTGTCGGTTGATTTACCAAAACCGGTGCTGTAACAGTGGTCGTTTCAAGTGCTTCAACTACTGGTTTTAGGTTCTCCGTTGGAGTTGGTGCGGGTGTTGTTGCAGGTGTCTCGGTTGGAGCCGGTGTTGGCGCAGGGACAGGCGCAGGGGTAGGAGCTGGCGTCGGCGCACTTCCGCCTGAGCTACCGCCACCGCCTGATGAAGGTGGAGTAACAGCTGGGTTTGCAATAACAATCTCGGGGTCATCTGTGAATGAAACTGATGCAGTTCCATCAACAGTTGCTGTTCCTAGAAGTGTCACTGCATCACCGATTAAAATATAAATTTTCGCCCCTGCCTTGATACCGGCATTTACAATCGTCACGGTTATTGGGTTACCCGCAGAGACGCTGGGAACTGTTCCATCTGTGGCTTTCCAAGCGACAATGAGCGAAAGAAGCAGGTTGGTTGCGTCAGGAATCAAACCAGCAGCTCTCGTAGTGTTAGGAAGTAGGTAGGCGTCAATGACTGTTCCAGCGGGTAGCGCGTCAGCAATATAAGTAACTGTGACAGTTGTTCCGCCGCTGTTGGCAGAGAAACTTGTTCCTATTCCAGCAGAGGTTGTGTTTGAGTTAATGAGCGTTGCACTTCCGAGCCCAACCAAAGAAAGTTGAGTCCATTGTGCATACAGTGTTTGTGTAGCAGTCGGAGTATTCGATTCTCCTGCGCCGCCGATTCGAGTACCGCCAGATGTTGCTGTGTACCAACCGTTAAATTGATAGCTGGATCGTGTCGGAGTGCGAAGCGTTAACGCTGAGTCACCATAAGTGTAGGTAACCGTGGAAGTATCAACGGACCCACCATTCCCGTTGTATGTATATGTGTAGCTATTGATTACCCACTGTGCATAGAGAGTGCGAGATAAAGCTGTGCTGTAGGCAGCACCTGAATCGCCAATCTTCGTACCTGCTGTGGTCGTGTCGTACCAACCACTAAGCGAGTAACCAGTTCTGGTCGGACTAAGCAGAGTTGTGCTATTTCCATATAGGAAAGAGGCTGTCGAAGTTTCACCCGTACCCTTATTTAAATCGTATGTGACTGTGTAAGAGTTTGCGGTCCAAGTCGCGAAGAGAACGGTGTCGCCTGCGAAAGTTACTGGTGTCTGACTCTCTGTATAAGCAGTTCCTGAACCATCTGGCTGGCTGTTCCATGCGGCAAATGAGTAACCAGTACGAGCTAGCGATGATGAATTAGCCCGTAATGTAATTCCAGAATCACCATAAATATACGACTGGCTGGAAGGAGCGGATCCCGAAGTATTGCTGTTACCTGTGTACAAAATCGAATAAGTAGAACCCAACCACTGGGCATAAAGAGTTGTATCGCCGCCGAAGGTGGCGTTAGCTCCACCGATTGCATATGCCGTTCCAGTTCCATTAGCGAGAGTGTTCCAGCCGACAAGCGTGTATCCGGTACGAGCAAAATTACCTGCATTATTTGAGACAGTAAGTCTTGGCCCACCAACATAATAAGACTGAGCAGTTGGTGTATCTCCAGAATTGGCACCGTTGCCCGAGTATGAAATGGTGAAGTTTTGGCTCCAGCTTGCATATAGCGTGAGGCCCGTTGCAAAGCTATACGTGTAAGTGCTGTTGTAACTTGCTCCGGTCCCATTGGCAGCTGTATTCCAGTTAAGGAACGTGTAACCCGTCCTGGTAAATCCATTTGTGTTCAAGGTTGTGCTCGTGCTCGCCGTTTGCGAAGCAGTTGTTCCTGTTGCATCTGCTGCGTTCTTATCAAACACCACATTTCTTGAAGCTTGCACAACCCATTGTGCATAAAGGTTTATGTTTGCGTTGAAGGCATACGTTTGGCCATCTACATAACTTGCTGTACCTGCATTGTAAGTGCTGTTCCATCCCAAGAAACTGTAGCCCGGGCGAGAGAAACCGCTTAGAGTAAGTGCGGTGGGTGTATCGGTTGTTTGCGATGCAGTTGTTCCGGTCGCATCTACTGCGTTTGCATAAAATGTAACTGTGTAAGAAGTTCTCGTGAGAACCCACTGCGCATACAATGTTGCGTCTGTTGTAAATGCATACACGGCGTTATCTGCATATGCATATCCCGTACCGTTCGCCGCCGTATTCCATCCGGTGAATGTGTAACTAGTACGAACATAAGAATTGGAATTTAGTGCGGTGGCAGTACCGGCAGACTGCGTGGCCATCGACCCACTAGTAGAGCTATTGCCATTGAATGTCACATCCTTGTTGACACCCGTGATCCATTTTGCGTACAGAGTGATATCTGCGGAAGTCGTGATGTATGAAGAGTCTGCATAACTCGTGCCCGTGCCATCCGCATTTGTTGTCCAACCAGAGAAGATGTAGCCAGTACGCGAAAATGTCCCAGCGTTGAGGAGTGTTGATGCTCCACTTGTTACTCTCTGAGTCGATGTTTCAGGTGTTCCATAATTCGAATTAAATGTAATTATTTTCAGGTTTGTGGATGCCACCCAGCGCAGAAATACGACACCTGAACCACCAGCACCTGCGTTAATGTCTTCTGGGTCGGTGCCGCCGCCGCCGCCACCTGTATTTGCAGTTCCGGCAGTTGGGTTTGTGTACTGTCCTGCCGTTCCTCCTGAACGGCCGAAGGAACTTCCGCGCCCTCCGCCACCGATACCGCCTTGCCCGCCTCCATTGGTATAGACAGTTCCTGCAGCTGCGGCCCCGGAATTGCCACCATAAATTAGTTCAGAGCTTGCATTGAGTCCGACGTATTGATTGGTGTTGTCATTAATTCCACCACCGCCACCGCCTGCAAAATAATAATTTCCACTCGAGAGTTGTCCAATGCCAGTTGCTGCAGCAACTGAGTTGATCAATGCAGATGTTGTACCGATTCCACCGTTGCCACCGATGTAGTTACGAGTTGTGTTATAGCCAGCACCGCCCGCACCACCGCCGCCACCGCCCGCACCGTAACTGTTGTAGGTGCTGTACCCACCGTTATTTCCTTGTCCAACAGTTCCACTTCCTGCGGCACCGCAAGTTCCTCCGCTGCCAGTACAGTCATATGAAGACCCGCCACCAGATCCGCCTGATGTAACAGTTTTCCCACCTGAGTTTCCACCACCACCGCCAACTGCCGTGCGTCCTGCGAAAATAGAGTTACCGCCTTGAGTGCCCGCGACACCCGTCTGTCCTGCGCCGCCGTTTCCACCCGCGCCACCTGCGCCCACGGTTATCGTCACATCAGCACTTGGTGTGACGGCATAGTTGGTACCTTGAAGTAAACCGCCAGCACCACCGCCGCCTGAAGCAGCACCGCCGCCGCCTGCAACAATTACATAATCAATTGCGCTTGCCGTTGATGGAATTGTTAATGAATATGTACCAACAGTTTTAAATGCGGCGACACAATAAATCCCACTTGAGTAAACCGGTACTGAAATTGAATCGATTGTGACACCAGTACTGCTTGTGACCGAGAGCTGACAAACGTTCGAACTATCTGAAACTACTGCTGCACGGGCAGGGGCTACCTCGAATAAAAGGGAGGAGGTAAGAAGAACTACAATCGAAATTCTGGAGATCAAGTTGCGGGAGATAAAGGACTTAGCTAAAGACATCGATTTCTCCCACATTAAAAAAGAGAACCGATTGCCCCTATTGCTTAACTCTACGGGTGATTTCAAAGGGTTACCACCCAAGAATGACCCTATTTTGCCTTGGGCTTACCCGAGGCTTTCTTAGCTGCTTTCTTTTTTATTGCAGCCTTCTTTACAGTGTTCTTTGTCAGAGTTGGCGCAGTATCTCCTGGCTTCGCCTTAGCAGCCTTTTTACGAGATTTCTTAGGAGAAGGGCCGTTCTCAGCTTCCCATGCGCGACGGCCAGCCAATAGTTCAAGGCCACGTTCGAGTGTCATTGCCTCTAACGTGTCACCGCGACGGAGCGTTGCATTTGTTTCACCGTCAGTCACATACATACCGAAGCGACCATCTTTGATGATCACTTGCTTTTCAGATCCTGGATCAACACCGAGTTCTTTCAGTGGTGGTTTAGCAACCCCGCGGCGGCGCTCTTTTGGCTTTGAGTAAATTTCAAGTGCTTCATCTAAGTTGATTGAGAAGAGTTGTTCTTCAGATGTAAGGGTGCGTGAATCTGCGCCAGCCTTTAGATACGGACCGTAGCGGCCGTTTTGGACGGTGATTTCATCACCTGCGCTGTTGGTCCCAAGTATGCGAGGGAGAGAGAGAAGTTGAAGTGCATCATCGAGTGTGATGGTGTCGAGGTTCATTCTGCTCAAGAGCGACGCAGTCTTTGGCTTTGGTGCATCTTTCTTCTTGCGCTTCTTCTTTGGTTCGCCCTTGTCGTTAAGTTCGACAGGTTCTTCAGGGAAGATCTCGGTGATGTATGGACCAAATCGTCCAGACTTTGCAACAACTTCAAAGTTTGTTTTGGGGTCAACGCCGAGTTCGCGCTCACCTGATGGGGCTGCAAGGAGTTCAATTGCCTTTGCAAGGGTGAGTTCATCGGGCGCCAAACCTTCAGGGATATTCGCAAGCTTACGATCTACATCCGGCAAGTTCTCTTGTAAGTACGCACCGTAGCGACCAACGCGGATTTCGATGGTGTCAGATAAGTTCATTGTGTTTGTGGCGCGTGCATCGATAACACCGAGGTCTAGAGAGAGCTCGTTAAGTCCTGGTTGGCCATCGACGCCGTAGTAGAAGTCGCGCAGCCAATCAACGCGGCCAGCTTCACCCGCTGCGATCTTGTCGAGGTCTTCTTCCATAGAGGCTGTGAAGTCATAATCCACCAGCTTGGTGAAGTGGGTTTCAAGAAGGCCTGTTACTGAGAATGCGAGAAAGGTGGGAACAAGTGCGCGGCCGCGCTTTGAAACATATCCGCGATCTTGAATAGTTTGAATGATGGATGCAAATGTTGAAGGGCGGCCGATACCGAGTTCTTCGAGTTTCTTAACAAGAGTTGGTTCGGTGTAGCGAGCAGGTGGCTTTGTTTCATGTCCTTCGCAGGTGTATTCATCGACTTTAACAGCTTGGCCAATTGTCATCGCAGGTAGGCGGCGGTCTTCGGATTCTTCATCTTTATTTTCATCTGTTGCGATGTCGTCATAGGCTGCAAGGAATCCTGGGAAGGTGATGACTGAACCGTTGGCACGGAAGATGGTTTCTTTCTTATCAGCGGTGGTTGCATCAAAGTCAACGCGCATCTGCATCTTCTTGGCATCTGCCATTTGGGATGCAACGGTGCGCTTCCAGATGAGGTCATAGAGTGCGAATTCATCGCGAGAAAGTTCAGGGGCTAGTTCACCCGGTGTTTTAAAGACATCTCCTGCTGGGCGGATTGCTTCGTGGGCTTCTTGCGCGTTCTTAGACTTTCCTTGGTAGACACGAGCTGTCTCGTAGACGTGATCTTTTCCGTAGAGCGAGGTTGCAGCAGCGCGAGCTGCTTTGAGCGCTTGCTCAGATAAGTTGGTTGAGTCGGTACGCATATAGGTGATGTAACCGTTTTCGTAGAGGCGCTGTGCGATACGCATAGTGATCTGCGCGCCCCAACCAAGACGAGAGCCTGCATCTTGTTGCATGGTGGATGTTGTAAAGGGAGGCTTTGGTCGTTCAGTGCGTGGACTTTCTTCCATCGACTTAACGGTCAGTGGTGTGTTCTTTAGACTTTCGGTCAGCGCTCTTGCTTGGGTTTCATCGAGTAAGAGGATGTCTTTGAGGGATTTTTCTTTGACTGCGCCGTCAGCTCCAAAGTCACTGGTAGACGCTACTTTTTTGCCATCTACAGAAAGTAGGCGGGCTGTAAAGCCAAGATCTGTCTTTGCGTTGAGATCCCACCAGGCGGATGAGATAAAGGCCATGCGTTCGCGCTCTTTTTCAACAATCAGACGCGTTGCAACAGATTGCACGCGGCCTGCTGAAATACGTGGCATGACTTTCTTCCACAAGACCGGTGACAGTCTGTAACCGTAGAGACGATCTAAAACACGGCGGGTTTCTTGCGCATCAATCAGGTTGTAATCAAGGTCGCGGGTGTTCTCAACGGCAGCCTTAATGGCTTCTTCAGTGATTTCATTAAAAACCATGCGCTTGATGGGAATCTTTGGTTGCAATACTTCAACGAGGTGCCAGGCGATTGCTTCACCTTCGCGGTCTTCATCCGTTGCCAGCAAGATTTCTTCGGCGTCTTTCATTAACTCTTTGAGTTCGGCGACCTTGACCTTCTTATCAGGGTTGATGACATATAAAGGTGCGAAATCATTTTCGATATCGACGCCCTCTTTAGACCAGGCGAGCTTCTTAACCTCTTTTGGGATATCGGCAGCGCGCTGTGGTAGATCGCGGATATGACCGACGCTAGCCTCGACGATGAAACCATCGCCGAGGTAGCCGCCAATTTTGCGCGCTTTAGCGGGTGATTCAACAATCACCAGCTTCTTGAGATTTTTAGCCATAACTACTTTGGGGGAAGTGGCTTTCTCTTAGTACTCGATAGAAGTTGATTGGCGGCGGTTACGGATAAGCGCGCCGATGATAATCAACGTGGCAACTGCTGCAATCAAGAGTGAGACTGATGATTGTGCAGGGAGTGCGAAGCTCACGATTGCTGGAGTAATAAGAAGACCGACAAGGTTCATGACCTTGATCAATGGGTTGATGGCAGGGCCGGCGGTGTCCTTAAATGGATCTCCGACAGTGTCGCCAACGACAGTTGCTGCATGGGCTTCTGTGCCCTTGCCGCCGTAGTGGCCATCTTCAACCATCTTCTTCGCGTTATCCCAAGCGCCTCCTGAGTTAGAAAGGAAGACGGCCATCAAAGTGCCTGTGCCGATTGCACCGGCAAGGTATGCACCGAGTGCGCCAACGCCGAGACCGAAGCCGACTGCGATTGGTGCCATTACTGCAAGAAGACCTGGTGTTACCAATTCACGCAAGGAATCGCGTGTGCAGATATCTACAACGCGGCCGTATTCTGGCTTTTCAGTTCCCTTCATGATTCCTGGGTGCAACTTAAATTGATTGCGTACTTCCATCACGACTGCGCCTGCGGCGCGTGAGACTGCGTTGATAGCAAGCCCTGAGAAGAGGAATACAACTGCAGCTCCAATAATCAAACCAACGAGGTTACGAGGATCTGCGATATCGAGGATGCCTTGGAATTCAAGTGCAACATCTTGGCCTTCGCCAACTGCCTTGATGACAGCGATCTTGATGGCATCGGTGAATGCACCGAAGAGC
>Ga0164292_10000383_pt1 | contig 34115 bp, 21 predicted proteins | sample GEODES117metaG_FD_111486 | JGI IMG/M metagenome (GOLD analysis project Ga0164292, IMG submission 111486) | Eutrophic lake water microbial communities from Lake Mendota, Wisconsin, USA - GEODES117 metaG | ecosystem: Environmental > Aquatic > Freshwater > Lake | place: USA: Lake Mendota...
CGGCGGAGGGCCACGACATTGACGCACCTCGGCCGCGCCGGTGCGCCCTCGCAGAGCATGTACGGCGGCACGTCGTGGAGCACCCGTGACAGGCCGCTGACGAAGGCGTAGCTGCCGATCGTGGCCCAATGATGCACTGCCACGCTCCCGGAGAGCGAGGCATGCGAATGGAGACGCACGTGCCCACCGAGAAGCGTGCCATTGGCGATGATCACGCCGTCGCCGATCCGGCAGTCGTGGGCGACGTGGCAGCAGGCCATGAGGAAGTTGCGGCTCCCCACGACGGTCACGCCATCCTCCTTTTCAGACGCACGGTTGATCGTCACCCCCTCACGGATGACGTTGTCGTCGCCGATCTCCACGCAGGTGTCGCTGCCCCGGTAGCTGACATCCTGCGGATCGGCGCCGATGACGGCGTTGGGGAAGATCCGGTTGCGGGCCCCGATTCGCACCGTCCCCATCAGCGTGACGTGGTTCTCGAGAATCGTCCCGGGCCCGATCGAGGCCCCGGCCGACACGACGCAGTGCGGCCCGACGACCACGCCGGGCGCGAGGCGGGCCGAGGCCGCCACGACCGCCGTGGGGTGGATCAGAGGGGGCGGTGCATCGGGGAAGTCGGTCATCGAGAGGTGGGAATCCGGGGAACGGCGGGGCGAGTCAGGCAGTGCGCCCCAGCCAGCGGGTGGCGTCCCGTGCGAGCATTTCACGGACGAGCACGGCGTTGAGAGCGTGGCCGCTGCGAAAGGCGCGGACGTGGGCGTGGATCGGGCGCCCCGCCAGAGCGAGGTCCCCGACGGCATCGAGCACCTTGTGACGGACACACTCGTCGGGCCAGCGGAGCGTCGTGCCCACCGGCCCATCGGCGGCGAAGATCACGAGATCCCCGGGCGATACGGTCGACCCGAGCCCTGCCGCGCGGAGGCGGGCCGCGTCGTCGACGGTGATGAACGTCCGCGCGGCGGCGATGCGGTCGCGGTAGGAGTCGGGGGTGATGTCGAGATCGAGATGCTGCCGGCCGATCGGACCTGGCCCGTAATCGAGAAGATAGTCGATCGAGAGCCCGGCCGAACGCGGCGGCCCGGCCTCGATCCAACTCGTTGCATCACCGACGCGAACCGTCTCACGGACCGTGAGCGACTCCACCGCGGCGTCCTGGTCGACGATCCCGGCGCGGTCGATGGCGGCGACGAAGTCGCGTGCCGAGCCGTCCATTCCGGGCAACTCCTCGGCGTTGACGACGACCGTGCAGTTGTCGATGCCGAGCCCCGCAAGCGCGCTCATCACGTGCTCGATGAGATGGACGCTGGCCGACCCACGGACGATCCGGGTGCGATTACGCGCCTCGACGACCGATCCCACGACCGCGGGAACCGACGACGGCGGATCGAGGTCGCCACGAACGAACACGATCCCGCTGCCGACGGCCGCGGGACGGAGTTCGACGGAATTCTCGCAGCCGCTCCAGTACCCCCGCCCGGCGACGACGGCCGCGGTGCGGAGGGTGCGTTGCGGCCGCTCGGAGAGGGTTCGGGGCATGGACACAGCCGGAGGATGATGGGTGACAGGCAGCCCCCGCGGCCGCCTCGATGGCGGCCGCGGGGAGCCCGGAACAGCGTGCCCGATTCAGCGCGTGCGCGGCTGGGCAGCGGCAGGCTGCGTCGCCACCGCCGGGGTGTTGAGCAGCTTGAGGATGTCGGGCGTGATGTCGATTCCCGGCTCGAGATAGACGATCGGCTTGGTGATCCCACGGAGGATCTGGTTGCGATCGCTGTTGTCGACCGGGTCGCCGTCGAAGCGGTGGACGATGGCGATCCGGTGCTCGCGGGCGAACTGCTCCACGGCCTTCTCCACCTCGGTGTAGACACTCAAGTACACCTTCGCCTCGCGATCCATGAACTCCTTCTTCTGGAGTTGGGCGTCGACGTTGAAGTCGCCCTGGGACTTGGCGATGTCGGCCTCGAGCTTCTTGAACTCCGGCGTCCCCGGATTGAAGCCCTTGATCTGCTCCATCATTCCGTTGATCCGGTCACGATCCGCCTTGAGGGTGTTCTCAGCGGCCATCACCTCCTCCTTCATCCGATCCATCGCCGCCTTGAAGCGGGCGTGGTTCTTGAAGATGTAGCCGACGTCGATCACGGCGACGTGCGTCGCCGGGGCGGCCGTCGGCTGCGACGCCGGAGCCGCGGCTGGGGGCGCTGCAGGACGCTGCGGCGCCTGGGCGTGGGCCACGGCGGGAACCGTGAGGATTGCACAGAGAATCGCTGCCAGTTGCCACTTCACGGATAGCACTCCTTGCTTGGTCGCACGCGCGTCCGCCGCGACCGCGGCGGGGTCGGGTCCGGGGCCTCCGTCACGACCATCCGTGGTCGCGGCGCATGGGCCCGGTCGGGGCGGGACTATGGCAGCGGGGACGGCCCGGCTCAAGGCCAATAAAGCGGGGCAATCGCCGGAAAATCGCCTCGATCAGCGGGGCGCACCGAGCGTCACGTCGAGCGTCACCTCCGCTTCGCCACGCTTGACCACGACGGGGACGGTGTCGCCCCCCTTGTGCTTCCGCAGGGCGCTGTCGAAGTCGTCGAGCCCGGTCACGGCGCTCTCCCCGATGCGGATGATCAGGTCGCCACCGAGCAACCCTCCCTTGGCCGCCGGGGAATCCTTCGAGACGCCGGAGATCGCGTAGCCCTTCCCCGGTTTGCCGAAGTCGGGAATGCTGCCGAAGTAGGGTCGTTCGCCGTCGCGGCGGGCCATCGTCTGGCTTCCGGCCACCTCGACATACGCAGGCGCCTGCGGGGCCCGCGCCAGTTCCTTGACCCCTTCGGCCACCATCCGGGCGATCCGGGTCATGCCGTCGTAGTTGATCTTCTCGGCGGTGTCGGTGGGCCGGTGGTAGTCGGAATGGGTGCCGGTGAAGACATGGAGGACGGGAATCTTCTTGGCGTAGAAACTGGCATGGTCACTCGGGCCGAAGCCCCCCGGATCCTTCGTGACGTCGAAGCCGTGGGTGGCGACGAGCCGATCGACCATGGCGTCGAGGCCGGTGCCGGTGCCGGTGCCGTGGATGATCAGCTTGCCGCCGTCGTACCTGCCGACCATGTCGAGATTGACCATCGCCACCGTGTCGGTCAGCGGCACCGCAGCGTTGGCGGTGTAATGGGCGCTGCCGAGCAGCCCGCGCTCCTCGCCGGAAAACGCCACGAAGAGGATGCTCCGCGGATACGGCCCTTCCTCGGCGAGAATCCTGGCGACCTCGACGAGCATCGCGGTGCCGCTGCCGTTGTCATCGGCGCCGTGATGGATCGTCGCATCGCCGGGGGCGGCGGAGTTGCTCCCGCCGTACCCCAGATGGTCGTAGTGGGCACCGACGATCACGGTCTCGGCCGGAAGGATCGGCTGCGGGGCGGCGGATCCGTGGGCCGCCGATCCGCCATGGGGATCGGGGGCGGCGTGCGGGTCGATCCCGGCATGCGGGTCGCCTGCGGGCGGCGACGTCGGTTCGGCGGCCTTGGCGACGTCGCGCGCCGTTGCATCCGCCTTGGCCGCTTCCTCCGCCGCTTTTTTCTCGAGGGTCTCGAGGGCTTTCGCCTCGGCGGGCGAGGCGGGGGGATCGTCGTGGGGCGACGCGGGTGCCGCCGCGCCGTGTGCGGCGGCCATGGCGGCCGCATCGGCGGCGACGGACGGGGGCACGGTCGCCCCGATTCCCGGCAGAACCGCGAGGATGTTGCGGGCCTGGGTCTCGGATCGTTCGATCGCCACGCGGCCGCGGATCCGCCAACCGTCGAGCCCGGCTGAACGGGGCGTCGGCCCGTCGTCGATCCCCTTCTCGAGGTCGGGGAGGGTCTTTCCGAGAGCCTTCTCGAGGATGGCGTCGACGACCGGCCGCTTCAGTTGGACGACCGGAAGCGTCCGCTTGTCGGAGCCGTCACCGGCACGGTTGAACGCCATCAGGGCGTCGTCGGTGTTGGATGCGTCGTTGCAGAAAACGACCGCGCCGACCTCGTGCTCGGAGGCGTTGGCCACCTTCCTGGAGAGGGCTGCGTACTGCGACGCCTGGTTGCCGTCGAACTTGCTCTTCGGGTCGTCCTTCTGCGGCTCCTGGCGCAGGACGATCACCGCGGCCCCCTTCGCCCCCGCGGCACCGAACGGCGAATAATCGTCGTAGTCCTCCGCTTTCGCGGTGATGCCGTAGCCGGCGAAGGCGAGTGGCAGGTCGAAGGCCCCCGATCCGCCCGCGGCCAGCGGGGTCCAGTCGGTACCGAGGACGAGTTGCCTGACCTCCGAGGCACCGTCGGCCCCGGGTGGCGACACGATCTCGGCGACGTTCTCCGCCTCGGCCCCGAGCTTCGCATCGAGCGTGATCGAAAAAGGCTGATAGCTCGTCTCGCCGACGACCGACGTGTCGAGGCCGAGAGCGACGAACTGTTCCGCGACCCACTCGGCCGCCACATCGATCCCCTTCGTGCCCGGTCCGCGTCCTTCGCGTTCCGGGGCCGCGAGCCACTCGACACTCTTCCGCAACCGGTCGCGGCGGGTGATCTCGGGCGCGGTAAGCGGCCTGGCCGGGGCGATCGCCAGCGCTTCTGCCTGAGCGGCCGCGGGTTCCTGACCGCGGGCCTCGAGCGTGCCGAAGATCGCGACGGAGAGTAGCCCGAGGGCCGTCGATCCCACGAGCCCGGCCGGCAACGATCCCCACAACAGCGATTTCTCAGCCCGCACGGCGCACCCCTCCACGGTATGGATTCGACCGATTCCCTCGCGGCTCTCGGCATGCAGCCGAAGCAACCCACGTTCAAGATAGTGTATCCACATTCCGGCCGATGGCTCGCCGGCCCCCGATCGGGGCGTGACCGCTTCCCGCGCGCCGGACGGTGTGCCAGAATCGGTTCGGACACGGCGGTAGGCCGCGTCCCACCGGCCCCCGGAGTCAGCCTTCACCGTGCCGTCGTTGTTCGTCATCCAGGGCCGCAATCGCGGCACGCGGTTCGACCTTCCGCCCCGCGAAGGGGCCGTGAGCATCGGTCGCGAGGCGGGCAATGTCGTGCAGCTGGACGACAACGAAGTCTCCCGGCGGCACGCCGAGATCCGCCAGGTCGGCCAGACGCACGTCCTCGGCGACCTGAAGAGCTCCAACGGCACGTTCGTCAACAGCCGCCGCGTGGAGCGGGCGGAGCTCCAGCACGGCGACCAGATCCTCGTGGGGCGGACGCTCCTCTCCTACTCCCGCGATTCGTCGACCGACGCCCCGGGCGATCAGGTCGAGATCGTGGCCCCGATTCCCGAGGAAGGGTCGCGGATCGTCAAGGCCCTCAAAGACGACCCGCTCGGCGGACCGACCGGCGCCCCGGGCGACACCGACGACCGCTGGCTCGCCCGGGCGCGGAGCAACCTCCAGGTGATGTATCGCACGGCACTCGCCGTCAGCCACACCCTCGACATCGACGAACTCCTGGGGCGGATTCTCCAACTCGTGTTCGAATGGGTCGAAGCCGACCGGGGCTGCGTGATGCTCCTCGACCCCGAGAGCGGGCAGCTGAGGACGAAGGCCCGCCGCGATCGGCGTTCCGCCAACGTGTCGTCGATGGCCATCAGCCGCACGATTCTCGACTACGTCCTCGATCGCGGCGAGGGCGTGCTGACGAGCGACGCCCAGGACGACGACCGGTTCAGCTCCGGGCACAGCGTCCTCCGCACGGGTGTCCGGGAGGCGATCTGCGTCCCGATGCAGGGCCGCTACGGGACCGTCGGCATCCTCTATGTCGACACCACGACGCCGCTGGCCGACGCGCTGGGCGCCGGCCAGCGCCGCTTCAGCGACGAACACCTCAAGCTGATGGTGGCCATCGGCCATCAGGCGGCCCTCGCGGTGGAGGACACGACCTACTATTCGGCGATGGTGCAGTCGGAACGCCTCGCTGCGGTCGGCCACACGATCGCCACCCTCTCCCATCACATCAAGAACATCCTCCAGGGAATCCGCGGTGGGAGTTATCTCGTGGAGATGGGGCTCGAGAACGAGGACCTCGGTGTCGTCAAGAAGGGCTGGGACATCGTCTCCCGCAACCAGAACAAGATCTCCTCCCTCGTCATGGACATGCTCTCCTTCAGCAAGGAGCGTGAACCCGACCCCGTGCCGACCGATCTGGTGGCGTTGGTCACCGACATCGTCGAGACCGTCCACCACCGCGCGGCGGAGGCGGGCACGACGATCCGCTGGAACCCGCCGACCGACATCCCCCGGATGCTCTTCGATCCGGAAGGGATCTCCCGGGCGGTGCTCAACGTGGTCACCAATGCGCTCGATGCCGTCGAGGGGCGTCTCGATGCGGTCGTCGAGATCCGCGTCACCGTCGATGCAAAAGCGCGCAAGACGCGGATCACGGTCACCGACAACGGCGAAGGCATTCCCCCGGAGACCCTCGCCCGGATCTTCAATCTGTTCGTGTCGACGAAGGGGTCGCGCGGCACAGGTCTTGGCCTCACGGTGAGCAAGAAGATCCTCAAGGAGCACAACGGCGACATCCGTGCCGAGAGCCGGGTCGGCGAGGGGAGCACGTTCACCCTCGAGTTCCCCCTGCTCCTCGCCGGTGACCACCCTCCCGGGCTCTCCGACGACGACGGTCAGGACGACGACGATGACGACGGGGCCCCCGGCCCCTCGACCTCACCGGGGGCGGGTGCTGCCACGTCACAGCGGACGCTCTCCCCGAACGACGCCGACCGCGACGTCCGTCGCGTTCCGCGCCCCGTTCAGCCATGACGCCCGCGCCGGCGTCCGGGTCGATCGGCCATCTCCCGATCTCGTGTGTCGTGATCACCCGCGACGCCGCCGGCAGGCTCGCCGATACCCTCCGCAGCGCCGCCTGCTGCGCGGAGCGACTCGTCCTCGATTCCGGATCGACCGACGCCACCATTCCCATCGCTCTCGCGCACGGCGCCCGGGTCGAACACCAACCATTCCTCGGCTTCGGACTCCAGAAGCGCCGCGCCGTCGAACTGGCGACCCACGACTGGATCCTCTCGCTCGACGCCGACGAGGCGCTCGACGAGGAGGCGATCCGCGGCCTGTTCACCCTCGATCTCGCCGATCCGACACGCTGCTGGGCCTGGCGGAGGCGGACGTTCATCGGGGAGCGTGAAGTGCGGCACGGCCCGTGGGGCCACGAGAAGGTGCTGCGGCTCTTCAACCGCACCCGGTCGGTCTTCAGCACGCACCGCGTCCACGAACGGGTCGACGGTGCCAAGGCCCCCGACGCCGCTCCGGGCTCGATCCTCCATCACAGCTTCTCCGGCTGTGCCGACGTGATCGTCCGCTCCGCCCGGTACGCCGGCCCGAAGGGGGCGATCCTCCGCGACAAACGCGAGACGACGCCCGCCTGGATGCTGCCGCTGCGGGGCCTCGCGGCATTCACCAAGAGCTACTGCCTCCAGGGAGGCTGGCGTGACGGCGCCGCCGGGTTCGTCGTCGCCCTGTCACGGGTCGTCGACTCGACGCTCCCCCGTGCGATCGTCAGCGTCGATGCTCCGCCGCCGGAGGATCGGCCGGCACCCCCTCCCCCTCGGTGAGCACCACGAGCCGGTCGACGCCGTCCACGTCGAACCGTTCACGCCGTCCGCCGATCCAACGAACCTCGATCCGATCGACCGCCGGGTCGCGCCCCAGCCCGAAGTGGAGGCGGCTGCCGAAGTGCCCCTGGTAGCCGCGGCCGGCGTGCACCTCGTCGACGAGCACCCGGCCACCGACGACGACTCCGACGACCGCCCCCACGCCGTCACGGTTCGTGTCGCGGCCGACGAGCCGCACCTGGAGCCAGTGGTGCCCATCCCCCCGTTCGCGTGCCAGGTTCCGGAGCAGCGTCGGGGCCTCGCGGGCGTTGAGGATCACCCCGTCGACGTCCCCGTCGTCGTCGAGGTCGTCGAAGGCGGCGCCACGGGCGCTGTGGCGGGGCAGGTCGTGCAATCCCGCCGCCCCGGAGCAGTCCGCGAATCTCCCGCCGAGATTGCGGAGGACGAGGTTGTGGTTGCGGTAGGCAGTCGTATCGTCGTAGTCCTCGACGAGATCGTTGATGTGGCCGCAGGCGACGAACAGATCGCGGAAGCCGTCGTTGTCGAAGTCGACGATCCCGCAGCCCCACTTGACCCACGGCAGGCCTCCCGCCGCGGCTCCCGTCCGCGAGCTGACGTCCTCGAATCCCTGGCCGGCGAGATTGTGATAGAGCACGGGGCGCTCCCCCTGATAGGAGGTCATCCACAGATCGAGCCAGCCGTCGTTGTCGACGTCGCCGCAGTCGACCCCCATGCTGCCGTTGGGCTGGCCGATCATGTCGTAGGCCAGCCCCGTCTCGAGGCCGACTTCCTCGAACCGCCCCGTCCCGTCGTTGCGGAACAGGTAATTCGCCGCCACGTCGTTGAGGACGAACAGATCGGTGTCGCCGTCGGCGTCCCCGTCGAAGCCCACCACCCCCATGCCCGGCCCGGCCACCGCCGCGATCCCCGTCTCGACACTCGCATCGGTGAACCGCCCGTCCCCCTCGTTGCGGAAGAACGTGTCGGACCAGGGCTCGTAGTCGCGCGGGCCGTGATAGACCGGGACACCGCGGACGCGCGGCGAGACGTGCCCGTCAGGGGAAAACCGGACGTAGTTGGCGGCGTAGACGTCGAGGTCACCGTCACCATCCGCATCGAGGAAGACGACACCCGCCCCGAGTTTGTCGCCGTCGGCCGTCCCGGCGGCGGCGGTGACGTCGAGGAACGTGCCATCCCCCATGTTCCGCCACATCCGCTTCGGCCCGTAATTGCTCGTCACGAGATCGGGAAAACCGTCGTTGTCGAGATCACCGGCCGTCACCCCGACGCCGTAGGACTCATGGTCGAGCCCGGCTGCGGCGGTGACGTCGTCGAACCGCCATCCCCCCCGGTTCCGCGCGAGCATCGCCCGCGGCCGACGCGGCGGGTCGGTGCCGGGGAGATCACTGCCATTTGGAAAGTAGATGTCGATCCGACCGTCGAGATCATGGTCGAACGTCGCCAGTCCGGCGGTCACCGTCTCCGGGATGAAGCGGTGTCCGCCGCTACCGTCGTCGTGGACAAACGCGATCGCGCTCGTCGCCGTGACATCCTCGAACTCGATCGCCGCAGCGGTGGGCGCGGAGGGGGGCTCGCCCCGGCCGATCGTCGCGTCCCCGGGAAGCAGGGCGACGATCGGCAGGCAGATGGCTCCCCACGCCCACCTCGGCAGACGGTCGAGCGGCATGTCAGTTCTTTCCCCCCGCGGGTATCGCCACAGTGGCCGAGCGTCGCTCGACGAGCGACCGGGCCTCGTCCTCGCGCCCCTGCCGACGGTAGAGGTCGAGGAGGCCGGCCGCAGCGTCCCGCTGGTTCGGGGCCGCATCGAGCGCCCGGAGCCACGATCGCTCCGCCGCGTTCGAGTCGCCACCGGCACGCTCGATACGTCCCGCGATCGCATACCACCCTGCCAGGGCGAGCAGCAGGGAGGGCATGTCGTCGAGGCGGGCGGCGGCGGTGGCCCGATCGCGCGAAAGACTCTCCGCCTTGCGCGCGGCGAATTGGCCGCGATACCGTTTCGCGGCTTCGTTGTCGCCGAGGCGGCCACAGGCGGTGGAGAGGCCGTAGAGCGCGTGGGGCGACGTCGGATCGATGGCGAGCGCCCGTTCGAAGTCGGCCTTGGCGGCGCTGTAATCCCCCTGCTGCATCCGGGCGTGCCCGAGGAGGGTGAGGCGGTTGGTATTGGAGACCGTGGCCGGGAGTTCACGGGCCAGGACCCCCTCGGCCGCGTCGGCCCTTCCCAGACTCGTGAGCGTCTCGCCCAGGAGCACCTGCACGCCGGAAAGCTCGGGACGGGCGTCGAACGCCTTCTGGAAATGCTCGGCGGCGGCCGTCTCCTCGCCCCGTTCCTTGGCGTACTTCCCCAGTCGGAGATGCGCTTCTGGTGACTCTGGGTGGGTCTCGAGCCATCCCTCCCACAGCGTGGCGGCTGCGGCGAGGTTGCCGAATCGATCGTGCATCATCGCCTCGAGATCGATCACCTCGGGCAGGTCGGGGTACTTCCCGCGGAGCGCCGTGGCAAGCGTCAGCGCTTCGTCACGCAACTGCTCGAACGACGTGGGGAGCGGCGGGCGCGGCGATGGACGCCCGCCAGAATCGGTGACGGGGCCGCGTTTGGCGGGGCGCGGGGCGACGACCGGTCCGGTCGGAGCGGGTGTCTCCGGTGATGTCCGGGCGCAGGCCGATACGACCAAGGGGATGATCGAAACGACGGCGATCGCCCTGCGGAGGGCGGTCGGCCCCCGCGGTGTCGGGCACGCATGCCGAACAATGATCCCCACGCCCTCGACTCCTCTCGTGCCCCGATCGTCCCGAAAAGATTCTCCCATCCCCCACCGGTCCCCGCCACGTCACTTCGCTCGAAGGACGGCAAGCAGGCCGAGCATGTCGGCGGGCAACGGGGCCTCGAACACGACGCGTTCAAACGTCTGCGGGTGGACGATGGCGAGGCTCGCCGCATGGAGCGCCTGGCGGGTGAGGAGCAGCGCCGCCTCACCGCGCAGCCCGAGGAACGAGCGGTCGACGACGCCCCGCCCGCTGTAGAGGATGTCGGCGAGGATCGGGTGGCCGATGGCGGCGAGGTGGACACGGATCTGATGGGTGCGGCCGGTCTTCGGCGTGACCTTCAAAAGCGCCGCCTTGCCGAAACGCTCGAGGACCTCGTAGCGGGTGACGGCATCGCGGCTCGTGGAGTGATCGCGGCGGACCGCCATCCGCTCCCGTTGATAAGGATGGATCCCGATCGGCAGATCGATCTGGTCGCGGTCGAAGCGCGGCTCCCCCTGGACGATCGCCAGATAGGTCTTCTCCGTGGTGCGGCGTTCGAACTGCGCGGCCAGTGCCTGATGGGCCTCCTCGGTGCGGGCCACGACGATCACGCCGCTGGTGTCGCGATCGAGACGGTGAACGATCCCAGGCCGCGTCGGACCGCCGACGGTCGAGAGCCCCCCCGCGGCGCGTTCGAGATGCCACTTGAGCGCGCCGGCGAGCGTCCCCTTCCAGTTCCCCTTGGCGGGATGCACCACCATGCCGGCCGGCTTGTTGACCGCCGCCATGCAGTCATCGAGAAACAGGAAATCGAGCGGGATCTCCTCAGCCTCGGGCCCGGCTCGCGGTGGCTCGGGGACGGTGTAGGCGACGACCCCACCCGCCTTGAGGACCAGCGAGGCTTTGGAGACGACTCCATCGACCCGTGCCGCCCCTGCCTCGATCGCCCGGGCGACCGCTGACCGGCTCGCCCCGCCGGCGTGACGGACGAGGAACTGATCGAGCCGCTTCCCCACCCCCTCCGCATCGACGTCGAGGATCAACAGCGAACCGGGGGCCAGCGGACCGCCGTGGACCGCCGCGTCGTCCCCCGCGGCGACATCGACAGACTGCGCCCCCGCTCCTGCCGCGGGGGTCGGCAGCGGGGAAGCGCAGACGTCGTCATCCCAATCGTCTGACGGGTCTTCGCTGCGCTCGCGACCGCCGTCGTTCAGGCGATCACTCCTTGGGGGACGTGGCGGTGGCAGGTGTGGCCTCCCCCGCCGGCTCGGCGGCAGGCGTCTCCGTCTGGGGAGGGGTGTCCGTCGGGGCCGCGGCATCACCGCCTGACGGGATACCGAGGATCGGGCTGGTGTCGGCCGGTGGCGCCGGCGGAGTCATCCGCTGCGCGGCAAACCAGGTGTACCACTCCCGCCCGCGCTCTCCCTCGAGCGACTTCACCCGTTGGCGTGCCATGCCGGCGAGCGCTCCGGTGGGGTAGTCGCTGGCGACCGCCTCGTAACCGGCCCGGGCTTCGTCGATCTTCCCCATGCACTCGTTGGCCTTCGCGAGCCCGAACGTGGCCCGCTCACCGAGGAGCCCCTTCTCGCGGCCGAGGAGCAGCTTTGCATACCCGTCGGCCGCAGCCTGGAGGCGGGGCGTGGCCCGGTCGCGGTCGACGAACAGCAACTCCGCCCCCTCGTCGAGCGCCATCTCGGCTTGGATGAGATCGGCCCACTCGCCCGCCGGCGTTCCGGGATGTTGCGTGGCGACCGCCGCCAACGCCGCCGGATCGACCGGCGAGACCGCGAACATGTAGTCGTCCCAGCTCTTGGCCACGAGGGCCGCACGCTGCTGCTTGAGCCACATCCAGCTGATCGCGGCCAGAAGCAGGCAGGCGAGCCCCATGAGGATGGCGCGGAGGTGGGGGCGGAGGGCATCGAGCACCGAGGTGATGCCCTCGGCGAGCGCGTTCCCCTCGACTTCCTCGGCCACTTCCTCGGCGGTGTCAGCCGCCAGCGGCAACTGCACCGGGCGCCCCTCGCGTGTGGCGAGGTTGTCGTCGTCCTCGCCGCGGGCCGTCTGTCGATCGCCGAAACGGCGCTCGTGGTTACGACTGTCGCCGGGCCTCGCGGAACGTTTCTTCATGGCGTTTCCAGTTCTTCGACTGCGGAAAAAGCCAAATAGAAACCTCTCCGTCCGGGGCGTCAAGCCGATCTCCACCGACCGGCCACGGCCGTGTGGTACGATCCTGCCCCGCTGGCCCGGGGCTCGCCCCGTTCTTCCTCCGCACGGATGCTTTTCCACGTGAACGGACCTCCTCCGGACGCCTCCGGCACCGATCGAGTCGACGCCGCCCCCGAGCCGATCGCGTCGCAGCCAGACGAAGCCGTCACGGGGCCCGCCGCAGCGTTCGATGGCCCGCCGCCGCAGCCCCCCGCGCCGACCGGCCCGCTTCCCGCGGCCGGTCCGGGTCCGGCCAAGTCGGTTCACGCGCCGTCGCGCACCGGCACCGGCTTGAACCCGGCGCAGACCCAGGCCGTCCAGGCCCCGATCGGGCCGCTCCTCGTGCTCGCAGGGGCCGGTACGGGGAAGACGCGCGTCGTCATCGCGCGGATGGCGCATCTCGTGTGGCGCGGATCGCGGCCGTCGCGGATCCTCGCCGTCACGTTCACCAACAAAGCGGCCCGCGAGATGATGGCCCGTGCCAAGGCGTACCTGAAGCCGAAGGGATCGGGGCGGGGACCGGCGGGCAAGGCCCAGGAGGATGTCCCCGAGATCTCCACGATCCATTCGCTCTGCGTCCGCATCCTCCGCCGCCACGCCACGCGCCTCGGCTATCCGGCGCGGTTCGCGATCATCGACCGTGGCGAGCAGGAGGCGACCGCGCGGAAGGTGCTCAAGGAGTTGAAAGTCCCCGACACGACGCTCTCCCCCGGAGATCTCGTCGACCGTGTCAGCCGTTGGAAGAGCGCCGCGGTCCGTCCTGACGGCGCCATCGAGACGATCTCGGCCGATGCCCCGGAGCACTGGACGCTCGCCGCCGCCGGCTACCGCCGCTACCAGCACGACCTCCGCGTCGCCGGGGCCGTCGACTTCGACGATCTCCTCATGCTCGTCGAGGAGCTCTTCGACAAGCACGAGGATGTCCGCCTCGAGGAGGCCGGTCGCTTCGACCACATCCTCGTCGACGAGTATCAGGACACGAGTGCCATCCAGGAGCGGATCCTCTCGGCTCTCGCCCGCGATCACCGCAGCCTGTGCGTGGTGGGGGACGACGACCAATCGATCTACGCCTGGCGCGGCGCGCAGATCTCGCACATCCTCGAGTTCCCCGCCCGCTGGCCGCGGGCGGTCACGGTGCGCCTCGAGGAGAACTACCGCTCCACGCCGGAGATCATCCACGCCGCCAACACGCTCATCGCCTGCAACACCCGCCGCCATGGCAAGACACTCGTCTCGAAGGCTCCTTCGGGCCCCGCGCCGGCGATCGTCCAGGCGCAGGACGACGTCGACGAGGCCCGCCGGATCGTCGGCGACGTCGAGGCCCGCTTCGCGGAGGGGGCCGTCGATCCGCCGGAGGCGGTGATCCTCCTCCGTACCGGCGAGCAGACGCGTGTCTTCGAGCAGGAACTGCGCCGCCGCAACATCCCCTACGAGCTCGTCGGGAGCCGATCGTTCTTCGATCGCCGCGAGGTCAAGGACGTGATGTCGTTCCTGCGGATGATGGTCGACCCCGACGACGACATGGCCCTGTCACGGATCGCGAACGTTCCCCCGCGCGGCTTGTCGTCATCCGCGGTGCTCCAGGCGCGGACGGCGGCCCAGTCGGCCGGGCGGAGCCTGTGGCGCGAGCTCCTCGGCCGCCGCTCCGAGGGGACCTTGAGCAGCGCGGCGGCCGGGGGACTCACGGCGCTCGAGCGGTTGATCACGCTCGGCGGCGGCGAGGGCGCGCCCGATCCGGCCGTGGCGATCCGCCGACTCCTCGACCAGTCCGGGTACCGGGCGTTCCTCGAGAAGGAATACGAGGACGCGGCCGAGTTCGAGGCACGCTGGCAGTGTGTCGAGCAGGTCGTCAACGGCCTGGCGGAGCATCAAGCCGATCATCGGCAGGAGAAGGATGTCGGCAAGCTCGTCCGTGGCTATCTCGACGACCTCGTCCTCGACGTCAAGGAAGCCGAGCGCCCCAAGGATGACAAGCCTGTGAAGCGGGTCCTCCGGCTGATGACGCTCCACGCGGCGAAGGGACTCGAGTTCGACTACGTTTGGATGGTGGGACTCGAGGAGGGGATCCTCCCGCACCATCGTTCGCTCGCCGACGGCCTGACGGCGATCGCCGAGGAGCGACGCCTGGCGTACGTGGGGGTGACACGGGCCCGGAAGCGGCTCGTGCTCTCGATGTGCCTGACTCGGATGAAGTGGGGGAAGAGCCGCCCCTGCCGCCCGAGCCGGTTCCTCTACGAACTCACCGGCCAGGCAGACAAGTTCACCGAAGAGCCACCGCAACCGAAGAACGCCCCACCCCGTCCCGGCGCCAAACGCTCCCAGCGCCACGGTCGGGGCACACGCTGACGTGTCCCCGAGACAGTCATCCCGGCCCGTGATGCCTCACCCGCGCAGGACCGCGGGGAGCATCGCCAGGAGCGCGCCGGTGCCGCTCTTCCCCTCGGCACACCGGCCGTAGAGATCGACCACGCCCCGAGCCAGCCGGGCACCGGACGAGTGCCACGGAAACCACGGCGGACGGATCGGCGACCACAACGGGGCACGGATCACGGAATTGTGCACCAGTGGCAGGAGGAGCGGATCGTGGACGAACCCGATCCCGCTCCTCGGCGCGGCGAGCGTCGCGCCGGGAAAGCCCCCCCACGGCAGGTTGCCGAGGGTGTAGGCGAGCGCCGACCAGGTGTTCACCGCCACGGCGCCGAAGGCGAGGTGATCGATGAAGTCGTCCGCGTGCCGCAGATCGACCGCCGACAGCCCCGTGGGGATCGTCGCACTCGCGGCGAGCGACCCCGGCAGCCGATGCGAAAACGAAAGCGCCCTGCCGCAGTAGTCGGCGAGACTGTCGGCATCGATCGGCACCTCGGCGACGACCGGCACGAACCACTCACGGCAGACGAGCCGGTCGTCGGCCGCCGGATCGACGCCCGTGGTCAGGCTCCAGGGGAGCGTGCCGTCGGCCGGGGTCGGGCGCCCTGTCGCCAGTTCCCAGTCGCGTCCGGCCCCGGGATACCAGCCCGGCCGTGCCTGGAGCCCGGCGAGCCGACGTTCGACGAGCGCGAGGAAGTCGGCTCGCTGCGGCCATGACCGGCAGGTCACGATCACCTTCGTGGCGATGCAGTTGAAGGAGGTGTTGTTGGCGATCGACGCCGCCACCTGATCGGCCTGATGGGCGAGGACGGCACTCGAATAGCGCCCCGGGAGGATGAACCAGGGAGTGACGTTGCCGAGTTCGCAGCTGATCGGCTTCGTGAGCAGCGGCTGGCGGGGGCGGTCGGAGGGATCGGCGCTCCCCCAGACGATGCTCCGGAAGGTCGCCTCGCCACCGGTGACGTGGACATGGGTCACCTCCGGCGCGGCGATCGCCGCCGTCGCCAGTTCGGCCCCGCCCACCGCGATCGCCAGGAGCCCCGCCTCGAGAAGCGGCCCGAGCGCTGATTCGAGGACCGCCCGGAGCGGAGCATGGAGCGGATGGAGCTTGAGAAACGCGCTCCGGCCGTGCTCGAACACCTGGGAGAGAACGTCGGCGGCAGCAAGGCCGGTGACGTTTCCCGCTCCGAGGACCACCGCCACACCACCGCTGCGGGGACGTTCCTCCACCTCGCGCCGCCAGGCCTGCTCGAAAGCGACGACCCCCCCGGGGTCGTGGCAGCGGACCGTGGCCGAGAGCCCGCGGTGGATCATCCCGTCGTGGAGCGTGCCTGCCGGCCCGTGGGCGGGGAGAAGATCGACACCGATCAGCGCCGCGGGGGTTCCCCCCACCGACCGCCGGTGGGCGTGGAGCACGCGGGGCGCGGACGCCGCGCGCGGCAACCCTCCCTGGGCGACGTCGCCGAGCGACGCGGCCAAGAGCAGACACAGCCGCGCCGTCCCCATCGGGCCGGTGGCGAGTTCCTCCGCGAGCGCCGCACCGACGCCGGGGAGGGCATGCTTGATCGCCACCGCCGCTTCGGCCCAGGGCCCGGAGACGGCCACCGTCGAGCGTGCCGTGCGGCGGGCGAGTTCGGCCCGCTTGCCCGAGTCGCAACTGGCGAACCGGGTGGCACCGTCGGCGAGTCGATGGAGCGTGGCGGGAAGGTCGGGGAGATTCACGGGGGGCTCGCGGGAAGGCTCGATCAGGGGAAAAACCAGACTCTCGGTGGATCACTGGCTCGCGTCACCGGCATCCTTGCGGGAGGGTGCAGCGGCGTTTCCCCGAGTCGGCCGGGCCGTCCCGCTACTTGCCGACGCAGTGCCGCGAGAATATCCGGTCGAGAAGATCGGTGCCGATGGTGTGGCCCGTCACCTCCCCGATTGAATCGATCGCCTGAAGGAGGTTTTCGGCCAGAAGCGGTTCTTCGGCCGGGCCACCGGCCACCCCGGAGGCGGCGATCGCCCGGGCTCCGGCGAGCGCCGCGGCCGCCCCGACGAGGCCGGCGCGGAGCCGTTCGGCGCCACCGCCGCGCCACGCTCGCGCCGCCACCGCCGCGGTCACCTCGCGGCGGAGGCGATCGATCCCGGCGCCGGTCAGCACGCTCGTGGCGATCCCGGCGTCTACCAGGGGGGCTTCCACTCCCCGATCGCAGCGCGTGATCACGTCGAGAATCGTCGCTCCAACCGGGGTGGGGCCGTTGCCTTCGACGGAGGCGGTGGCATCACGACAGCGGAGCACGACGTCGGCCCGACCGACTTCGACGCCCCCTGCCGCCCCGGCCGCTGCGGCGAGCGCTGCCGCATCCCCTGCGGCATCCCCCTGCACGACCCCCGCAGGGTTGCCCCCCTCCACACCGGCAGTGTCGACGAGCAGCCAGGAGACCTCCCCCTGATGCCCGGGGAGCGGACCGAGGGCGCCGGTCACCGCCGTCTCGAGCCAATCGCGCGTCGTCCCCGCCTCGTCGGCCACCAGCGCCGCCTCGCGACCGACAAGCGCGTTGTAGAGGCTGCTCTTGCCGATGTTCGGCGGGCCGGTGATGACGACACGTGGAAGGCGGCCCCGGGCGCCCCCATCCCGAGATTCGACCTTGGCCGCCACCTCGTCGACGGCACGGGCGAGAGCCTCGACGGCATCGAGGGCATCGCGCCAGAAGGCCACGGCGGTCGTGCCGAGCGTGTCGGGGCTGCGTTCGTCGGCGAAATCGATCGCCGCCTCGACGTCGGCGGTGAGGTCGAGGAGGCGTTCGCGGACGGCGTGGAGATCCCGCCCCGTCCCGCCGGCGAGCCGGTCGAGCGCGGCGGAGAGTTCCCCCGGCCCGCGGGCGTCGACGACGGCGAGCACCGCCTCTGCCTGGAGGAGATCGAGCTTGCCTGCAAGAAAGGCACGGAGGGTGAACTCGCCGGCGCGGGCCAACCGCGCGCCGCACCGGCAAGCCTCGACGATCAACGCCTCGACGAGCGGTTGGGAGCAGGGGAGTTGCACCTCGGCCAGGGGGCCCCCCGTCGGCCCGGCGGGCCCCGGCCAACGGAGGATGTCGAGGGGCAAAAGCCCCCATTCCGAGCCGAGCCGATCGGGCCGCAACGTCGCAGGCAGGCTCCGCGGCGTGGCGGGGAGTGGATCGGCAAAGAGGAAGAGCGACTCGAGGAGTTCGTCGAGCGCGGCTCCCGACATCCTCACGATCGCGCGGACGCCCCGGCCGGGGATCGTAGCCTGCGCGACGATCAGATCATCGGGGTGCCACATCGGCCACCTGCGATTCGGAGCCAGCCCCGGGTGCCACGGTCGCTCACCGCTTCTTTCGCGCCTGGCGACGCTTTCGCTCCGTCTCACCGCCGTGGGCGGCCCCGTTGGCCTCGGGCTTGCCGCCGCCGGGGAAGAAGGGCACATCGATGACCCGCTTGCCACTCCCTCCAGCCGCCGCGCCGGCGGCCGCCGGTGCCGTCGTGGGGAGCATGAGCCGCTCGGCGATGCCCCACAGGCTCGAGGCGATGAAGTAAAGACACAGGCCGCAGGGCACCTTGAAGAACATCAGCGCCATGAAAAACATCATGTACTTCATCACCTGCTGCTGGATCTGCGACTGTTCGTCGACCGCCGGTGGCATGAAGAGTTGCTGCTGCCAGAGGAACAGGCCAATCGTTGCCAGCGGGAAGAGATTGAGGAATGGCCCGAGGTAGCCGTCCGGCGCGGTGAGGAAGGCGGGGAGCACGTTCGTCCAATCCCAGAACATGTCGGGGGCGGCGAGGTTGGAGCACCAGCGGATCGCAGAACTGAACAGCGGCGCCTGACGGAGTTCGACATCGGTGGCCAGCGACCGGTAGAGCCCCATGAAGATCGGGATCTGGATGAACACCGGCAGGCAGCCGCCGACCGGGTTGTGATCGTGCTTCTTCCACAATTCCTGCGTGGCCTGGTTGCGCTTGACCGGATCGTCCTTGTACTTCTCGGCAATCGCCTTCATTTCAGGCTGGAGGGCCTGCATCTTCTGGGTCGAGAGCGCTTGCTTGCGGCTCATCGGGAACATCGCCCCGCGGACCATCACCGTGAGGAGAAGGATGGCGATGCCGTAGTTGCCGATCACGGCATGGAGGGCATGGAGGATGGCGATCATCGGCCGCGCCACCCAACCGAACCACCCGTAGTAGACGAGGTCGTCCATGGCCGCCCCGGTCGCGCCGTGGCGGGCGAGGAGATCGGGTTGCTTCGGCCCGGCGAACACGCCGTATCGGTGACGGACCGGCTTGCCGGGCTCGAGATCGATCGGCCGGGAGACGATCCGCGACGTGACATCGACGAGTTTCTTCTTCGTCGCGGCGGGCGCGGCGCCGACCGCGATCGGCCGGACCTCGGCGAGGTCCGGCACTTCGCCGTCGGTGGAAGGAATCAACGCGGCTGCGAAATAGAGCGCGTCGACGCCGGCGAACGACAGCGGCTTGCCGTCACGGACGGCCGTGGCCGGGTGCTCGAGTTTGTCGTCGGCGATCTTCAGCCCGCTGATGATCGCCGAACGCTCGCCCGCGAAACGCATCGCCACGTCGCGGACGGCCAGCGTGCCCCAGTCGCGGGCGACGCGGGCGGTGTACCACCAGCCCTCCGTCGGCAGGCCCGTCGGGCCATCGAGCGCGTACGCGACGCTCGTCGGTTTCTCCGCGGCCAATTCGACGACCAGATCGAGCGTCGCCGGACCACCGTCGACCCCGGGCACGAGCCGGTATTCCTTGGCGACGGAGAGTCCTCCGGGGAGCCGCGTGCTGAAACGAACCCCGTCGTCGCCGAGCGGTTCCGCCTGCCAGTCGCGGTCGACGAGGCCGAGGCCGGGGATCTCCGCAAGCGGTTCGCGACGGGAGCGGCCATCGACCGACTCCAGCGACAGCCGAAACGACAGCGGATCGGCAGGATCGGCGTCGGGGTTCTCGACCGGCTCGGCGAGGTACTCTGGGCGGACGACTTCGAGCGGACGACGATCGAGCGTCACTTCGCACGAGGCAGCCGCATCGCCACGCCGGTAGTCGACCGTCACCTTCCCCCCGGGCTTCGTGCCATCGAACGCGCGGTCGAGTGCCCTGGCATCGGCCACCGAGACCCCGTCGACCCGTTCGATCACATCCCCCACGGCCAAGCCTGAGCGGTGCGCCGGGGTTCCCGGGCCGACGACGCCGATGCGGCACCCCCCCGCCACCGGCTCGACGGCCAGGTGCCCCATCGAACCGCGCCAGTCGTCCTGATCATGAAACTGTTCGCCGGCCAGTTCGATCCGCTCCACGGCCGCGCCGCGGCTGGTGAGGGTGTAGAGGACCTGGGCCGGGGCTTCGGGGTCGAGGGAACCGAGAGCGCGGCGGATCCGCGGCGCCGGGACCTCGGCCGGGACTTCGGCCGGAGCAATCGCCGCGTCGACGCGCCCACTCCCGGCGGCATCGGCCACGGCCGCAGGATCCACCGAGGCGGCCCCGCCTTCGAGAACAGGCGCGGGATCGCTGTCGGCCGCCCCGTTCGCGGCGGCGAGCGGCGGCATCTCGTTGGCCGGTTCGGCCGGGGGGCGGGGGAAGAGCCAGGTTTGGAGGAGTTGGGTTCCAAACATGATCGCGAACACGATCAGGGCGAATTGGACGTGACGGCGTTCCATGATCTCCTCGGGCGGTTCACCGCCCACCCGGCCCCTCCGCAGGGGCCATGCCGGCCGGGGCACGGGACACCGTGCCGCATCGACCGCTGCCGCCGACCGTTCCAAGACCCGAGCGTGCGGCGGGGAGGCGACGCTCGATGCCGGAGGACCGCAGACCGCGGCCGTCCACCGAAAAGAAAAGTATATCAGCCGTCGGCCGGCGATCGGTCGAGGCCGTCGCGCACCCGCCCCGGTGCGGGATTCGAGTCCCCTGCGGTGTCAGCGCCCCACGAGGAGCCGGTCGCCGAGGTAGTTGTCGAGGTCGGGGATGGCGTAGATCTTTTTGCAGGTCACGTCCGACGGATAGCGGATCCGCCGGAAGCGGACGACGACATCGTCATCCGTCCCCCCGGTCTCGAGGACCACGTAACTGGCCCGTGAGTCGAGGTCGCGGGGCTGTCCCACCGAGCCGACGTTGACCATGGCCTTCGGCCCCGGCAGCGTGACCCGCCATTCCTCCCCCGAGATCCCGATCTCCGGGGCCTCGAACTGCGGGGCCACCGTGAACACGCCGGGGATGTGCGTGTGCCCTTGGAAGCAGTACTTGGTGACGAGCCCGAAGATGTGTTCCATCTTCAACGGGTTGTAGATGTCTTCGGGAAAAACGTATTCGTCGAGCGGCCGGCGGGCCGATCCATGGACGAACAGGAGATGCCCCTCGGTGTGTGTCCGCGGCAGTTCTCCGAGCCAGTCCATGAGACGGTCGGCCGAATTCTTGCGCATCGCGTCGTGGTGGTCGAGTTGGGAACGCGTCCAACGGATCGCCCGCTCGGCGCCGACGTTGAATCCATCCGGGTCGAACAGCGCTCCCTGGTCGTGGTTGCCGAGAATCACCAGTCCGCAGCGGTCGCGGACGAGTTTGGCACACTCGCACGGATTCGGACCGTAGCCGACGACGTCCCCGAGGCAGATGATGGAATCGACGTTTTGCTTGTCGATGTCTGCCAGGACGGCCTGAAGGGCCTCGAGGTTTCCGTGGATGTCGCTGATGATCGCCCGCTTCACGACTCGTCCACTCCCCGCTGTGCCATGAGCACGGAAACCACCTCGGCAGCAATCCCCGCCCGGACACCGGGCCGATCCGCCTCGGGATCCATCGACACGGCGTCCATCGACGAACGGTCGGGTGCAATTCACCCGCCGGGGCAGAGGCAGCCTCGGCAGCACCACCAACGGAAGCAGGAGCAAGCACGGAAAACGGTGGGCTTCGGCCACCTCGCGCTCAATCGGTCGATTCCCGCTGCCGATTCAGGTCAGACTACGAGGGCTCGCCCCCCCGGTCAAGCAGCCAGCCTCCCCCCTGGAGATGATGCCGTGAAGTTGGTCGCCATCGACACCTCCCTTCCGTCGGGCTCCGTTGCTGCCTGCGAGGGAGATCGGCTCGCGGAAGTGATGTTCGCCCCAGCCCAGGCCCACGCCCGCCGGATCGCGGCAGCCCTCGCCGAGGCGACCGCCCGTCTCGGCTGGAACGTCGCGGCAGCCGACGTGGTGGCGGTGATCCGCGGACCGGGTTCGTTCACCGGTCTGCGGGTCGGCATCGCCGCCGCGAAGGGGATCGCCTGGGCCGGCGGTCAGCGGCTTGTCGGGATCTCGGGATTCGACGTCATCGCCGCGATCGGCGGCGGCCGGGAGCCGGTGCACGTCGTCTTCGATGCCGGTCGCGGCGAGCTGTTTGCCGCGACCGTCCACCCCGCCCCCGACACCCCCACCGGATGGCGGACCGACGGCGGCATCCTCGTGCCGATCGACCGCTGGGTGGCGGACCTTCCCCCCGGAGCGCGACTCTCCGGTCCGGGCCTCGATCTCGAGCCTGTCGAGGCCCTCGTCGCAGCGCGGGGCGACCTCCAACCGGCCCCTCTCGGCAGTCGGCATCCTTCGGCCGCCGCGGCGGCCCGCATCGGCCTTAGCCTCGCGGCCAGCGGGTCGACCCAGGCGCCGGCGGAGATCACCCCCGACTATCTCCGTCCGAGTTACGCCCAGGAAAACCGGACTGGCCCTTCCCGATGACCGCTCGAGGGGCGTACAGTCTGGGTTTTTGACCCGCGCCTTGCGGCCTCTCCTTCCCCCTTCGTTCCCCAGGAAACGACATGGTCCGCCCGATCAAGAAGCTGCTGGTCGCCAACCGCTCCGAGATCGCCATCCGCGTCTTCCGCTCGGCCCACGAGCTCGGGATCCGCACCGTGGCGATCTACGCCCACGAAGATCGGTTCGCCCTCCATCGGTTCAAGGCGGACGAGTCCTACCTCGTCGGGCGGGCCGGCGAGCCGATCCGTTCCTATCTCGACATCGCCGGAATCGTGGCCCTCGCCAAGGCCCACGACGTCGACGCGATCCATCCGGGCTACGGATTCCTTTCCGAGAACCCGGAGTTCGCGTCAGCCTGCCTCGAGGCCGGGATCACGTTCGTCGGCCCGCGGACCGAACTCCTCGAGACCCTCGGCGACAAGACCGCCGCCCGCGACCTCGCCAAGCGTGCCGGGGTGCCGATCCTTGCCGGGAGCTCGCAGCCGGTGACGAGCCAGGCCGAGGCCCTCCAGATCGCCAAGGATCTCGGGTGGCCGGTGATTCTCAAAGCGGCGCACGGCGGCGGTGGCCGTGGGATGCGCGTCGTCCGCGGCGAGGACGAACTCGCCGTCGCCCTCGAAAGCGCCCAGCGCGAGAGCAAGACGGCCTTCGGCAGCGCGAAGGTGTTCGTCGAGAAGTTCATCCAGCACGCGCGGCACATCGAGGTCCAACTCCTCGGCGACATGCACGGCGGCCTGGTCCACCTGTTCGAGCGCGACTGCTCGGTGCAGCGCCGGCACCAGAAGGTGGTGGAGGTGGCCCCGGCACCGAACCTCGACGCCGGGATGAGGAAGGCGATCTGCGACGCGGCTTTGGCGATCGGCCGGACGGCCCGCTACGAGAATGCCGGCACGGTCGAGTTCCTGGTCGACACCGACACCGGCCGCTTCTATTTCATCGAGGTCAATCCCCGCATCCAGGTCGAGCACACGGTCACCGAGGAGATCACCGGGATCGACATCGTGCGCCGGCAGATCCGCGTCGCCGAGGGCTACCGCCTCGGCGACCCACAGATCGGCCTGGGCAACCAGGATGCGATCGGCTCGATGGGCACCGCCATCCAATGCCGCGTCACCACCGAAGACCCCGAGAACCGTTTCCTCCCCGACTACGGCCGGATGACCGCCTACCGCTCCGCCAGTGGCATGGGCATCCGCCTCGACGCCGGCACCGCGTTCTCCGGAGCCGTCGTCACCCCCTATTTCGACTCGCTCCTCGTGAAGGTGACGGCGCGGGGATTGTCGCTCGACGAGGCGGCCGGGCACATCGAACGCTGCCTGCAGGAGTTCCGCGTCCGCGGGGTGAAGACGAACATCCCGTTCCTCATCAACCTGGTCACCCATCCGGAGTTTCTCGCCGGCCGCTGCACGACGCGGTTCATCGACGAGACCCCGGCACTGTTCGATTTCCCCATCCGCCGTGACCGGGCCACGAGGCTGCTCGAGTACCTCGCCGACACGATCGTCAACGGCAACGCCCTGGTGAAGGGGCGGCCGCCGGCGGCCCGACGGACCGCGGCCCCGCTGCCGGAGTTCGACCGGCTGGCACCGCCGCCGGCGGGGACGCGGACGAAACTCCTGGAATTGGGACCGGAGCGATTCGCGGCCTGGGTCCGCGATCGCAAGGGGCTGATGGTGACCGACACGACGATGCGCGACGCCCACCAGTCGCTCCTCGCCACCCGGATGCGCTCCTTCGACATGCTCGCCATCGCCGATGCCTACGCCCGGCTCGCGCCGGGCTTGTTCTCGCTCGAGATGTGGGGGGGGGCGACGTTCGACACCGCGATGCGGTTTCTCAAAGAGGATCCCTGGGATCGCCTCGCCCGGCTCCGTGAGCGGATCCCGAACATCCTCTTCCAGATGCTGCTGCGGGCGAGCAACGCGGTCGGCTACACGAACTACCCCGACAACGTCGTCACCGCGTTCGTGAAGGAATCGGCCGCCGCCGGCATCGACGTCTTCCGCGTCTTCGACCCGCTCAACTGGGTGCCGAACATGCAGGTCGCTCTCGATGCCGTCCGCGACGCGGGGGGCATCTGCCAGGCTGCGATCTGCTACACCGGCGACGTCCTCGACCCGTCGCGGACGAAGTACTCGCTGGCGTACTACGTCGATCTGGCGAAGCAACTCGAGAAGCGCGGCGCCCACATGCTGGCCGTCAAGGACATGGCGGGGCTGTGCAAGCCGTACGCGGCGGCGAAACTCGTCAAGGCGCTCCGCGAGGAGATCGGGATCCCGATCCACTTCCACACCCACGACACCTCCGCCGCGGCGTTGGCCAGTGAACTCGAGGCCGCCGGCAGCGGCGCGAGCGTCGTCGACGCGGCGATGGCTCCGTTCGCCGGCCTGACGAGTCAGCCGAATCTCAACGCGTTGGTCGAGGCGGCCCGCCACACCCCGCTCGACACCGGCCTCGACCCGGAGCCGCTGCGGCATCTGGCCCGCTATTGGTCGGCCGTCCGCGAGCACTACACGGCGTTCGAGTGCGGCATGAAATCCCCCGACGCCGATCTCTACCTCCACGAGATGCCGGGGGGCCAGTTCACGAATCTCCTCGAGCAGGCGAAGGCCCTCGGACTCGCCGACCGCTGGGAGGACGTCTGCCGGGCGTACGCCGATGTCAACGCCCTCCTCGGCGACATCGTCAAGGTGACGCCGACGAGCAAGGCTGTCGGCGACCTGGCGCTCCTGCTTGTCACCAACGGCCTCCACGCGTCGGACCTGCTCACCGACTCGCGCGAGATGGCCTTCCCGGAGTCGGTCGTCGACCTCCTCTCGGGACGGATGGGGCAGCCGCCCGGAGGCTTCCCCGATCGCGTCGTGAAGCGGATCGTGCGCACCGGAGATCTCGTCACCGGCCGCCCCGGCGAGTCGCTCCCGCCGGCCGATTTCCAGGCTGCCGGGAAGAAGGTGGCGGAGATCACCGGACTTCCGGCGACGCATCAGGAAGTTCTTTCCTGGCTCCTGTACCCGCGGGTTTTCCAGGATTTCGCCCAGCACCGCGGGAAGCACGGCGATGTCAGCGTTCTCCCCACGCCGGCGTTCCTCGAGGGCCCCAAGCCGGGCGAGGAGTTGTCGGTCGACATCGAGCCCGGCAAGACGCTCGTCATCCGCCTCCTCACCGTGGGCGAGCCGCACGCCGACGGCACGCGGACGGTGTTCTTCGAGCTCAACGGCCAGCCGCGGAGCGTGTCGGTGGCCGACCGGAGCCTCGAAGCGAAGGTCCAACGTCGCCCCAAGGCGGTCGTCGGCGACGCCCGCGAGGTCGGTTCACCGATGCCGGGACTGATCGTCACGGTGGCGGTGCAGGCCGGCGACGTCGTGTCCCGCGGGCAGAAGCTCCTCAGCCTCGAGGCGATGAAGATGGAGACGACCGTCTACGCGGAGCGCGACGGCAAGATCGGCGAGGTGCTCGTCGCCCCCGGCACGCCGGTGGAAGCGGGTGAACTCGTGGTCCGATACGCCGACAGTTGAGCCGGCGGCGCTGCCTCACTGCGACTTGGCCGGCGGCGTCCGTCCCCGCTCGACGGCCGCCGCGGCCTCGAGCCACACCTGCTCGAGGTCGGGGCGGTCGAGTTCCGCGGCCATCGCGGCGAGTCGCCGGCGGACATCCGCATCCCCCGGGCTGCCCCACGCCTCCTGATGGAGATCGGCGAACGTGCGGCGGAGGGCCCGGATCCGTTCCGCCTCCGCTCGGGCTGCCTCGGCGTCGGCTTCCCGTCCGCACCCCGCGTAGGCCTGGGCGATTTTGAGACGGGCGACGTAGTCGCGCGGATGCTTGGCGACGACTCGCTCGAGGGGTGCAAGCGCCCCCTGCGGATCACCGTCCTCGAGCTCGATCTCCCCGGCGAGGACGAGGGCTCCGAGGTCGTCGGGGGAGGTGCCGAGGAGACGCTTCACGATCCCGCGGGCGCCGTCCCGGTCGCCGATCGCGAGCAGACACTCGGCGCGGAGGACATCGGCCACGTCGTTGGAGGGACACCCATCGAGCGTCGTCATCGCCTCGCGGTGGCGGCGGAGCTTGACGAGGCAGGCCGCCAATTCGACGAGAACGTCGTCACGGTCGACCTGCTCAGGCGATCGTCGCAGGCTCTCGCGGTAGTAGTCGACCGCCTCGGTGTACCGCTCATAGTCGTTGTGGATCAGCCCGAGAAGGCGGTGGGGGCGGGCGTCGGTGGGGGCGAGCCTGGCAGTCTCCTCGAGGTGCCGGATCGCCTCGGGAATGACGCCGGCGTCGTAGTACATCGCCGCGAGGAGACGGTGGGCTTCGACCGACTCCGGGTCGGCTCCGATCACCGCGGAGAGCTCCCGTTCGGCGACCGGATACATCTGCAGGCGGTAGGCGGCGTCACCGCGGACGAGGTGCACGAGGCGTTCGACGTCGACCCCGGGGCTCCCCCCGCCGTCAGCATCGATCCCGGCAAGGACGTCGAGCGCTGGCCCGGAGAATCCGCGGGCGACGAGGAGCCTGGCCTGGACGACCGCCGCCAATCCCTCGGCGCCAGCCGCGCGGAGGCCGCGGATCGATGCCCGGGCCGCGGCCGCATCCTCGGCATCGACAGCCTCGAAGCCGGCCCGCACCAACGCCTCCACCGACGTCGGGGCCTGGGCACCGCTCCGGGCATCTCCGCCACAGCCGGAGACGATCATGGCCATCACCGCCAGCGAAACGAGCCCGCCGACGGAGGTGGCCACGCGTCGGTAGCGGCCCGGCGCCCGGCCGGAGGGCAAGGTAGCGGTCACGACGCTCCTCCTGACGGTGACGCGGGCGGCGGCAGCTCACCAGCCTCGACGATGCACACTTCCCGATCCGCCCCCGACACTTCGACGTCCTGGACGATCCCCGAGGGCCAGCGGACGCGGAGCCGCGCGGCGTCTGCAGGCGGGGCCGCAGGGAGGACGACATGGAGCCGGCGATCGCTGTGGGAGAGATAGCTCCCTCCCCCCGTGACCTGGATCGCCGGCGGGGGCGAGTCACCGTCGAGGACCTCGAGCCGGGCCCCGATCGCATCTCGATTCGACACCGTGCCGACGAGCCGCACCAAAACCGAACGCCCTTCCTGTGGAAAGCGGTTCTCGAGGACGGCCACCGGGGCTTCGACGTGCGACACCGCCAGGTCGAGATCGCCGTCACCGTCGAAGTCTCCGCTGGCGAGGCCCCGGCCCATGTGCGTGCCGGCGAAGTAGGACCCGGCCTCGGCAGCACCGCGCCGGAATCGGTCGCCGTCGAAACGGAGGAAGAGCGGCTCCTGGAGGAGCGGGGAGGCGTCCGGGTATTTGATGACATGGCCGTCGGTGACGACGATGTCGACCCACCCATCGGCGTCGAAGTCGTCGCAGGCCGTGCCGAAGCCGACGAACAGCCCGCCGATGTCGGTGATCCCGTACCGTCGGCTGACGTGGAGGAAGTACCCTCGCCCCTCATTGCGGTAGAGGGCGAACCACTCGCGCTCGAAGTTGGTCACCCACACGTCTGGAAGACCGTCGCGGTTGAAATCACAGAGGTCGATCCCCATGCTCCCGTTGGGCACCCCCTGATCGTCGAGCGCCGTCCCGCTCACGAGCCCCATCTCGCTGAGGTGGCCTCGGCCGTCGTTGACGTAGAGAAAGTTGTCGGTGGTGTCGTTTGCCACGTAGACATCGACGTCGCCATCGACGTCGAGGTCGGCCAGCAGGACCCCGAGCCCCTTGCCGTCGCTGCGCAACCCCGTCGCCCGGGAAGCATCGGTGAACGTCCCATCGGCGTTGCCGAGATAGACCGCGTCGGGAAGCCCCTCGAACGACCGCGGCGGACAGATATCGCGGACGGTCGCGGAAGGGCCACAGCGTGGGTGGTTGTCGAACGACCAGTTCACGTAGCGCGTGAGATAGAGGTCGAGGATGCCGTCGCCATTGAGGTCGGCCCACCCGGCGCTCGAACTCCACCGCCCGTCCTCGGCGGCCGGCGACGGCGCGGCGGTGAACGTCCCGTCCCCCATGTTCCGCCACCACTGCGGCACACCGTATCCGGTGACCACGAGATCCTGAAAACCGTCGTTGTCATGGTCGCCGACGGCCACGCCGTGGGAGTAGAGCGAATCATCGACGAGCCCGGCCTCCGCCGCCACCGGACGCAAAGCCTTCCCTCCTTGGTTGCGATAGAGATCGCAGGACCGGCCGAGGATCCGTTGGTCGGCGGTGATCTCGCCCCCGCCGGTGGCCACGAGGTCGATCCAGCCGTCGCGGTCGAAGTCGAACCACCCCACACCGCCACCGAGGGATTCGAGGATCGTGCAGTGGTCCGTCGCGCCGCCATTGCGGTAGATCGACGCCACCCCCAGATCCTTGGCCCGGTCGACGAACAGAATCGGTCCTCCCCCGGAACCGCCGCCATCGGCTGCTTGCCCCACGGCCGCAGGTTCCTGCGAAGGCACGGCCACGTCGACAGGCACCTTCCCGGAAGGCGGGCGGGAGCATCCGGCGATGGCGAGCGCCAAAGCGACCACCGCCCGACAGGTCGACCCTCGAGCCATCATGGCGTGGCCCCCCCGCTCCCCGCCGGTGCTCCCTCGGCGACGCGCTTTCCGGGGCGCTCGGCATCGCCGGCGGCCCGGCGATGCATCTCGGCCCGGTCGGCTCGGCCGCGCGCGGCGTAATGCTCGGCGAGGACGCGGTGCGAGGGGCCGTGCGCCGGGTCGATGCGGACCGCGGTCTCGAGCCACGTTAGCCCCTCCTGCTCGAATCCCTCTTCGAGGAGAATCGTGCCCGCCTCGGCTCGGAGATCGCAATCGTCGGGCTTGCCGAGGAGTTCGTGGGTGATGGTCGCCAGCCGTCGTTGCCGTTCGGCGAGGCGTTGAGCCGTCTCGCGTTCCTGTTTTGCCCCCGCCTCGTCACCGAGGCGGAGCAGCGCTCCGGCGAGCGTCAGCCGGGCCCGTGTGCCCCGGGGATCGACCCGCACCGCTTGGCCGAGGAGCATGGCTCCCCGCGCCACGTTCCCTTCCTCGAGCGCCATCTGCCCGAGTTCCGTGAGCGCCAAGCCGGCCTGCTCCTCGGTGAGGTCGGTGGTGAGCGCGTCGTGGTAGAGATCGCGGGCGGCGGCCAGATCCCCGGACCTGAGGAGGCAGTCGGCCAGACCGATGACAGCCCGCGGATCGTCGGGGCGCGTCACGAGGGATTCCCGGAAATGCAGCTTGGCGTCATCGATTTTCGCGGTGTCGAGTTCGAGGCGAGCAAGGCGGATCCGCGTCTCGTCGTCGCGCGGATTCATCGCCAGGGCCTCCGCATACCGCTCGATGGCCAGCACGGGCCGTTCGTAGCGTTCTTCGATCGCCCCCTTCCAGAACGCGGGGCGCGGATTCTCGGGCTGCCAGCGCGACCAGAAGTCGAGGCACTCGAGGGCGTCGTTCATCCGGTACGATCCGATGAAGCCCTCGGCGAGCGCCTCGTAGCAATCCTCCGCGAAGGCGTCGTCGAAGCCTTGCGCCAACAATCCGCCGATCTCCTTCTCGACAGCCCGCACCTCCCCGGTCTGGGCGCGGGCGAGGATTCGCTGCCTGTCGATCTCGTCGGCGTTCCACCCGAGCGACAGGGCACGTTCGAAGGCCCGCTCGGCATCGGCAAACCGACGCTGCCTTCGGAACACCCGCCCGAGGAGGAATTGCCGCTGGGCCGCCGCCGCACGAGCCCGACTCCCGCTCGGCTCGGCCCCGTCTGGGAATCCGTCGCGGAGGAGCGATTCGGCGGATTTCCAATCGTGATTGGCGATCGCGGTGCGGATCTTGGACAGCGCCGCTGCTTCACGAAGCTCCGGGCCCCACCAGGCCGCCACACCAAGGAGGAGGGCAAGAAGGCCGAACAGCACGCGGCGACGGAACACCGGACCGGACACGGAGGATCGTCCCTCGAGCATCCCCGCGCTTTGCATGGCCGGAGGATCAATCGTTGAGTTCGAAGGTGAAGACGTTCTTCGCGCCGTCGGTCGACACCTCGGCGGTGAGGCCGCTGGTCTCGGGCCGACCGTATTTGATTGGGATCTCCCCCTTGTCGATCTCACCCTTCTTCTTTTTTTCGTACATCTTCATCATGTCTTCGGGCTTCGGTGCCGAAGGCATCGAGGGGGCGGGCCCGGTGAACTTGCTGACGGTCACCTTGCACGCGCCGGCCCGCGCACCGGGCAGGCCGTTGGTCATGATCGTGAACTTGCCGTTGGCATCGGTCTTGCCGTCACTGGGGGCTCCGACAGAGGGAACGAAGCTGACCGTCGCATCGGCAAGCGGCTTCCCTTTCCAGGTCACGGTGCCCGTGGCGGGATAGATCTTCGGCATCGCCGGGCCGCCACAGCCGACCAGGCCCGCGCAGACAATCGCCGCCACGATCGCCATCCGATCAATCGTCCGTCGGGATGCGATCCCTGAGTTGGCTGACATCGAGGATCCTTTTCCTGGGGGCTTTGATTGCCGTGAAAACGTGCTGCATCACGAATGAACAGTTGGAAGGTGAGTCCCAGCGAATCGTCGTGACGCTGCCCGGAGCGGGAAAATCCGCCCCGGGCAGTCGTCAGACGTGAGATCGGACCTCCGGACGCCCGCCTGCAAAGCCGGCGGGGCGGAGATCAGTCGTCGTTCTGGATCGCCAGGCCGTCGCCACGACCACCGAGCCGCTGGTAGGTGGTGTGGTCGATCGTTTCCTGGATCATCCGCGTCGAGCCGTCACCCATGAGGAACTGCGCCCCGCCGGGGTGGCGGGAACGGAAGCCCCATGAATAGTTCCAGTTACTCTTGGCGAAGCACTCAGGATTCGGCACCCGCCTCGTCGTCGCCTCGGCCTGCGAGTCGTAGCAGGTGGTCATGGTGTTGATCGGCACCACCGTCGAGGCGTGGGCGTTGTTGAGCCCGTTGAAGCTCCAGTACCCCTCGACATGGTCGTTGCATTCGGCCAACACCTCACCCACGAAGATCGTCTTGCTCAGGCCGTCCTTCACCATCGCGAAGGTGCAGCCCTTCTGCTCGGTGACGAGACGCGAGAAGACGCCGGAGATGTCCTTGAAGTTCCAGGCGTTGCCATGGTCGCCGTTGCCGGCGGGCACTTCGGCGAAGCCCATGTACTGGTTGCAGTTGCCGTCCGCGGACGGGGTGCGCTGCGACCCGAGGCTGCCTGAGTAGCTGCCGTTGAACCAGCCGAAGTAGTCGTCGGGGCTCGCATCGGACGGGCAGCGGGCGGTCTTGATCTTGAGGCTCCGCAGTTCCCTGCCGTCGACGTTGCGGAATCGCTCGTCGCCGCCACTGTTGAACTTCACCTTCGACGCCACTCCCCCCTGCTCGATGAACGGCATGATGCTCGCGTGCCAAGAGAGGGCTGGTGATCCCCACGGCACCGTCGGGGCACCCGACGGGATGTAGCCGTTGGTGTCGTGGTGATTGTGGAGTGCCAGACCGTACTGTTTGAGGTTGTTGCTGCAGCTGCTCCGCCGGGCCGACTCACGCGCCGACTGGACGGCGGGGAGGAGCAGACCGACGAGCGTACCGATGATCGCGATGACCACCAGAAGTTCGACGAGCGTGAACGCCCGGCGAACAGGTCGCATTGCTGTTGTCATGGGAATCGCCTCCGGGAGCGATGGACGAACGATGAGGAATGAAATGAAACGCGATGAGTCGCAGTGTGCGCGGCAAGATGAGGAGCGTGAAGAGGGTCGTGGAGGGTTCGCCCGGCAGGCCGGCCCTTGAAGCGGCCAGCGAGCCGAATCAACCCTCCCCGGATGGACTGGAATCCCCAGAAAGCGTCCCCCGAAAAACCTCCCCCGTTCACTAGGGGAAACTTACCAATCACATCGGCATGGGGACAAGACCCGGCCCAGAAATCGTTCGGCGACCATCGGCTGGTCAGGGCGTCGCCGCGCGGTTGAGCCATACGCGGATGGCCGGTGCCGGAACGCCGCTCGACTCCGCCAGCCAGACACCGGCGACGATGTCGATCCGCCCGTCGCCGTCGGCGTCGGCAAGCGTGAACGCCGCGTAACGGCAGTCGTCGCGTTCGACGCTGTGGGGGATCCATAGGCCGCCGCGGCCCTGTTCGACCCAGATCACCGCATCGAACGTCCCTGGAGGCTCTGCAGCAGCCCCGGGATGGACGGCCGAGGCGACCACATCGAGGTCGCCGTCGCCATCGAGATCGGCGGCCCGGACCTGGGAAACCCCGGGCATTCGAGCGATTTCCACGATCCGAAAACCCGCCGCCCCGTCGTTGAGCAGGGCCCGGATGCCGTGCGTCGGACGGGCCAGACCGCTGTCCATGGTGTCGCCGTTGGCATGGAGGATGTCGAGGTCGCCGTCGCTGTCGAGATCGGCGATGTCGATCCCGCTCGAGCCCCAGGAAGGATCGGGAAACCGGGCGATTTCCCGGTGGTCGTAGGTGCCTTTCCCTCGCGAAAACCACGCTTCAACGCTCTCATGTTCCTGCGCGAATGCCGCCACCACGTCGTCCTGGCCGTCGCCGTCGAGATCGGCGACGCGGAGGTCGAGGACGCCGTGCCGGGGATCGATGACCACGTCCGCCGCACCGGACACGGCCCCCGGTTCCGCCCCCCCGGGAATCATCCGTAACGCCCCGCCCGCCCGCCAACCAAACTCCGCCACGAGCAGGTCGCGTCGTCCGTCTTGATCCCAGTCGAACGGTACTGCCTCGATCACCCGGCCGAGGCCACGCCGGATCGGCACAGGCTCGCCTGCTCGTGGGCCTCCAGGGAAGAAAAACACCCCTCCCTCCGCATGGTCTTCGGGAAGGAACGACCCCAGGTCTCCCACGAACCACCCGTCCTCACCGGCAGGGGTGTCGGTGCCGACCGTGCGGGGCGTTGCGGCGGTCAGCCGGCAGGGGTGGGCCAGTCGGGCGACAACCTCCCCTCGCGCAGACTCCCCGGAGAGTTCCCAGGAGCGAATCTCCCCTGATCGCATGTCGGTCGACAGCAGCCGCAAGGGTGTCGTCCCGGCGCCGGTTCGCGGCAGGGCCACCACCTGCGCCACGGCCGGATCAGGGGTGTCTGCCCCCGTCAGGCCTGTGACTGGCTGAAACACGATCGGAGGCGGGGATTCGGGGCGGTCGGCCGCCCGGGGCACGGAGAGCCGATCGGGGGCGGTGGCCTGGAAATAGCGGATGGCATCCCCCTCCGGGGGCCGGGGGAGATCGGTCCGCAGCGATGCCAGGTAGAAGTCGAACCCCTGCCGGACTTCCTTCGGCCACCGATCGCGGGGAAAGCTCTCCGGCGCCGGGAGCGGGTGGCAATCGCCACAGAATCGCTCCACTTTTGACTGCGCCAGGGCCGAGAGGGATCCGCCAGCGGGCGCCTCTGCGGTGCCCGCCAGCGATTCGGTCGCTGGTCGCAGCCGACCGGCCCGAGCGTCTGCCACGCTCTCGCCCCCCCCTCCGACCGTCCGACCGCATCCGGCGAGGGCCACGGCGGTTGCCATGA
>Ga0164292_10000384_pt1 | contig 34070 bp, 29 predicted proteins | sample GEODES117metaG_FD_111486 | JGI IMG/M metagenome (GOLD analysis project Ga0164292, IMG submission 111486) | Eutrophic lake water microbial communities from Lake Mendota, Wisconsin, USA - GEODES117 metaG | ecosystem: Environmental > Aquatic > Freshwater > Lake | place: USA: Lake Mendota...
TAATTTATTAAATATTTTTATTTTTTTAAAAAGATTTATTTTATTTAAGTCTTTTCTTTTGGTAAAAAAAATTATGTCTTTGTAGCCAAGTTTTAATAGATTTTTAGCATGTCTCTGGCCAATAGACCCTAGTCCCGCAATGAGAATTTTCAAATTGTTAAAGTAGTTATTTTAATATTATTGTTTAGATAAATTGTATCAACAGAATCTCCGCAATTTTTGCTCAAGTAAAACTTTTCTTGTTTATACATTTTCTTTATGTCATTTTTTTTAGATTCTTTACTATATCTTAGATATTAAATTCATGTATAAAAAATTTTTAGTTATAAATTAAAAGTTAACAGTACTTTATTTCTAGAAAAAAATATATATTTTCTTAGATAATTATATTCTGTCAAAACGATTTTTGATTAGAAAAATGACAGATTAAAGTATATATATAATTTTTTGAAAAAAAATTTTTCATTTAAATTAAATAAAAATAATTAATTTGTTTAAAAATCTATTAATAATATTTAAGATACTGGGAAAAAAAAATATTTTTTTTTTATTTAGCTTAATTCCTGCTGGAATTGTGGTCTTGATCTTTGAGCTTTTTTCTATTGCCACTTTTGTTCCCCTGCTTCAGGCAATTTTTTTAGGTAACAATCCTTACTCTAATGAAATAATATATAAAATTTCTACTTCAATAATCAGTTATCTTAAAAGTATAAATATGTTGTTAGTTATTTCTTTTTGTATTATTATTTTAAAGAATTTTTTTACTATCGTTCAAACTTATTATTTTTATTCTGTTGCAAAAAATATATATTTATTTATTGCTGATAGAATATTTTTAAGCACAATATCTCAAAATTATTTAGCATTTTATGAAAAAAATTCATCAAACTTTATAAAAAATTTAAGAGAAACAACGGTTAATTTTAGAATTTATTTAGAAACTATAATATTTTTTTTTATAGAGTTAGTTGTGACGATATTAATTATAACTTTTTTACTAATAGTATATTTTAAAGTTACAATTATAATCCTCTCATTCTTCGTGGGTTCTGTTTATTTGCTTATCTACTATTCAAGAAATCTTATAAAAATTAATGGAAAAAAGCAAAATGAAGTTGCAGAAAAATTAAATAGCATATTAATCAATTCATTCAATAATTTTATTGATATTAAAATATATAATCGAGCAAATTTTTTTCAGAAATTATATAAAGAAAATAATATAATTTTTGCAGAGTGTGTAAAAAAAATACTTTTCATGTATTCACTTTCAAAACCTTTAATTGAATTATTGGTAGTTCTTATTCTAGTATTTTTTTTATTTAATATCAGTAACGATGAATTTATGAATTATGTAGGAGTTTTAGGATTATATCTTGTTGCATTTTATAGACTTTTGCCATCGGCAATTAGAATATCAAATTTAAAATTGTCAATGAATAATAACTCCTTTTCAGTTAAAATTATTAGCGATATAATAAAAAATTATAAAGAAGATAAAAAACCTATCGTAAAAATTAAATCTAATATTAAATTTCACAATGTTTCTTTTTCTTATGATAAAAAAAATATAATTTTAAATAACGTTAATTTAATATTTAAAAAAAATTATATTACTTGTCTTTATGGTAATAGTGGATGTGGAAAGACAACTCTAGTTAGATTAATTGCAGGATTAGTAAAACCAAATGTAAGTGGCAAAATAATGATTGACAAGAAATTTGAATATAAAGATTTATCTTTAGACATTTCTTACGTATCACAAAATTTTTTTATTATGAATGATACTTTAGCTAAAAATATTGCATTTGCTGATAATAAAAAAATCGATTTTAATAAAATTGATCAAATAATTAAAATGCTTGAATTAGATATTGTATTAAAAAATAAAGATATTAGTTACCAGACTATTATATCTGAGGATGCATCTTTATTTTCAGGGGGGCAAAGACAAAGGATTGCTATTGCAAGAGCATTATATAAAGACAGTGACATTTTAATACTTGACGAATCTACAAATGCTTTAGATTTAAGAACTGAGGCAAGAATTATAAATAATTTGCATTCAATTAAGCTAAATAAAATAATTATCATCATATCTCACAGAAAAGAAATAAAAAACTTATGCGATTATACCTATAATTTGAGTTAAGTAAGCATAAGAAATCTAAAATAATGGGAATTTTTAAAATTATTTAACAAAAACTTTGATAGCTTAAAAAAATAGTTTAGGGTCTTTTAAGAAATAAAAAAAATTTTGTTTTATTTAATTATTTAATTTTATTTATATGAAAATTTTAATTACTGGAGTAGCAGGTTTCATTGGATTTAATTTAGCTAGAGAGTTAATTAAGAAGTATAAAGTTGTGGGCATTGATAATTTAAATTCATACTATTCACAGAAATTTAAAAAAGATAGATTAACAATTTTAAAAAATAAAAATTTTAAATTTTATAAACTCAATATTATCAAAACTAAAAATGTTATAGATATTGCCAAAAAAAATAAAATTTCACATATAATTCACTTAGCAGCTCAAGCTGGTGTGAGATACTCATTAAAATTTCCAAGAGAATATCTTTATTCCAATTTATTAGGAACTTTTTCCATTCTTGAGTGTTGTAAAGTTTTAAAAATAAAAAATCTTCTATTGGCTAGCACTAGTAGCGTTTATGGTGACACTCATAAAATTTTTTTTAATGAAAATTTGCCTGCAGACCGCCCTATTCAATTTTATGCAGCAACAAAAAGATCAACAGAAATAATGGCCCACTCTTACTCTTGTTTATATAAAATACCAATAATTTGTATGAGATTTTTTACAGTTTATGGACCTTGGGGGAGGCCAGATATGGCTCCGTATAAATTTACTAAAAATATTTTTAAAAATAAAAAAATTGATGTATTTAATTATGGCAATCACTCTAGAGATTTTACTTATATTGATGATGTAGTAGTAATGATAAAATTGTTATTGAAGAAACCTCCAATTGTAAATAAAATTTCTAGCAAAACATTTAAACTTCACGCTAATAAATATCCTTATAAAATATTTAACTTGTCGGCCGGTAAGAATGTAAAAATTATGGATTATATTAAGGAGATAGAAAAAAATCTTAAAAAAAAGGCTAGAATTAATTTTTTGCCAATACAAAAAGGTGATGTCGTAAATACTAGTTCAGAAACTAAAAACTTAAGAGAGTATATTAAAATCAAAAAAACTACGGATTATAAACTAGGTATAAAAAAATTCGTACAATGGTTTAAAATTTATCATAAGTATTAATTAATCATTTAAAATTTTATGAAGAGGAATCCATATATATACATAGGAGGAGGTATAGATCCTACAAATCTAGCTATCCTAATGCACATTTTAGAGGGTTACAGACATAAAGAAAAAATTATTATTGACTATTCGGATTTTAAAAATTTTAAAAAATATTTAGAAAAAAAAAAAATAAAATATAAAAATCTAAATTTAGCAAATATAGAATTAACTCCTCAATCTGAATTTAAACTTAAGTATCTTTTATTATTTATATTAAATTTTTCAAAAAATTTTTTTTTTTATAACAAATTATTATTTTTTTTCTCATATAAAAACAAAATAAATTATAAATCAACATTTTCACATGCTTATTGGGATTCTTGTATGAGAAATATTAATGATAATGAATTAAAACCAAATTTATTTATAAGGTTAATAACATTAGTGAAATTAATAATTTATAATAATTATATAAAACAATTAATAAATAAAAAAAAAATTAAATCAGTTTTTTTGGGTCATTCAGTTTATAAATATAGAATTGCATCAGAAGAATTTAAAAAAAAAAATATAAAAGTTTTTGTACAGGCTAATTTTACTTATTCCAAACAAAAAAAAAATAAAGATATTGAATGGAATTATGTAGATAAAAATTTATTAAAAAAATTAAAAAGAAAAATTAGTGATACTGATATTAAAAAATTTTGGCATTTAAGATCATTAGGAAAATTAGATGATATAGATTTTACAGCTGCTTCCAAAATAAAAAGTAATTCAAGATTTAGCCTAAATAAAAATATTATTTTTTTACATGTTTTTAGAGATTCACCATTTGCAAGAATAGATAAAAGCAGAATTTTTTTTGATTATTATCATTGGATTGTTGAAACAATAAAAATACTCAAGGATAGTGATGAAATCTGGTCAATAAGAATTCACCCAATATCAAAAGCCTGGGGTGAAAATACTTTAACTATTTTGAAGAGTATAGAAAACAAATATTTTAAAGGTTTTTTTCCCGATAATATAAAAATTGATAATAAATTTCACTCTAATCTTAAAACTTTTAGTGAAATGAATAGATGTGTAACTTTTAATGGAACAGCTAGTATAGAGTCATCGTGTTATGGTAAAAAACCAATCCTAATATCAAACAATGCATTATCAGAATTGGATAAAAACTATGTGCTAAAACCAACTAATATTAATGAATATAGATATTTATTATTAAAAAATAGTTCTGATAAAATCTTTATTCAAGAAAAAAAAGCAGTTATAGACTCTAAATTTTTATTATATTTAATTTATAATGTACTTAGTTTTAAAAAAAATCTTCTTTTAGCTGAAAAAGATTTATCATTATTTTCAAATAACAAATTAAAAAAATATCTAAGATTTGTAAAAATATTAAAAAAACTTGATGATCCTTCTTTGAGAAGCAGATTTTATCAGCTTGGATTTTATTTAAGAAAAAATTCAAGATCATTAAATTTAAAATTTCTCAATCTACTCAATAATTAAAAAGTTGTGTAATATGAATAGAATATTTAAAATAATAATTAAGTTGTGGTACCAGAATAAATTAATTTAATGAAGTTACTAATCATTAATTATTCTGATAATAGTGGCGGTGCTGCTAAAGCTACTCATAGAATATACAAATCTTTAAAAAAAAAAATTAATGTTTATCTTTATGTAATTGATAAAAAACATAAAGATAAAAAAATTATAACCAATTTTCGATTTTATTATTTTTTATTAAAAGTTATTGAAAGTATTATTAAAGTAATTTTTCATAAAAAAACAAATAATTTTCACTCTTATAATTTAATGCCGACCGGATGCTTAAAAATTATAAATAAAATTAATCCAGATATTGTTCAATTGCATTGGGTTGGAATTAATACAATTTCTATTAAAGAAATCGGATTAATTAAACAACCAATTGTTTGGAGACTATCAGATATGTGGCCAATGTGTGCCTCTGAACACTATAATAGTATATATAAAAATATAATAGATTTTGATCGTGTGAAATTTTTTAATGTTGATCGATATATTTTGCATTTAAAAAATAAATATTGGAATAAAAATATTCATTTTGTAGCGCCCAGTTCATGGATAAAGTTAAAATTAAAAAAAAGTTTTCTAACAAAAAAAAATGAAGTAATTACCATTCCTAATGTTATTGATACTTCTATTTGGAAAAGACAGAATATAAAGAGCATAAAAAAGAAACTTAATATTAAAAGAAAAATTGTTATAACTTTTGGAGCAACAGTTGTAGAGGATCCAAGAAAAGGTTTATTATATTTATTAGATTCTTTGCGTTTCTTAAATTTTGATTTCGAATTATTTTTATTTGGAAATATATTTGACAAGAATTTTTTAAAAAAAATTAACAATTTACCCAATATAAGATATTTGGGAAATATTACAGATGAAGTTTTTTTAAAAAATATTTATTCTGTATCTGACGTTGTTGTGATTCCATCACTAATAGATAATTCACCCAATATTTTATTTGAAGCGAATTCTTGCGGTGTGCCAGTTGTTGCATTTAATAATTCAGGAATTAAGGACTTTATTTTGCATAAAAAAACTGGCTGGCTAGCTAACAATAAAAATTCTAAAGATTTAGCTATGGGTATAAGATATTGCACTAACAATAAAAATCAAAAACTTTTAAAAAAGAATGCTAGAGATTTTTGTGTTAAAAAATTTTCAGAACAAGTTATCTCTTCTGCTTATATAAAATATTATAGAAAAATTATTTCAAATAAAAATAATATTTATTAAAAAAATATTTTAGTTTTTATTATTTATGTTTATAAATTAAATGAGATTATTTAATCTAAAGTTATATCAAATCAAAACACACGAGACTCAGTGCGGCTTGGTTTATTAGATAATTATTTATCTTGGTTAAATAATAGTTCTGAAGCTGTTATTTCGCCGGTCCTGGGAATAAATTTTGCAAATCCTACCTCGGGTAAATTTGTAAGTTCACCTATTATAATTTTATTACCATCACTATACATATCAACGCGGATAAATGAAAAGTGTTTGCTTAAATTTCTTGATATCTTTATCATTTCTTTAAAATTTCGAGGTTCAATCAATTTTTTTCTAGATTTTGGATATCCTATTGAGAAGTCAAGCTCTTTCCAGTTTAGAGAAAGAAATTTTCGAGTATGGTTTGTAAATCTATCTATGTCCACTTGAACAAACCGCGGTTCACCTTTAAAGCAAAAAAACTTATAGTCATATATATTTTTTTTATTAAAAATTAATGGTTCAACAATTATTTTGGGTTTAAGAAGTTTATAATTTTCTTCCCTGTAAAGGGAATAATAGTTAACAGAAAACCATTTTTTTATTTCATTAAGATTTATGGGTAGACCGTTTTCTCTAAAAACAACAGAACCACTCATATGTGTTGGTTTAATGCAGCAAGTATCTGGAAAGTCGAAAGACTCTAACAAATCTTCATTTTCTAGAATTGCAATAGTAGGACAATTATATTTATCGCCTATTGTAGCCTTAATATAAAATTTTAACAACTCTTTGTCAGAAACAAATAAACGTAAAGGATTTAATATTTCGTCTGTTGTTTTAATATAAAAAATAAAGTCATTATAAATAAATTTTTTACTTGGAAGCCTGCGATGTCTAAAAATAAAGGCTGCTAAATGAAAAAATTTATTTCCTAATCTGTTTCTAGGTAGTATAAAATTAAGCAAGTTAAAAAAAAATAAAATTAAGAGACGCTTCATCCTTACTAATTTATTAGTCATATAACATTATTTTTTATATTTAGATTTTTTTTATTAAATCATATATATAATAATTTGCATATTATAATCATAATAGCTTAATACATAATTTAATTTAATATGATTTATTTCAATTTTTAATATAAAAGTTTTAATATACAAATTTTTCTCATCTAATTAATAAAAAATAATTAATTTATAAAAATTATTATGAAAATATTATTTATAGAAATTAATTATAAAGGACATCATATTTCATTGTATGCAAAAAAATTAATAGAAAAATTTATTAAAAAAAATCAAGTTTATCTTTTAACATCTGCTAGAGCCTCTAAAAGCGAAGAGTTTAAAAGTATTAACAATTTAAAAAAAAAAATTAAAATTGTAACTATTGCAACTCATGAAGATTCTAAAAATAAAAAAGATTTTAGTATTTTTATTTATCATTTTCGGAACTTATGTTTAGTTTATAAGTCTGCAATTAATATAATTAAAAAAGAAAAGATTGATTGCGTATATTTTAACCATCTTGATCCATACATCTTTATTTTATCAATTTTCTTTTTTTTTAATTTTAAAATCAAAGTTTATGGATTGTTATTAAATATAAAATTTCATCAATATTTTTTTAATTTAAGAAAAAAAGATTATTTAGATGAAATTAAATTATACTTATTTAAATCTTTTTTAAGAAAGAAATACATTAAAAAAATTTTTATCGTTGACCCGTTATTCATAAAGTTTTTAAATTTAAAAGAAATTAAATCTAATAAGATAATTAAGATTAATGAGGCGTTTAATAAAACTAAAAATACTAATGTTATAAAAAATAAATATACCAAGCAAAAAACAATTTTAATTTATGGAGCAATTTCAATGAGGAAAAATTTCAAATTGTTGATTGATTTTTTAATTGGCAGCAAATTAATCAATAAATTTAAACTTATTATTGCAGGAAGATTTGATGATGATTGTAAAAAAATTATAAATGCTAGTGAATATCGTAAGATTATAAATAAAAAGAAATTAATAATTAAGGATTATTTTATAAATTTTAATGAAGAAAAGAATTTATTTAAAAAAACTGACTTAGTTTGGCTGTGTTATAAAGGAGGTTCCGATGGGTCCAGTGGAGTGCTTGAAATGTCTATAGATAATATAAAGCCTGTAATTTATTATGATAAAGGCTTGATTAATAATATTTGCCAAACTCATAAATTAGGATTTAAAATATTCTTTAATAAAGATCAATTTAGCCAGCTTGGTAATTTCTTTTCATCAAAAAATTTAGATCATAAAATATTTCAAGTAAAAAAAAATATAAAGAAATATAAAAGAAATATTAGAAAAGAATTAATATTTGAAAATAAAATATATCAAGAAATAGAAAAAAATAATTTTTAAAAAAACTTAAAAAAAATTTATACAATATGTTGATGATAAAAAATTTTTTAAAAAAACAAAAATATATTTATTTTTTTTATAGAAGTTATTTGTTTCCATATTTTGTCAAACAAGAAAAAGAAATTTTATTTCTTCGAGATTTTGAATTTAAAACAAGCGTAGATATTGGAGCAAACGTGGGTACCTACACTGTTGAATTGCAAAAAAATTCAAGAAAAGTTATTTGTATTGAACCCCTAAAAGAAAATATACTTTATTTAAAATATCTTATAAAAAAAAATGTCAAAATATATAATTATGCTTTAAGTAATAAAAAAAATTTTGAATATATATATATACCTAAAATTAATTTTAATTTTGATTATGCTTTAGCAACATTAAATTATAAAAATATAATCAATTTTAAAGAACTTAAAAGAGTTAAAATTAAACTAAAAAAATTTGATCAATTATTTTTTAATACTCATAATAATAAAAATATAGATTTTATTAAGATTGATGTGGAGGGTCATGAGCTAGAAGTATTGAAAGGTATGAATATTTTTTTAAAAATAAATAAACCAATTTTTCTTATTGAAATAGAAAAAAGACATAATGCTAGTTTTGAAAAAGTTTTTATGTTTCTCAAAAAAAGAAATTATAAATCTTATATACTTAAAGAAAATAAAAATTTGATTAATATTAGTAGAAATGATTTTAAAAAAATTATAAATAAAAAAACTTATAATAATTTCTTTTTTATTTCTAATCATTAAATTTTTTTTTTGAATATAAATAAGTAATTAAAATTATGTAAATTGATCCGTAGGACAGTATTATAATTATTTTACTTAAATTTATATATAATGTTAAATAAGTAAAAATTAATATCAGAGTAATTATACTGATTGAGGATTTGTAACCATATCGGTTTAATAAATAATGATGTAAATGCATTTTATCAGGTCTAAAAGGATTTTTTTTATCACTAAGTCTCTGAAAAAATATTCTTAACATATCAAGTCCGGGAACCATTAATAATATAAATATTTCTTCAACGCTTCTAATAAATTTTGAGTTGTAAAAATAAATAATTTGATGGGATATTATATAAGATAACAAGTATGATCCGGAATTTCCAAGAAATATTAAGTTTTTTGAATTTAAATAAAATGTAAATATTAGTACTAAAATTAAATAAATAATTAGTAATTGATTTTGTAAGTTAAGCAGATAAGAAAATAAAAGAATACTAAAAATAATACACTGGCAGTTTATACCATCAAACATATTCAGAGCATTTGAAAGTAAAAGAAAACAAAATATTGTAAAAAAAAAAGAAAAATTATTAATATTTACTGTTGTATCTATACTTTCAATATACAATTGATCAATTCTTAAGTTTTTATCAAAAAAAAAACAAATACTAAAGATTAAGGATAAAAATACGAATTTGTTATTGTAAGATAATTTGTATTTGTCGTCTAAAAAACCCAAAGTAAAAATCATCAAACAACCCAAAAAAAAACTTAGCTCAATTGTTTCTTTTTTAAAAAAAATTAAATAAATTAACAAAAGAAAAATATTTAATATAATTATTAACCCACCAGCCAGAGCAACTGGTTTTGTATGAATTCTTCTATTGGAATCTGGATAATCAATATTTAGTTTAAACAAACTAATTTTACTAAAATTAAATATTAAATATAAATTTATTAAAGTAATAAAGAAAAAAAAGAAAAAATTTTCAAACATGGGTTTCTTTCTTTTTTATTAATAAAAAGATAAAAATTATGGATGTAATATTATTCACCCAACTATTATAAAAATTACCTGATGGAAAAAAAGGATTAAAAAATATTATAATAGAAATAAGTATTAAAATATTTTTTTTGATTAAATTATTTTTTTTTAAATTCAATACAACCCCATATAAAAGCGATGAATAAAATGTTAGTAAAAAAATTAGTCCTACCAAGCCTTTCTCCGCGAGAAATTGTGATACAATATTATGTGGGTGGGTGGAGCATCCATGAATATTAAATTTATGATCAATTCTCTCACAATTTAATCTAAAACTATTTGACCCATGACCAGAAAATGGTTTTTCTTTAAATAACTCGATTGCATTTTTAAAATGTTGATAATGACCAGTTGAAAAATAAGTATATCCTGCTTTACTAAGTGAATCGTAAGTATCTAAAATTGTTCTATTTTTTAAATTTGAGCTTAAAAAAATAAGTATTGATAACGTGCTTATAGTTAGTACCGTTAAAAAAATTTTAATTTTATTATTAATATTAAAAATAAAAAAAATATAAAAAAATGTAAATATTAGAAACGAGTAAAAAGCTCGTCTTTCACCAGAAATTAAACAAATTTCTAAAGTAACAAAAAGTATAAAGAATATTATTTTTTTTGAAGTTTTGTTTTTAAAAATAGTTAAATAACATATACATATTATAGAAAATTTCTCAACATAACTTCCAAGAATAAGTTCACTATTAAAAAAACTTGATATCCTATTATTTTGAAATAGATAACTGTTGTATCCAATTAAATTTTTACCATGATTAAAAAACTGAAAATTTGCGTCAATAAAAAGAAATATTAAGATAACTGTATAAAATTTAAAAAAATTAAACAATTTTACCTCGTTATCTTTTATCATTGACCAAATTCCTAGAATAAAAAACAAATATCTAATAAATAAAATAGATGATTTTAAAGATAAAAAACCTGAATTTAAAATTAATGAGTTTAGTGTGATAAATATGCAAAATAATATAAAAATTTTGATAAAATTATTTTTAAAAAAGTGATAGTTTCTTCCTTTTGCAGTTTCATAAATGCCAATTAAGGAAATATAAAAAACTATAAAATTTGCTACAGCATTACTTAAGATTAAAGCTAAAGGTAATAAAATGAAAATATAGTAATTGAATGATTTGATTTTATTGGCCCATATCATTAGGAATTTTATTAATTTAATTATAAGTATGAAATATACTATTTTATGAATAATGCAAAATTTGCCTTCGTTTCATTTTTTGAAGTATTCCCTGTAAATTTCGGCTCCTCAGTTGTTTGCAGTAGTCTTTATAAATATTGGCCATACGAAAAAAAATATTTTCAATTATCTAATAGAAAAAATTCTTTTTTTAATGTTGTAAATATATCTTACTTGCCAAGCAATTTTGGAAAATTATTAGCAATTTGTAAGTTTTTTTTTTTAATTAAAAATTATTTAAATGTCAAAAAGAGTTATTTAATAATCGAAGGAGCGAGTTGGGTAGGCTACTCCTTTTTTTTAATTTGTTTAGTAAGATTTTTTTTGAGAAAAATTAAAATTATTTATAAATCACATAGTGTAGAATATGAAATAAGAAAAAAGAATAGTAATTTTTTTATAACTTTACTTACTAAATTCTTCGAAAATAAAGTTTTACAATTTTCACATTTGTCAACTGCAGTATCAAATCTAGAAAAAAGAAAGTTTGTAGAGTACTATGATAAAAAAACTTTTTTATTTTATAATACAATTGATTTTATTAAAGTCCCAAAAAAAAAAATAAATACAAAAAATTATATTTTTTTTTCAGGTTCCGAAGCATACAAACCAAATGCTTACTCAATCAAGCAATTAGTTAGTTATATAATGCCAGCTATTCGAGTTTTAGGAATGGATATTAATTTATATATTTTTGGTAATAAAAAATTAAAGTATTCAAGTGATTGGCTTAAAGTAAAAAAAACTTCAAAGTTGAAATACATTCAGTATATAAAAGAATCTGCAGGATTAGTCGTGCCTTCAAATGAAAGTTATGGCAGTAAAGTTAAGATAATCGAGTCGCTTTGCTACGGAGTGCCTGTCGTAACTTCAAAAATTGGATTCAGTGGTATTAAAAGAGTTAGTAATAATTTGCCAATTATTGCAAATAGTAATTCTGCGATGGTAAAAAAAATAATTGATTTGATCAAAAATAAAAAAAAATATTTTTTAGAAGCAAATAAAATTAGTGATAAATATATTAAAATGCATGATGTAAAAAAAAATATTTATAGATTAAATAAAAGAATAAAAGAATTATGATCAGATCAATTATAAGGAAATTTTGTAATTTTTTAAGTTTTCCAAACAATTTATTAAAAGAAAAAAAAGATAAAAAAAAATTAGAATTGCAGATATTTTTAAAAGAAAAAGTTAAAAATATTATAAATAATAATTCAAACAAACTTAAAACACACGATATATTTAGTAATAATGTATTAAATTTAATAATTAATTTAAAACTTAATAATTTTTTGAGATATTCATTTATACAAAAGATGTTTTTTGTTAATAATAGAATTTATTTAATTATTTTTTTATTAAAAATTCTAAAAAAAAACAAATTCGCTAATCTTTTAAAAGAGGAGTCCATCGGGAATCCGTTGGCATTTTTTTTATATAGATCGACTAGTGGCAATAGAATTAGACTTTTGTATCATTTGTTAGAATATACAAACTACAAATTATTAAAAACAGATATTTTTATTGAAATTGGAGGTGGGTATGGATGTATGGCTAATTTAATTAATAAATACTCATCTCATAAAAAGTATATTATTTTTGATACTCCCGAGGTTATTTTGTTGCAGTATTATTATCTTAAAAATTTAAATTACAATGTTGGCTTTGATAGTGAAAATTTTAAAATTATTTTAGTTTGTAATTTAAATAAATTAAATACTTTATTAAAAAGATTCACAAATTATAAAAAATTTCTTATTTCAAACTGGGCGCTATCAGAGATGCCCATTCATTTTCGTAATAAATTATCATCCCTATTATTGACTTCAGAAAATTTTTTAATATCATTTCAAAGTAGTTTCGAGGCAATAGATAATGTTCAATATTTCAATTCTATTCGTAATAGGTTAGCTGAAACAAAACTGTTTCCAATTTCAGAAATGAATTTTTTAAATAAAAATAAACATTATTATTTTTTTAAATGATAAATTTTTTATTAGATAAAAAAATATATGGAATCTATTTATTTATTTATTTGATTTCTTCTATTAATAGTCCATTGTTTATTCCTAATAATTTAGAATTAATTACAATATTTAATTTTTTACGAAGTTTAGCACCTATCTTTATTGTAACATTTTTATTAGTTTTATTTTTTTTAAATAAATTTGAATTAAGCAAAAGTTCTTTAATATTTATAATATTAATTTTATCTCAAATAGTTGGTTTTTTTTTAAATGAGCAGCGGAAATTTTACGATTTATATTGGTTAATATGCGCTATGGGCTTAGTATTATTTTTAGAATACTACTGCAATAAAATCTCTGATATAAAAAAAATAATCTTAGTTTTTATTTCTTTAATATTTATCATAACATTTTCAATTAGTTATTTCACTGTATTAGAAATCATTAATAATTACTCTTCATATGAAAAAATTTTCAATTCAACTTATGTATCTGATGTCACATCCATTAATAATAATTATCTACACCAGCCAGTACCTAGAAGCAGCGGTTATGCAAGGTTTTTATTAATTATTTTTTTATTTTTATTGCCATTTATTTTTTTTACTAAAAATAAAAAAAAGAATTTAAAATTTAAAATAATTAATATCTTAATTACATTATTATTAATCTTTATTTCTATACTTTTGTGGAAAATACAAAATAGAAGTTCATTATATTTTTACTTGATTTTATGTTTAGTATTTTTTTATTTAATAATAAAAAAAAAAAAAATCAGAGAAATATTTTATTTATCTATAATTTTTATTTTACCTTACTTTGTCGTTCAAGCTGAAGTTGTTTACAAAAAAAAAATTATTACTAATTCTATAAAAACAGAAATTATTACTAATTCTATAAAAACAGAAATACCTAATGACAAAGAAGTAGATGAATTTTTTAATAAAAATTACAGTAAAAATTTAGAGAGATCATCGAGATGGATACGAGTAACCGAGTCAAGTGGAAGAGTTGAGATCTGGAAAAACTCATTTGAAATTATAAAAAAAAACTTTCTTTTTGGATTGGGACCTCAAACCGATAGGAATACATTAAATCATAACGCATCTAATATTCTTATTTATTTTTTTTTATGCGGTGGATTGTTTAGTATAATAATATTTTTTATTTATGCGGCTAAATTAATTTTCATTTTTTTTGATTTTTTAAAAAGCAGAAATATTATTAAAATTAAAAATGATAAATTATTATTTTTTTCAATTTTAATATTCTCATTTCTAAACTTTCGAGGTCTCACAGAAAATAGTTATAGTCTCTACGGAGTCGACATGGTTGGTTTTTTATTGTCAGCTAAATATCTTGAGTTATCTTATAAATTTAACAAGTAGTTTTTTAAAATAGAGGTGTAAGTGTGAATTTTATTTAAATCATTTTTGTATAATTTAATTTTTTTATTAGTTTTGCCCCCTAAACAATTAATTTTTAAATACATATTTTTAAATATGTTAATTTTTTCTTTTTTTAAGCTTCCATAAATTAGTTTAGTATTATTATTGATAGCTTGAATTGAAAATAGACTTAAATAATTTTCTTTTGAACCATATGCAAATTCGGAATCTCCTAAAATTTCATCTAACGATTTTTTACTGATAAAATTTTTATTTATTACATTATGATGATTTAATTTTTCACCTACGACTATAAATTTATAATTGTTAGTAATAAAATATTTATTATTAATAATTTCGGTTATATCTTGGTAATTTTTATTTACATGTGATTTAAAATAAATAATTAATTGTTTTTTTTTATATTTTATTTTTTTTAAATTAAAAAATAAATATACAAAATTAAATAATGATTTTTTTGTTATTTTTTTAAATATATTTTTTTTTAGTAATTCAGTGGCAAAAAGTAATTTTTTAAATCTGAATAAAAAAATTATATTTGTAATAAAGTAAAAAATTGGAAATAATAAAGCTCTAATATAATAGTTTGTTATTGAATTTGATATATTACATGCGCCACCTGTAATTGGACCTATTAGTGTTTTTGGTGGTAAAATTAAAAAAATTAAAAAATTCCACATAGGAAGGTAATTTGCGTAACATGTTTTTTTTCCTTTTAAAAACTTTGCCCATAAAATCAATATGCCGTAATAAGGTTCTATGTATTTATGTCTAAATGTATTTTTATCTTTAAAAATATTTTTAATATAAATAATTTGGTATTTTTTTTTTAAATAAAATATATATTTTCGAGCTAGATTACCTTCACCTGAATATGTCGAGGTATCACTAGCCCAAATATAAATTTTCTTTTTATACTGTTTTAACTTTAATGTTTTCAATTTTTTTATTAAAATAACCTCTGTTAAAATAAATTAATGTTTGAAATAATCTTTTAATTCTTCTCCTTGTATCACTTCTTAATCTCCATAAGAATTCAAGGCCAAGTACTTCTAAAAATTTTGGAACAATTTTTTCATCCCCAGAAAGCATTGCAACTGCAGCCCCGGCGCAAATGATTTTAAAGTTGGAATGATGTTTAGCAATATATTCGGCTATAATTTCTTGTTTTGGTGTCGGTAATGTTAATATAATTAACTCATTTTTGGATAATTTTTTAGGTAAAAACTTTAACAATTCTGTAGCTGTTCCAAATGGTAAATTGTTATGAATTATTTTTTTATTAAATTTATTTTGTAAATATATAAAAGAATTTTTAGATAAAACGCCCATTACTCTAATAATGTTTATATAATCTGGGATTTGCATAGAATTTAATATTTGCCTACCAGGAATTTTATTTAAATTAGGTTCATTTAATATTTTTACAGATATCCCATCTGGCCAATTATATAAGTCTTTATAAATTTTAATATTTTTATTAAAGTAATATGCTAAAAAAGCTAAATTTAATCCAGAATATACAAAATTTTTATTAAAGATTTTTTTTATATTATTTACAATCTTTATCGATGTAGGTTGATCTTCGTATTTATAATATTTTTTAAAAATTTTAAAATCCTCATTTAGCTTTTCTTGATTAAAAAAAAATAACTGCTTGACTTTACTGGGGATTTTAAAAAATAATAAAATAATGCTTGTTATTTGTTTGTTTATTTTTAATGCATGAAAATTTTCTTTTAGAGTGACAATATAAGAGATAAAATTTTTACCGCTAGCTCCTCCAGTTTTCATTCTTATTATTGTCAAATTATATTTTTTATATTTTAAATTATATGTTTTTAATAATCTTACAAAAAATTCAAAATCTCCTGCAATTTTATAATAATTTTTATACAAACCATATTTATTATAAGTACTCTTTTTTATTATTGATGCAGGGTGGGGAGGAATTAAACCAATATTTATCATCCAATTTTTAAAATTTTCTGCAGAATAATATCTAATAATTTTAGAAAAATTTTTTTTTGCAAAATAAACTAAATTAAAAAAAAAAATACTTGTATCGCGTTCGTTTTTTATTTTTTTTATAATATTTTCAATTGTTCTATTTGATTGAAAAATATCATCAGAATTTAGTATGCAAATATATTTTCCTGTAGCTTTTAAAATACCTTTGTTTATAGCATCATAGATGCCCTTATCTCTTTGTATAATTAATTTTATCGAATGATATTGAGAAGCACTTTGATATTTTTTAAGAATTTCCAAACTTCCATCATTTGATTGATTGTCAACTATGATATGTTCTATATTTTTGTAACTTTGAGATTTTATAGAATTAATAGTGTATAAGATTGTATCAAAAGAGTTGCTGCAAGCAGTTATTATTGAAATTTTTGGTTCCATCTGTAATAAAATGAATACAATATATTATTAAAAATGAAAAATAGAATTGCTTTAATAACGGGAATAACAGGCCAAGATGGTTCCTATTTAGCAGAATATTTACTAAAAAAAAAATATATTGTTCATGGAATAAAAAGAAGATCATCATCATTAAACACAGAAAGAATTGATCACATATATAGTAATAAAAAATATAAGAATTTTTTTTTTTTACATTATGGAGATCTAACTGATAGATCTAGTTTAGATAAATTATTAAATACTATTGTGCCTGATGAAATTTATAACTTAGCTGCACAAAGTCATGTAGCAGTAAGTTTTGAGATGCCGGAATATACAGCGCAAGTTAACGCTATTGGTTTTTTAAATATTCTCGAAGTATGTAAAACAATAAATAAAAAAATAAAAATATATCAAGCCTCAACGTCGGAAATGTTTGGTCTAATTCAGCAGGCTAAACAGAGTGAGAAAACTAGATTATATCCAAGAAGCCCTTATGCAACTTCAAAACTATTTTCATATTGGATAGCAAGAAATTATAGAGAGTCATATGGAATGTTTGTTAGTAATGGTATTTTATTTAATCATGAGTCACCAAGAAGAGGAGAAACATTTGTAACAAGGAAAATAACAATAGGTTTAATAAAAATTATCTTAGGTATTTCAAAAAAAATTGAATTAGGTAATATTTATTCAAAACGTGATTGGGGGCATGCAAAAGAATATTCCCATATGCAATGGAAAATCCTGCAGCAAAAAAAACCTGATGACTTTGTTATTTCAACAGGAAAAAATTATACAATAAAATATTTTTTTGATTTATGTTGTAAAATTTTAGGATTAAAAATTATGTGGACTGGAAAAGGTTTAAATGAAAAAGCCGTATTAAAGAGCTTTGACAAAAAATATGATAAACTTAAAGTAAATCAAGTAATATTAACTATAAATAGAATATATTTTAGACCAAATGAAGTTAATATTTTATTAGGCGATTCTAGAAAAGCGCGAAAAATTTTAAAATGGAAACCGAAATATGATATCAAAAAATTAGCAAAAGAAATGTTAGAAGAAGATTATAAGAAAATAAGTTACAATGAAAGATAGAGCTCGAGTTTTTATATCAGGCCAAGAAGGTATGGTTGGTTCTGCGATTTTTAATCTTCTTAAAAAAAAAAAATTTAATATTTTGAGTTGTAAAAGATCTGAATTAGATCTTACCAATCAAAAGCAAGTTAAAGATTGGATTAAAAAAAAAAAACCTGACATAGTTATTAATGCAGCAGGTCGTGTTGGGGGTATTTTAGATAATTCAAAAAATAAGGAAGAATATATTTATATTAATGCAATGATTGGCCTAAATCTTGTCAAATCAAGCTTTGAAAACAATGTTAAAAAATTTATTAACCTTTCATCAGCTTGCGTGTATCCAAAAAAAGCCTCTCAACCAATAGAGGAAGGTGCTCTTTTAACATCTTTTTTAGAACCTACAAATGAAGGGTATGCATTGGCAAAAATATTAGTTTTAAAATATTGTGAATATATAAATTTAAAATACAAAAAAAACTACATTACACTCCAACCTGCAAACTTATATGGTTATGGTGATAATTTTGACTTGAAAACTAGTCATGTTCTCCCGGCTCTAATAAAAAAATTTCATATTGCCAAGCAAAATAATAAAATAGTAGAAGTATGGGGGACTGGAAACCCGGAAAGAGAGTTTTTGCATGTTAATGATTTAGCAGAGGCAATTTATTTTTGTTTAAGTAAGCGAATTAATCATACTTTTATAAATGTTGGTGGAGCGGATAGAATAAAAATTAAAGAGTTATGTAGTTTAATTAAAAAAATAACAAATTTTGAAGGTAAAATCTTTTATAATAAGAAATACCCTGATGGAGTTTTGAAAAGAAATTTATCAAATAAAATTTTAAAAAAATATGGATGGAAAGCAAAAATCAAGCTACAATCTAAAGAGGGGTTAGAAGCTTATTATGAATACTTTAAGAGAGTTTAATTAATTTACTTTCTAAAATATACTATTGGAAAATACAGAAGAGATATTAAAAAACGTAATGGATAAAATATTAGAAAATCACATTGTTTTTTTTTAATTTCTAAATAATATGTTTTTAAGTTATTAGTTAATTGTTTTTTCCATCTTCTATGAACTGAAATTTCTATATTTATCGGCATTAATTTCTCATATTTTGAAAACTTTACCCAAAGATTATGGTCACCAGCCATTTTAAATTCTGAATTTAAGCCCCTAACTTTATTATAGAGTTTTTTTGAGAAAATTACATTTTCTTGCTGAACAAATCCCCACGCACATCTATGATGCATACCATTTTGTAAAATAAATCTTGGGTAAAATAAGGGTATCCATTTAATTAACTTATTTTTTTCTTGATATAATATAGCCGTTCTACCATTAACCCAATTATATTTATTTTTTTTTAAAAAATTATGTAAATTTAAAAGAGAAAAATTGTTTACAAAAAAATCATCAGAGTTTAACCAGTAAAAATATTTACCTTTACAAACCTTAAATCCCCGTTTAAGCGCTTGATACATAGACTTGTCTTTTTTAATTATAAGTTTAAATTTATATTTTTTTTTAAGTTCAAATAAGATTTTTCTAGTACCATCTGTTGAGTGTCCATCAACAACAATATGTTCGAAATTTTTAAATTTTTGTTGATGAATACTATCAAATGTCTTTTTAATAAATTTTTTACTGTTTAGAGTGGGTGTTACAATTGAAAAAAAAATTTTTTTATTTTTCATAATTTAGTTATTTAATTTGTTTAAAATTAGTGTAAAAATATCTTTATGCAATTAGTTATTTTAGCTGGAGGAAGGGGCACAAGAATAAGTGAGGAAAGTTTTTTAAAACCTAAACCTTTGATAGAGATTGGTAATAAGCCTATAATTTGGCATATAATGAAATATTATTCATCTTTTGGAATTAATGATTTTATAATTTGTGGAGGGTATAAATGTGATTTAATAAAAGATTATTTTTGTGATTATTTAAGTTATCAGTCAGATATTGAGATTAATTTTAAAAAATATTCAAAAAAAATTTTATCAAAAAATAAATTATCCTGGAAAGTTACAATTGTAGACACTGGATTAGAAACAATGACGGGTGGGAGAATTAAAAGAATTCAAAAATATATAAAAGGAAACAGTTTTTGCTTAACATATGGTGATGGTCTCGGGGATGTAAATTTAAATAAATTAATTAATTTCCATAAAAAACATAATAAATTAGCTACCGTTACAGCCGTTCAGCCAAAAGGTAAATTTGGAGCAATTAAATTAGAGAATGATTACGTCAAAAATTTTAATGAGAAGCCCCAAGGGGATGGTTACTGGAAGAATGGAGGTTTTTTTGTTCTAAGAAAAGAAATTTTTCCTTATATTACAAATGATTCAACAATATGGGAAGAAGATCCTTTAAAAAATTTATCCAAAAAGAAACAACTAAAAGTTTTTAAACATAATGATTTTTGGCAGCCTATGGATACATTAAATGATAAAATTATTTTAGAAAATTTATGGAAATCAGAGAAAGCTCCGTGGAAAATATGGAATGATTGATCAAATAAGTTTTTGGAAAGGAAAAAAAGTATTTATTACTGGTCATACAGGTTTTAAAGGTTCTTGGCTGTGCATGTTATTAAATCAACTAGGGTCCACTCTAGCAGGTTATTCATTGCCTCCAGAGAAGAATAGCCTCTTTGAAATTGTCGATTTAAAAAAAAAAATTAAAAACAATTATTATTTTGATATTCGAAATTTTAAAATTTTAAAAAAAAAAATTGAACTCTTTAAGCCTGATATAATATTTCATTTAGCTGCTCAATCTTTGGTGATTGATTCCTATCTAAAACCTTTTGATACATTTGAAATAAATTCTTTAGGTAGCTTGAATTTAATGGAGGTAGTAAAAAATTTAAATTATAAAGGCGCCTTAATTGTTGTTACAACTGATAAAGTTTACAAAATAAAAAAAAATAGCAAAAGTAAGCTAAATGAAAATGATGAACTTGGAGTTACAGACCCTTATGGTAGCTCTAAGGTTTGTAGCGAAATTATAACATCAAGTTATTCTAAATCATTTTTAAGTTCTAAAAACTATTTTAAAGTAGCAATTGCAAGATCTGGCAACGTTATTGGCGGGGGAGATTTTTCTATAAATAGAATTATCCCTGATTTTTATGCCGCTCAAAAGTTAAAAAAAAAACTTACGATTAGAAATCCAGATCATGTAAGACCATGGCAATTTGTCTTGGAGCCATTAATTGGATATATAAATTTAGCTGAGAAAATATATTTAAATAAAATTAATAGTCAAGACAAATTAGCCTGGAATTTTGGTCCCAGTTATACTGACTGCATTCCAGTAAGTAAATTAATTAAAATATTGTTGAATAAATCCCAAGTTAAACCTGAAATAATAATTCAAAAGAAAAAACATTCAATTTTTAATGAGACAAAGTTTTTAATTCTAGATAGCAGTAAATCAAAAAAGTTTCTCGGATGGAATAACATTTATAATGTGAATACTACAATTAACAAAATAATCGAATGGTATGAGTCTCCCATTGCTGAAAAAAATAAAATTTGTAATAAACAAATTTTTGAATACCTTGGCATGATAAATAATAAAAGTAATTAGAAAAAAATTATAATCGGTAAGAAAGCATAATTTTGTCTAGCATAGAAAGCTAAACAAGACGACAATATTGCTAAATATTTATATTTATTATCGTTTCTAGATTTTATGTAAAATAAAATTGTTAATGCAAAAAAAAATATCCAATATTCTCTTCTAATGACCAAAAACCAGAAGTCCTAAAAAAAGGACTAAGCATTGGTATTACTGCAATTAATAGAACTTCCCAATTAAATGATTGAATCTTATTTTTAATACATAAAAATTTGTATGTTATTAATATTCCTGAAATGCTTATAAAAAAACTAAAATACCCAAAGTTAAAAAGGAATGAATAATTTGTAGGTATTATATATTTTAAATAATGTAATAAATTGGAAGAGTACTGGACACGTATCTGCTCCAATCAATTTTTAGCAAGTCATTTTCTTGAAAAAGTTTAAAATTATTTACAATAGTTGCATAATCAACTTGCCCGCCCCCCAGATGAGTCTTCTTTGACAACAAACCCTAGAAAATATGATGTTATTATAAATAAGCTAGCAACTTTAACCAAAATCTGATTTTTCATATTTAATTATTTTGTTAATTAGAATTTGTAGAAAATACTTTCTTTTATTATAAAACTAATATTGTAGGTTTATGTTTTATGTATATTCTATATATCTTAATTAAATTTCTAAGATTTTTTGTTGAAAGTAAAAAAACTAATTTTATTAAATATAAATACAAATTTAATAATTGTAAATAATGAATAAATGCTAGAAAAAATAAAAAAAAATATTTTAGAATTAACAGAAGAATATTCTAAGTTATTTTTTCAAGAAAAAAATTTTGTTGAAAATATTAGCGATGTTCCTGTCTCAGGAAAATGTATTGGAAAACAAGAATTGCAAAATATGGTTGAGGCTTCGTTAGATGGATGGTTAACATCCGGTAGATTTAATGATGAATTTCAAAGAAAATTATCTTCATTTTTAGGAGTTAAATGTTTACTAACAGTAAACTCAGGTTCCTCTGCAAATTTAGTTGCCTTTTCAACACTTACTTCCACTAAATTAGGAGAAAAGGCAATAAGACAAGGGGATGAAGTTATTACGGTTGCGGCTAGCTTTCCAACAACTGTTAATCCAATTCTGCAATTAGGAGCTATTCCTGTTTTTTTAGACATAAAAATACCCACCTATAATATTGATGAGAATCTAGTTGAGGAGGCAATAACATCTAAGACAAAAGCAATTATGATTGCACATACTTTAGGAAATCCATTTAATGTGAAAAAAATCAAAGAGATTTGCATCAAAAATAATCTTTGGCTAATAGAAGACACTTGTGATGCTCTTGGATCAAAATATGATAATAAATTAGTTGGTACATATGGTGACTTAGCAACTTTAAGCTTTTATCCAGCTCATCACATTACAATGGGCGAAGGTGGTGCTGTTTTTACAAACAGTATAAAATTAAAAAGAATTGCTGAATCATTTAGAGACTGGGGTAGAGATTGTTATTGCGAACCTGGAAAAGATAATACTTGCAATAAAAGATTTGGTTGGAAATTAGGAGATCTGCCTTTTGGTTATGATCACAAGTATACCTACTCTCATTTAGGCTATAATATGAAGATAACTGACATGCAGGCAGCTTGCGGCTTAGCACAGTTAGATCGTTTAGATGCTTTTATAAAAAAAAGAAAAGAAAATTTTAATTTTTTATATAAAAATCTTAAAAACTTAGAAGATTTTTTAATATTGCCAGAACCCGAAAAAAATTCTGAACCTTCTTGGTTTGGCTTTCCACTAACCTTAAAAAAAAATAGCAAATATAATAGAAACGATCTAGTAAGATATTTGAATCAAAATAAAATCGGCACTAGATTGTTATTTTCTGGAAATTTAACTAAACAACCTTATATGAAAAACATAAATTTTAAAGTCCAAGGCAATTTAACAAATACAGATATAGTGATGAATGATACTTTCTGGATAGGGTTATATCCAGGTTTATCAAACAATCATTTGAATTATTCTGTGCTTAAAATTAAAAATTTTTTTAGGAAATAAATTTATAAAAAATTATAAATATTTATGACAACAGCTGACTATATTTTAAAATTTTTGATATCTAAAAATATTAAAAATGTATTTTTAATGACTGGAGGCGCAGTCTCATTTATCGTTGATGCGTTTTCAAAAAATAAAAATATTAAATATACATGTGTCGCGCATGAGCAGTCAGCTGCTATGATGGCTGACGCATATTCTAGATGTGATAAAGGATTTGGCGCAACTATGGTTACGTCTGGACCTGGAGCACAAAACTTAATAACCGGGATAGCTTGTTCGTGGTTCGATTCTGTTCCAGTAATTCATATAAGTGGTCAGGTTAATAAAAATGAATTATCTTCAAGTAATAAAACTACCAGAAAAGTAAGACAGATTGGTTTTCAAGAAACAGATATTGTATCAATAGTTAAACCTATAACTAAATTTGCCTATCAACTAAAAAACTCAAATGAAATTAAATATATTTTAGAAAAAGCTTTTTACATTGCAAATGAAGGCAGGCCAGGGCCTGTTTTGATAGATATTCCGATGAATTTGCAGAAAGAAAAAATTAATTTATCTAAATTAAGAAGGTTTAGAAGTTATAAAATAAAAAATAATATTAAAATTACTAAAGATATTTTCAAAATACATAAATTGTTAATTAATTCAAAGAGACCAGTTTTAATTCTTGGGGGTGGATTGAGAATATCCAAAGCGCTTAATGAATTAGAAAAACTTCTTAAAAAAATAAATATTCCAATAGTAACTACATGGAGCGGGTTAGATGTCATTGATTTTTATAATAATAATTATATTGGATGTATTGGAGTTTACGGCTCAAGAGCTGCAAATTTTTCAGTACAAAATGCAGACTTAATTTTAAATTTGGGAAGTAGATTAGATACAAGAGTGACAGGCGGAAAGCCAGAAACTTTCGCAAGATTAGCAAAGATTATATCTATAGATATTGATAAATATGAATTAAACAAAAAAAGAGGACTAAATATTTATTTAAAAATAAATCATGATTTAAAAAATTTTCTATCAATTTTTAACTTAAAATCTAAGAACTTCAAATATTCAGTAAGTAGTACCTGGATGAATGTTTGTAAAAAATGGAAATTAATTTATCCTAACGTTATTTCGACTTATAAAAAGCAAAAGAAATATGTAAATCCATATTTTTTTATTGATAGATTGTCAGACAAACTAAATAATAAAGACATTATAGTTCCTTGTAGTGGTGGAAATTTAACTTGGACAATTCAATCATTCAAAATAAAAAAAGGTCAGAGGCTTTTTTCAGCTTATGGTAATTCTCCGATGGGCTATGCATTGCCCGCTGCGTTAGGCGCTTCTTTAGCTAATAATAAAAAAAGAGTAATATGTATTGAGGGTGATGGAGGTATACAAATTAACATTCAGGAATTACAAACAATGGTGAGTAATAATATTCCAGTAAAATTATTCATTATAAATAATAATAGTTATGGAATTATTAAACAATTTCAAGATTTATATCTTGGTGGAAGATACGAGGCCACAATTCCAAGTAAAGGAGTTACTGTTCCTGATTTTAAAAAAATCTCTAATGCTTACGGAATAAATTATAGTGTGATTAAAAAAAATAACCAAATAGACAAGGTGTTAAAAAAAGTTTTAAAATCTAAAAAACCTGAATTTATAAATGTAGTTATTGATCCAAATCAAAAAATTATTCCTAAATTGCAATTTGGCAAGCCAATAGAAGATTTAAGCCCATTATTGTCTAGAACTGAATTTAATAAAAATATGTTGGTCCCACAAATAAAAAAAAAATCTAGAGATTTTAGTGAAGCAAATTAATTTTTAATTTTTTTATTTATTAAATAATGTCAAAAAGCTTATTAATTATTGGCGCATCAGGTTTCTTTGGTAGGTCAATTTTAGATTATATACTCCACAATAGTAAAGAAAAAAATATAAGTAAAATTATTCTTTTAAGTAGAAGTATAAGTAAAATTAAAATAAAAAAAAAAAATAATAAAAAAATTAAAATTAAAATAATTTCCGCTGATATTTCAAAATTAAAAAAAATTCTTTATGCAGATTATGTTATATATTGCGCTATAAATCACAATTATAGTGAGGATTATAGGGCAGTTTCTAATTATTATAAATTAGCAAAAAAATATCACTTTAAAAGTAAGATATTATACACAAGTTCTGGAGCTGTTTATGGGCAACAGCCTAAAAATATAAAAAAAATTCAAGAAAATTATTTATTAAATAATAAGCGCATCAACTTTAAAAATAAGAATAAAAATAATTATTCTATAACTAAATTAAAAAATGAGGAAATATTTAAAAAGCTAGGAAAGTCTGGAATTAAAGTGGCAATTGCAAGATGTTACGCTTTTGTTGGAAAGTATCTGCCTAGAGAGAGTAATTATGTTATTGGAAATTTTATACACAATATTTTAAATAAACAAAACATAGAAGTTAAATCTAATTATCATATTATTAGATCTTATATGTATGAAAATGATTTGGTTGTCTGGCTTTTTACAATTTTGAAAAAAGCAAGTTTAAATTGTTCAATTTATAATGTCGGTTCTGATCAGGAAGTTAATATCAGAAAATTAGCTTTTTATTTATCAAATAAATATAAGCTACCACTTAAACTTAAAAAAATTAAATCAAGTTTTATAGATAGATACTTACCTTCAATATTAAAAGCTAAAAAAGATTTAAATTTAAAATTAAAATACAAAAACTATAATTCTATTGAAGAAGTTATAAATAAGTTAGGGGCAAATTGATATTGTATATAGGTTAAAAAACTTTTCATTTAATAGGTTTGAATTCTCAACTAATTTTTTATGCAATTAATCATAATATATTATGAAGTTAATTTACATTGAATTTAAAAAACATATAAATATCATATAAAACTTAACGTAAAATCTATTATGTCTTTATTGTTATCAATAGTTACTCCAACTTTTAATGAAGTTGATAATATTGAAAAATTATCCCTAAAAATAAGAGAAATATGTAATTTAAAAAATATAAATTATGAGCAAATTATTATTGATAATGACTCTAATGATGGAACTATAGAAGTAATTAAAAAATTAACGTCAAAGTACAAAAATATTAAAGCAATTATAAATCAAAGTAATTTTGGACATATTAAATCTCCCTATTATGGATTGTTACAATCGCAGGGTGATGCTGCAATATACATGACAAGTGATTTTCAATCACCACCTGAACTCATTATAGATTATTACAATAAGTGGATCTCAGGATCCAAAGTTGTATTAGGAAGAAGAATAAAAGTAAGTGATGTTTATTTTTTAAAAATAATTAAATTTCTTTATTATAATTTTATTAGTAAAATTTCTAATCACAGAATGGAAAAAAATATTACCGGTGAGGGTTTATATGATAGAAGTGTAATAAATATTTTGAAAACTATTAAAGATCCTTATCCTTATATTCGTGGATTAATATTTGAACTAGGTTTTAAAATAGATTTTATCGATTTTGATCAACCATCAAGGCAAAGAGGTACTAGTAAAAATAATTTATATACTTTATTTGATATGGGTTTAGTTGGGGTTGTAAAACATTCAAACGTTTTGCTTAGATTGATGATTATTTTTGGTTTTTTTTTGGGCGTTGTAAGTTTATTTATTGCGATATGTTTTTTCTTCTACAAAATATTATTTTGGGATAATTTTCAACTTGGTTTAGCACCCATTTTAATTGGATTTTTTGGGTTAACGTCAATTCAAATTATGATTATTGGTTTGATAGGAGAATATGTATCTACAGTTCTTACATATTCAAAAAATTTACCCCTTGTGATAGAAAAAGAAAGAATTAATTTTTAATTATTTTTTTATTTGCGAAGAAAATAATAATAAAAACTAAATAAAAACCAGACATTTGAAATATAATTCTATCTAAAGACACTTTTGAAATAAGTTCGCAACTATACTCGGGATTTAGGCAAGTATGTATCATCAGTGAGTATACAAAAAAAATATTTATTATTAAGAAAATATGAAAATATCTGAATTGATAATGATTTTTTTTTTCTGTTAAAGACAAAATAATGCTTATTAATATTATAATCCATATAGGATACTTAAAAATAGCAATAATAATGTTAAAAGTAATTGTTTTTAAAATTTGGATTAATAAATTGAAATTTGCAGTTAACAAAAAATTAATATTAAGTTTTTGATCAAAACTTAATTCACTGTTAAAAAATTTTTTTAGAAAAAAATAAATACAAGTTAAAGTAAAAAAAGTGAAGAAGAAAAAAATTTTTTTTCTTTTTTCTTTTTCAAAAAGAATTAATAAAAATACTGTTATAATAAAGTATACAAAACCTTCTTGTTTGGTCCAACATAGTATATAAGCGCTTAAAAAAAATATAGTTTCTAAAAAAATTTTTTTTCCATTATTATTAATTATTAAATATAATAATTTAGAAATTATAATTAGTAAGCTAAAAATTAAGTAATCTTGATACCCTCCAAACAATTTTTTATCATATGTTAAGGCTAAAATAACTATTATAAATATTAATTTATAAATATCTGAATTAGATTTTTTAAATAAATTTATTAAATAAAAAAGACTTGATACGTAAAAAAATATGAAAGTTAATCTTCCTACATATTCCTTTTGAACTATAGAGTTTTTCCAAAAATACCCCCAAACAAAACCTCCAAGATGTGGATATGAAGTATTACCAGTATTTACAAATCCAAGTCCTTGAAAAAATGCGGAAGCTTTATATATCCAATGATCTAAACCATCCCACATTAGTGATAAGTCATTCATACTATTAAAGAATAGAGAAATATTAACGATAAAAAATAAAAAAATTAACTTAAATTCTATTTTTTTTAAAAAGATTATATTTTTTTTAAAATGAAAAAAAAGAAATGCTATTGCCGATATAAAGTTTATTGCAAATAATATGTTGAGATCTATTTTAAATGCAGAAATAATTAAATAACAATTTAAATTCAAAACTAAGTTAATGCATATTATATCAAATATCTCAAAATTATATTTTTTTAAAAAAATGTTATTTATTTGAGGAGTTATTGGAAATAAAAAAAGGATAAATAAGATAAAAAATTGAATTACACCCTGAAGTATTTCGATCATTTTTTTATCAAATAACAATTAGTATCTTTTAGAATAATATTTTTATTATCTAAATTAAGTTTAAGATTTTTATCAATTATTAGATCATTATTTTTATCAATTTTTTGATCTAAGTTTTTTAAATTCAATAAAACCAAATAATTTTCATCAAGAGGCTTTTTAACAATATTAAATAAACCGTTTACATTAGGCCACAAATGTCTTTCAAAATTTATTATTTTTAAGTTTTGACTTTTAGTTAAGTTATAGGCTTTTTTTACAAAACCATAAGATTCTCTTTCACAGTCACCGTATGCTCTAATCATTCTTTCTTCATAACTGCGAATAAAAACTGCATATATATTATAATATAAATCAGTTAAGTGAGTAAAAATAATTATTAATAATATAAATAAAACATTTCTATTTATTTTTTTACATACATATTTTAACATTTTTATTTTTTTTTATTTATTATTAAATTTTTCTTTCTTTATATTGAAGGGTAATGTTTTTATATTTATCTGTTTAAATAACTATAATTTGACAATTTAATTTCTCTTAAATTGCCCTTTGTATCAGATGCAACCTTAATAATAATAATAATTTTATTTAAAAATCCACCCCAAATACCAATATTTTTTTTTTCTAAATCACAACAATGTGGAATTCTTATAAATAATAAATAAATAATAATTGTTGTTATTATTAATAAATTTACAGCTAATATTTGATAAGGTTGATTAATAAATTTTATTGAGTCAATTTTTCTTTTTAGGGGAATTTGTGCAGCAAAGCAAATTATACAAAATGATGTTATATTTATCCATCTTCCAAGGTCACCAATTACCCAACCCACCAATAGAGGCATTGTAAATATAAAAATTTGTTTAATTTTTAAATTATTATTGAAATAATAATTATTTTTTTTAAGAAAAAAATAAAATAAAATAAGAGGTACTACTGCTACAATATAAAAAAATAAATGTAACCTAAGATTATAAGGAGAAAGTACATTGTAGGTAAATATATGTTTGTAACTACCTATCATTTTTTCTAAAGATCTTGACTCAAAATCCAAGAGAGGTTCATTCCACAATTCTTTATTATTTAAATCTTGAATCATTCTTGACATCGACGCTTGATCTAAACTTCCAAAAATAGATAATATTGACAAATAAATAATCCCTATAATTAAAAAAACTAACCACAATTTATTTTTAGTTTTTTTAAAATTATAAATATTGTTTGTAAGAATAAAATGAAAAATCAAAGTAAATAATTGAATTTCATGAATCAAGAATGAAACAGTAATTAAGGGAAGTAATAAAAAATATAGGTAATTTTGATATTGATCAATTGTTAGTTTGTGTTCATATATTCCATTAGCAATTATAGAATGTAAGATGATTAAGAAAATTGAGATAGTGTCAAATCTTGAGTAGGCACCTAAGTCGTAAAAAGAAAATAATAGTAATGCTGGATTAAATACAATAAATAAAAAAATAATTTTATTATGTATAAATTTTTTTATTAATTTAAAAAAAAGAACAATATTTAAAATATTTAATGTTGTAAAAAAAAACCAAAAAAAATGTTTAGTAGAGATGAGAAAAACACTATCAAACCAAAGAATCAAGCTTCCAAAAAGACCTCTTCTTATAAAACCTTGAGAGTAATTTAAGTGGGATTGAGAATACGACCACATATTTAAGATATTAAAAAATGATAAAATAAATATTGAGCTAAATAATAAAAAAATTATTAAAAAACAGTATATGTAGAATTTATTATCAAATTTCGAATAGATCATTATTAAAATTTATAATAGTTATAAATCTTGGAATAAACAACAATATATTTAAAAATCATAAACACCAAACAGATTAATAAATAAAAAAATGATTAAAGAAAATTTTTTAGTGAAAAAAAAAGTATGAAAAAAAAACTAAATTACTTTTTAAGATTGGCATGTATATATAGTTTTTTTTTAATAATTAGCACCGCACTATTTATAGCTTTATTCTGGATAAAATTTTTTGATTTTTTAGATATTTTATTTTTTAAATCTTTGGTTTTACTTTCAATAACAATTTTTGTTATTTTTTTCTTATTAATTATTTTAAAAAAATTAAATTTTTTTAAAATAATTTCTACAAGAGATATTATAATTATTTCTTTACTCTCCTTTATTTTAAATGATTCTATTTATAAGTTAGTGCCCTTTAACACATCACGATCAGTTTCAGTTATGATAGTTGGATATTTATATAATAATAAAGATCGAAATATTTCCAATAAAGAATTAAATCAGCATATTTATAAATTATATTTTTTAAAAGAAAATGCAGTCCAAATGAGAATTACCGAACAAATTGGAATAGGAAATGTTAAACAAATTGAGAATCAATATAAATTAACAGATAAAGGTTTAATAATTGTAAATATTATGAGTTTAATAACAGAAATATTTAATACAAAAAAAAATTATGTTAAAAACATAGATTGAATATTTGTAATTTATAATATGAGAATACTAGTTTGTGGAGCAGGAGGGTTTATAGGTGGTCATCTTGTCAAATCTCTTGTACAGGACAGACATGAAGTTGTGTGCGCTGATTTAAAGCCATTAGAAAATTGGTTTCAAATATTTTCTTCAAATAAAAATTTTTCTTTAGACCTGAAAGAATATGAAAATTGTCTTGAAATAAGCAAAAATGTTGATTTTATTTACAACATGGCGTGCAATATGGGCGGAATGGGTTTTATAGAAAATAATAAAGCAGAATGCATGATTTCTGTTCTTATTAATACAAATTTATTACGTGCTTGTTTAATTAATAAAGTAAAAAAATATTTTTTTTCATCAAGTGCATGTGTTTATAATTCTGAAAAACAGTCAAATTCTTTTATAGATGGTTTAAAAGAATTAGATGCATATCCTGCAATGCCCGAAGATGGATATGGCTGGGAAAAATTATTTAGCGAGAGAATGTGTAGACATTTTTATGAAGATTATGGATTAGAAACAAGAGTTGCAAGGTACCATAATGTTTATGGCCCAATGGGCACATTTGATGGAGGAAGAGAAAAGGCGCCTGCCGCTTTATGTAGAAAGTTAATAATTGCTAAAAATTCTGGAAAAAAAAAAATAGATGTCTGGGGGGACGGTGAGCAAACAAGAAGCTTTATGTTTATTGATGATTGTATCAAAGGAACAAAAAAAATATTTGAAAGTAATTGCCGTGAAGTATTAAATATTGGTTCAGAAGAGCAGGTGTCTATTAATCAAATGATTGAAATTATTGAAGAAATTGGTGGTTATAAAGTTGAAAAAAATTATCAGTTAGATAAGCCAAAAGGTGTGAGGGGCCGATCCAGCAATAATGATCTGGTAAGGGCTAAACTTGGATGGGACTCTGAAATTAGTTTAAAATCTGGACTGGATATAAATTATAAGTGGATAGAAAAAGAGATAGATAAAAAATTAAATAATAATAAATTTGCAATTAAGTACTGAAAAAAAATAAACAATAAAAATTAATATTACATTTGAAGATATAGAAGTTGGTTGCGGGGCTTGGATTTGAACCAAGGACCTTCAGGTTATGAGCCTGACGAGCTACCAGACTGCTCCACCCCGCGATAATTTTAATAAGATACTTTTATACTATATTTTATTTTAAATACTATTCTATAACAATCTTTTTTATCTTTAAGTTTTAAAAGTATTAATATTTTTAGAATTAAGTTAAAGATTGAATTTGTTAATTAAGTAATCTTTAATAATATTTGCATAAAACTCATGTCCATCAGTATTTAAGTGCACGTGATCGTAATAAATTTTATTAAAGTTTTTTTCACGACTTATATAATAGGTCATGTCGATAAAGTTAGGAAAATTATTTTTTAAAATATTTTTGTAATAAAAAAATTTATTTTTATTAGAAATTTCCGATATTTCAGGAGAATATACTAATATAATCTTTTTATTGGATTTTTTTGTTATTTTAGATAGATTTTCTATATTTGTTTTTGTGAAATTTTTATATTTTTCTGATTTAATTTCTAACCCTACAGAATTATTTTGATGTTTTATATTAGAAATAAATCTTTCGAGATAGACGTTGATTAACTCGGTTAGTGCAGGAAAAAAATTTGAAATTTTTTTTGAATAAAAAGGTTGACTATATAGGTTGTGAAAATTTCTTTCCATATCACTCGCCACTAAAACAATAATGATAAATTCCTCATCATTAAATTCTTTATATTCTATTTTATTTTTCATGGAAATAATGCTGTAACCATTAACTGCATAATTTCCGCACAAGAATTTTTTATTATTTACATTTAGTTTTTGGCAAATCTTTTCTGAAAATAATTCATTATTAGATACAATAGAGCCACCATATGTGACGCTATCACCAATAAATAATATCTTTCTACTATTACTATTTGACCAATCATTATTGGATCTCATACCTTTATCATTAATAGAAATTGTATTATTTCTTCGATTAGTTATTTTTTGATTTGGGCGTAAATTATAACCATTTATTATGGAATTGTCATAAAGAACTACATTTCCTAAACCATATTGTCTGTTTAAAAAAATATCAGCAGCTTTTATAGTTGATAGAAAAACAATTAAGATAAATAGAAAAAATATAATTTTCTTAATAAAATTATGATTAAAATTATTTAATTTCATCAATATTAATGTTGTATTGTAAATTATTTAAACTAATTATTTTAGTAATATGTAATAAATTAATTTTAATAATAATTTAATCTCTTTGACATTTTTCATAATACATATATATAAATCATGCCTGGTGATTATTGCAAAGGAGTAACACCCGATCCCATTCCGAACTCGGCAGTTAAGCCCTTTAGCGCCAATGGTACTTTGTCTTAAGGCACGGAAGAGTAGGACGTTGCCAGGCTTTATA
>Ga0164292_10000386_pt1 | contig 34056 bp, 47 predicted proteins | sample GEODES117metaG_FD_111486 | JGI IMG/M metagenome (GOLD analysis project Ga0164292, IMG submission 111486) | Eutrophic lake water microbial communities from Lake Mendota, Wisconsin, USA - GEODES117 metaG | ecosystem: Environmental > Aquatic > Freshwater > Lake | place: USA: Lake Mendota...
GGTAGAAAAGTTGCCTATAACCGAAATAAAAGCGGAAAAAAAGAGCGATGAGGGTAATTTGGAAATTCAAAAGGCTATCGCTGAACAAGAAAAAGCTAAAGCTGAAGCAGAAAAAGCCAAAGCCCAATCCAAAATCGCTGAAACTATTCAAAAAGCCCTCGATTTACTGTTAGAAGGCAAAATTACACAAGAACAATTTGATATGATTCTACGAAAATTGGGGTAGGGATTAAATTTAAAGCATTTTTATATATTTTAAGGGTGTAATACTAAAAGGCACAAAAAGATTGATTATGGCAAAGAAAACAAGCGAAAAAGAGGTATTAAAAAAGTTTAGTTATAAAGAGTTCAAAGATATTCCGAGTGTGGAACGTGAAAATTTTAGCGTTTTTGATATTGAAGAAGATATGAAAATACTTGAAAATAAGGAACTTAAATCTAAAAGATGTGGAAGTGTAGATAATTTTGAAAAATATCTATCAGTTTATCAGAAAACTAAATCAAGTTTTACAGTTGTTTCTTATGGTTCTACCAAAAAAATCATATATGGCAAAAATACATTCTTATTTACTGGAATAAAAGGCGAAAAAAAGCCACAAGGTATGCACCTGATAGGTATGGTTAAAAGAGATATTAATAATTTGATTTCAAGCAGTTATAACCAAGAAAAAGACGAATATGAAATTTGGGATAATATTCCAAAAATACCTAATAAAAAGCCACATTTAACTCAAATAAATTATAAGAATTGTCAATGGTATGGAACAGGAACTCAAATGTTAGCTATTGATATTAACCATTGCTATTGGAGAACAGCTTTCATGTTAGGTTATATCAAAGAGGAAACGTATTTAAAAGGAATAGAAAAGGATGAGTATAAAAAGGGTAGGTTAATTGCCATAGGTACTCTCGGAAAGATGCTTACCGTAAAAAAGTATGAGAATGGAGTTAAGATTAAGGAATATATTGATGACAGAGATTATCTGAAATATGGAAGGTTTTTTTGGCATATAATATCAAAAATATATGAATTAATACAAGAGCTTAAAATAGTTTTAGGAGAAGATTTCTTAATGTTCTTAACGGATTGCATATTTATAGACCAAAATAAAAAAGATATAGCTATTGAAATAATGAATAAACATGGATATTCTACTAAAGATTATTTGGCTGTATTTACAAATACAGATAACAATACATTAAACTGGATTACTGAAAAGGGAGAAGAAAAACAAATGGTTGTAGTGGATTACTACAAAAAATAATTAGCCACAAATTCGCCAAAAAAGTAGCATAATTCGATAAAATATAACATAAGTTATTGATTTTAAAAGGCTTATAATTAGCCAAAAAAAAAGGATGCAATTCAGCATCCTTTTTTTTGTGTCAATAACAAAATATTATGATATTTTTATGAAAAGAACGTGCTGCAAAGATATATGTTTTTATATAAATAACGCAGACAATGTCTGCGAAATTTGTTACAACAAAGTTAAATAAAGTTTTTCTTATTTAACTTTAAGCTAATTAAAATTAAATAACTAATTTTGTTTTCCGCTGCTACGGAATTATCCTAAGTAAATAAGTCATCATTTTAACGAAAGCTCACTATTAAGTGGGCTTTTTTAAAAACTTAGAATAAATGCAAAATTTAGTGCTAAAATGGAAACTTAAAAAACTCTTAGAGTTTCCTGAATAGCTAAAAAGCTAAAAAAAACATTAAAAATGAGTGAATTTACTCGAATTTAACTACCCTTCCAATTAAAATCGCTACGAGCCTTTATTAATAAGTGTTTCAAAGGTTTTTTTTTCATACAATTCTGTAAATTGAAATATTTTGAAATTTTAGTCATTTTTTTTTAGTAAATAATTAACTTGCTGAAACAATAATAAATAAAGGTTGTACATGAGTTTTTTAGTATTTTTTTTTGAATTAATTTTACTATTTTCCCAGTTATTACCAAGTGTGAATTAAAAAAAAAGTCACTCAAAACATCAGTAAATAGTAGGTTTTTTATTTTTTTAAAATTTTAAAAAACAAAATTTAATTATTTTTTTTATTTTTTTTAAAATTGTTAAAATTTAATTGTGTTTATGATTTACACTATTAATAAAGGCTTGTGTGATTTTTATTTAGTGATTTTTATTAAAAATTTCACTTAAAAAAACGGGGGTTAAAATATGTTAAAATGATTTTTGCATAATTGACAATATTAGGAATGTAGATTTAATAAGGGTTACAGATTGTCTATTTTTATAATTAGTGATTTTTAGTCAATTTTAATTAAATAAAAAATAATTAAATTAAAAAAATGCTATAAAACACCGATAAACACTATATTTTAAAATTTAACAATTAAAATTTGAAGCTATTAGAATTAGTTTTACATATTATTTGTATATTTGTTCTCGCATCCTCTCTATTTGACCGTAGATAGATGTAGCAAGAAAAAGGCAGGTTTTTACCTGCTTTTTTCGTTTATTTATCTTGAAATCAAATAATTATTAAATTTTAATAAACTGATAATCAGTTAGTTGCGTTAAAAATTAAAAATTTAACATTTTAACTATTGACAATAATGGTAAAATAGTTACCTTTGTATTGTCAATAAGGAGACGCCCTGATGCCAAAAAGAAAGGGAGTTAGCAAAAATTAAATAAAATGACAATCAAAAAATTTGACTATTCTAAAAGTAAGGAAGATATTTTCTACAAAATAATCTACCCTATCTACGCAAGAGAGTTTTTATTCGGTAACAACTATGAAAACTTTGCTTTTACCGTATCTGCAAACTTTATTTTAAACTCTGAACAATGGGAATACATTTTAGAGCATTGGGAAAATAAAGAATCTATTATTATGTACGAAAATCATTAATCTCAAAAAGTTAGCAACAATTAAAACAATACAAAATGAAAACAACAACAGTAAAACAAAAGGTTCATATAGTAGAATACTATAAAGACAACGAATTAATGAAGTCAATAGATTTGGCAGAAGTTATTGATGAAAGAAAATATTGGGAAAATTTAAAAAGCTCCTTTAGTATAGGAAAGGGATTTGTGGAACTACCTAACTTTACTATTATTAGTAAATGCTATCAAGGAGATTATGATTTTACTATCAGCAAAATAATAGAAAGAATAACTAATTAAAATCCAAATAAAATGGTATCAATAAATCAATCAATAAATGTAAAAGTAGGAGATTTTTTCTGCTACATAAAAGGAGAGGCTATAAATAGCTGTAACATTATAGAAGTTAGAGAAAAAGCAATAAAAATTGACATGGCTACTGATTCGGTTTGGGGAAATGGAAAAAACGCCATAGTTTATACTAAAACTGCATGGATTCCAAAATCATCTTTAACAATAGGTAAAAATGATATGCTTACCATAAAACAATGGTTAATTAACAAAGGTATTCAGGCATATCCAATAAAACCTTATTTTGAAACTGATAATAAGAAAGTATTTATTTAAAATTTAAAAACCAAACAAAATGGAAACAACAAAAATCAATGATTGGAAATTAAAAAAACATTGGGCAAAAAAATTAGCAAAACTTCAAGAAATTAACTTGCAAAATGAAAAACATAATATAGGCTCTGAACATTCGGACATTCGTTTTAGGATTACTCAATTAGCTATAAAATTTAAAATTTAAAAACCAAACAAAATGGAAACAACAACAATAAATCAAACAAACGATGTAAATGTATCATCAAAATCACTATCAATTTTTATTAATCAAACTCTAAAATTTGATTTATCAAAAGATGAACATTCTAATATACCTAATACTATATATGAAATGTTTGTTCAGATAATATTTCATAAAGACGAAAAAATGGATAAATTTGAGTTAGATACTGTTGAGCCTATGGACTGCGAAATAATATACGATAACAGAAGTTTAAAATATAAACACAATGACGAAAACTCTCCATACGGTTTATTTATTAAACTACACAAAAATTTAGGTATTGATATAGATGAGTTGATGGATAAAAAATTTGATAATTGGGTTAAAGAAAATAAGGAAAATGGTTATTTTGATTCTCTATTAAATAATTTAAAAAACATACTATGACAAATTATACTTATACTATGAACTTTTGGGATTCATTTAACTGGGATTTATATGTAAAATTTCTAAAAGCTCGAACTAAAAAATTTGAAGATGAAATTGAAAAAAATTTTGAAAAAGAAAAGTTAGAAAAAGAAAAAAACAAACAAAAATGATAAAAAAGGTTTGCGCATGGTTAGGAAGAACTAAAATAGATTTGCCTAATCCTAAAAATAAGAGAATTAATGTTATCGAGTTCAATTTAAACAGCAGAAAAAGTTTTGAAATTAAGTTAGATAAGGATGGAGATATTTGTTTAACAAGTTCAGGAAATTTAAAATTAGTTCAAAATGAAGAAAATCAAGCTGTTTTCAGAATCAAATAACAAGAAAAAATGCTATAAAAATAATCAAATATGACTACTTAAATATTTACATAAATAATAATTGGCATTTTGATTAAGAAAATAGCAACTAATTATAAAAGATAATCGAGTAATAAATTAAAAAAAAAGAAAAAATGTATAATAAAAAAAATAATAATAATAAATATCAAAAAAGCAATTACAGAAAAGATGCTCCTTTTAAAAAGAGAAAAGAGGACTTAACCGAAATCATTAATAGAAGAAATCAAAGAATAAAAGATTTTTTTAACCTATGTGGAATATCTATAAGATTATTAGGAAATAAAAATGCTCCTGCAATGGTGGTTGAGGATAAGTATGTTTTGAATTGCTATGTTCATAATTTTGAATTAAGGTTTACTGACAATCCGATGCAAGGCAATTTAATATACACAGTCAAACTTACTGAAAAGCCAAACTTTGATAAGAATAAGGTATTGAGTTGCATAAGTGATTATGAAAAAAGAGTATTAACTAAGATACAGCTTAAAAACACAAAGCCTATTTTATATCTATCGGGTTACAATTTTCTTGATAAAGAAAACAAAGAAGGAAAATACCCTGTATTTAGCTCTTATGTACCTAAAATATACTTTTCAGATGAAAAAGCTAAAGATGTTATTGAGGAACTATCAAAAGATGGTTACGATTTAGACCAAGTATAGTAATCAAAAATGATACATTAATAATCATAATAGAAATAATAATAATTAATTAAAATAAAAATGTTAATAACTTAATGATTTAGGATGCTGAATGGTTTAAAACATTAAGTAAATTTGTAAAGCTACATTAAAACAACGGTCAAATATGAAAACAATCAAAATCACAAGTTATGGAGAGATTGACATTCGTGCTTTCTCTAAAATGGGCGCATCTTCAAAAAGACAAGATGGTTCTAAAATCGGAATGTTTGGAAGTGGATTAAAGTATTCACTTGCTTTTTTACTGCGGAACAAAATTCCTTTCAGAGTATTTTCAGGTTATCGTGAGGTAAAATTTACTACCCAAGAAGATACTTTTAGAGGAGCTACTATTAATAACATATTTATTAATGATAGGGAAACAGATTTAACTACTGATATGGGAATGGACTGGCAACATTGGTTTGTTGTTCGTGAGATTTTCTGTAACGCTCTTGATGAATCAGATGGTAAAATTGAGATAATAGATACTGATTTAGAAAAGACAGAACCTATTGAGGACTATACTACTTTTTATATTCAATGCGATGATAAATTTAATGATATATTAAAAAATTGGCAGTTGTATTTTTCTGACAAGAGAAAGGACTGTTTATATCAAAACGAAGATAAAAATGAAAAAATATATTCAGGTGGAGATAGCATATTAGTTTATAGAAAAGGCATTAGGTGTCTATATGTTGAAAATCAAAAATCTATGTTTTCCTATGACATGGGTTGGATTGACATTAACGAAAGTAGAGTTGTTGCAGATGAATGGAATTTTAAATATAATTTGTGTAAATTCTTAAAGCAAATTAAAGATAGGTCAATTATAAATACTATTTTATATAACATTAATGAGTATTGGGAAAAAGGTTTTTATTGGAGTTCATCATTTAATTTTTCAGAAGAATGGTTAGATGAAATTGGAGATAAAACACTTGTACCTTATGAAAATGCTGGTTTTTGGGATGAAGAAGTAAAATATCTATTAAAAAAGCACAAAGCAATTATTTTGCCTCATGAAATGGTTAATGGTTTAAAATTAACTTTTGGAGATAAAATACAAGTAATTGGAGAATCAGTAGGTGGAAGTTCTGAAATAAAAGTAATAAATGAGTTGTCAAAAAGACAAACAGGTATGCTTGATGAAGCTGTTAATTTTTTAAACAAATTAGATTATAAAGTTACCTATCCAATTAAAGTGGTAAAGTTTTCAAAATCAATTCAACTTGGACAAGCTATTGATGAAACTATTTTGATAAGCGAGAAAGTTTTTGATATGGGCGTTAGAGAAGTTGTTTCTACGATTATAGAGGAAAATGAACATTTAAAAACTGGATATTCAGATGAAACGAGGGCTTTTCAAACTCATTTAATAAATCTATTAATTTCTTCGTTTGAAGATAAATTAGGTAAATACTTGTAATTAATAAATTAATAATAAAATAAATAAATTATCAAAAAATGGAAAAAATTAACGAAAAAAATAAAAAATTAGAGGAATTAGAAGAAATACAAGAAAGCATAACGAGAGAAGAATTACGAAAAATTATTGAAGAACGAAATTATGACGAAATATTTTGTTCTACAAATCAAGAAAATTGGTCAATGATATATGATGATGCAGGTATAGTAAAATCAAGATTTATAGCAGAACTATATAGTGAATGGAACACTTATTGGGATAAAAAAAATGAGCAAAAAAAATCAAAACAAATAATAGAAAAATTAAAACAAGATAGTTGGAGGGAATTATGTTTATTAACTATGTGTTATGATGATGTGAACCCAATAGATTTTGCTTATGAAATAAGCGATTTAATTTTATATCCAATTTGTGTTATAACTATGTTAAAAATATTTGACTTTGATTGTTGCATAGAAGAATACTTTGAATATGAAAATTATTAAACAATAACTTGCAGGTAACGTCCGATGATAAACAATCGTTTTAATGTTGTTTATCATTTGTTATGTGTTAGTAAAAATTGTTTAACTTAAAAATATAAAAAATGGAAAAATTTTATTTAACTTGGAGTGATGTAGAACCAAAACATCCAAAAGAAGTTTATGGAGTATCTTGGGAAACAGGATTGACGTGGTATGGTCAAATAAACCAGTCACCCGACAAATCCTTGAACCAATGGAAACAAGAACAGATTGAAAGATATGAAAAATTAATAAAGGAATACCAAGATAATGGTAAAGTAAGAAAGTTAAATCAAATTTTTCATCCAACAGAAGACGATAAGAATAGGATTGAAAGTGATGTTAATTTTATAGAGTGGTGTTCATAAACAATTTTTATTACACATAACGGAATGAGGCTTGGAGAAGTATTTTTTACGGATTAAAAACTAAAAACAATAATATGACAGCAAGAGAGTATTTAGAAAACAAATATCCCCAAATGAGAGGTGATAAATGGAACACGCACGATGTTATAGATGATAATTGGGTTGCACAAATGATGACTGAATTTGCAGAAATGGAAGTAAAAAATATTTCTTCCAAGCCTATGTTATCGGATTCGTTGGTTGCTTATCAGAAATGGTGTTATGAGCATCCTGAATACGACTAGGTAACCGAAACAGCGAAAGTAGAAATATACCTAAAGGCAACCAATGTCCGATAACGATTGAGTGTAAAAAATCGTTTTAATGTTTTTTATACGTTGTTAGTTTTAGTTAGAAATTATTAAATAAAAATATGAAAAAAATTATATATGTTGACACACCAAAGTTTGATATAAACACAAATGGTGAAACAAAACAAGGCGAGATGTTCGACCTATCAAGAGGTGATGTGAAATCTATAAAAAAAGTAGAAGATGAATTTAAAAATAGCGAAGGGTGTTTTTTATGTATATACGCACCAAACAAAATGATAAGACCTTATGCGAATTTTATATGTGGATGGGTTATGAATTATATAATTTTAGACCGAAATTTAAAAATAATTTCTAATTGAAACTAACGGTATCAAGCTAAGCCCTCGTTTTAATGGGGCTTAGGTTGTGTTAGGTGTCTGGTTTTAAAACGAAGGAGTGCAAATAGAAAAGTAAATTATTAACTTAAATAAAAACAAAAAAAATGGAAAATTTAGTAGAAAACAAAGAATACAAATGGAGTAAAAAATGGTTTAATCATTGGAGATTTCCTTTGATTCCAGTTTTACAAACAAGACCTGCAAATAAAAATAATACAAGTTGGTTTAGTTTAGATTGGTTAATAGTAAGAACGTGGAGTTTAGATAGCTTTAGTTTTGAATTTGCTTTTGTAATGTGTACTCATTGGGGAATAGGATTTACAATATTATTACCTTATTTAAGATTGATAATATGTTTGCCACTACCAGAAAAATTTAATTATTGGTTTGATAAAAAAACATCAAGAAGTAGATTTTTAAACAATGATTTTTAAACACAGGTGTGGAGGTTTTTAAAACTTGCACCTAACGTTTTGCAGCTTGGCGTTCGGCTGAGGAACGAAGCTGACGCTAAGCTGCTGTTATAAGCTGGCTGCGGTTAATTAACCACTAAACTAAAATCAAAGAACGAATAAAAACAATTTAAAAAATGTGCGATGGCAAAATTAGAATTAAGAAATAAAGACTGTTTTGATTATTTCCCATATATTCCAAATGAAAGTATAGATTTAATCTTTACTGATTTACCGTATGGTGTGACGAAAAATAAATGGGATTCAGAATTGAATTTAGATAAATTATGGGTTGAATACGAAAGAATGATTAAACCAAATGGAGTAATAGCGTTGTTTGGTCAAGATAAATTTAGTGCAAAACTTATGCTTTCAAACGAAAAGCTACATAGGTATAATATCATTTGGGAGAAAACAACACCAACAGGTCATTTGAACGCTAAAAAAATGCCACTGCGAACACATGAAGATATATTGATATTTTACAAGCAATTGCCGACTTATAACCCACAAAAAACAACAGGGCACGAAAGGAAAGTAAGTACGGCAAACCATAAACGCAATAGTAAAAAAACAACCAATTACGGGGAGCATGGATTGACAACATACGATAGTACGGAAAGATACCCTAAAAGTGTTTGGAAATTTGCTACTGACAAACAAAAAGAGGCAATACATCCAACGCAAAAGCCAGTATTATTGTGTGAAGAAATTATAAAAACCTATACTAATATTGGCGATTGTGTTCTTGATAATTGTATGGGTAGCGGAACAATACCAATTGCTTGTTTGAATACTAAAAGAATTTGTATTGGTATTGAGAAAGACAAGGATATTTACATAAAAGCAATAGAAAGAATCAAATCAAAATTTTCAGATTTAATGTTTTCTGAAGGGGAGGATTTTTTAAATTGTTTTTTACCAGTAACTCAAATCGAAGCAGGAACGTAGCAGCTTGCTTATAACGTTTTGCGGCTTTGTGTCTGTTTGCCCTTGCACAAAGTTTAAAGTTACAACAAATGTTGATGGGGCAAATAGCACAAAACCGCTGTTATGCGTAGTGGCGGTTAAATAACGATAAATTATGAGTAGAAAAGGAATACCAACAAAACCAAATAAAACTGAAAAGGCAACCGCTTCGGATAGTGTATTTACAAAAAACACAACTGCTGAATGGATTGTAAATTACTTTAATGCAAAAGGGTCAATATTAGAACCTGCTTCTGGCGAAAATGCTTTTTATAACTTATTTAAGAACGAAGAAAAATACCGATGTGAAATAACTGATGGGCTTGATTTTTTCGAGTGGGATAAAAAAGTGGATTGGATAATTACAAACCCACCATATAGTATTTATGACTTATTTATTCAAAAAGCATTTTCTGTTGCCGACAATGTTGTGTTTTTTGTTCCGATTGCAAAGGCTTTCAAAAGCAATAAGATACAACAAATGGTTATTGATTACGGAGGATTGAAAGAAATTGTATATATGGGAGGTGGAAGTAAACACGGATTTGCTTTTGGATTTCCTGTTGGTTGCCTACATTATCAAAAAGGTTTTGTTGGTGATTGTAAGATAACTTATGTAATGGACGGATGGTAGCCATTACGCATAACTTACTTCTTTACGCTACAATTAAGGAAATAAAAAGTTATTAACATTAATAAAATCAAATAAAACAATTACTAATTTTAACCACAATACAAAAAAATAAAAAATGAATAGATTACAAACAATTGGAAACATTACATCTGATGCAGAAGTAAAAGATGTAAATGGTAAAAAAGCAATTAATTTTTCTTTGGCAACAAATGAAAAGTATAAAGATGCTAATGGAACAATAGTCGAAAAAACTTATTATTATGGATGTACTATTTGGAGAGAATCAAATGTGAACATTTCCGAATATCTTACAAAAGGAACTAAAGTTTTTGTTGAGGGAAAGCCTGATGTTGAAGTTTATAAAGACAAAAATGGAGATGTTAAAGGAGCAATAAAAATAAATGTTTCTAATATTGAATTGTTAGGCGGTGGTTCAAAAAAGGAAACACAAACATCAACCTCTAATAACACTAAAAAAGACGATGATGACTTACCGTTCTAAGATTATAAAATCAATATTAATTATTGTTTTTTTTAAATTAATCCTAATAGGTTTTTTTTATGCAGGGATTCAGCTCTTTATAAATACTGAAAGCATAACATATAGGATATTAGAAATTTTAATTTTAATAATGATTTTATTTATTCACATAATAGTAATTGATTTTCAATACTATAACATAAAATGGACATTAAAAAAAATACAAAATGATAAAAAAAATCTTATTAAGTAGCATTGTACTAAGCATAGGACTTGCTTATGGTCAAAAAACAACAACAAAAAAAGATGTTGATAGTGTTTATATTGTAAAATCGGTTGATGATATGACTGATAAAACATATTATTTCCCAACTTTTAAAATTCCATTAATAAATAAAACTGAAAATCAAGGATTAGGAATATCTGCTTTTATTGATGAAAAAGAATATGATAATTCTATTTACATAAAAGATTTAGATGTTAAATCTATAAATGTTGGTGGATGCGTTGAAAAAAGTGAAATTATTTTTTTGTTTGAAGATGGAACAAAAATAAATCTTATGTCTTGGAATAAGTTTAATTGTGATGGAAATTCTTGGTTTGAGATAGGAGATAGTGATGCTGAAATTTTGGCGAAAAAAGAATTGAGAAAAGTTAAGTTTATAAATGGTAGAAGCTATGATAGTTTTACTTTGGAAGTACCTGCAAATAGAAGAAGATATTTCATTCAGCTTTATGATGCTATTAAAAATAATAGAGTTGTAACTTTAAATAAAAAATAAAAATGGAAATAGAATTAATTTGCGAAACAACCGAGTATGCGGTTTATCCTGATAAAAAAAATGAAAAAATATCATTTTACATACATGAAAATTGTTTAGTAATATCTTTTTGTGATAAAGATGAAAATGTTCTTACACAAAGCGAAATAAGTATTGAAGATGCAAGGAAGTTAGCACAAGTTTTAAATTTAAACTTTATATAATGACACAATTAGAAAGAGAAAAACTAATAACGATGGCTTTATTTAAGGCTACCGTTGAACAATCAACTCATCTTATAAATAAATTTAAGCATCAGACAAAGAGAGATTTTAACTTATGGCTGAATCAAGGATTTAAAGTTTTAGAGGCAATAGAAAAGGAAAGTCCTGAATACTATAAATTAATAGAAGAATTATCAGATACCATACACAAAGGAATAAGCGAATCAAAAGAGGAAAATAACTTATGAGTTTGTTAGACAAATATTCGGATTTAAACAATTTTAAAGTTTTAAGCGGTAAGAATAATTCTTATTTCCCAAAATCAAAAAAATATGTTTTAAGAAAAAAAGAGCTATATAATTTATTTTTAAAAAATTTAACCAAAGATGATATAAATAATATAATTGAATATTTAGAATTAGAATCAAATGATTACAAGTTTGTTATTAAAAAATGTTATTTACTAATAAGATGTGCAAAATTAATAGGGACTACTGACTATAAAGATTTATTTATGGAGCGTGTTTTATTAGATAATTGTTTTTCTGCAATAAAACTATTAAAAACATTACAAGAATCATTATAATAAAAAAAACAATAAACATAAAAAAATGAAAGTTTACATTAGTGGAAAAATAACAGGATTAGAATACCATCAGGCATATAAAATATTTGAAGATGCCGAAAAAGAAGTAAGGGATATGGGGGGAGTTCCAGTTAATCCTATGAAATTAGAACATAAACCAAATGCCGATTGGTATGATTTTATGGAAGTTGATTTTTCAGCATTATTAAGATGCGAGGGGATTTATATGCTTGAAAATTGGGGCAACTCAAAAGGTGCGAGATGTTAATATTCTCTTGCAAAAGAACTTGATTTAAAAATTGTATTTCAAAATAAAATATAAAATGAAAAAAATAATATTATCAATACTATTAGTTTTCTGCTTAAATAGTTACGCAGAATTTACTCAAAGATTAAATGCCAAATACCAAAGAACGTATGGATGGTCAGATTATTATAATGTTGATGTAACGATAATAACTGGTTGGGAACTGAATCAGGCTACTCAAACATATAATTATGGAATGTATAATACTTATGCAGTAATATTTTGGGGTAGCGGAAAAGCTACTGTTATTAAGTTGTTAGGTTATTTTTCATGCGGTACTAATGCCACTCCTAATTGCATATCATATAATTATAATTTAGAAGGTACAGACCAAAATGGAACAAAGTGGTATATATGCTTAAATTCATCAGCGTATTGTTATTAAAAAATATAAATTAAAACCAAATGACAACAGAAATAAAAAATCAAATTAAAAAACTAAATCTTGATAAGCCGATTGTATTCTTTGATTTAGAAACAACAGGATTAGATGTTGGGGTAGATAAAATTGTATCAATAGCTGTTACTAAAATTATGCCTGATGGTGAAATGATTAGTAAAAGTAGTTTAATCAATCCAGTTATTCCTATAAAAAAAGAAGCAAGTGATATTCATGGAATTAAAAACGAGGATTTATTGGATAAACCTAAATTCTCACAACTTGCAAAATCTTTATTTGATTTTATGAGTGATTGTTACTTGGCAGGATATAATAACAATTATTTTGATAACGCTATTTTGCAGGAAGAATTTTTAAGGAGTGGCATAGAGTTCCCTAATTATGATATTGTAAGTGTTGATGTTTGCGCTATTTTTAAAAACTTTGAAAAAAGGGATTTATCTTCTGCTTTAAAATTCTATTGTGGAAAGGAATTAGAAAATGCTCACGATGCTAACGCTGATAATACAGCAACAGTAGAAGTATTTTTTGCTCAATTAGAAAAATACGAGGAGCTGAAAGGAAAAACACTAAATGAAATATCTAAAATAGGAAAGAACGAAGATTGGGTAGATTTTCAAGGAAGAATAGTAAGAGATGCCGAAGGAGATTTTTGTTGGAACTTTGGAAAGGCAAAAGGTAAAAAGATTAAATTTGAAATGGGTTTTGGGGATTGGGTTTTAACTAATAACTTTCCTCAATCATTTAAGAACATGGTAAGTAAAATTTTAAAAGATTGTAGAAAAAATTAATAATGGCAAAAATTAAAATAATTTATAATAATAAAACTAAGATTATTCCTATAACTGAAAAATTCAATACAGATTTGAGGGTTTGGTATGAGTTTGCAAATATGTGTTTAGAAAATATGTTTAGTAAAGTTCCTGATAAGTATTTAAAAACTCCAATTATAGAATTACCAAGCGAAGTAATGGATGATATTTTGGCGGTTACAGAAGTCGAGAAACAATATTATAACTACGAGGATAAAATGATTTTAAGATTGATTCGTAAGATTGAAACAAATTTTAAAGTTAAAATCAAAAAAAATTTATTTCATTTTTTGACTTATGATTTAGATGAAGAAGATAAAAAGAAAGACATAGTTCACGTTTTTGACTGCTTTGATGTTAAAGAGGATTAAGTTTTTATAATTAAAACAGATAAAATTTTTATTGATATAAATAAATAACTAATCAAAACAAATAAAGAACTTATCTTTATAAAATATTTGTTATATTTGCCTAAAACTAACACGATGTTTGTAGTAAGAGGTAAACTTTCAAGTAAGTCAGACATAAAGACAGGTATATCAGAAAATGGTGCTTGGAAGATTATAACATTTTTGTTAGAGAAAACAAGAAACAAAAAACCAATAAAGATACCAATAACTGCTAAAGGTAAATTAGCAGAAAAGATTGAATCAATAGCATTAGGCGAAAAATTAGTTATTAATTTTTTCATAGAGGGTAAAAAACATAATGATAGATATTTTACTAATTGCATAGCTACCGATATTGATAAATATGTTCCTAAGTCAAAAGTGCTATATGGGAAAACAAATGAAAATGATTTTGAATTTATAAAAGATACTAATTTATTTAAGTTATGATAGACAATCCTAAAATTAAAAAGAAAACAAGATTAAAGAAAATACTCATGTATAAAGGAATAACTCAAAAAGAATTATCCGATATGACAGGAATTAAAACATATAAGATAAGTGCGTTATGTATAGGAAAAACAAATAACTTGTATTTGTCAAATGCAAAGAAAATTGCATACGCATTAGGGCTTACTCTTGACGATGTATTCGGGGGAGATTAAAAAGTTTAAAAACCAAAACCAAAGAAATTATGAAATCAGTTTTAGATTTAACAAAAGCAATAACAGATAACGACTATTTTAAAGAGCAATTTAAAGATTCAGGTTTAGAAAAGAATATTTTATTTGTAGAGCCACAACTTACATCAAAACATCTCTATAAATATATTATTCCTTTTTTCTCTTATTATAATGAGAATGTTTATACTGCCATAACTGGATTAGATAAATACGACCCATATAAGCAAATTGTATCTTTGAATACAAATCTAAATCAAAAGCAAATAAAGTGGGCAAACTATATAGTTTTTCCATTTACTACAATGGACTTGTCTAAAGAGTATGGAATTTATGAAGCTATAAGAGAAGTTAATCCTAATTGTAAAATTGTGTTTTTTGTAGATTTTAATTTCTATGATATGCCAGATGACCATCCACACAAAGAACTTTTTTCTTTTCCAAACATATTAGAGGCAACTGAAAAAAATATATTGCTATCTGATTTATGCCTTACCAATAATATGATTTTGTATCAATTTCTTTTGAAAAAACTTGCAAAAGTAGTTGATGAAAAATATTCTTACATTGAGGATATACCTGTTAATTTTGGTTGTTTCCCTTATCTGATTGATGAGCAAATAGTTTTACAAAATGTAGATTTTGATTTTAATAAGCCCGAACCAGTAATTAATAAAGATATATTTAAAAAGGTAGCGGAAGTTGCCGAAGAAATTAAAAAAGAGGATTTAGATAATAATAAAGAAAAGGCTGAAAAATTAGAAAACAAAAATGCCATTCCTAAAAAATCTGAAACTAAAACCAAAAAAGTTCAAGGTAAAAGAGGCAGACCTAAGAAAGATGAAGATATAGAGCAACAAGAAAATGTTGTTGAAAATATAGAAAATATTGAAGTATTAGATAAACCTGAATTATCTGAACCTATTAAGCAAGAAGAACCAATTAAGGAAAATTTGCCTAAAAAATATAGGATAGGCATTATATGTTCAAATGGAAATTATGGAGATATTAAATATTATAACGATGAATTTCAAAAAATAAATGATAAGTATGGAGATGATGTTTCTCTAATATTTATTGGTTATGACTATGAGGAAGATAATCAGAAAATACTTGATGGAGTAAATTTTGAATATACAAAGCAAGTTTCTATAATCCATTACTTTAAGCAATTACAAAGTTTGAATCTTGATTTAGTGTTTGTTCCTTTGAGGAAAAATAACTTTAATATTTCAAGCGAGGGATTAAATAAGTATTTAGAATGTAGTTTGTTTAAAATTCCTATTATAGTGGAAGATATGTTTCCTTATAATCAATTAATTGTAAATCAAAGAAACGGATTCTTATATAAAGAAAAGACAAACTTTATTCCTGAATTAGATGCTATATTAAAAAATACTGACTTAATTAAAAATGTTTCGCAGGATTGCAGAAAAGATGTAATTAAAAACTACACTTATAATGATAGAACTATGGAAGTAATGAACTCTATTTATATTTAGTTATGAATAAGCTAAAAGAAAAAATAAATAAAGTAAAAGAATTGGCTGAAAGAGGTTGCGATGGAGAAAAACAAAATGCTATTATCAAACTTCAAGAATTACAAAAAAAACTTAATCTTACTAAAAAAGAAAAGAAAAAATTAAGGTCATTTAAACTTGCTGACTATAATGATTGCAAAGACATTATGGTTCATTGCATACTCGATGTAGATATTAATACAAGTATAGAGGGGAGTAAACAAAAAAAAGAACTCTATTGTAATTTAACTGATTCAGAATACAATGATGTTTGCTATAAATTTAATCATTATTACCCAATTTATAATCAATTAAAAGTAGATTTATTAAAAAACTTTATAATTGAAAATAAATTGGGTATTGAATAATTTATTTAAGAGAGAAATTATTAGTGTTTATTGTTTTGTCATTATATGTAACTTTAACAAAACTATTATCTCCATTATTTACAATTTCGTATTTATATAGCTTATCACAATTGTTGATTAAATTGTTTAAAGTATCTAAAGGAATATATCCCCAATGAATTACTTGAAAAGTGTTTTGAATGGAACTTCCAATTGAAGTTACATAATCAACAAACATTTTATCTTTATCAATCACTACTTCATTTTGCAAAGGAACTTGACCCATCCAATTTTGTTGTGCAGTATCATTTGCTCTTATTTGAGGATATGCTTTACTTAACATATCGTAATGAATATTTTTGTTTTCTCCAGTTGGGAAAACACCATTTAATAAATTAGTGTTTTGTTGTGGTAGAGGTGCTATATTATGCTGATATGTGCTAACAGGTTGTCTTGGAAAAACTGAATTATCATTATTTATTTGAGGAGTAGTTTCATTTTTAGCATTATTTAAAACTTCCTTCAAATTATTTGGTAATTGTTTTGGTGCTTCTACTTTTTTTGTTTCCTTTAAGGATAACAATAAATCTTTTTTATCTTCAATCCATGCTTTAATCAAATTCACTGATACTAAATCTTTATCCATAATAGCACCAATAAGATTAAACTGATTAGGGTTAGAAACAAATTCACTAAAAATTTGTATGAAATCATTTAATGTATCAACAATGTTTTGAGGCAATCTATTTACATTAATATCATATTCATTTACAATGTTTTTAGTTTGTGTTTGTAAATCAGATTGAGGAAATGGTAAAACATTTTTTTCTTTTTCATCTCCATAAATAAGAGTTGCAGTATCAACTTTTTTAGGCTCTACTTTTTTTGGTTCAGCTTTTGGTTCAGCTTTTTTTGATATTGAATCTTTTGTAGCAACAGAATCTTTATCACTTTTTGATGGTTCAATTTTTTTTGCCATAGGTTTTTGGTTTTACGATTTTTTTGTAAAATTAAAAAAATTATGTTTAATTAAAAATCAAATTAAATTATTTAATTTTGTATATAATTAAATCAAACTAATAAATAAAAATATTGTATTCTATGCTTATATATAAAAATCTTTCATTAATTGACATTGAAGGTGAAATTTGGAAAGCAGTTATTGGTTATGAGGGATTATATGATGTTAGTAATTTTGGTAGGATTAAAATAGTAAAAAGGAATAAAATAAAAACTCAAAATATAACTAAATTTGGGTATTTGACATTTACTATTTCTAAGGAAAATAGAGTTAAATACGTTATTGCTCATAGACTTGTGGCGCAAGCATTTATTACAAATATTGAAAACAAAACACAAGTTAATCATATTAACGGTGTTAAACATGATAACCGAGTTGAAAATTTAGAGTGGAATACTCCATCAGAAAATCAAATACATTCTTTTCACGTTCTTAATAACCACGCTCCGTTAATAAATATAAAAAACACATATCAATATACTACTAAGCTAAAAGAAAAAGATATAAAATACATCTTACAAAATAGGTCTATTGGTGTTTCCGCAATAGAGTTGGCTAAACAATTTAATGTTAGTTGTGGCTCTATAAACAGAGCTATAAAACTAAATAAAAATAAATTTGGGATAATAATCCCTGACAATTTGCCAAGAGTTTCACGTCGAACAAAAGAGGAGGTACATTTAGCAAGTATTAAATCAGGCAGGAAGAAAGCTAAAGCTATTTTATTGTATGATATTAATAATAATTTTATTAAAAGATTTGATTCAAAGAGAGAATTATCTCGTGAATATGGTCTAAATAGAGGTTGTATTAGTAGGTGTTTAAGAGGAATATCAGATAACCATAAAGGATTTATATTTAAAAATGAAAACTAAAATTAATAGAAAAGGTGGTCTTTTTATAAAAGGAAAATACCATTCAGATGGTGGTATTCCTTTAGTTGTAAAAGGTTCAGGGCATCTAATTGAAGTCGAAAAAGATGAATTTTTGATTCCTGCCGAAGCTATGAAAGACAATAAAATTAAAAAGCGTACAGGCACTAATATTCAGATACTTCACGAAATAAACAAAGAAGTTGGTGCAAAAGGGATGAATGAAAATGCGGATACTGTTGAAGTTGGGGATGCGATTGTTTGCCGTAAATCAATATACGATAAAAATAAAAGAACTTATATTGGAACTGATAAAGCCGTAGTATCTGCCATTAATGTAAGTAATGGATGTAAGGTAATTGAAAAAGGTGCAAAAGCTATTGAACCTGATGGGAGTGTATCTCAATATAAAAAAGGCGGTGGAGTTTCAACCAATACTCGTTGGGATAAAAAGAAAAAACAAATTGATGAACTTGCTAACAATATACAAAGGTTAAAATTAAATTTAACTCGTGATTTAAAATCAGAAAACGAAAAAGAATTTTTAACTGCTTTGGTTATTTCAGTTATGATGAAAACAGGCGAGAGGATTGGAAACGATGCTTCTGCTAAAAATAATCATATTGGAGTAACTGGATTTAAAAAGAAAAACATAAAAATTGAAGGAACAACTGTTTACCTTACATATACTGGTAAGTCGGGAGTAAAACATGAAAAAGAATTTACTGATAAAATACTATCTGAACATTTAAAAAAAGCAATTAAAAATTCTCCTAATAACTATGTTTTTTCAACTTCGGATGGATTTAGAATAAGGGGTAATAGAGTTAATCGTTATCTTGATGATTATGGCGTGAGTAACAAAAGTATTCGTGGCTATTCTGCTAATAAGTGGATAGTTGATAAATTAGAGAAAATTGAAATACCTGATACTGAAAGCAAAAGAAAAATAGTATTCAATAAAGTTGCAAGAAAAGTAGCTGAAAAAATAGGGCATGGACTTCCTACACTAAAGAAACATTATATGATGCCTGAACTTGCTGATAACTATATTTACGATAAGGAAATAATTGATGTAAAAGAGGCAAGTGTTTTTGCAAGTGGGGGAGAATTAGGAACTGAAAGCATTGAAAAAAGATTGATGAGAAAAGTATCAGATAACGAAATTAGAATTAAAGATTTAGAGGAAATTTTAGGTAGAGAGCCTAAATACCCAAATGATTATGTAGGAAATATAAAACTGAATAAATCTTTTTTAAGACCTTATTATAAATTAGCATAATGAAATCCTTATCAAAAACCCCTGCACCTAAAAAAGAAAGAATTTATGGTTCAAAAATAAACAAACCTAAATCTTCCGAAAGTAAGAGAAAGGCAAGTTCAATAATATTAAGTCCAAAAGTAATTAGTTCCATAAATTCAATATTAGAAAAGCATAACGAAAAATCAAATAAAAAAATTCCTTTAGCAACAGCAAAAGCGGTTGTTAGGAGGGGAATGGGAGCTTACTCATCTACACACAGACCAACAATAAGTGGTGGAAAACCAAATAGTCGTGTTGCTTGGGGATTAGCGAGATTAAATGCTTTTATTTATAAAATACAAAAAGGATATTCAAAATCAGGAAAATATAATCAAGATGATGATTTAATAAATGAATTAGGGTATAGGGTTAAGAAATATGAAAATGGAGGAACAACAAATGATTATAAATATTTTGTTGTTACTAAAAATGAAAAAGAAATATTTGTTGTGAGATTTTTAAACACAGATGATAAAACATCTGATATGATAGAAATGATTGACAAATTAACTGATAGAGGTTATATTCTAAAAGAAATAACAAAAGAGAAATACGAAAATTTTGATTCTACTAAAGTTTCAAAAGAAGATATTAGTGAGTTTATGAGTGGAACTGAATATTATAAAAATGGAGGAAAAGTACAAGAGTGTATATCAACAACTGAATTAGAAAAATTATTAGGCAGAAAAATAAATATCTTTAACGAAAATATTGTAAATTTTAATGGTGCTTTATATCAAAAAGTGTTTTTAAAATCTGAATATAAAAAGATTAGTTTTTAAGTTTGAATATATAAAATTTAGAATTTTGCTCTACTACTTTATAGAAATTTGTTTTTTCAAAATCGTTTAATTCAGCTCTTTTATTCTTTGCATCTTCTATTTTATCATAGGGAGGCATATCAGTAGCTATGAATAATCCTTTTCTTGTTTTAATTGCAAACTTAGGTACAATCATATAGATTAAATTTTACACAAAATTAGTATAATTTATTTTTGTTTTAAAAATATTTTTATATATTTTGTAATCAAGCATAAAAAAATTAAATTTGCTCTCGATGAATGAAAATAAAATTTGCCCAGTAGGAACTAAAATACAATCATTAATTTTTTCAAAAGAAAAATTTACTAAAAATTCTGCAAAGAAATGGGCAGAAAATCATAGCTATAAATTTGGGTATGTTGATGAGAAAGAGGAAACTTATAGAATAAGACAAAAGAATCCTAAATACTTTGATAACGATTCCTTTAGAACTATTGATATTACCGATGGAATACAAGGGGTAATTGCTTGTCCTAAAAAGAAAATGGAAGAAGGTGGCGAATTTGTTTTTATTACTGATAGGCAAGTTAATGATGAATGTGTTTTAGAATTGATTGAACTAATAAGAAGTGAAAAATCAATTAGTTCTTGGTTCATAGATAAAATTGCATTTAATCTTGTCATAGTATTTGACAATGAAATTATGATAGACGATGTTTCAAAATTTGAAGATATACTTTTGAACTTAGATAGTTGCCACGATGTTTTTAAGCCTGAAATAACTTTTGAATACAATAAAGAAACTAAGGTAATTTTAATTCCTTTGCTTACTGATGATATTAGTGTAGGGGAGTTTGAAGATGGTGGAAGTATAGAATTAGGTAAGTTAAAAAATAAAAATACAGGCTCTTTATTTACAGGAGAAACATGGGAATATATTGTAAACCAAATACCTGATTATTTTTTAAAAGGATTTAATAAGCCAATTTTAATAAAAAATATTTCTGATGTTTTGAGTGATAATATATCTAAAAGTTATGGAGAAAATGATATTGATGAATTTATAAAAGATTATAAAAAATATCCTAATGCAAAAGTTTATATACAAGCAAGTGGGTATAAAAATCAATTACCAAAATTTGCATCAGATTATCTTATAGAAATATTACAAAAAGATAAAAAAAATTTAATAGGCGGTAAAGCCGATAAATTAACAATTGAAGATATTGCAACTAAGCACAATGTTTCAGTTGAATATGCAAACGAGCAATTAAACAAAGGCATAAAAATTGAATCTGAACATACAGACGATGTTGAAAAACAAACTGAAATAGCCTTAGACCATTTATCAGAATTTATAGAATACTATAATGAACTTGAAAAAATGGAAGAAAAATTAAAAGAAAAAGAAACAAAAAAAGATAGTTTTGAGAGAGAGGGATTTCAAACAGGTAAGGGAAAACTTTATGAGTTTTTTACTCCACAAGAAATTGCCGATAAAATGGTTGCACTTGCTCAACATTATGGATTTAAAGGCGGTAGAGTTTTAGAACCAGCAGCAGGTAATGGTAGATTATTAAAGAATTTAAGTAATGCTGACATTACAGCATTTGAGATTAATATAGAAAATTATGAATTTCTAAAAAAACAATTTCCAAACGCTGAAATTTATAATTATAATTTTGAAAAGGCATTTTTAAAAGCACCAAGATATAATTCATTAATTGATGCTAAAGCAACAAAAACATGGCTATCAGGCTATCCTTTTGATTTAGTTTTGGCAAATCCACCATACGGTAAATTTAGTGGCTTATATTCTTCATATTTTAAATTTAAAGGTCAAGCTGAACATTTTTTTATATTACAAACTTTGTATTTATTGAAAAGTGGAGGTATTGGAGTTTATTTAGTTCCAAGTTCATTTTTAAGAAATGGTATTACATATAATGAAATTAAAAAAACTATATTTGGAATGGCAAAATTAACAGATGCTTATAGATTGCCAGTTAATATATTTAAAGACACTCAAATAGGAACTGATATTATTGTGCTTACAAAAAAATAACATTATGAATAGTAAAATTAAAGAAAAATTGTCAGAGGTATTAGACAAGTGTGAAAGAGAAAAATATCCTAACATTTGTAAAAAACTAAACTTTAAAGAAGGTAAAGAATATGTTATAAACGCTGTTTATAATAGATTGAATGACTTTCCTGAATGGGATTTAGGTACAGCTATGACTGATTTGGAATTATTTTTAAGAGGTGCAGAGAATGAATAAAGCAATTTCAAGAAATAATGCTATTTATGATTTATTAAAAAAGTATAATAGCAATGAAGATATAAAAACAAAATTATCTTATGGATTTATACCCGATTCCATTAAAGATGAATTTATGAATTTATATAATGAGTATTTAGAAAAAGACAAAGGAAAAATTGATACTGATTATGATAAATCTTTATTTTCAAGTTGGTTTTATATAAATGATAATAAAATTTTAGGCGAAGAAAAAGAGGGTAGTGGTTATATAAACCCTGTAAAAACAATAGGAAATGTAAAAGATATTGATAAAATTATACCTTATAATATTAGTAGTTCTACTCAAAAAGAAAAAATTAAAGAAATGGATTCTGAAAAACAACCAATGAAAGAAAAACAAAAAGTTTCATCTTCAAAAGAATTAGCTATTCTTAAAGCAATTAATGTTTATGAGAATAAAAAAGATGAGCCAATAAAAGATATTTTAACAATAGAAGATAGTTTAAAAATATATAGCCCAACAATAAGCAATGCTGAAATAAAAGGTTTTGTTTACTTCAAACAAAAATTTGGCAGTCCAATGACAGGGTGGGAAAAATGGTTTTTGCCAACAAAAGGACAAAAAGGTAAAGTGTGTTTTGCAAATAAATCATTCTATTTGAAAAACCAACAGTTTCAGGATATTAAACTTGTTCCAACAGGTTCTATTTTAGGTGTAAAAACTAAATTTAAAAATGAATATTCTAATGATATATTTTGGGTAATAAAGAATGAAAGTAATGAACTTTATTATGCAAATGAAAAAGATTTTACCGAAGAAAATTCTTTTGCAACAACAGACGAAAATGAACTAAAAAAATTAGTATTAGAAAAAGGTTTATGTTTTGATGGTAATGATTACGTTCCTGTTTTCATGTTTACTTTTGGAGATATTTATGATATTAAAGAAAGATTTTATGGAAAGTATGATAGAGATACTGATAAATTTGAAGGTGGATTTAAAAACGATATTATAAGAATATTTGGAGAGGAAAGTGCAGCATGGCATGAAAGTTTAATCGAAAATAGTTTAAAGTCAAAATATAATTTTGATTTTGGAAACCCTATTAAATCTGAAAGACCTTATCTATCAAAAGAAAACAACTTATCTCAAACATTCTTTATTAAAGAATTAAATTTAGATAGTGGCGTTTCATTTAAGAAACATTTTGACGATTTGAACAGAACAAAAAGGAGAGGTTCTAAAATTGATTATGAAGAAGGAGAAACTAAATTTTCAATATTTGATGCCTTTGAAATTTGGTTTGATTATTCTGTAACAGATATGATGCTTGAAAAAACAACTGTTTCTGATGTTAAAAATCTTTATTTCAGAGGTGGTAATGTTTTCTTATCCGAAGAATCTAAATCAAAAGAGAAAAAAGACCAAGAAAAAGAAAAAGACGAAAGAAGAATATTAGCCAAAATTGAGGGAGATAAATTTTACTCTGAATTTTTAGCAACTGCATTAATGAAAAATGATTTGTTTGCTTTGAATTTAGAGTTCAATAAACAATTCAATAATTTTGTTACTATTGATTTATCAAAAGTTCCAGTAGCATTTGAAGCAAACAATAAAATTTTCAACTTAGATAATTTTAGATTAAAACCTGTTCAAAGAAATGGTTTAGCTTTTTTAAGTGTAAATAATTCAGGTTGTTTGGCTTACGATGTAGGTTTTGGTAAAACATTGACTGCAATTCATAATTTAGCAATGCTATTAAAACAAGGTAGCGTAAAAAGACCTTTAATTGCTGTTCCTAAACAAGTTTATAAGAATTGGATTTATGAAATGTTTGGATATTGGACAAATGGAAGTGAAAGAAGTACAAATAAATTCAAAGATTCATATTTTGTAAATGGAGCATTAAGTGGTTCTAAATATAAACTAAATGATTGGTTTAATTTAGGAACTGGTAGAGGTATAGAAAATAAAGAAGTTCCTGAATATTCTATCACTTTGGTAACGTATCAAGGATTAGAGAAAATAGGCTTTTCAGAAAAACTAAATCAAGAATTATCAGCAGAGTTTTATGAGATTCTTAATGTAAAAGAAAAAATTAAAACTGAAAGACAAGAAGAAAAAGCAAAAGAAAAATCAGAATCAGTTTTAGGTAAAGCATTATATAAAACTGAATTTGATATTGATGTTTTAGGATTTGATTACGTTGTATTAGATGAGGCTCATGCGTTTAAAAATGTATTTACAACATTTGATGTTCCCGAAGGATATAAAGATTCATGGAGGTTACAAAAAGGCTCTCAATCTTTTAGAGCAATAAAAACATTTACTCTTTGTCTTTACATTCAGAAAAAATACAATGGTAATGTAAATTTATTAACAGCAACTCCATTTACAAATTCTCCTTTAGAATTATATTCAATGTTATCACTTGTTGGTTATAACTATTTGGTAAATTCTAAAATAAATAACTTATTCAATTTCCTTTCTATGTTCATAGAAACACAAGTTGAATATACGGTAGACCATTTGCAAAATATTGTCCTAAATACAGTAATTAAATCTTTCAAAAACAAAAACATTTTGAGAGATATGCTTTACAGATATTTTGATTATCAAGATAATCCTAAAGATGCAGGTGTAAAAAGACCTTGTAAGGTAAATTTCCCTAACAAAAATGTATCTACTTTTTTACAAATGTCTGATAAACAAATTATTGCACAAGAATACATACAAGAGGAAGCTGAAAACTACGACCCAAAAACAAATAGAGGTGCTATTGGTAGAGCTTTATCATGGGCAAAATCTAATTCATTTAGTCCATTCTTAGTTCCTAAGATTGAAATGTATCAGGATTTAGATGAATTTATTGAGGAAAGTCCAAAAATTAAATACGCTATCGAATGTATTAAGAGTGTAAAAGAATATCATGAAAATTTAGGACAGGAATGTAGCGGTCAAGTAATTTACTCTAATAGGGGTAAGGATTTATTTATTGACTTTAAGAGAGCGTTAGAACAAGAATGTGGATTTAAAAAAGGTGTAAAGTTCGGAGAGGATAAAGTTGATGAAGTTGAAATTATTACAAGTTCAGGAAATGATGCCGATTCAGATAGAAAAGAACTTATTAAAGATGCTTTTAATGATGGTTATGTAAAAGTAATTATTGGAACAGCTACAATTCAAGAGGGTATAAATTTACAAAAAAGAGGAACTGTTTTATATGACTTAGATTTAGACTGGAATCCTACATCATTTAAACAGCTTGAAGGTAGAATACATAGACAAGGAAATAAATTCAAATATGTTAGAATAGTAGTTCCTTTAGTTCAAGACACATTAGATAGTTTTATTAATCAAAAATTAGATGAAAAATCTAAACGTATAGCTTCTATTTGGGATAAAGAAAATCAAACAAATGATTATTCAGTTAATGATGATATTGACCCTATGGAACTTAAATTTAATCTTATCAAAGATGAGAGAAAATTAGTTGCTATGAAGTTAGATATGAATATTGAAAAAACTAAAAAGGAATATAAAATTAATGAAGAAAAAAATCTATCATTTAACGATTTAGAAAGAGCAGTTGAAAGTTTTAAATATTACGAAGAAAAAGTAATTCCAAGTGTAAACAAAACTGTTGAGAATTTTATTGAATTTTTAGCATTAATTGATAGATATATGACTGAACGTGTTTCAGAAGATTATCAAAAATTGAATAGCAAAAAGATTGAAGAATTAAAAATTAAAATCACAGAAACATTAGATATGTATGATGATTTTAAGAAAAATAATAATTGGAAATCTTTATTTGAATTTAAAAGGGCTGTAAATGCAAGGAGATTTGATATTAGTATTAAAAAAGACGAGTATGATACTTTTGAAATAAGTTATTCAAATTTATCTAAGTTATATAAAAATAGCTGGAGTTTTTATTCATTGAATGAATTTAATAATTGGTCTTTTGATGCTTTATTGGGTGCTTATGGTGATGCAAAAAGATTAGAAAAACTATTATTAAAGCCTTATGGATTGACTATGTTTGATGACTTTACTGAAATCAAAGGTCAATATCAAACTAATTTTGATGCTTCAAAAAATAATTTGGAGTATATGAAATCCGAAGAATATGCTAAAATTATATTATCAGAAATTCGTGAAGAATTAGAAAAAAGACAAGGAGATATTGGTAGTTTAGAAGATAGAGTTGAAGGATTTAAAAGAACAAATAATCTTTTAACTTATCCATTTATTGATGATGAAGCAGACCTATGTGATATTCCAACGGAGGTAGATAGAGAAAGTGAAAAATACTTAAAACAAGAATTAAAACAAGAAGAATTTTTAGATTTTGATGACATTGATGACGAAGTATTAATTAAGAAAAAGCTGAAAAAGATTAAAGATTTTATGAATAAAAATCAATTTAATTTTGTAAAAAACAGCGAAGAATATAATGAAGTTATCAATCGTGTATATAAAACAATAGCTGAAATTCCATTAATCTATCAAACAGAGAGTATTAAAAAAGATGAAAAAATTGCTTACTTGCATTATTTTACATCTTCAAGTGATTTCTATATTTTAGAACTTGAAAGAGGGGATATTTTCGATGAGGATGACAAAATACAAAAAGAAGCATTTGGTTACTCAATATTAAATGGAGATTACGAAATGGCTGAATTAGGATATTTAAGTATTGATGAAATTAAAAAATATGCTGAATTAGATTTGTATTTTGAGCCTACAAAACTTGAAAATGTTATTGAGAAATATGAAGATGAAGAAGAAAAACAAGTTTACAAAAGAGAATATTACATTGATGCTATTGCAGGTTTAGAGGTAATGCTTGAATACATAGATGAATCTGAAAGACAAATGTATTTAGATGCTATTGATGAACTTAGTACAACTATGCAGTATTTGTAATTTTCAAATTTGAATATTAAATTGTAAGTTTGCGTATTATTCACAGAAAAATTGTAAAACATAATTAGCCATAAACAAAATGCTAAAAGAAGAATTAAAAACAAAAATAGAAAAGTTAGAAAAAGCACTTAATTCAATTGTAACTCCTGAATTTGCAAGAAAGAAAATGAGGGAAACTATTGATGCTCTTAAAATTCAAATTGATAATGAAGAAGCTGATAATTTAGAAAAAATCAGGAACATAGAAGATTTGATAGATACATTGAAAGACATTCAAGATACTAACGAAGAAGCAAAAGATTTAATTGAAGTTTTACAAGATACATTAGAGAGTTTAAAAATTAATCAATAAAAAACAAAATGACTTTAGAAGAATTAAAAACAAAACTTGAAAAAGCCGAAAAAAGCATTTCAAATCCTATGATTCAATCAAATCCTGCTATATTGGATGCGATTGTAAAAAACATAGAAAAATACAAAAAAGAAATTAGCGACATGGAAGCTGCTGCTGAAACTAAAGTAGAGAAAGCAGAAGATAAACTTGCTGATGCTGAAACTAAAGCTGAAATTAAAGATGCAAAAGCTGATTTAAAAGATGCAAAAGAAGAAAAAAAAGAAGTTGAAAAAGCTGCTGAAAAGATTGAGAAAATAGAAGATAAGGCAGAAAAGAAACAAGGTGGTATAAGAGAAGGTTCAGGTCGCCCAAAGAAAATGGAGATTAAAAAAGGGGATTGGAGAAAAATCAAAAGTGGTGCAGGAAAAAAAGCAAAAGCATCTTCACCAACTAAAATGATGAAACCTAAATCAGTTAAGATTGATAGAGAGCCTGTAACTGAAAAGGTAAAAAAAGTAAGAGCATTTGGTCAAGTTGTTGAATATAAAAATGATTCTGAATTTTGTAAGCAATTAATTAAGGCATTTAAAAAGCGTAGAAAGGCATCTAAAAAAGATGGCAAACGTAGAAAAACAAAGCCAGTATTCGGTGTAATTACTACAAGTGTTAAAAATGCTGTATCTAAAGCGTTACATAGCGTTTCTGAAAAGGAAATTGAAAAAAATCCTAAAGCGTTTCTTGCTAAAGCAGAACGACTTGAAAAATCAGCTATTAGATTCCTTGAAGATTTCAAATCTATTCTTGGTTCTGACTATAAAAAATCAGAAATTACATCTGAATTTGGAGATTTAGAAAAATCAATAAAGGCATTTGTAGGAAAGTTTATGGATAAAAAATACGCCAATGGTGGTGGGATTTACACAAGTGATGATAGATGGGTAGTTACATTTCAAAATCAAGATAGTGGAGAAATGGAAAAAGTAATTGTAAGAGCAAACAATAAAAAAAATGCTATTGTAATTGCAGAAGATGAAAGCGGTTTGGGTTCAGATTGGAAATACTATTCAGCAGAAAAACAAATGGCTAATGGCGGTGGGGTTGGTAAAATGTATCTTATTTCATATATGGATGAAAATGGATATGAAGTGAAAAAAAAGGTTTCAAGAGATGAGTTAAAATTATTGACACCTATTGTTAATTATACAATTATTAAAGAATACGCCAAAGGCGGTGGCATAAATTCAGGCAGAGATTATATTTTTAAATCACAAGAACCACACGAACAAAGATATAAAAGAAAGCGTGATTGGAAAGAATACGAATAATAAACCAAATAAATAAACAAGTAAACACTATGAAAAAAGCAGAAAACAAAACAGGGGAACAACAAGACAATGTTCAAAAAGTTAATCAGGATGTTGTAGATAAAAATATTCAAGTTCAAAATGCCGAAGATGATGAGGAGGAAGAATTTGAAGAAATGGATATACAACATAAATTATTAATTGATGAGGAAGGAATTGATGTTTCTGAACTCCCAAGAGATATAATTAAAGCTATCCGCAGTTTCAATATTAAACTTGATAGATTTGAAAAAGTAGGAACTGAAAAACTATTTTTAGAATTACAACAAGATGATATTGCTATTGCGGATGCTATTCAAAATTACTTAGAAGATAGCGACATTGATGATGACGATGAGGATGATTCTTATTTATCAGATAATGATGAAGATGATAAAAACGAATTACCTAAAAATCAACAACAAGTTCAACAACAAGTTGAAGAAGAAGTTAAAGTGCCAGTAGATATTGAAACATTGATTGTTCAAAATCTAAAAAACAATTTAATTTCTGTTCAAGATTTAGAAGCTATTTTAAAGAGAGAACCTGATTATCCTACTGAACAAGTTGGTAAGATTAAATTAAGAAAAGTATATTTAAAACCTTTTTACGAATTAGTATAATATGGGTCAGTTTACTAAAATATACGGGTACATTGTATTTATTTTTATAGTTATACTTTTTTTTATTGTTAAGTGTTCAACGCCTTCACAAAATGTAAAAAAAATTGAAACTAAAAAATCAGACACATTAGTTGTTGATACGACACTTAAAAAATAATTTTGATATTTATTTATTAAAAAGGGCTTCATGCCCTTTTTTTTTGTTGAAAAAAAAATACAAAATCACTTGCGTAATAAAATATTATTTACAATTTTTGTGTAAAACTAAATCAAAGACACTATTTTAATGAATCAAAGAGATGAAAAGGAACTTTATGACTTAATAAAAAACCTTAGCAGAGGTATAAAAAAGCATGGTATTAGGAAAGTCATAAAATCTTTAAAACAAATAAATATAACAGACGAAACGGATGTTAATTATGTCTTGATAGACCACATAGAACATTCAGTTTGCACTAAAATAGGAGTTCCAAGAGATGAATTATATGGTTTTGCTTCAAGAGGCGAAATCACTATCGCAAGAAAATTCTGCATACTACTTATTAGAAAATTCTCTCCCTATATCAGCGATGAAAATTTAGGTAATCATTATAATAGAAGTCGTCAAGTTGTTCATAATACAGAAAAAGAATTTAGGTTATTAAGAAGTGGTAAGCAAAACAAATTTGAAATAGATTTTTTGAAAATTTATAATGAGTTAGAAAAAGAAATTCAGGACTTTGTAGATGTTTCTAAAAAAAATAACAAAAAATTAAACGATGGAAGAAAATAAAAAAGGCAGGGGTCGCCCAAAAAAACAAGATAATAGTTACCTTGATAAAATATTTGAAGATGATGATGACGATTTGAGAAACATTCTTAAAGGTAAGTCCAAATCTGATACACCCGAAGATGCTGATAAAGTTAGTATTGATAATGATACATTAAATGATATAGAAGAATTTGAAAAACAAGAGGGAGTAAATGATATTCCTGATAATGAATTTAATCCTTTGGAAGAACCTGTTATGCAAAGGTCATATACTGGTGGCATAACTAATTCAGGTGGTAGTCCAATAAATCCTTATACTTTACAAGAAAAAATAATTGAAGAACCAAAGTATAATACGACAGCCTCATCGTCAAAAATTGATGTAGATAACGATTTAATAAATCCTAATTCAAATACTGATTCTAAAGGTAGTGGCAATACAGCTAAAAACATAAATGATATACCTAATGATATTCCTAATACATCTAACGATGTAAAAAGGGAAGAAATAACTCCACAATCTGAAAACATAAAAGAACTAAGTCCAAAAGAAAAGAGAGAAGCTGTTGAAAAAACAGCAGATGCTATTTTAATTGCTTGGAGGAGTTATGTTCCTTTACCTTTTATTTATTTTTCTAAATATAATGAAAAGAAATTAAAGAAATTACACGATAACGATGAAATTGATTTAGATATTGAGGTAAAAAGTGATGGTACTAATTTCAGAGAATATGTAAAAGAATTTAATTCTAATGTTGAGCAGATTTTTAGCGTATCGGAAGAAGAAGTTTTAGCATTAAAAGACCCTTTGGTAGATGTTTTAATGGAAAAAGATATTGCATTAACTCCTACACAAAGATTATTATTTACCGCAGGTCAATTACTTGTTTCTAAAGTAATGATGTGTGCTAAATTAATTTCTGAAAAGAAAAGCGATATGGAGGATATGAAAATTATGCACTCTGAACGCATACAATTAAGAGAAAGAGAACTTGAAGAACAAAAACAATCAAGATTAGCAGAATTAACAGAGCAACAAAGGGAAAGAGCAGAAAGATTAGCCGAACAAGAAAGGAATAGAGCAGAAAGATTAGGAGGGCAAAAAAGCGAAAGAGCAGAAAGATTGAGAGAAGAAAGAGAAAATGAAAGAGAAAATGAAAGAAAAATTCGTGAAGAACAAAAAAATACTTTCCAAGATGTTGAAGATGATAATATAATTGAAATCGTTAAAGATGCAAGTGATAAATTAGATATTAATATACCAACACTTGAAGATGCTTTAAATTCAACAGAGATTGACGATGATTACGATATTCCTTCAATTTAATAATGAGAGAGCCACAATTAATAATAGCAACAGGAACAAAAGGAGTAGGTAAGACATTTAAAACTTGTCAGTTAATACAAGATTACCTTACCCCTAATATAAAAATTGGCAAAAAGCCAAGAAAGGTTTTAATTTTTGATGCTAATGGAGAATACTCAAATGAAGAATTAGAAAAAAATAAATTTAGATTCAGAACAAAACTATTAGCATTAAAAGATTTAGAAGAATGGACAAAGCAATCGAGAGTAGAGGTAAGAAGAATATTGCCAGTAGATGCAAATGGTAACGAGGTAGGTACTGAAAAATACCCTGAAATACTCGGAGTTATACTTCATTACTTTAGAGGTGGTATGTTAGTTTTAGAGGATATTAATAAATATCTTGTTGAAACGAGAGATGCTAAAGTAATTGGTGCTTTAACTACAAACAGGCATAGGGATTTAGATATTTATATTCACTTACAATCACTTGCTCCATTAACAACGAGAATGTGGCAAAATGCTAATGTAATTCGTTTTCATTATCAAATGGATGATATTGATAGATACAAAGGCAGAATACCTAATTACGAACTTTTTAAAATTGCTCAATTACTTGTTAATGAAAAATATTACAAAGGAGAAGAAAGATTTTTTTGCTACGTTCTTAATCAATTAAATAAAATTAAAGGAGCATTTTCCAAAAAAGATTTTATTGTTGCTTGTAGGCAGTATTTTGAATTGCATCCTGCAAAAGTAAAATCAATAGCACAAAAGTATGGTAAAGGTTATGAGGCAAAAGTTAAAGCAATGAAAGAATGTATATTCGATTTTTATAAAAAATATTACGGAAACCCAAAACAAGAAAAAAAATAAATTATGCTTTTATCAATTATAACTCTTAAATATGTAGTAATAGCAATTATAACACTTATTATTGTAATGTATTTTTTTCCTATTATTAGGTCGAAGATTATTCATTTGTTTGAAGATATTGAAACCGAAGAATATTACTCTCATTTTATAGGTCAGCAAGGCAGATTGTTAAGATTTACTTTAGAAAATAAATCTAACGAAACCATTGAATGTGATTTGTCTAATTTAGACGAAAATAGCGGATATAAATTTTCAAGCTCTGATGGAGATTATAATAAATTGAAAGATTACCTTAAATCATTTAGTTTAAATGTTATTTCAGTATCAGTAAAATATAATCATAAAAATTGGCAAAAAGATGTTGTTTATCATAAAACATACAATCCTTTTCAAAAGGTTAGTAAGCCAGTATTGGTAGCTATGGATAATTTTGATACAATTCATTCAATAAATGATAATATTATTATATCTAAAAGGCAATTTGATTTCAACGCATTTAGCACTTTAGTAGTAAAATTGAATCCTAATGAAATTAAGGATGTTACATTATTAATTACAGACGAAAAATCAGATTTTGAAAATAATATTGAGAATGTAAAAACTGCAATAGTTATAAAAAACAATTCTAATGAAAAACAAAATGTAGATTTGTTCGATGATAAGTATTCTAATTCAAAAATAGATTTTAGTTCTATATTTGATATTAATTCGTATGATGATATAGTTAGATTTTTCAATCAAAATCCTTTAGTAGCAAAAGAAATTAAGATTTATGCTCCTAACAAAACATCAATAAATTATAAATTAAATTTTGATGAAATTACATTAAATCAACCTGAATATTTAGTAAATAAAGATTTTTATAAAATTGACTTGAAAGACGAAACTTTTATTGCTCGTTTTTCAATAGAAATAGATGCTGATTCAGAAATAATAATATCTTTTAAGTAATGCAATA
>Ga0164292_10000387_pt1 | contig 33972 bp, 29 predicted proteins | sample GEODES117metaG_FD_111486 | JGI IMG/M metagenome (GOLD analysis project Ga0164292, IMG submission 111486) | Eutrophic lake water microbial communities from Lake Mendota, Wisconsin, USA - GEODES117 metaG | ecosystem: Environmental > Aquatic > Freshwater > Lake | place: USA: Lake Mendota...
CACGGGAAGTCGCACGCTCGATAACCCGCTGCCGTTCGCCATGGTGGCGGTGGATCGCCGCGTGGCCGGCGGCAACGTGCACGGCAGCTGGCGCACGACTCGACTGGCCTGGCCACTGCGGGTAGGCGCCGGCCTCGACGCGCAGCGGCAGATGGACGAACGATACAACTACGAAAATTGCGCGGCGGTGTCGCCGACGGCCCCGCCGACCACGCTCTGTCCGCGCCCCGGCACGGAGCGCGGGGCCACACGTCTCGATCAGCAGGAGCGCGCCGCGAACGTTGGCGGGTACGCCCGGCTCGAGGTGGAGGCCCCGCATGGCGTGTTCGTGAGCGGCGCGCTGCGCCATGATCGCGTGCGCTTTCGCGTGCGCGATCGGTTCGTGACCGCCACCAATGCCAACGACTCCGGTGATCGCACGTTGCAGGCGGTGAGCCCCATGGTCGGCGTCGTGTGGCGCCCGGTCATGCGCTGGTCACTGTACGGCAATCTCTCCACCGCGTTCGAAACGCCCACGATCACCGAGCTTACCAATCAGGAAACCGGCGCCGCCGGTCTCAACGCGACGCTTGAGCCGCAGCGTACGCGCACCAGCGAGGTGGGCACGCAGGCGTTCCTCGGCGATCATCTCAAGGCCGACCTGTCGCTCTTCCGCGCCGTCGTGCTCGACGAGCTCGTGCCGTTCGACGTGCCCAATCAGCCGGGCCGTCGCGCCTTTCGCAATGCCGGACGCACGACGCGCACGGGCGTCGAAACGAGTGTGCGGGCACAGTGGAGCGCCGTGGATGTCGGCGCCGCCTACACGCATTCACGCTTCCGTTTCGATCGCTATGTGGTTGGCACGGTGTCCTACGCGGGCAAGGCGATTCCCGGTGTCCCGGAACACTATCTGCAGGCGTTCAGCACTGTGCGTCGGGGCGTGCTATGGAGCGGACTCGAGGTCACGGCATCATCTGAGGCCAGTGCGAACGACGCCGGCACGGTGAACGGCGCCGGCTTTGCCGTGTGGAACTGGCGCTTGGGGCTCGACGCCGCAACGATGGGCGGCGTTCGCCTGCAACCCACCGTGTCGATCGAGAACCTGTTCGACCGCCGCTATGCCTCGAGTCTCGTCATCAACGCCACGCGCAATCGCTTCTTCGAACCCGGGCTGCCGCGGCGCGTGTCGTTCCTGATGTCGCTACAGTGGCGATAGCGGGCAACGGGCGCTCCGGCCGCCCGCTGCATCACTGGTACTGGATGTAGAGCGGCTTCGGCGTCAGCGCGAGCAACTGACGCGGCGTCATGATCGGGCCGCCGTACTTGCGGTCGTTCTTGTAGAACAGCTTGAAGCCGGTGAACTGCACGGGTTCGGCGTACACGTACGCCGCATAGCTATCGCGCTTGAGACTTGGCGGCCCCCATCCGTCCATGTGGATCACCACCTGCACGCGCGGGTCGCGCTTGATCTTCGCGGCGTTGGTGAGCATGGGCTTCGTGAAGCGATGCACCACGAGGACCTTGGGGGGCAGCTTGTATTGGGTCACGATGCGCGCCAACTGGTCGATGACCCAGTTCACGTCGGCGGCGTCGTAGCTCCCGATCTTCTTGCCCGGCTTCGTGCCGTCCTTCATCGAGAATTCCGGATCCATGCCGAAGTGCACATCCGGCTTCGCGAGCCACGGCTCGAGCCGCGGGAGTTCCTCCTGGATCGTGCTCAGCCCCACCTGCACATCCAGAAAGAGCAGGGCGTTCTTCTCCTTGGCCCAGCCGTACACTTTCTCCGTGAGCGCGTCGCCGTGGCGCATGCGGTACTTGCCGTCCTTCCCCGCATCGCCCTGCGCGACCGTCGTGATGAGGTGCAGCGCCGGCTGGACCGGGGTGCCCGGATCAGCGTTGCGCCACGCGGCGATCTCGCGATCGAGCCGCTGCAGCATCTCCGGCTTGGGATACTCCCCCAGGACCCCCATGCGCTTCGAAAACGGGTTGCCGTAATAGGCGATGATGCGTTTGGCCGGCAGAATGCTGCCCGCGAGCGGGGCGGGGCCGGGGACCGGCCACACCGGGGCGGGCCGCCCTGCCAAGGCGCGGGACGCGGCCGAGGTGCCACCGGTCGGGTACGCGGTGGTGTCCTTGCGCGTGCGCGCGGAATCGCGGGCCGTCGCCCCTGCTTTGCCCGTGGGTTTCGCTCCGGACTGCGTCGCTTGGGCGCCGAGCGGCAGGGCGCCGCACACAAGCATCAGGAGCGCCGTGCGAACGGCCGTCATCACCGAGAAAAGTCGACTGTGCATCCGGGCAATCTAGCGACGCGGTGCCGCCGACATTCGCAGGGAACCGCCGCCCCCGCCCGACGACTTGAATAGATGTCATGAACCGTCATGACGTGCGGTACCTTCCTGCCCCGTTCGCTCACCCTCTCGGTGCCTCCCCATGAGCATGCACAGCCCGGATGCCTCGGTCTCCATTCCTGACGACATCGACGCGATTCTTGTCGACGCCATCCCGACCAACGATGGGATTTGGGCGCTCTATGGCTTCGACGACGATCGGCCGATCAATGCGTGGAGCAGCTACCACGCGACCCGGTGTGTCGAGCAGCTCGCCATCGCGCAGGCACGGGTGAAGGCCGCTGAGTGGGCGCTCGCCGACGTACAGGCGCGCGGGCTCGCGCCCAGCATCGCCAAGGCGGCCGCGCACGTGGCGCGCGCACGCGGTGAACTGGCCGATTGGGAAGCGCAGGGACGCCGCCTCGAGTCGCACCGCAAGACGACCTATGGAGCGTGGCGCACGCCGGTGTTCGAGGGCTGACGCCTCGCCCATCGCATGGCGAAGGTCGCCGTTACAGGGTGGAGCCGGGTCGCTCCACCCTGTTTGCGTTAGGAACCCGATGATACGCGGGGCCGGATCGCCGGAATGCTTGAGGTCGTCATTTCCGCTGCCGACACTATCAGGGCACACTCGTACCGTTGACGGCGTTCAGCGCCACTGCCCAGCGTCTCGAAGGAGGGACGATCCGCGATGTCCGTGGCCGGAGAAGCCGAACAGGTCCCAATATCCGCCACGACGGCGTTCGATTCCACGCGCCTGCGAGCGATCCACGCCACGGGTCTGCTCGACGGTTTCTCGGACGTGCTCGATGGTCTCGCCCGGGCGGCGAGCCAGTTGGTGTCGGCCCCCCTGGTGCTCGTCAATCTGCCGACGCCCACCGGGCTGCGACTGATTGGCATGACCGGGGCGACGGGCGAGGCGGCCAATCGCCGCACCCTGCCGCTGTCCCGCTCGTTGTGCGATGTCGTGGTCCAGACCGAAACGCCGCTCATCATCGACGATCTCGTCTCGCATCCGCTGGGGCAGCAGCGCCCCGGAATGCAGCAACTCGGGGTGCGCTCTTACCTCGCGGTCCCGATCTCTAGTCGCCGTGGCCGGACCCTCGCCGCCTTCAGCGCCTACGACCGGACGACGCGCGTCTGGACCGCCGAGCAGATCGCCGGGTTGGAGGATCTCGCGCGCGCGGCCGCGGTCGAGATCGAGCTGCGCATCAGTCGACGGCAGCGGCGAAGCCGTGAACAGCGATTCACGGCGTTCATGGACCATTCCCCGTTCATTGCCGCACTGATCAACGATCGGGGTGAGCTCGAGTACGCGAATGCCACGTTCGAGCTGCACGCCGGGACCTCCGCGTCGACGCTGGCCGGCACCCCGCTGGCCACGCTCGCGTTCCCGCTGGCGCCAGTCATCGAAGCGCACGCGAACGCGGTCCTGCGGGACGGTGCGAACATCGAGCGCACGGAGCAGGTGATCTCGTCGTCCGGGGATACGCGTCACTGGCAGCTGTACGCGTTTGCCGTGGAGGGGGAGGACGAACGTCGCGCCGGCGTCGTCGCCGTCGACATCACCGAGCGCCGCCAGCTCGAGGGCCAATTGCAGCGGGCGCAGCGCCTCGAGAGTATCGGCCAGCTCGCCGCAGGTATCGCCCATGAAATCAACACCCCGGTGCAGTACGTCTCCGACAACGTCCGCTTCCTCGCCGACTCATTCGACCGGATGCGCCGGCTCCTCGATCCCGTGCGTCCATCGTGCACGGCATCGTCGGATGACGCGAGCCTCCCGTGTGCACTGCAGGGCTGGGTCGACGATCGGCTGAGTACGGAGTCGGCGGCGTTTCTGCAACGGGAGCTGCCGTCGGCACTCAGCCAATCACTCGATGGGCTCAATCGCATTGCGGGCATCGTACGCAGTGTGAAGCAGTTCTCCCACCCCGGTACCAGCGCGGCGGCGCTCGCCGACATCAATCACGCCCTTTCGCTCGCCCTGACGATCACACGCAATGAATGGCGCTACGTGGCCGAATGTCGAACCGACTTCGACCCCGCGTTGCCGTTGACGCGATGCTTCGTGACCGAGCTCAATCAGGTGTTTCTCAACCTGTTGGTGAATGCCGGCGATGCGATGCGTGACAGCGGTCGCCCAGGCCAGCTGCGCGTCGCCACGCAACGTGACGGCGCGTTCGTCGTCATCGAGATTGCCGACACCGGCACCGGGATCCCAGCTGGCATCGCCGATCGCGTGTTCGATCCGTTCTTTACCACCAAGGCCGTGGGCAGCGGGACCGGTCAGGGGCTGGCCATTGCCCATGCCGTGGTGGACCGCCACGGTGGCACCATTCGCTTTCGCTCCGTCGAGGGGCAGGGCACCACTTTCGAAGTCCGGCTCCCGATTGCCGGACCGACATCGCCATGAATACGACCGCACTCGATCCTTTGCTCGATCTCACGGTACCCCCACAGCCCGTCATGGAGACGGCGGCGGACCCGGCGGCCTCGTCGTTGCCTGCCCGTCCGCGCATCCTGTGTGTCGACGACGAGCCGCACGTGGTGGAAGCGCTGGCCCGGCTGCTGTTCGATCGTTTTGAGGTGCACACGGCGACCAGTGGCCGCGCGGCGATCGCGCAGCTCGAACAGAACGGCCCGTTCACGGCGGTCGTGACCGACATGCGCATGCCTGAGCTGAGCGGTGTGGACGTGTTGCGCGTCGCGCGCGAACGTGCGCCCGATACCGTGCGCATTCTGCTTACGGGGCACGCCGATGTCGAATCGGCGGTGGCCGCGGTCAACGATGGCAGCATCTTCCGCTTCCTGCTCAAGCCATGTCCCCCCGAGCAGTTGCGCAGCGCCCTCGACGCCGCGGTGGCGCACGAACGTCTGTTGCGCGCCGAACGGGAGCTGTTGGAGGAGACGCTCAAGGGGGCCCTCAAGCTGTGCATGGACGTGCTCACCCTCGTGCATCCGCAGGAGCTCTCACGTGCCTCGCGTGTGCGCCGGATCGCCGCCCTGTTGACCGATGCCGTGCCTGAAGCCGATCGCTGGTGCGTTGAAGTGGCGGCACTCCTCGCGCATCTCGGAGCCGTCACTCTGCCGCCGCAGCTGCTCGACAAGCTGCATACCGGCACCAATCTCACGGCGAGTGAGTTGAAGATGGCCGAACGCCTGCCTGCGGTCGGGGCACAGCTGGTTTCGGACATCCCGCGGCTCGAACCGGTGCGTGACATCCTGCTGTTTCAGCGCACGTGGTTCGATGGCACGAACAGCCCGGCGCCGGGCATCTCGGGCAACGCCATTCCCGTCGGCGCGCGCATCCTGCTCATTGCCGACGACTACGACGTACTCGAGTCGCGTAAGCTCTCCATTGCCGCACGGCTGCGGGTAATGGAAGGCCGCATCGGCCAGTACGATCCGACGCTGCTGGCCGCCTTGCGTGTGGCGCTCAGGAACATCCCCGACACTGCGACCGGTGACGAAAGCGTGGTCGTCCGCCTCGAGCGGGTCCGCGTGGGGATGATTTTCGCGGAGGATGTGATCGGCCCCAACGAACTCACCTTGATCGGACGTGGTCAGGAAGTCACGCCGGCACTGGTCGAGCGTTTGCGCCTGCTCGCTGCGCCGTTACGCGAGCGGCCAGTGCGCATGTTCCCGGCACGATTCAACTGATCCACACGGCCGTAAGCGCACAGGGCCCCCCGCACCGAATAGTGCGAGGGGCCCTGTGCGCTGTCGGGGGTCTGCTTGGCTATCTGATGCGCAGGATGTACGGCATCCGCGCGTACACGCCACGCGGATCGTTGTACGTGAGCAGCACGCTCAGTTCGTTCGTCAGATCACGCGCCAGCTGCGCCGCCGGGCCTGTGGCGCCAAGGTCTCGCGCCACGGCATCGATCTTCGCCGCCACGGGCTCCGGACGGTTCTCCACCAGTTCGGTGAGGCGCTCGGCCGCACTCTTCATGCGTGGATACTCCCGCACGTCGTAATCGCCGGTGAGCTTGGCCAGCGCGGCCGCGCTCTTCAGTGCCTCGGTCAACCCACCGAGGGAGTCCACCAGTCCGAGGCGCTGCGCCTGCACGCCCGACCACACCCGACCCTCGGCGATGGCGCGCACCGAATCGATGGGCAGGCTGCGCGACGTCGACACGCGCTCGAGAAACGCCGCGTACACCGCATCGGTGCCGCGCTGGAGCACGGCCAGCTCCGCCTCGCTGCGCGGGCGGGCCAGCGAGAAGAGGGCGGCGTAGCGGCCCGTCTTCACCGTGTCGAAGGTGATCCCCTGACGGTTCGCGAGTCCCTGAATGTTCGGGACCAGCGAGAAGACACCGATCGACCCCGTGATCGTGTTCGGCTCGGCGAAGATGCGCTTGCCGGCCGTGCTGATCCAGTAGCCGCCGCTCGCCGCCAGTGAACTCATCGACACCACCACGGGCTTGCGCGCCGCGATGAGGGAGAGCTCGCGTTGGATCTGCTCCGAGGCGACGGCACTGCCGCCCGGGCTGTTCACGCGCAGCACGACCGCCTTGATCTGTCCATCGTTGCGAATGGCGCGCAGGGCGCGCGACAGCGACGCGCCGCCGATCTGATTCTCGCTGCCTTCACCGTCGACGATATCGCCCTCGGCATAGACCACTGCAACTGCCTGACTTCCACCAATGAGACGCTCCTTCGAAACCGCGAGCGGAGCATACGCGCGCAGCATGATCTGCGGCAGCGATGGCTGTTCCAGCGCGGCGGCGAGCTTCGCCGCGCGCGAATTCGCCTCGGGGCGCTTTGCACCAGTGCTGTCGCCGGCGGGGGCAATGCCCGCGAGCTTTTGCAGATCGTTGAGCACCACGTCGAAATACGCGACGCGATCGACCAGCTTGCTCGCCTGGGCATCGCCGGGCAGAAGAATGCCGTTGGCGTCGACGGCGGTCTGCAACGCCACGGTATCCACATGGCGCGACGTGGCCACGCCACCCTTCACCTCGCTCCACAGATCGCCCAGATACGAGGCCACCTGCTGGCGATTCTCCGGGCTCATGTCGCGCCGCGTGAACGGTTCCACGGCGGCCTTGTAGCGCCCAACGCGGCTGACCTGCACACCGATGCCGTACTTCTCGAACAGCCCCGTGAAGAACACCTGTTCGGACGCGAGCCCCGGGAAGAGCAGGGAGCCGAACGGATCGAGGGTGATGGTGCTCGCCGCGGACGCCACGTAGTACGTGGCCACGTCCGGATTGACCAGGTACGCGTGTACGGGCTTCTTCGATGCGGCGAAGGTCATGAGCGCGCCGCGCAGTTCACGGAGCGCCGCGTATCCGGAGCGCACGCCGTCGCTGGCCACGCTGCCGCGGATCAGGATGCCGCTGATGCGATCGTCGTCGGCCGCCGCCTTGATCCCGAGGAGCGCGGAGCGCAGCGGTAAGGACGGATTGCCGCGGTCGAGGGCCTCGTCGAGGAACGTGGTGACTTCGGGCCGTGTAGGCCGGTCGGACAGGGTCTCATCGAGATCGATCACGAGGACCGAGCCCGGCCGTACTTCGGTCGGCGGGCGCGATCCTGCCGACGCCGCGATGCCGACGATCAGGAGGATCCCGGCTACCACGCAGACCGCGATGGTGACCAGGTTGGCTGCAAGCGCTGCAAAGAACTGCTTCATCAGGGGGAAACTCCGCCGGGTGATGGAAAGGGCTACACCACGTTACTCCGTACGATGCGCCCGCGCCGCGGGTTCCGCCGATCAAGGCGATCAAGGGGTCAGCGTCGTTGATCGGCGTCGGTGGTTCGGGGGGTGGGACGAAAACATGACGGGACCGTCGCATTCCTCTTGCCGGCGCACGGTCCGCGCCACAGGTTCATGTATCCACCCACTCCGAGCCCTGATCATGCCCGCCTTCCGCGCTCCTCTCGACGACATCCGCTATCTGCTCAACGATGTGCACGACATCGGTCAGCTCGCTGCGCTGCCGGGGTTCGAAGACGCCACGCCGGAGATGATCGAGGAAGTGCTCAGGGGCGGCGCCACCTTCTGCGAGGAGGTGCTCTTCCCCATCAACCAGTCGGGGGACGCCGAGGGGGTCGCGCTGGTGAACGGCGAGGTGAAGACGCCGAGCGGCTTCAAGGAGGCGTACGCGCGCTACACTGCCGACGGGTGGACGGCGATCAGCGCCGAGCCGGCGTACGGTGGCACCGGGCTCCCCGAAATGGTGCGGTTCGTGATGGAGGAGATGCTCTGCTCCGCCAATCTCTCCTTCTCCATGTACCCGGGGCTGTCGCACGGCGCGTACAGCGCGCTCATGAGCCACGGGTCGGACGAATTGAAGGCCCGCTTTCTCCCCAAGCTCATCGACGGCTCGTGGGGCGGGACCATGTGTCTGACCGAGGCGCACGCCGGTACGGACCTCGGGATCATCACCACGAAGGCCGTCCCGGCCGGTGATGGTACGTATGCGATCACGGGACAGAAGATCTTCATCAGCGCCGGAGAGCACGATCTCACTGAGAACATCGTGCATCTCGTGCTGGCCAAGCTCCCTGATGCGCCGGGGGGCACGAAGGGCATCTCGCTCTTCCTCGTGCCCAAGTATCTGCCGACGGACGGTGGCGGTATCGGGGCCCGGAACGGGGTGACGTGCGGCAGCGTGGAGCACAAGATGGGCATCAAGGCCAGCGCCACCTGCGTGCTCGATTTCGACAACGCCACCGGCTGGATGGTGGGCGAGCCGCACAAGGGGATGCGCGCCATGTTCGTCATGATGAACGGTGCGCGTCTGGCGGTGGGGCTGCAGGGGCTCGGGCTGTCCGAAGTGGCGTATCAGAACGCGCTGGCGTATGCGAAGGATCGCCTGCAGGGGCGCTCGCTCACGGGCCCCAAAAATCCGGACGGCCCCGCCGACTCCATTCTGGTGCACCCCGATGTGCGGAAGGGCCTGCTGCGCATCAAGGCGCTCAACGAGGGGATGCGTGCGCTCGCCTACGCGGTGGGGATCCGCATCGACCTCGAGCATCGGCACCCTGATGCGTCGGCGCGCGAGGAAGCGTCGGACATGGTGGCACTCATGACACCGGTCATCAAGGCGTTTCTCACCGACCGCGGCTTCGAGAACGCCAACATCGCGCTGCAGACGCTCGGCGGGCACGGGTACATCAAGGAGTACGGCATCGAGCAGTATGTGCGCGACGCGCGCATCGCACAGATCTACGAGGGCACGAACGCCGTGCAGGCGCTCGACCTGGTGGGGCGCAAACTGCCTATGGAAGGTGGTCGGCTCGTGCGCCGCTTCTTCGAGCTCGTGAAGCGCGATGTGGACGCGGCGGCGCAGGTGGACGGGCTGGAGGATTTTGCCAAGGCGCTGGGCGGGTCGTTGTACCAGCTGCAGAAGGCCACCATGCTGCTCGCCGAAAAGGGGTTCGCCAATCCCGACGAAGTCGGGGCGGCTGCCACCGAGTATCTCAACCTGATGGGCTTCGTGGCGGTGGGGTGGCAGTGGCTGCGCATGGCGACCGTGTCGCAGCAGAAGCTTGCCGCCGGTGAGGGGGACAAGCGTTTCCACGAGGCCAAGCTCAAGACGGCTCGCTTCTTCTTCGGTCGCCTGCTGCCCGAGACCGCCACCCTGCTGGCCGCCATTCAGGCGGGCAGTGCGCCGATCATGGCGCTGGCGGCCGAAGAGTTCTGAGAGACGTTCTGATCGGACGCGCTTGGCGAACCGGATGGACGAATGCTGATGCCGCGGCGCCACCGGCGGCGGGCCCCGGATGATATGGGGCCCGCTGCGTAACGGTCGGCGTAGATCGCATACCACAAATGCTAAACCCGGCGGGTGGAGATGCCGAACCTCCAAGGGACCCTTCCACCCGATCCATGTTCTTCAAAAAGCTCACCGAGCCCCGCCTAGCGTCCGAACGAGGTAGTTCGAACGGCGCGATCGGCTCCCCTGCGTTGAAGTCCATGTCCGGCGGCGCCGTTCCTTCGGCCCCCTCGGCCCCCTCGGCCACGTCGACCGCTGAGGACAGCCTCGGATTGGTGCTGGACGCGCTCGGCGGCGTCTTGACGGCGTTTTCGCGGTATCCCATCGATCTGCCGGACCGGTCGGGTGAGGACATTGCGCGCGAGCTTACCCGGTGGCATCGACATGCCACGCTGGGGTTCGCGCTCGACGAGAGCCGCCAGGGCTCCGTGGGCGTGAACGAACGCGACTGGGACGGCGTCGTGCGCACCATCACGGAGCAGCGGCGCGACGAACATCGGTATGTCGCGTCGAGCATCAACGAGCTGCGTGACGCGCTGTGGGCATGCGTGGAGACGGTGCACAATGCGGTGAAGGTGGATCACGCCGCCGACGCGACCACCGACCAGCAGATGGAGCGGGCCAAGTCGGCGCTCAAGCGCATGCAGACGGGCTCCATCAAGGAGGAAGTGCTCGGGGCGGTGCTGGCGATCGAGGGGGCGTTGCAGACGCGTCGCGAGCAGCAGCAGCAGCAGTACGTGAGCCTCGCGGAGAAGCTCGACCGGCTCGGTCGTCAGCTGGAGGAAGCGCGGCGCGAGATCACTACTGACCCGCTGACCGGTCTCGGTAACCGCAAGCTGTTCGACGTGATGGCGCAGCGGGCGCTGCAGATGTTCTCGCTCGGTCGTCAGCCGGTGGTGTTGCTGCTGATCGACATGGACAAGCTGAAACTGGTGAACGACATGTACGGGCATCAGTCCGGCGACGTCGCGATCCAGAACCTCGGCAAGGCGCTGTCAAAGACGTTCCTGCGGCAGACCGATGTCTTGTGCCGTCTCGGAGGCGATGAGTTCGCCACCATCCTGCACAACACCGACTGGAAGATGGCTCAGACGCTGGCCAAGCGACTGCAGGAGCAGTTGGCGCTCCTGCCCGCACCGCACCCGAGTATGGAGTTCTCGGTGGGCGCCAGCGTAGGCGTGGCGCAGCTCGAACCGTACGAAGAGGTCGATGAGTGGGTGGCGCGGGCCGACAAGGCGCTGTACAAGGCCAAGCAGAACGGGCGTGAGCGCGTGTGCGTGGCGGATGGGTTGGTGCGTAGCACCCAAGAGATCAGACCAGTCAGCAGCGCGTGACGCTGCGAGGCCACAGCTGCTGTGGCTTCCGCACTACAGCCTTGGTGGCTGGGAAGAGCGACGCGTGGTGATGTTGAGTTAATCTTTCTATAATGTTGTATTGCAATGGCTTATGAACACATCCATGGGTGTCCGGAATGCGTTGACGCGGGCGCCCGGGCGGCATGGTAGTTGAAGTGGGGACGAGGTAAGTGGAACATCACACTCCCATTAACTACCCCGTCATATGATTAAGAAGATTCTTGTCTCCGTCGCGTTGCTCGCCTCGGTGGCGCCTGGTGCGGGGGCGCAGCCGATTCCTGCGAATCCGGCAGGCCCTTCGACCTGCCTTCTCACTCCCAACGTCTTCTCCGTCATCGCCCCGACGAAGTGCTACGGCTTCATCGAGCGCAACGCCATGCAGTTCTCGACGGGCAGTGCGCTGAACTCCACCGGCAATACCGCGTGGGCGCACAAGGCGATCACGGCCTTCGGACTCACGCCGCCGGCCAATGTCATCTGGAAGGATGATTGGGCGGGTTCGGCGAATTTCGGCACGACGATGACGGGATGGACCGTGATCGGCCTCCACTGGGGCAACTATCCGAACGCGCTCGACAACGGCTCGGACGTCGGCAATGTGTCGGCCTTTTATCTGTTCGACGCGGGCGCGGGCACGAACAACGTTGCTTTGCGTGACCTGCAGGGTATCTCGAATGCCTCGGTGGTCTACACTGGCGGCACCCAGGTTCCCGAGCCCACCTCGTTCGGCCTTGTCGCCGCCGGCCTGCTCGGCCTCGGCGCCGTCGCTCGCCGTCGTCGCCAGGTCTGATAGCAAGCACGCGGTTGCAAAAGGGGGCGCTCCGAAAGGAGCGCCCCCTTTTTTGTGTTGCTCCAACAGTTGTTGCGCTGCTGCGGCAGGTGGCGGACTCATCCATAAGATCGGGCCATGGCCGGGAGATGCATGGAGATGTTAAGTGATTGCCAATAAATAACTTAAGCATAATTGCTGATGCATGGGCGTAGTGGCCATGGTGGCACGCGAATTGATGAGTCTGCTACGCACCCGGGGCGTCTACCGGGGACACGCGTACTCCCCACGGCCTGCAAAACCCATGAAGCACCTCTTGTTCGCTGCTCTGCTCCTCGCCGTGCCCGTGCAGCTCGCCACGGCGAAGGGTCGGCCCAACGTCGGCCGCAGCAGCAACGGCACCAACGGCAGTAACGGCAACAACGGCAACAACGGAAGCAACGGCAACAACGGAAGCAACGGCAACAACAACAAGGACGCCATCGCGGTGAACTGCGACCTCGGCGCAGCCATGGTGACGTTCACGGGGTATGACGAGTGCCGTGGCGCGTTCAGCGGCAATATCAACGGCAACACCACCGGCGAAGTCGGTCTCGGTGGCGACATCGACGATTTCGGCAGCGCATGGGCGGGTAACTGGCGAAAGGTCGGCAAGTCCGACGAGGCGACCGGCGGCTGGTTCGCCGGCGGCCCTGTGACGGCCGGCGGGAAGGACGTCATCAACTTCGATGGCTGGCTCACTGGCCGGTTCATCGTGGGCGTGAAGCAGGCGTCCTGGTACAGCTACTACCTGTATAACTGGAACAACCAGAACGTGGCCGCCCTCGATTGGCGCGGTGTCGCCCCGACTCAGGCCGGCTACTCGCACATCATGCTCTACACGGTCAACGGCACGATCTGCGAGAGCAACTGTACGCAGGTCCCCGAACCCACCAGCGCTGCCTTGCTCGTCAGCGGCCTCGCCGGTCTCGCCGCCGCCGCCCGTCGTCGCCGGAACAAGGCGTAACGGTTCGCCGGTTGCACTGACAACCGACAACTGTCACTACGAACTACAAACTCCCTGCGGTAGCCGAGATCTCGGCCGCCGCGGGGAGTTTCTCGTTTCTAGTGATAGTTGTCAGTTTCTAGTGAATCCGGTGACAGTCGTCTGTTCCGAGTTGGACCTGCCCGCGCTCGCCGCCCGCAACGCGTTCAGAATCACCGCCACATCGATCGCCTCCTGAATCAGCGCGCCGGCCACCGGCGTGAGCATCCCCGCCGCGGCGAAGCCCATCCCGACCAGCGACAGCCCCAACCCCACGCCGATCGACTGGCGCGCGATATACAGCGCGCGTCGGCCGATGCGCACCGCTTCCGCAATACGCGATGGGTCGTCGATCAGCAGCACCACATCAGCCGCCTCCGCGACCACGCCCCCGCCATGGCCGGCCAGCGCCACCCCCACGGTCGCCGCGGACAGCGACGGCGCGTCATTGGTGCCGTCGCCCACCATCAGCACGCGCCGCCCCGCTTTCTCCAGCGCCGTCACCCGCGTCACCTTGTCCTGGGCGCTGAGGTCCCCCGCGTACTCCGTGATCCCCACCTGCGAGGCAATGGCCGCCACGTTGGCCTGCTTGTCGCCGGAGTACAGGTACGTGCGTTGGAAGCCGAGCTGGCGAAGGTCGGCGAACATCGGGGCCAACTCCTCGCGCAGCTGATCGGCGAACTCGATGCGCGCCACTTCGCCGCGCTCCGTCCCCACGTACGCGCGGAGCCCGCTCGCCTCGCGCTCCATCTCGGCCAGCACCCCGGCGCTCACGGGGGACCGCTCCAGGAGGGCGTCACGCACGAAGTCCGGCGAACCCACCGCCACCCACTCGCCGTTCACCTCACCCGTCACGCCACGCCCCGGCGTCTCCTGCAGCTGCGACGCCAGCCCCAGTTTCGCGCCGCGCCGCTCGGCTTCCGCGACGATCACGCGCGCCAGCAGATGCCCGGAGCCTTGTTCTACCGCCGCTGCGCGCGCGAGCAACTCGATCGGGGGTGCCGACGTACCCACGACCACGTTGGCCACCTGCGGCCGTCCTACCGTGAGCGTGCCCGTCTTGTCGAAGACCGCCGTGTCCACCTTGGCCAGCCCCTCCAACGCACTGCCGTGTCGCACGATGATGGCGCGTCGCGCTGCGCGATTGATACCACCGATGATCGCGACCGGCGCCGCGAGAATGAGCGGGCACGGCGTCGCGACCACGAGCACGGCGAGAACGCGCGTCCACTCGTGCGAGACGAGCCACGCCACCAGACATGCCACGAGGGTGAGCGGCGTGAACCACACCGCCCACACGTCGGCGGTGCGCTGAAGCGGGCTCTTCGACGCCTGGGCACTCCGCACCAGGTCCACGATGCAGGCGTACTGACTCTCCTGCGAGCGCCGGTCGGCGCGCATGGTGAAGGCGCCGTCCTGATTCATGCTCCCCGACGAGAGTTTCGTACCCGCCACCACCCGCACCGGCACCGGCTCTCCAGTGAGCCGCGACGTGTCCACATGCGAACTCCCATCTACGACGACCCCGTCGGCAGGGATGAGCTCGCCAGGGCGCACCAGCAGCGCATCACCCGGCTCGATGGCTGCGGCGTCGATATCGATCACGCGTCCATCCACCACCTGGTGCGCATGACGCGGCGCGTCGGCCTCCAGCGCCTCCACGGCATTCGACGCACGGGCCACCGCGTAGGCGTCGAGTGCCTCCCCACCGGTCTGCATGAGCACCACCACGAGTCCGGCGAGTGGCTGCCCCAGCAGCAGGGCGCCGACGATCGCCAACATCGCCACCACATCGGCCGCGAACTCACCGCGCAGCATGCCGCGCAAGGTGCGCCACGCCACCGGAAGACCGGTGACGAGCAGGCCGACCAGCCACACACGATCACGCCACGGGTCAGCCGCCACCACCAACGGTGTCGCAAACCCCACCAGCAGAAAGCCTAGCGTAACGAGGGGCAGGGGAGATATTGGGAAAGGCACACCAGATATTCGCATATGCAAAGATGATGTCCAGTACATGGTATGACGAGACGGTGTGCTGCGCGCTCCCCGTGGCTACCTCCCCCTCGGCAACGAGCGCTTCGACCATTCCGCTCCAATGCGGCCTCAGCCGTATGGCGTCAAGAGTGGAATCGCTGACAATGCATCCGATGATTACGTTTTCGCTGTATGGCTGACACGCATTCCCACGCTGCCCTCGCGGCGATCGTCAACATCGCGTCCGACGCGATTATCGCGCTCGATGACAACTTCCGCATCGTGCGCTTCAATCGCGGCGCCGAGCAGATCTTTCAGTGGACCGAAGTCGAGATGCTCGGCCAGCCGCTCGATCGACTATTGCCGATGGGTGCGCGGGCCGTGCATCGCGGACACGTGCGGACCTTCGCCGAAGGCGACACGGATGCGCGCACGATGGCCTACCGGCGGCCCATTGCCGGACTGCGCAAGAATGGGGATCAGTTTCCCGCCGAAGCGTCGATTGCGCGCGTGACCATGGAAGGCGAGCGCACCTTCATGGTAACGCTGCGTGACGTTGGTGAGCGCGTGAAAAGCGAAGAGCGCCAGAAGTTACTTGCCACCGCCGGATGGGTGCTCGCCGCTTCGCTCGACGTGGAATCCACCATGGCGACGATCGCCGAGTTGCCGGTACCGCTGCTTGGCGAATGGAGCATGCTCGAGCTACTCACCCCCGATGGGGCAGTGCGTCGCGCGGCGGCGACGCATATGGATCCGCATCGCCACGAAGACACGGCTGCGTTGGTGTCGCGCGTCGCCGAACCGTTCGAAATCGAGCCCGCGGCAATGAGTGGGGCGCGCGCGGCTCATGAATCCGAATCGCAGCGGATCACGGATGTCGCGGTATGGCTCAACGCCAACTTCCATGATGCCGACTCGCGCACGCGGGCGGAGTCGCTCGGTGCGAGCGCCATCCTGCTGGTGCCGTTACGTGCCGGCGGCCGCGCCATCGGCGCGCTGCATCTCGTACGTACGCGGCCCGGCGCCAAGCACTCGCTCGAGGAACAGCAGGTCGCGGATCAGTTCGCGGGGCTCGCCGCACTCGCGCTCGAAAATACCCGACTGTATCAGCAGGCCCGCAGCGCCGTCCGCGAGCGGGATGAGATGCTCGCCATCGTGTCGCACGATCTGCGCAACCCGGTCAACGCCATCGTCATGCTCACGGGCGCGGTGCTCAAGCGTGAAGCCGATACGGCCAGTATGCCGGAGGAGCCGGCGAACATGGGTCGTGATGAGGTGGAGGCCGTGCGCGCGGCAGCGCGACAGGCCGACGGGCTCATTCAGGATCTGCAGGACGTCTCCCGTATTTCGGCAGGGCGCCTGCGGGTGGAGCGCCGGCGTGTGCCGGCGAGCGATATCCTCAAGGAATGCGCCGACATGTTCGAGCCCGTCATGGAGGATGCGGCGCTGCGTTTCGTCCGGCGCTTCGATGACGACTTGCCCGTGTTGCTCGCCGATCGCCATCGGCTGCAGCAGGTGCTGTCGAACCTGCTGGGTAACGCCGTGCGCTTTACCCCGCATGGTGGTGAAATCGTGCTGAGTGCGACCCGCGAGGAGGACATGCTGCGCATCAGCGTGCGCGACTCGGGGCCAGGGGTCGCGCCCGATGACGTCCCGCGCCTGTTCGAACGGTACTTCCAGGCGCCGCGATTGCTTCGCGCGGGCTCGGGGCTCGGCCTCTACATCGCCAAGGGAATCGTCGAGGCCCACGGCGGCGACATCGGCGTGGAGTCCGAAGTGGGCAAGGGTGCGGAGTTCTGGTTTACGGTGCCGGTGTAGGTGGCAGGCACAGGGAGCTGACGACTGAGAACCGAAGACTGAAAACTCCCCCGGAAACCGCGTGATTTTCGGAGGAGTTTTCAGTCTTCGGTCGTCAGCTTTCGGTTCTCGCGCTCTCACCCAAACAATCTCGTCCTCGCCACCTCGGTCAGCGCCACGACCGCCGGGTGCGCGAGCTTTCTCTCAGCGCTGATGGCGTAGAAGCGCTCGCGCACGTCCGGGAGGCGCCCCACGACCCGCACATGATAGGCGCGGCGGATCTGCGCTTCTACCACGGTGGGCGCGGCGAACAGTCCCATCCCCTCCTGCCCGAACACCTGCAGCAGCGCGACGTCTTCGGCCTCGCAGACGACGTCGGGGCGCACATCACGCGCCACACACCATGCATCGAGTGAACGGCGCATGGCGGTGTTCGAGGTGGGCATGATGAACGGGGCGCCATCGAGCGACGCCGGGAACTTGCGCCGGTAGCGGTTGGCCAGTTCCTCCGTCCCGAACACCGTGAGGCCGCATTCGCCAAGCAGATGCGTGAACAGGGTGATGGGCAGCGCCGTCGATGCGGGGGTGTCGGTGAGCACCACGTCGAGCGCGTGCACGGCGAGGTCGGCGAGCAGGCGCTCGGTCTTGTCGATGCGGCACGTGAGGCGCAAGCCGTCGATGGCGTCGAGTGCCGGCTTGAGGAGTCGCCACGTCGTGAGCTTGGGGAGTGAATCGGAGATCCCCACCACCAGCTTGGCCGGCAGTCGTACATCGCCGCGGGCCAGCGCCTCGGTGAGTTCGCGCCCCGTGCGGAACATGTCGTCCGCATAGTGAAACACGAGATGCCCGGTTTCGGTGAGCACCAGATTGCGTCCGCGCTTCTCGAACAGCGACGCATCGAGTGCGCGCTCGAGCAACTTGAGTTGCGTACTGATGGTGGGCTGCGTGAGGTGCAGGACCTCAGTGGCGCGCGCGATGCTCCCTTCGCGCGCCACGACCCAGAAGTACAGCAGGTGCTGATAGTTCAGCGTGTTGAGCGAGGGCATGGGAAAACTCAGAGGCCACCGCTCTTCGGCGCCGGACTGTACTTCTCGCCACGCACCACTTGAACGTCGGAGAGGTACACGATCACTTCGTAGTCGTTGAAGTAGCTCTTGGCCACATGCTGCACGATGCGCTCGGCCACTTCGAGCGGGACGATGGTCTCGATCCGCACGTTGATGCCGGGAATCTCCGCGGCGTGAAGTGCGCGTGATCCCTCGCCGCGCCCCTCGACCACCGTGAATCCCGACGCGCCCAGCTTGCGCAGTTCCTGCGTGATGCGCGGTTCGAGCACGGGTTCCGCAATGATCGTGACCAGCTTGAAGGGATAGGTAAGCATGACTCGGAACTTAGGCAGCGAAACGCTGCGCGAGGTGATAGTAGATCGGGATGCCGGCGAGGATGTTGAACGGGAAGGTGATCGCCAGCGCCGCCGTGAGCGAGTACGTGGGATTGGCTTCCGGTAGCGTGAGGCGCACCGCGGGCGGTGCGGCGATGTAGCTCGCACTCGCGGCCATCGTACCCAGGACGGTGGCGCCTCCCGCCGACAGCCCCGCCCACGAGCCAAGCGCGACGCCAAGGGCGCCATGCACCAGCGGCATCACCACACCGAACGCGAGCAGGAACGGTCCCACCTTCTTGAGATCGCCGAGGCGGCCGCCTGCCACCACACCCATTTCCAGCAGGAAGAGGGTAAGCGCGCCCTTGAACCCGCTGTCGAAGAAGGGGGACACCGACTTCCACCCGTTCTCGCCCATCAGGTAGCCCACCACCAGGCCGCCCACGAGCAGGATCATCGTGCGCCCGGTGAGGACTTCGTGCAGCACGGCCGTGATTTTGCCGTGCTCGCCGGCACTACCTCCCGCCGCGATGAGTTGCCGGTTGCGCTGCATGGCACCGATGAAAAGGGCAATGTGAATGCCGGGGCTCTCGAGCAAGGTGAGCAGCGTGGGCATGAACCCTTCGGCCGGCGCCCCCACACGCAGTGTGAACTGCTGTGCGGCGATAAAAGTCACCGCACTCACCGATCCGTAGTGCGCGGCCATACCGGCCGCGTCGGACGCGCTGAAACGGCCGAGGTAGCGCATCGCCGCAAAGGTGCTGATGGGTGTGATGCACCCGAGCAGCAGTGTCACGCCGGCCGGGGCGATGATCTCGTCGAAAGTGGCGTGCGAGAGTTCGACGCCGCCCTTGAGCCCCAGCGCGAACAGCAGGTAGATGGAGAGGGCGCTGTAGATGTCCTTGGGGAGCGAGAACTCGCTCTTCACCAGCCGCGCGAAGATTCCGAGCGCGAAGGCCAGCGGAATGGGCGAGAGCAGATTCGCCTTGAGAATGTCGAGCATGAGCGTGCGTGGAGGGGGACGCCGGCGCCGCGTACGGCGCGTGTGGTCACACCGATAGTCTCACCAAATCAGGGCTGACATTCAAATCGAATGTTTAGTCTAAACACATTGATAAAATCTATGGGCTTGTACTCGCAAAAAAGGGGCGCCACGATAACCGTGGCGCCCCTTCGCGTACCCGTCGAGCGGGACGTTTAGTGCTTTTCGCCGGCCGGAGCGGCCGCTTCCGCAGCCTTGTGCTCTCCTTCCGAGGCGGCCGGCGCATGCGCCTCGCCGCTGCCGTGCTCGCCAGCCGCGGCACCATGCTCGCCACCGGCGGCATGCTTCGCCTGGTCGCGCTCGTAGTACACCTGCTGGTTCATCGGGTCGCGCGGGTGACGATACGTATTGTTGTGGATCGTGTACGCGCCAAAGCCCAGCGCCGCCGTGAAGATGCACGTGATCAGGGCCGCGCCCCAACCCAACTTGTTCGGATCGTACTGCTGAGCACTCATGAAAACACCCTGAGCAGGTAGTGATGGCTGTCGGCGGAACACTGCGACCGGGGGGAACCTAGTCGAGCCCGGGTCATTCTTCCACCCTTGGCCCCGTGTCCTGCTCCGGGTCCACCAGGCGGGCCGGGAGAATCGCCCCCGCTCCATAACGATCCCGGATGCGATCGAGTGCCCGGGTCAGGGCCCGGTCGCGCGGTGACTCCTCGGGGTCTGCCGGCGCCGGCGCACTGCCGGTGGCCGGTGCGGCCACCGGAACGGCCTCCGCCCCGAACAGGCCGAGCTGGGCCGCGGGCAGGGGCGCGGTGTCGGGGTCGTCGTCGAAGTGGGAGAGGGCGATGCCCAGCAGCCGAATGGGGACGGGCCGCTTGCCGCGCAGGTGCCGCAGCAGCGGACGCGCCGCCTTCACCACCGACTTTTCCGACTCGATGAAGCTCGCGAGCGTGCGCTGCGCCGTGCGGCTCTTGAAGTCCCGGTCCTTGACTTTCACGGTCACGGTGCGCGCCCGGAGCGCCTGCCGGCGGAGGTCGGCGCTTACCCGGACGGCAAGCCGTAGCAGCTCACGCTCGATCACCTCGTCATCGTCGAGGTCCCGGGCGAAGGTGTCCTCGCGGCTCACCTGCTTCTGGCGCTCCCGCGGCGACACGATGCTGTCGTCCACCCCGCGCACCCGGCGGGCCAGCCACGTCCCGGCCCGCTCACCCAGGCGGCTTACGAGCGCTTCGGCGGGCCATGCCTGGGCGTCCTGCACTGTCTCCAGCCCCATGCGCGCCAGCTTTTCGGCCAGCCGCGGCCCCACCATCGGGAGGTCGGCCAGACGGAACCGGCTCAGAAAAGCCGCCTCCCCGCCCGGCGGCACGCAGTGAACCCCGTCGGCGCCCGAGCCTGGCTTGGGCTTCGCCACCTCCACCGCCATCTTCGCGATCAGCCGGGAAGTCCCCCCGCCGATGGACACGTTGAGCCCGGTGGCCTCGAACACCGCCTGCCGGATGCGATGGGCCGTGGCCGCCAGCGGCTCATGTCCGTAGAGCGCCTCGGTGCCCCCCAGATCGCAGTACCACTCGTCGATGCTCGACGCCTGCACGACCGGGGCGAACCGGGCGAGGACCGCCTGGATCTCCCGGCTCCGGCTGCTGCACGCCCCCCGTGGGACCGGGACGCACATCGCCTCGGGGCACAGCTTGAGCGCCCGGCTGATCGGCATGGCCGACCGCACACCGAAGGCGCGGCATTCGTACGAGGCGCTGCACACCACGCCCCGCGAGCCCGGTCGCCCGCCCACGATGAGCAGCGCCGCCTTGCCGGCGCCCTCCGGATCCACCTGACGCGCCACCGCCACGAAGAACGCGTCGGCGTCCACGAGCAGAATTCGGCGCGCGGTGGTCATGGCGAAAAGCTATCGCCCTCGTGCAACATGGAGGGGTGACGCCCGCCATTCTTCTCGCCCGCAAAGCGGCTGTGCCGCACGACGTGCTCGCCTACGAGCACGATCCTCGCGCGGCGTCGTACGGGCTGGAAGCGGCGGACGCGCTGGGGCTCGATCCCGCCACCGTGTTCAAGACGCTGGTCGTCGATGTGGACGGCGTGGGGCTCGCCTGCGCGGTGGTACCGGTGACGGGCATGCTCGATCTCAAGGCGGTCGCCGACGCCTTGGGCGGGCGGCGGGCGAAGATGGCCGAGCAGCCGGCCGCCGAGCGTGCCACGGGCTACATCGTGGGGGGCATCAGCCCGCTCGCGCAGAAGAAGGCGCTGCCGCTGGTGCTCGACGAAAGCGCCGTACTCTACGATCGCATTCACGTAAGCGCCGGCCGCCGCGGGCTCGAAATCGCACTGGCCGCCGACGACCTGCTGCGTCTCACCGGTGGCGTGTATGCGCCGGTCGCGAAGGCCGGGAAAGTGTAGCCTCGGCGGCTACACCGCCCGCGGCCCCAACGGCGCGCGCTCGATTTCGCGGTTGGAGGCGCGCCCACGAGCCTCCACGGGCCAGCGGCTTTCCACCGCATGGCCACGCACGCCGAAGAGTTCGTCGAACAGATGCACCACGATGCAGACATGGTTGGGCACGATGCGCACCTGGTCACCGAGTCGCGGGCGCCACGAGGATTTCGACAGGTCGAGAATGCCGTGTTCCTCCGACATGCGGGACACGATCACCTCGGGGTGGTCGAGCAGCGCGCCGTACCCATCGCCTTCGGCGCGCAGCGGTTCGCGCCCCAGTGCTTTCGTGCCGGCATCCACCACGGCCTGGCCCTTCACGCTCACGCTCACGACGGTCGCGAGCACGGTGAGGGCGCAGTCCTCCCAGTCGCAGGCGCCGATCTGGGCGGTGGTGCGATCGTTGTACACGTACGTCCCCGGGCGCACTTCGTTCACGCCGGGCACCTCGTGCATGCGCCACGCCGCCGGCGTCGATCCGCCGCTCACGATACGCGGCGGGAGTCCGGCGTCGGTGAGCGCGTCGATGTATGCCCCGAGATCGCGACCGAGTTGGGCCAGTCCTGCATCCTGCTCGTTGACGTGGGCGCGGATGTGCCCCGGATAAAACTGGAGCCCCGCGAAACGCAGGGCCGAGGAGCGATCGATCTGCCGCGCCATGGCCACCGCCTTTTCGGGTGACGACACGCCGACGCGGTGCATGCCGAGGTCGGCCTCGACCATGACGTCGATGTGCCGATGGCCGAGTCGCGCGGCCACCGACAATGCATCGAGCGCCTGCGGGTCATCGCCGGCCACGGCGATCTGCACATGGCCCGGAAGGCGCGCGAGGCGCTCGAGACGGGCGGCCCCCACCGGCGGATAGGCCACGAGGATGTCGTCGCACACGTCCGCCATGACCTCGGCCTCACGCAAGGTGGCACAGGTGAGACCGATCGCGCCGAGGCGCAGCTGCTCGGCGGCGATGCGCGGCGACTTGTGCGTTTTGACATGCGGGCGCAAACGAAGACCGTGCAGGGTGGCGTACGCCGCCATTCGGTCCAGATTGTGGGCAAGCCGGTCGAGATCGACTACCGGAACCGGTGTCTCGAGTTGCTCGAGATACGTTGCCACCGCCACTCCTCCACGAGCCGTAAATGTCTGAGTCCGACGCGATCGAATCACCACGCCAGTGGACCCCGGTGACGCTGCCCGATCTGCCGCCGCCTGCGGGAGCCTACTCTCCCGGCGTGCGCACCGCAAATAATCCGCAGCTGCTGTTCGTCTCGGGACAAACGCCGCGCGACCCTGCCACCGGTACCATCGTGGGCACCACGGTCGAGGAACAGACGCGGGTGACGCTGGCGAACCTCGAGCGCATTCTGCGCGCCGGAGGGGCGTCGCTGCGCGATGTCGTGAGCGTCACCGTGTATCTCGCCGACGAGAACGATTGGGGGACGTTCGACGCGATCTATCGCACCGTGTTTTCGCCGCCGTTCCCGACTCGGGCCGTGGTGGGCGCGCAGTTGCGTGGGATTCTCGTGGAGATCTCCGCCATCGCGGCGGTCGCGCCACCCTCGGCGTGATGCGGTCGCGGCGACGGGAGACGGCATGATCGCCGTATACAGCGGCGATCGCGCCTGGCGCCTCGCCGTCGAGCAGGCCCTCCGGGCGCACAGCGTGGCGGTGCGTTCGGCATCGCGCCCGGCAGAGCTGGCCAAGTGCCTCGCCGACGGCCTCGTGCGGGTCGTCGTGGTGGGGGCTGCCGCCGACGATCATGTGAGTGCCGGCGCGACCATCACGTCGCAGGGGGTCCTCACGACGACGCCCGGCGAATCGACGGAGAGCGTCGTGCGCCGGGCGCTGGCGTTGATGTAGCGAGGGGCGTGACGCGTCGCGGCAACACGTCGCGGCCACGGGTTGCGCGCGATCAGCCCACGTCGAGGGCGTAGCCTTCGCCGCGCACCGTGCGGATGTCCACGACGCTCCCCGACTCGCGCAGGCGCTTGCGCAACTGGGCCACGTGCACGTCCACCACGTTCGACCCGGGGTCGAACTGCAGATGCCACACATGTTCGAGCAGGATCGGGCGCGTCACCGTTTCACCGGCGCGCATGGCGAGGAACTCGAGCAGCGCGTACTGCCGCGCGGTGAGCGTGACCGGCTTGCCCTGGCAATGCACGTCGTGATTCACGCGATGCAGCGTAAGGTCACCGACCTGCACCTTTTCCATCGAACGGGCACCGCCGCGGCGGATGGCGGCGCGCACGCGGGCGGCCAGGACTTCGTTGGCGAACGGCTTCTGCAGGTAGTCGTCGGCACCGGCATCGAGAGCCCGCACGACATCGGCGGCGGTATCGTGCGCCGTAGCGACGACGATCGGTGTCGTCCGGCCTTCCCGTCGGAGATCCTGCAGCACGGCCAGACCGTTGCGGTCGGGCAGCTCGAGGTCGAGCACAATGGCGTCGTAGGTATTCGCCATGGCCATCCGCCGCCCGTCTTCGGCGACGGGCGCAATGTCGACGGCGTAGCCTTCGTCCATGAGTACCTGACGCATCAGATCGGCGACCAACCGATCGTCTTCGATGACGAGGATCTGCATGCGGGAAACCAGGGAGAGGAATGGCGACGGCGTACTGCGGGTGCCGAGGGCCGGCCTAGGGGCGGCCTCGGGACCGGAATCCGAATGGCAGTGCCATTCTAACGCCAAACGCGCCGTCTACGCTGTCTGTAAAATGACTTTCATGAAGTCTAACGCTGGCGCCGCCTCACCACTCGCCTTCGCCTTTCAATCGACGCAGCGCGCGGCGGTCCCGTTTGCCCGGCTTACTGTCACCGTAGGAGAACGCGGTGGGCATGGATCTCAGCTGTTCCGTCACAATCTCGCGCTTTCGCCGCCCTTCGTCCGTTTCCTGGTACAGCCCGCGGGCGATCTCGGCCGATCCACGGCGCTCGGCGACGTCCTGCACGATGACGATCCACTCCACCGGCCCCTGGCGCAGGCGCACTTCATCGCCGTGCTGCACCTGCTTGGCGCGCTTGGCCCGGTCGCCGTTCACGTCGACCTTGCCGCCATCGATCGCCTCGGCCGCGAGCGCGCGCGTCTTGAAGAACCGCGCCGCCCACAGCCACTTGTCGAGGCGGACCTTGCCGGGTTGCTCCTGTCCGTCATGCATCAGCGTCGTCGTCATCATCGACGTCATCGTCGATGTCATCGTCGATGTCATCGTCGACATCCAGATCGTCATCGACCTCGCCCGTCTGCGCCTTCGCCTCCGCCGCCTCCACCTCACGGATGCGCGTCGCGGCACCGGCGTACACGGCCCGCACCGGCGGCAGCTGCCCACTCGCCTTCGCGCGTTCCTCGAGGTGCGGAATCAGCGCCGCCAGCGCGGCCAGTTCGTGCCGGATGTCGTCGTGGGCGCCGATCGCCTCGAGCGCCTGCACCACCGCGTCGCAGGCGTCGGCCATGCGGGCCGAGGTGGCCGCATCGGGGCCGGGGATCTTCGCGCCGCGTTGCAGGGAGATCATCCGTTCTCGCAGCGACTGCGCATCGCCGCGGAAACGGTGAATCAGGTACTCGCGAGCGGTTTCAGCCATGGAGACTCCTGCGATACCCGGTAGCGGCATCGCGTACGTACGAATCAGAGATAGTCGGGGCGCGAGAGACCGAGTTCGTCGCGCGAACTGCGCCACGTCTCCAGCCAGGCGTCGGCCACGACACGCGGACGGATGCTCAATTGCCGGCACCGCACGGTGAGATCCTCCCACCAGCCGTACTCGATGGCGTCCACGACATCGAGCAGTTGGCCCAGCGGTCGGTCGCGGCCGTCGAGCGCATCGCGCAGCGCGGGCGGTAGCTGCAGGCGCTGCGCGATGACGGGAGCCGGCATGGCCAACGCAAACTCCAAGGTGGACAGCAGGCCGGCCACGACGCGGGCGCGCGGATGCGGCGCCGTGTCGAGCGCGGTCCCCACCCGTTCACACAACCGGGCACGACGCAACGCAGTAAAGGCGAGCTCCTGATCTTGCGCCGCGTCGCCGATGAGGCGCGCGGTCACGGCGACCAGTCGCTCGAGAATCGCATCGCGACCGAGCACATTGAGCGCGTGCGAGACACTGCGCGGGCCGCGCACGCCCAGCGCGGCCGACGACATCGCCTTGAGCAGCGAGGCCGCGACATGCGGATCGTCACGCACGAACGTATCGAAGGCCGCGTCGGGCGGACGCCCGTCGCTGAAGGCCGCCAGCATGCCGATGGCCCGCAGCACACTGTCCTCCGTCGTGCGGTCGGCGGCCACCGACGCGCCGCGGGCGAGCTGCCGGCCCGTATACATGGGCACGCCGGCCGCCAACACGCGTTGCCGCGTGACGCGATCGTCGACCCCGCGTACCAAGGGGCGCAGGCCGACCTCGAGCAGCGCCTTCACACGCGCTTCCAGGAGGCTCGATGAGGTACGCGCCCCATCCAGCACCACGGTGCTCCCCGCCACCGAGGGCGGGAGCGGATCCCCCTCGGGGAAGCCCTGCAGCGCGAAATGAAATCCGGCGCCGATGAGCCGGTCGACCGCCCGGCGGGTCGCGGGATCCTCCAGCGATTCGGTGGCCACCAGCCACACGGCGTCGAGCGACGCGTAGCGGGCGAGCGCGCCTTCGCGCACGAGGGCCGGCATGACCGGCACCACGAGGCTGCGCCCGACCATGCGACTCACCTGCGGGACCTGCGCGAGCGTGAGCCGCGCTTCCTCGTCCGGGTCGAGCGGCGCACCGCGCGTGTCTTCCGGATAGGCGCTGAGGGCGTACCCCATCACCCGATCACGACGATCACGCAACGGCGCCAGAGAAATGAGCATGATCCCTCACGACTCCGGACGCGCGAGCACCGCATTGAAATACGCCGGCTCACCCGTCACATCGCGCTCGAGATACGGCGCGAGCCACGGTGGCAAAGTGACCGCCTCATTCACGTCACCCAGCTCCACCTCGGCGAGCACCAGCTCCCGATCGAGAAACACATCGATCTCCCACGTGTGCGCGCCGTGCGGCACGACGTAGCGATCCTTGCGCACGCGCGCCGCCTGCGTCAGCGCCCAGAGCGACGCGAACAGCTCCGGCGAACAGGTCTCCTCCACCTCCACCCGCGCTTCGGCCGGCCCGAGCTTCACCGTGCGCCAGCAGGTGACCGAGCCATCAGGCGCGGTGCGCCGGCGCAGTCGCTCCTTGAGCGCCTGACCGGCGATCCAGCCCTGCTCGATCCGGATGGGCGCCACCGTGTGTGCCGCCGGAGGACAGGCGCGCAACAGATACTTGCGCTCGATCTCCATCGGCAGGCCGTTCGCCGAAAGGGGGGCGGCTTCGGCGCGCAGGGCGATGGCCGCGGCCTCGAGCGTCCGCAGCACATCGTCGATCCGTTCGCACCAGTCCTGACGAAACACCACATAGTGCGCCAGCACGATGTCGCGCAGTGCACGTTCGAGTGCGTGAAAGCCGAGCTTCCGCGCCCGCTGGGCCAACAGGTCCGCATCGCGCAGGGCCCCCAGCAAATCCTGTCCGCGCGTGGCGAGGTCGAACCACGCCCCGATGGCGGGCCGGGTCTTGGCGAACGGCGCGATGAGCGCTCGCTGGCGCTTGAGGCGAATGCGCACCTCGTGCATCGCGTCCTGCGAGTCCGCGTCTTCCACGCGTTCGATATCACGACGCAGCCGATTCGCCGCCCGGCCGATTCGCGTGGCGAGATGACGCGCGAACGGCGCGGGGGCACTGTCGATGCCCACGCGTCTCAGGAGCTGGTAGCTGCCGAGCCGCGTGAACAGTCGCTCCTCGATGCCGTCGAAGTGCGCCCGAAAGGCCGCTTCCACTGGCGCCAGCGACTTCGGGGCGCGAGCGTCGAGCCACGCGCGCAATCGCTGCGCCTCGTCGCGCGCTGCCGCCGGCAGGCGCTCTTCCTCCGTCTCGAGCCAGGCGCGCTGGACATCCGTGTCGCGAATCGCGTTGGTGGCCTGTCCCAGTGCCCGCAAGGCGCGCGCGATTCGGCGATCGACCACCGCGTCGAGCACCCGCTCGTTCTCGCGGTTCGTGGCACGTAAGCGACGGAGTGCCACGCGGGCCTTGTGCAGAACGTCGGTCGTGGCGTTGGCCGCGGGAGAACCACCCTGCTCGGGCGAGACCGGCGCGTTCGCACCGTCTGCCAACCCTCCCCACGCCGAGCGCGCCGTGGCCAGCTGGTGCAGCCAGTGCAGCGCCATCAGACGGGCGCCCTCCTGGGCCGGCCGACGCAACGCATCGGCCAGCAGCGTGCGCACCTGCTCCGGAGACGGCGCCCGCGTCTCAGTCATCGTGCTCGTCGTGATCGTCGCTGGCATCGACGAACACGTGCGCGGTGCCATCCTCGTCGTAGCTGACCGATACGACCCACGGGCGGCAGCACACCTGGCAATCCTCGATGTACTGCTGATTGGCGCCGCCTCCTGGGTCGAGCGTGATCTCTACCGACTCGCCGCAATACGGACACGAGACCCTCCCCGAGAGATCGGCCACGCCATCGCCGTCGGAGAATTCGTCGTCGAGTAGCGAGTCGTCGTCGAACTCGTCGTCGGACGATTCCTCCGCTGCCTCGTCGTCCGCGTCCTCGTCGCGGTCGTCCTCAAGCTCCTCATCGAGGTCGTCCGCAAGCTCGCCTTCGTCGTCCCACATCCGTTCAGACATACGGAGAATCTAGCGCGAATCGGTGAGAAGCGTTCGGTCACCGGTGGCGAGCACGAGCGCCCCGCGCGCCGCCGCCACCTTGCCTTCGAGGGCGGCAAGCTTCACGGCTTCGTCGAGGACGAGCCGTTCACGCAGGTTGAGAATGAGCAGGGTGCTTTCACCGTTCTCGAAACGGATCTGCTCGGCGTCCCGCAGCAGCCGGGCATTGCGCACGTTCGCCTGCTGCCGCTGGAGCAGGCGCTGCAGGTTGGCGAGGTCGAAGATGGCGGCCCGGGCGTCGAATTCAACATCCCGCCGCAGCCGATCGCGCTCGAACTGCTGGAATTCGAGCTTGGCGCCGGTGGCGTTGAACTTCCCCGATTCCTTCAGAAACAGGAGCGGTGTGCTCACCGTGAGCGCGGCTTTGTAGTTGTCGCTCAGCCGGTCCTGATTGAAGAACGACGCGTCACCACCGCGCTCCGCCAGTCCGGCCACCTTGGCCTCGGCCAGCGGGATCAACCCCTGCGTGGCGAGGAGACGATCAGCCTCAGCCTGCTGCACCTTGGCCTGAACCTTGAGTAGGTCGGGATTGCGGCGCGTGGCGAGCGAGAGCAGGGCGTCGAGGCGCAACGAGTCGATGCCCACGCGCCCCATGCCATCGAGTACAGGCTTCGCGTCGCCGGGAATGGCCAACGGGCGTCCGGCGTCGTCCCACAGATAGGCCGTGAGGTTGAGCGTGGCGACGTAGAACGACGCTTCGGTTTCGTACCGCGTGACCTGACGCCGCTGCAGTTCGAGGAGTGCCTCGATCGTGTCGATCGGGGCGCTCTCGCCGTTCGTCACGCGCTGCCGGACCGCACGCAAACGGAAGTCGGCCAGCGCTTCGCCTTCCTGCGCGATGGCGCGCCGACGCCAGGTTTCGTACCACGCGCCGTAATCCTTGGCCGCCGAGAAGAGGAGCTTGTTGAGAATCCCCACGCGCTCCGCTTCACCGGCATCGCGCGCCGCCTGCGCCTGACGCAGCGCTGTCCGCCGCTCGTCGGTGACGATGCGCTGTCCCAGTGGCAGGGAAATGCCGGCCGAGAACGTCCCCCCGCCAGCGGTGCGCCGATCGGGGTTGGCATAGCGCCCCATGGTCCGATCATACGCGAGCGTGACGTCGGCACCGATCGGCAGCGGAATCTTCATTTCCGCATCGAAGTAGCGGAAATAGTCGCTGCCGCCGAACCGCTTCTGATCCCACGCCGCGACGAGCTTGGGGTCGAACGCCCCCCAGGCCTGCCGCAATTCCGCGCGCGCCTGCCTCGCCACGAGCTGCGCTTGCTGCGCGACGGGATGATGGGCGAGTACCGCGTCTACGAAGCCGGGGAACGTGAACGGGGTACCCGACGTGTCCACCTCGAGGCCCACCAACGCGCTCGTGCGCACGCGCCCGGTGTCCGCGACGGGAATCGCCTGCGCGCCAGCGCGAGTCACCGCACCCGACAACAGCAGGGCGGCGATGCAAAAGCGCACCATCACTTCTTGGCTCCCCCACCCTTGCTCTTGTCGCCGGCCACGGCATCACCCGGCAACGCATCATTGGGCTTGATGGAAAGCGGGAAGCCGTTCAGCTGACGCCAGAGTTCCCAGCCCACCGTCACGTTGTCCAGCATCGCCCACCCTTCCACACCCGTGCCGAGACGCAGCTGCGCCGGCCACGGTTCGTCGTGCGTGGTGTCGGGCACGAGCAGCACACGGAATCGTCCATCGCTGCTCGGGAACTGATCGATGACTACGACCTGCGCGCCGAAGGTCCCCACGGCGACCTGCGGCCAGCCCGAGATCTGCAGGGCCGGCCACCCGTCGAAGAACACGCGCACATGACGGCCGGGCTTGAGCAGGGCCACGTCCATGGGCTTCACGTAGAGTTCCACCGCCTTGCGGGGACGCGCCGGTTGCACCGTCACGATCGGTTCGCCGGCCTTCACGATTTCGCCCTGACCGGCGCGGGTGGCACGCACCACGTAGCCATCTTGCGGCGCCTCGATCACGTAGAACGAATTGCGCAGCGTGAGCGAACCAACCTTGTCTTTGAGCTTGGCCACATCTGAACGCCCCTCGCTCACCTCGGCCAGCGTGGCCGCACGATCCGAGCGGGATTTCGCGATCTTCTCACCGTATTCCGCGGGGATGCTCGCGAGGTCGGTTTGCGTGATCGCGAGCATCTGCTGCTTCTCCACCAGCTTCGCTGCAGCCGACTGCACACGAATCTGGAAGGTCTGCAGGTCGTTTACCGAAACCAGGCCGAGCGAGTCACGGAACAGGCGTTCGCGACGACGCAGCTGATCACGCGCCACCGAGTCTTCCAGCGTGGCCTGACGCACCTCCGCCTGATACTGCAGCACCTTGTTCTGCGTCTGCTGCAGCTTGAACTCCCGCTGCTGCTCGAGCTGGCCCACCTGCTCCGCCAGGGCTGCCGCCTTATTCAGCTTCTCGCCGATCGCGCTCTCCTTCGCCTCCTGCTGCTGGCGGGTGAGCGGCAACACGTTGGGATTGAGATAGTCTTCCCTGATTTCCGAAATGCGGACGATCGGGTCGCCCTTCTTCACGTACTGGCCTTCGGACACGAACCACGTTTCGATGCGCCCGTCGATGCGGGTCTGCAGCTGCTGCGGGCGGTCGGCGGGGCTGAGCGCCGTGACGGCGCCGTTGCCCTGGACGTTCTGCTGCCACGGGAGGAACATCACGAGTACCAGCGTGATGAGCAGCCCGAGCAGCCAGCGCGAAACCACGCGCCCGCTGTCGGCCTTGTTCAGCAGGGCCGTGGTTTCGAGCGGCAAGGCCTTGAGTTCACGTTCGATATCGATATCGGAGGCGGCCATGGGTCAGTCTCCGGAAGCAGCAGGGGAATCGTTCTGGGAGTCGTGCAGTAGACTGCGGCACAGCGGGTCGTTGCGCAGCGAGGCGAAACTGCCGTCGCGCACTACTTGTCCCTCATGCACCACGAGCACACGATCGAAGGCCACGAGCAGCTGAGGGTCGTGCGACACCGCGACTACGGTCCACGGCCGTTCGCGGTCGGTGAGTAGACGAACGATCAACGAACGCGACGAGGCTTCGAGGTTCTGGAAGAAATCGTCGAGGACCACCAGACGCGGACGTCCCACGATGCCCTGGGCCACCAGCAACTTGTTGAACAGGTGGGCCGGGAGGTTGCGGGCGCCATTGGTGAGTTCGGTCTGGATACCCTTCGGCAGATTCTGGATTTCGTCCGTGAGATGCAGATCGTCGAGCGCCTCGCGCACGTCGTGCGGCGTGATGTGTGCGCGACCCACACTCACATTCTCCTCGACGGTGCCATCGAAGAGGTCTGTCCATGACAACATCTGACCGATACGCGCACGCAGCGCCGGGCGATCGAGGTCACGCAGCGTGACGCCGTCGAAGCGGATGGTGCCGTCGTAGTCGTCGACGAGCCCTCCCAACAGCTTGAGCAGCGTGCTTCGCCCCGAACCGTCGATGCCCATGAGGGCCACACGCTCACCGGGATTGATGCGCAGTGAGACCCCGGAAACGGTGGCGCCTGGCGCGCCCGGGTACCGGTACCGCAGGTCACGCGTTTCGATGGCCATGCCGGTGCCGGGGGTAAACACCGGGGCCAGGCCACCGCGTGTCTCGAGCGGCAGATCCGCCACGTGCCCGGCCTTGTCCACCGAGGTGAGCACGTCGTACACGGTGGCAAGACTCGTGATGAGCTTCTCCACGCCGACAAGCACGGTCACGATCACCACTTCGGCGGCGACGAACTGCCCCAGCAGCAGGCGGTTCGTCTGCACCAGCGTGGCGCCGATGATCAGCACCGCCGCCGTGATGAACGTCTTGAAGCCGATGAGGGCGATCGTCTGCTTCACCAGCACCGCGAAGTGCTTCTTGCGGTATTTGATGTAGCCGGTGATGACATCGTCCATGCGCTCCACCGGGAGCGTGGAATCGCCGGCGTACTTGAAGGCGTGGAACGCGCGGGCGATCTCCTCGAGCCAGTGCACGGCCTTGTACTTGTACTTCGACTCCACGATCGACGTGGCCAACCCCTCCGGGCCGGTCCAGCGGATGATCTGATACAGGAGGAATACGACCACCACGGCGAACAGCGAGAACCACGGGCTGTACACCGTGAGCAAAATGAGCCCGAACAGCACCGTCAGCAGCGCCGTGGGCACATCGATGAGCAGCTTCTGTAACCCCTTCTGAATCGCCACGGCTTCGAACAGGCGGTTCATCTGCTCGGGCAGGTTCTGTTCGAGCGACGACGCATACTTGAAGCGTGGTACGCGGAACGCGAATTCGAGCGCCATGCGTGCGAAGATGCGTTGCTGGATGCGCTCGACGACCCGCAGAATTCCGATCTGGAGCACGCCAGCAACGACGGTGCCCAGAATGACGAAGGAGATGAGCACGATCACCGGCTGCAGGAACAGGCGACCCTGCACCAGCTGCACGATACCGCCCACAGCGAGCGGCAGGATGAGACTCAATCCGCCGGCGAGTGTGGCGTAAAAGAATACCGTGAGAATTTCCCGCTTTTCGCGGGCCAGCAGCGCGAAGGTGCGATCGATGGGCGTGAGATGCTCGGCCTCACCGTGCGCCGCCGCCCCTTCGAGCGGGCTGTGCGGGGCTGAATCGCCGTGGACGGCCATCGCCGAGCGCAGCGCCATGGGCGCGAGCGCCGGGATGTTGCCGCTGTGCCCCAACCGACGCAGGACCAGTTCAGCCAGAGCCGCCCCCTCGCCTTCAATACGGGAGTCGGAACCGTCGCTCTGCACGACGATCGCCATCACCTCGTCCTGCGGGTCGCGTCGCAGGATGATGACGTCGCGCCCGTCCCGGTCGATCAGGACGAGCGGGAGCTCCTTGTCGCGAATCGCGGCGCGCACGTCGTCGGCGCGCAGGGTGCGATCGAGATAGCCCACGTCCACGGCGCCAGCGATCGAGCGCACGCGAACGGCCACCGGAGAGTTGGGGGAGATCTGCCGCGTCAGCGTACGCCAGCGCGACTGCTCGACGTCGAGACCGAGCGATTCGGAGATGAGTTGGTTGACTCGGGTTGCCTGTGCCGACATGCTCGCGATTCAAAAGACTGAGGAAGGGCAGGGCATGCGCGCGGACGCACACATGCAGACCGCCCCGTGTTCGCGCGCGGCGTGAACACGGGAGGGTAATCCAGCGGTTCGTCAGTAGACGGAAGGCGGTGCGCGCGATGAAACCGCGGAACGATCCGTATTCTGCACCCGCAGCGTGGCGAGGGCGAATGGCGCCACCTGCTGGCGGACGAACGGATCGATGGCGGGTATGCTCCCCGCCGGCGTGGCGATCGGCGAAAACCCGGCCGAGCGGGGGGCGCGGCGACCGGTGCCACGATGCCACGAGGGGGACCGATGACCGGAGGGCGTCCAGTCGGTCAGGTGCGACGGGCACCATACACCGTGCCCACGCTCCAGCACCGCCATCGCGATCCGGAACTCGGCCGCATCCTGCCGGGGCTGGGCGGCCATGGGACGCCACGCC
>Ga0164292_10000388_pt1 | contig 33861 bp, 17 predicted proteins | sample GEODES117metaG_FD_111486 | JGI IMG/M metagenome (GOLD analysis project Ga0164292, IMG submission 111486) | Eutrophic lake water microbial communities from Lake Mendota, Wisconsin, USA - GEODES117 metaG | ecosystem: Environmental > Aquatic > Freshwater > Lake | place: USA: Lake Mendota...
GCTACCATGTGGAAGCGATTGTCACCGACAAGGGCGAATTGCGGCTGTACATGTTGGGCAGTGATGAAACTCGAGTGCACTACACCGATGAACAAGAGTTGACCGCTTATGTTCGGCCGGCCGGAGATGGTGGGGATTCCATCTCGATCACGGTCAAGTCGCAGCCACAGCCAGGAGATTCGTCGGGCAAGACGTCGCTCTTTGTGGGAGCATTGCCGGAGTCCCTGGTGGGCAAGCCGGTTAATGTCACGATTCCCAATATTGCGATCGGCGGCGAACGGTTTCGCCTGGGGTTCACCACTCTTCAGGAGTCGCATGGTGAGATGCCCGAGAAAGTCGCGGATCAGGCCGAACAAGAGTTGTATTTGACGGCAGCGGGGAAGTACACCGAAGCCGATATCGAAGCGAATGGACGGCAGACGGCTTCGCAGAAGTTCGCCGGTTTCAAGGCAGCCCATGATCTCAACCCGCAGGCTGGAGACAAGGTTTGTCCGATTACCCTGACCAAAGCGAATCCGAAGTGCAGTTGGGTAATCAATGGGCAGACGTATGAGTTCTGCTGTCCGCCTTGTGTCGATGAATTCGTGAAGCTGGCGAAGACTGCGCCAGAGCAGCTGAAGGCTCCGGGAGAGTACGTGAAGTGACTTTGGTCCCGCAGTTCGGGATTCGGAATGCGAAGGGAAGTGGAATGCTGCGAGTAAGCGGAATCGTCTCGTTGTGTCTGGTGTTGATTTCCTGCGTGGGAACGGCGGCGCTTGCCCATGAGGGGCATGCGCCGTTGCCGACCAAGGGGGTTGAGGTTGATGTGACCAAGGGCTTGGTTACATTGAGTCCGGAGGCGCAGGCCGCGCTGGCCTTGCAACTTACACAAGCCGAACCGGGGCAATTGCGGCAGACGGCTTTGGCCTACGCGCGATTGGTGGTGCCTTGGCAACAGCAGCATTTCGTCAGTGCACGATTGCCGGGGCGGATTACGAGGTTATTGGTCCGCAGTGGCGAAGCGGTTGAAGCCGGGCAACTGTTGGCCGAGATTGCCAGTCCGGAGTTGGAACGCTTGGTTCTGGAGCTGCGCGGGGCGGCGACTGATTTGGCTCTGACTCAGCGGCAGTACGACTTGCTGGTGGGGCTCGATCGGCAGCAGATTGTCAATGGCAACGAGTTTCTTGAGGTCGCAGCGCGTTTGGAACGCGAGCGGTTGGCCGTCGAAACGGTTGGCTTGAAACTGCGGAGTCTAGGGATCAAACCGGCGGAGGTCGAGCGCTGGTTGGCTGCGCCTGCTGGGACCGACCTGGAGGTTTCGTTGCCGATCTGGGCTCCGCAGGCGGGAACGGTAAGTCACTCGGACTTGGCGGTTGGCAAGGTTGTCATTGCGGATGAGCATTTGTTTGAGGTCAGCGACCTTTCGCGGCTCTGGGTTGAAATTGAGGTCTTGGAAAGCGATCTGCCCAAGGTTCGTACCGGGCAGACGGTCGAGTTGGAGCTGACGGCGATGCCGGGGCGAAAACTTACGATGGCCGTGCAGGTGGTCGGTAGTTTGGTGGACGAGCGTTCGCATGTGGCCAAGGTATGGGCCGAATTGCCGGCCAACGATTTGGGGGGCGCAGCCTTGCCTGGAATGCATGGCGTGGCCCGGATCGTCGTGTCGCCCGAGCGTGAATTGCTCACTCTGCCAGCGAGCGCCGTTTTGGGAACCGGGGCCGAGCGCTATGTGTTAGTCGAGTTGGCGTCGACCAAGAAAGGGTTCGAATACCGTCGGCAGAATGTCGTTGTGATTGCCGAGGACGCTCTGCGTGCTCAGGTGCAGGTCGGCAATCTGGTTCCTGGGGATCGCGTTGTCTCCCGTGGCGGGCATGTGCTCTCGTCATTCTTCGTGCTCGGTTCGTTGCGTCTCAGCCCGGAGGGGATGCGAAATGTGGGATTGCAAACGGCAGCAGTCGGTCGCCAATCAGTCGAAGAGGTGCTTACGTTCAATGGAACGATTGACTTGCCCCCAGGGAGCGTGGCCACAGTTTCCTCGCAAGTTCCCGGAACGCTTTGGCGATTGTTGGTGGACCGGGAGCAGGAGGTTGAGGCAGGCGAGGTCATGGCCGAGATTGCCGGACTGGAAGCGGTCGATCCCCAACTGAACCTGCTGCAGGCCGATCGCGAAGTTGCCTGGCTGGAGGAGACTCTCAAACGGATGCAGGGAACCGGCCAATCGCAGGTTTTGGCGGCACGGTTGGTTTGGGAGTGGGACTCGCGGCTGAATGCGGCGCGCAACCGCCAGGCGGCAGCCGAGCGCATGCTGCGCACTTTGGGTATGAACGAGGCGGAATTAAAGGACATTCGAGACCGCCGGGAGCCGCGAGAGTCCCTTCCGGTCCGCGCTCCGATCTCCGGACGAGTGGTCCGCGTGAACAAGGTCTTGGGCGAGGGCGTACGGGCCGACGAGGCAATCCTGGAGATTTGCGACTATCGGCAAGTCTGGGCGCAGGGCTTTCTCCTCGAGCAGGAAGCAGAGCGGATCCAGCCGGGTGTCCCGGTAAGAGTGCGAGTGGTCAATCGGCCTGAGTTGATTGCGGAGGGGAACGTCGTCCGTTCCGCTCGCCAAATCGGTGCGGCAACCCGAGCGCTCTCGGTCTGGGTTGAATTCGCTGAACGTCCCGAGGTCTTGCTGGAGCGAAACTTGTTGGTTGACTTGACGGCGACGCTGGCCCGCCGCGAGGCGACGATAGCGGTACCCCGAAGTGCCGTGGCCCGGGATGGGATACGCAATTATGTCTTTGTCCAACGACCGGATGGCTTGCTGGAACGAAGGCTCGTTTTGATCGGTCGGGCGGATGATCGGCACGTCGAGATCCGTGGTGGACTCTCTGAGGGTGAGCTGGTTGCGGTGCAAGGCGTGAATGAGTTGGCGACCACCTATGCGGGAGTGAGGTAGCGGCATGCTGGACAGTGTGATTGGCTTTTCGCTTCGCAATCGCGGGCTGGTGTTGCTGCTGGCAGGGCTGGCTTTTGGCTACGGAATGCTGCAGTTGCGGGAGGTGCCGCTCGACGTATTCCCCGATCTCAATCGCCCCACCGTAACGGTGATGACTGAGGCTCCGGGGTTAGCGCCCGAGGAAGTTGAAGTCCTGGTGACGCGGCCGATGGAGTATTTGCTCAACGGGACTACAGGCGTCAAACGTGTCCGCTCGGCATCCGGAATTGGCTTGTCGATCATTTGGGTCGAGTTTGACTGGGAGACCGACATTTTTCGGGACCGCCAGATTGTCTCGGAAAAACTGCAATTGGCCAGTGAGCGATTGCCGGCGGGAGTGACGCCGGTGTTGGCCCCCATCTCGTCGATCATGGGCGAGATCATGCTGCTGGGATTGCGGGCAGAGGAGCTCCCAGCGGAGCCGGCCGCGCAGTTGGAGCAATCCCTGGAGCTGCGGACGCTGGCCGAGTTCACCGTGCGAAACCGGATTCTGGCTGTGGAAGGCATTTCGCAAGTCACGGTGATGGGGGGTGTACTGAAGCAGTACCAGATCATGACCTCGCCCGAACGCTTGGCGGCGCAGCAGGTGACCTTGGAGCAGCTCGTTGCGGCGGCAGAGAAGGCGAATGTGATCAGCGGCGGCGGAATCATGGAGCGAGGAGAGCGCGAGGCGTTGATCCGGATCAATGGCCAGAGCCTGACCTTGGAGGAGATCGGGGGAACGGTTGTTGCCTGGCGCGATCCACGCCCAGTGTTGGTCCGGGATGTGGCTGAAGTGCGCTTGGGAGGGCCAGTACGGCGAGGTGACGGTGGAGTCTGGGTAAAGGAGGATGGCGTTCCCAAGGGGGGTGCGGCGGTTATTCTGGCAATCCAGAAGCAACCGGGCGCGGATACCTTGCGACTGGACGCGAGCCTCGACAGTGTGCTGAACGAGATTCAGGCTGAATTGCCTCGTGGCGTACGGTTGGAGCGGAGAGTCTTCCGGCAGGCGGAGTTCATTCAGGCTGCGGTGGACAATGTTGCGGAGGCGATCCGGGACGGGGCTTTGTGGGTCGTGGTGATCTTGTTCCTGTTCATGTGGAATTTCCGGACCAGTATCAGTTCGCTGATTTCGATGCCGTTGTCGATTCTGTTGACTGTAATTGTGTTTCGTTGGCTGGGCGTTTCAGTGAACACGATGACCATGGGTGGTGTGGCTGTCGCGATCGGCGACCTGGTCGATGATTCGATTGTTGATATCGAGAACATCTTTCGGCGGTTAAAGGAGAATCGGCAATTGGCGGCCCCCCGGCCGGTTTTACAGGTGGTTTTCGATGCCTCCCGCGAGGTTCGGAATTCGATTGTCTATGCGACGCTGATTGTGACGCTGGTCGTGTTGCCCCTGTTTGCGCTCGAAGGATTGGAAGGGCGAATGTTCGCTCCTCTGGGATTGGCCTACATCGTCTCGTTGCTTTGTTCGTTGTTAGTGTCCCTGACGGTAACGCCCGTTTTGGGTTATCTGCTCCTGGGGCGGGCACGCTTGCTGGAACGGCGGGGTGATGCGTGGCTGTTGGCGGTGCTCAAATCGCTGGTCCGCCCAATCCTTCGCCTGACACTGCGCTGGTCAGGTCTGGTCCTGTTCGTAGTGGCGATTTTATGTGCCCTCTCAATTCTCTCGATTGGTTGGATGGGCGGTGAATTTCTGCCGCCTTTTAATGAAGGGACTTTGACAGTTAATTTGCAGGCTGAGCCAGGGACCAGTCTGGAAGAGAGCCAACGGATCGCGAAGCAGGCTGAGCAATTGTTGCTGGAGGTACCTGAAGTTGTGGCAGTTTCCCGCCGGACCGGCCGGGCAGAGCTCGACGAACATGCCGAAGGGGTGAACTCCTCCGAGATTGAGGTCCGTTTGTTGCCCGAACGCCAGCCGTTGCCGGGGGTTCTGCCAGCCTTCCTCCGAGCCGTTCCCTTGGCGCATTTCTGGGGCTACGAGCAAACTGGCCGAGCGCGTGCATTGGTCTGGGATGAGATTCGAGATCGAGTGACCCGGATTCCAGGGGTCAAGGTAAACATCGGCCAGCCAATTTCCCATCGCCTCGATCATGTGATGAGCGGGGTGCGCGCGCAGATTGCGGTGAAGATTTTTGGATCTGACCTTACTGAGTTGCGGGCGCGGGCACAGGATGTCGCAACTGTAATGGCTGAGGTCAGAGGTGTGGTTGATTTGCTGATCGAACCACAGATTGAGATTCCGCAGTTGCGTTTGCGTGTGAAGCCTGTGGAGGCGGCCCGTTATGGGTTGGCTGCCGGTGACATCGCCCGTTTGCTGGAGACGGCCTATCGCGGGAGGGTCGTTTCGCAAATTCTCGAGGAGGATCGCTATTTTGACTTGGTGGTTTGGTTTGAAGAGTCGGCCCGGAGTGATCCCGGAATAATCAATCAGACGATCCTGGAGACTCCGTCTGGCCGGCGTGTGGCTTTGGGGACTGTCGCCGAAGTCCTGGATACCACAGGGCCGAACACGATCAATCGGGAGAACGTCCAGCGGCGGATGGTTGTGTCCTGCAATGTGGCCGGACGCGACCTGGCCGGAGTCGTCGGTGAGATTCGGGAACGGGTTCAGCCAATCGCCACGGAGCTTGTCCAGTTGCCCGGCAGTTATCGCCTGGAATTGGGTGGACAATTTGAGGCCCAGCAAGCGGCCAATGTTCGTTTGGCCGTTCTTGGTTTGCTGGCTGTCATCGTGATCTTCCTGTTGTTGACGAGGGCTTTGCGTTCCTCAATCGCAGCTTTGCAGGTTTTGGCGAATATTCCCCTGGCTGCATTGGGATCAGTCATCGCCTTGCTGATTGTGAATCAACCTGATTGGGAGATTCTGAATGCGGCTCCGGTTTGGGATTGGCCACGATTATGGTTCGGTTCGATCACCTTGTCAGTGGCGCATTGGGTCGGCTTTATCACCTTAATCGGAATCGTGAGCCGCAATGGGATCATGATGCTCTCGCATTATCTCCATTTGATGGAGCATGAAGGCGAAGTTTTTGGCGAGGAAATGATCATCCGGGGGAGCTTGGAGCGGCTTGCTCCGGTAATGATGACGGCATTGACCAGTTTCGTCGGCCTGCTGCCTTTGCTGCTGGGAGCGGGAGAACCCGGCAAGGAAATTCTGCATCCCTTGGCGGTGGTGGTCTTTGGAGGCATGTTGGCTTCGACTATCTTGGATCAAGTGGTCACTCCGGCCTTGTTCTATCGAGTAGGTCGGCGGATAAATTGGAATTCAATGGTTTCAGGTAAGTCTCAACCTGAAAACGTTGTCTAAGTGAGTGATTCGACCGTCGGGCGAAGCGAGTTTCGGCGCTAACTTGTTGCGCACGTTAGTTGCCTTGAAAAAGAGAGCCTGCCGGTCCGGGCGGTTTAATGGGACGATCTGGAAGTGAATACAAACCGAGTTCCGTCCAGGAACTTTGTCGAAGATCTTGAATTTCTCCGCCGTCATACCGAAGTGGCGGTCTTGGAAGGGCCTGCCGGCGAGCGCGTCGTGGTCGCGCCGCAGTGGCAGGGAAAGACAATGACCTCTGCCGTGGGGCGGGAGAACAGTTCTGGTTTTGGCTGGTTGAACCACGCGTTCATCTCCAGTCGACGGGTCGACATTCAGGCCAATTTGCATGGCGGCGAGGACCGCTTCTGGATTGGTCCTGAAGGTGGCCAATTTGCCTTTTACTTTGATTCCGGTCGGCCATTCGATTTCAGTTTCTGGCGTTGTCCTGCGTTGGTCGACCGCCAGCCTTTTGAAGTCATGGAACAGACAGGCAAGTCAATCAGATTGCAGGCCGCGGGACATGTGCGGAATCATCGTGGAGTCGATTTCGAGATGCGGCTGGAGCGGGAAGTTCAGCTCTTAGACCGCTCCGCGATTCAGAATTGGGTCGCTCAGGCGCTGCCCAATTTTTCTTTGGCTGATGATGTCGAGATGGTCGGTCATGAAAGCAGCAATCAATTGTGGAATGTGGGTGAGCGAAATTGGCTCCCCGAGACGGGGCTGCCCTGTATCTGGAATTTGGGGATGTTCCGGCCGACGCCCCGGACAGTGATGCTCGTGCCGTTTTCTCCCGCGAGGACGCCGGAGGATAAGGAGCCAATCAACAGCGGCTATTTTGGGGCTTTGGATGGCAAACGGTTGCAGATATTGACCGGGCCAGGAGTAGCGCTGTTTGTTGGCGATGGCCGGTATCGCAGTAAACTGGGAGTTGCGTTTGAGCGGGCCCGCTCATGCCTGGCAAGTTGGACGCCGGAAGAAGGCAGGCTTACGTTGGTGCTATTTAATTTGCCAGAGCGCGTGACCCATGGTTACTGCAGCAATCTCTGGCAATTACAGGACGATCCTTGGAATGGTGATGTGGTCAACGTTTATAACGATGGCCCGAACGAGTCCGGCAGTTGTCTGGGACCGTTCTATGAGTTGGAAACGCTTTCGCCCGCCTTGGACCTGAAAGTCGGACAAAGTTATGAGCATCGACACCGCACAGTCCATTTTTTGGGTGGGCGGGAAGAATTGGAAGGTTTGGCGGCTGGTCTTCTGGGAGTATCTTTGGATGAAGTCGAGAGGGCCTTTTCCTGAGCCGCGAGTCGCTTTGCAGTCGCGTGCTTTCCTTTAGTTCCCGCCTGAGGGTATCCAGGTTGCCGTTGGGAGTTGGGCAGTTGGGAGGAGCACTTTTGATTGGGGCTTGAGAAAGATCCCGGCCGATATCGATAAAGGACAAAGATTCACCGCTGCTGCCATTGAATCGGCTGGTGAGGCTGACTAGGATTCATCGCAGGGGAGAGGGCCAACGGGGCATTTGCGCTTGCGTTGTGAGTCCATGTCGACTTGAGTTTCCTGTCTGGATTTTCCGCTTGGAGTTCAAGTTTTACCCCATTTTTGGGTCAAAGAATTGTTTGCTGTACAGCCTGCTGAACAACTGAAACTTGCCAGTTCAAGATGGACTGGAAACTGCCGCTCGGCTGGCTGCCTATCTGACGTTGGCGTTCCGAGCTTGGACCGTCAATTCACTCGCGGTTGGTCTTTGGCCAAAGTGCCGCTGTTTTCCAAAGTAGCCGGGCGTTTTGCCATCTGGTTGTTACTGGGATCGGTGTTGGCGGCGAGTTGCTCCGGTCGAGAAGGGTTTCAGACGGTCAGTGAACAGGCCCCCAGTGAAGCCTTGTTTGAGGACTTATCCCAAAAGACCGGGGAATCCGAGCGAGGAGCTGATTCCGGGCTAAAACTCGCATTAGGTAGCGGAGTGGGGCCCGCATTTTATACCGGTAATCTGACTTGTTTGTTTGAAAGTCCAACCGGTTTCTGTTGCCGGCGATTGCTTTGTCTTTGTTCGCGCGGCCCCCCGGGTAGTTGAGGAATTTCGCGTGTGATGCGCGGGTTGGCGGTCCAAGAGGCCCTCTCCTTAAAGCATCTTTACAATTTTTCGCGATTCACTAAACCGAGACGAAGTCCCTCGACGAAAAAGAGCCTTTCAAACAGATTTTCTGGTTTGCCGCTGGCCAAATTCAGCCCGGCTGCCTACTATTAAATCCGCTCCAGCAATTTGGCAAACAATTTTGCGAAACAAGTACTGTTGTGTCCGCTCTGCTACTCCTCTGGAGTCGTGAATAACGTCTCAATTGGATAAAACCGGGCTGGTCCGCATGCCGAGACGAGTGCGTCCTGGCTTGGGTTGTACCGGACACGCAGTACCCTTTTTTGCGATTCTTCAGTTCGCGACTTTTATCAAGTCGCACTTGTTTGCAAAAATTTCTCCAGCTGGTTTTTCTCTGACTGGCACTCTCTTTTTCTGAGCCCTGGCAATAAGTGCCCCGGCCGTTGATTCCTTGGCTGTCAGTGCCCCTTCCGGAATCTGCCCCAGCCAACTCGAGCATTCCAAATTGGGGCTCGATGGGACCTGCGTTCTCCTCAACTCTGCTGGTTGTCAGATCCTTCCACTGAACCCTCCGAACGTGGCATTCGACACGTTTACTTAGCCGCAAGGCAGGTGAGTCCTTTTGGCAAAATGAGCCTGCCTCGAGAGAGGTCTGGTTCAGGGAATTTGGATTCCTTGATCGGGTGATGGGCCAGTTGAAGACTTCGACCCCAGAGTGGGCTGAATTAGTGAAGCGTTGGCGATCCAACGGTTCGCCCGGCTTGTCCGGCGCAACAACTTTCCAATGCAGACTGAAATTGAGACTTGTCCGGCGGGCTTGCCGGATGCAGGGTCGAGGCTGGAGCAGGCGATTGCGCATGCAGCGCACCTTTTACCGGCTCAAGGCCCGATCAATGTTTTCGTGCATCACAATACATTGCACGCCTTTGAAAACCAGGGATTTCATGAAGCGGTGGCAACTGCCGCCGCTACGTTTGGCTGCCATCCCTATTTGCCGGAGGCCGACTATCGTGCGGAATTGGCGGCAGGCCGCCTGACGATCGAGCAGATTGACGCTGCGCTGGAAGAGGCGACCTTGTCTGGAGAGAAGGCGCTCGCCGGGGGTTTGACGACTCGGTTCGGCTTGCGCCGTTCCATGCTCCTCTCGCCGTTGCATGTCGCCCCTGCGGCCGAGCTGAAATGGCTGATGGCAGAGACCGATGCACTGCAGCGGTTTTCCAAAGATGTTGACCGCTCCAGTGCTGCAGCGGTGATTGAAGGGACCAAACGCTGGGTTTTGCAGGTCTTTCCCGGAAACGAGTTGGGGGAAGCGAACGGCTCTGTAGCCCCCTTTCAGGAATGGCTGCGTGATTCGCAGCAAAAAAAACTGGTTGATTGGAGCGATGGGGATTGGGAAGCAGCAACTCTGCGGATGACTTGGGGCTTGTGTTCCAGTCGGGCCGCGGAGCTACCGGCCAAGCCGCCTGAACAAGAGGGGCAGCGGCATCGGGACTTCCTGTATCGTCTGTTCGGAGTCGACAGTGATCGCCCAGTCAATGAGTTGTTGATTCGGTTTTGCGCGGCTTACCTGGATCAGGGCTTCTCACAGTGGGAATTGCCTGGGCGATCGGCCGGATTTTTCCACGCGTTTCTCGCGCTCTACTCGCAGCCGGGTATGTCTCCGGGGCGGGTGTACGATGGTTTGGCCGGCGAGTTACGGCGACTGCTGACGGCGGAAGTTTCTGCGACTGACTCGGCCCTGGACTCCCTGCGGGAAATGGGAGTGAATGAGCAGGAGTGGGATGCGTACCTTGCTCAAACCTTGCTGGCACTGCGGGGTTGGGCCGGAATGCTGCACCAGTTGGAACATCGAGCGGATCGCGTTCCCTTGGGAGTGCCAGCGGGAAGTTTGTCTGAGTATCTCGCCGTCAGGTTGCTGGTTGAACGAGTCGTCTTGCGGAATTTGCTGGTCACCCAAGGGCAGGCCGGCCTCTCATTGGCGGAGTTGCGTACGCCCGCTGCTTCCAAAGCAAGTCGTGATTCTGCAGCAAGCATTGGCCTCGCTCGAGCGTTTGCCCTGTTTCAGCTGGCCCAGCTAAATGGTTGGTCTCCGGAGCGATTGGCGGCGCTGGGCAGAAGCGAATGGATTGAGTTGGTTGCGGAACTGGAGGACTTTGATTCGGTAAAGCGCAGAAAGGTCTTTCAGTTGGCCTATGAAGCAGCGTATCGGCAGCAGGTACTGGCCGCCTACGCACGGCATTCAGAATCGGTGGGATTGGAGCAGGTTGCGCGGCGCGCGGCGCGCCGACGTTCCCCGAGCTTTCAAATCGTTTGCTGCATCGATGATCGGGAGGAGTCGCTACGCCGTCATTTGGAGGAGCTCGATCCTGCCTGTGAAACGTTTGGGGCTGCCGGTTTCTTCGCGGTGCCGATTTATTATCGTGGAGCGGCGGATGCCCACTTTGTGCCGCTCTGTCCGATCATCATTAAGCCTCAGCATTACGTGGAAGAGCGGGTCTGCGTCGAGGCGCTCCAGCAGCATGGCCGAAGGACCAAGGCGCGCAAACTACTTGGGCAGCAAGCGCATGCCTGGCATACGACCAGTCGCTCTTTTGCGGGCGGCATGTTGATGGCCGTATTGGGGCCATTGGCGACCGGGCCGCTGGTGGCTCGGGTTTTGTTTCCCAGACTGACCGCCGGGATGCGGCGTGTGGCAAGCCGGATTGTGACTCCTCCGCCGGAAACTGAATTGACCCTGGAGCGGAAGGGAGGTTTGCCGGGCAAGGAGCCGGAGCAGCTCGGATTCACAGTTGGCGAGATGGCAGATGCAGTGGAGCGACTGCTGCGCGACATCGGACTGACGAAGTGCTTTGCTCCTTTGGTCGTGGTTTGCGGTCACGGGTCTTCGAGCCTGAACAATCCACATGAGTCGGCATACAACTGCGGTGCCTGTGGCGGTGGGCGGGGCGGGCCAAATGCCCGAGCGGTTGCCGCGATGGCCAACGATCCTCGAGTGCGGGAACTGCTGGAGGAGCGAAATCTGAAGATTCCAGCGGATACTTGGTTTGTCGGGGCTTACCACAACACCTGTGACGATTCCGTTCGATTGGTCGACACAGACCGGATTCCTGCTAACTGCCGAGCGGCGCTGGAGCATGTCTTGCGGGTAATGGAGGCTGCGCGTCCCAGGAACGCTCATGAGCGCTCGCGGCGATTCGTGTCAGCCGAGCTGTCTCAACAGCCGGGGGCGGCATTGCGGCATGTCGAGACTCGCGCCGAAGATTTGTCACAGACCCGTCCTGAGTACAACCACGCTACAAATGCAGTCTGTACGGTCGGGAGGAGATCACGGACGAGGGGCCTGTTTCTCGACCGGCGATCATTTCTTGTGTCCTATGACCCGGATCAGGATGACCCTGAGCAGGCCATCCTTGCGAGGATTCTTGGGGCGGTCATCCCGGTCTGCGCGGGCATCAACCTCGAATACTACTTTTCAAGAGTCGACGTCACGGGTTATGGCTGCGGATCAAAGCTGCCACATAACGTCACGTCGTTGATCGGGGTGATGGATGGAGCGGCCAGCGATCTCCGCACGGGACTGAGTGCGCAGATGGTTGAGATTCATGATCCAGTCCGTTTGCTGTTTGTGATTGAGACGAGACCGGAACAATTTTTGCGAATCATGCAGCACAATCCGGTGATTCGCCGTTTGTGCGGCAATGGGTGGGTTCAGGTGGCGACCCTCAGCCCCGACTCTGCGGATATTCATCTGCTCCACGGCGAGCGGTTTGTGCCCTATGCCGGACGGCTGGAGGAGTTACCCCGGGTTACCAATTCAATCGAATGGTATCGGGGATGGCGCGAGAATCTGGGCTTTGCTCAGGTTCTGGCCGGGCTGGAGCCAGGCGTTCAGCCGGCTTCGCAGGCATCAAGGTAGGGGTGTGAGGCGAAGTGGCTGGGAGCTGAGTTTTCCGCGAAAGGTACTGCGGTGGAATTGACTGGAATATTCAACTTGATGGTGGTCCTCGTGGTCGGAGGGCCTGCCTTGCTGCTGCTGGGGCTCGGGCTGCCTCCCTTGCTTGGGTTCAAGCTGAGCGAGCGGTTCGCGGCCAGCTGCTCGCGGGCGGTGATCTTGATTGGTCTTGCTGCGCTGGTCGGAATTGCAATCCTCTTTTGGTCCAGCGGGGCGAGTCACGCGTTGGTCTTCAAAGGCAGTGATTGGGTCGCACTGGAAGAGGTGCACTTTCACTTCCGGTTGGAGCTGATTTTTGACTGGCTGTCGATTCCCTTTGCAATTCTGTCTTTCCTGCTCTGTGGTCTGATTGCGGCGTTTGCCGCAAATTACATGCACCGCGAACCGGGCTACCAGCGGTTCTTTTTCCTGTTTGCGATGTTTCTGTTGGGAATCAACACCGCCATTCTTGCAGGTTCAATAGAGACCTTGTTTTTGGGTTGGGAGTTAGTTGGCCTTTCATCGGCTTTACTGGTGGCCTTTTTTCAGGAACGGGTGGCACCGGTCGAAAATGGACTGCGGGTTTGGAGCGTTTATCGAATCGCGGACGCAGCCTTTCTCGTGGGAGCCGCATTACTGCATCATTTGACGGGCGAGGGCGAGTTTGCCCGATTGGCAGGAACTGAAGGGTGGCCACATGCAGCCATTTCTCTGCCGGAGGGACAGGCTTTTTTGATCGGTCTGCTGATGATTGTCGCTGCGGCGGGCAAGTCGGCGCTCGTTCCGTTTTCAGGTTGGTTGCCCCGCGCCATGGAGGGGCCGACTCCGTCGAGCGCGATTTTTTATGGTGCTCTCTCGATTCATCTGGGGACGTATTTGCTGTTGCGGCTTAGTCCGTTGCTGGACCGGGTACCTGCCCTGTCCTGGATTGTATTGGGGCTGGGCGTGGCGACTGTTCTCGTCGCCAGTGTAGCCGGGCGGGTTCAGTCGGATGTGAAAAGTGCGTTGGCCTTTGCCTCGTTAACCCAAGTTGGGTTGATTTCTGTCGAGATTGGACTGGGGCTGAGGTACCTGCCGCTGCTGCACATGATTGGCCATGCCTGTTTGCGAACGTTGCAATTGCTTCGGGCGCCGACGTTGTTGCGGGATTACCAACTTCTGGAGAACGCCTTGGGCCGGCATGTTTCGAACCGGCGAAATCCTTGGAGTTTTTGGCTTTCGGCAAGTTCCCAGCTGAGGTTGTATCGCTGGGGACTGGAGCGGGCGTATCTCGATGCCGGGCTGGAGCGATGGTTGGTCGAGCCTTTGCTCGCCATTTTTCGCTGGTGCGATCGGGCCGAGCGGAAGTGGACGGATTGGTTATCCGGGCGGCCTTCCCGGGAATCGGATGAGTTGCCACCTACCGATGAATTGCTCAAGGAGCTGAGATGAGCGAATTGCACTTTCCTTGGTTGGAATTAGCCATCCTGTTGCCATTACTTGGTGCGGGCGTCGTCGGCCGCATGGAGTCGCCGGAGCGGGCACGAAATTGGTCGCTGGCGGTGCTGTTTATCAGCCTGCTTGGAACATTGGGGGCCTGGTTTGACTTTGTCTCGCTGCAGACCGAGTTGGCCCATGATCGCTGGGATGGGCTGAGTTGGCTGACGGGACGAAGTGTCCTCGCGATGGACCAGTTCAGCGCTCCGATGTTGGCGCTGGTGTCGTTGCTGGGATTGCTGACGGTTTTGGGGACGCTGAAAACCAAAATCAAACGGGTATCGTTTGGTGGAATCCTGCTCAACCAGGCTTTGGGCTTGGCGATCTTCAGTGCGCATGAACCTTGGCTCCTGATAGGACTGTTGAGTTTGAGTGTGCTGACGCCGTTGTTTGAGTTGGTCCAACGAGGCAAGCCCACCGGCGTTTATCTGACCCATTTGGGCGCGTTTGTGCTTTTTCTGGGAGCTGGCTGGTGGTTGGTATCGCGGAATCCTGAAGGCGCATGGTGGCACTACTGTGGAGGAGTGTTGCTGGTTGTGGCCGTCCTGATCAGGAGTGGGGTGGCACCCTTGCACTGCTGGATGACGGACTTGTTTGAGCACGCCCCGTTCGGGAGCTCGATTCTGTTCGTCACGCCCATGGCAGGGGCATACGCCGCGGTGCGGTTGGTGGTCCCCGAAGCGCCGGATTGGAGTTTGAAGTTATTGGTTTGGGCGCCGATGTTGACGTCGCTGTATGCGGCCGGGATGGCACTGGTGCAACAGGAATTGAGACGGTTTTTCGTCTACCTGTTTCTCAGCCATGCCTCATTGGTTCTGGTGGGTCTGGAGACGGCGACGACGGAAGCGCTGGCGGGCGGGTTGAGTGTCTGGTTTGCAACGAGTCTCTCGCTGACTGGATTCGGGCTGACGTTGCGCAGCGTGGAATCGAGATTGGGGAGAATTTCCCTGGCCGATTATCACGGACTCTTTGAACACATGCCCAATCTGGCGATTCTCTGTCTGGTAACCGGGCTGGCATCCGTTGGTTTTCCGGGAACGATCGGGTTTGTCGCGACGGAGTTGTTGGTCGATGGCGTGATTCATCGCTATCCCTGGACCGGAGTGGCGATCGTCCTGGCCGCAGCCTTGAATGGAATCGCAGTGCTCAAGGTTTACTTTCGGTTGTTTACCGGTCCACGACATTCGACTTCCATTTGTTTGCAGGCCCGGCCCGCGGAACGGATTGCCGTTTTGCTGTTGGTGGTGCTCATGATTGGTGGCGGTCTTTATCCGCAGCCATTTTTAGAGTCCCGGTTTCAGGCTGCCGAGCACCTGTTGGGAGAGCGGTCAGGCAGTCAATCGCAACCCATGCATCACGAAGTACCGGATGGTGAAGCCGAAGTGCTCGAGCGGACCGGACAGGAGGATTCGCAACGAGAGCTGAAGCGAGAGTTTCAGCGAGAGGTGGATACTCTCAAACCGGAACAGATTCTTTCGGCCGAGGGCTTTGAGACGAAATGGAGTCCGAGCGGCGGTTCGGACAAAGGTGAAGGTGGACCGCGACAACGGGATGCGCTGGACGATCACTGAGCAGTGGCTGGACCCAAGTGAAGGCAGAGGTTGAGTGAGTCGCTGTGGGGTGAGGATTGACGGGAGAAAAAGAGATGAATGAGGTTCGTGCAAATGGGGCGTTGCCAGAGGGTGAGATTCCAGTAGGGAATTTGGCGGGCTTCTTCAAGTATTGGCGTTACGATTTGATTTCCGGGTTGCTGGTTTTTCTGATTGCCCTGCCGTTGTGTCTCGGGATTTCAATCGCATCCGGGTTTCCGCCGATCGCTGGCGTGTTTACTGCGGTGGCCGGAGCGATCCTGACGACTTTCATCAGCAACTCGGAACTGACCATCAAAGGTCCGGCCGCCGGGATGATTGTGATTGTGGTCGGAGCCGTGACTCAGTTTGGGTACACGGGCGGCTCCGATCCCGCGGCCGATTTCCAGGCCTATCGTCTGGCGCTGGCGGTCGGCGTCGTCGCCGGGTTGGTGCAGATCCTGTTTGGGCTGGTGCGGGCGGGCGTTTTGGGTGACTTTTTTCCCACCTCAGTCGTACACGGGATGCTGGCGGCGATCGGCGTGATCATCATGGTCAAGCAATTGCCGGTGGCGGTCGGGCAGTCAGCCAAGGGCGAGCCGCTGGAGGTCCTCCGCGAGTTGCCGGAAAAGCTCTGGCATGCCAATCCCGAAATTGCGCTGATTGGCTTGGTCAGTCTGTTGATTCTATTCGGGTTTGGCTATTGGAAGTCGAAGACGAAGAACAAGTTGATCCGCAGCATTCCGGCTCAGTTGTTGGTACTGATTGTCGCCGTGCCACTGGGAATGTTGTTTGATTTGAGCCATGAGCACACCTATACGTTCTTGGGACAGGAGTACCAGCTGGGTGAAAAGTTTCTGGTTACGGTTCCTTCCAACTTGTTCCAGGCGGTAACGAGTCCGGATTGGAGTGCCTTTACGAATCCGGTTTATCGCTGGGGCGCGGTGAAGTGGGTTCTGATGTTTGCCTTGATCGGTTCATTGGAGTCAATGCTCAGCGCCAAGGCGATCGACATGATTGATCCGTGGAAGCGGAAAACCAATTTGAATCGGGATTTGTTTGGGGTTGGCTTGGCGAATGCCTTGGTGGCACTGGTTGGTGGATTGCCAATGATCTCCGAAATCGTGCGGAGCAAATCCAACATCGACAATGGCGCCCGTACGCGATTTGCCGATTTTTGGCATGGAATCTGTCTGCTGGCCTTTGTGGCGTTTCTGCCGGCGCTAATCCACCGAGTGCCGTTGTCGGCATTGGCGGCGATGCTGGTATACACCGGATTCCGGCTGGCCTCTCCGACCGAGTTCATCAATGTCTACAAGATTGGTCGAGAGCAATTGGTGATCTTTGTCTCAACTCTGGTTGCCGTGCTGGCGACGGACCTGTTGATCGGGATTGGGATCGGGATTGCGGTCAAGCTGTCGATTCACCTGCTGAATGGACTGCCGTTGCGATCGATTTTCAAACCTTATTTGGAAGTCACGGAGCAGGGCGAGAATCAGGTCGTCGTCTCGGCCCGTGGGTCGGCGGTTTTTTCCAACTTCATTCCGTTTCGCCGACAGATTGAGCAGTTAGGTTTGGACGGAAATAACGATGTGGTTGTTGACTTTTCGCAGGCAGAACTCGTTGACCACAGCGTGATGGAGAAAATGCATGAACTGGAAGATGAGTTTCACCGGGCTGGAAAGAAGCTGGAGGTGCGCGGTTTGGAAGGGCATCGACAGTTCTCGGGACATCCCTTGGCTGCCCGCAAGCGTTCCTTCACGCCGTTGAAGCGAGTCACGATTGTGACTGACCCAAAGGTCGAGGAACGACTGGTTCGGCGATTGGTGGAGCTGGGGGCCTCGGGCTACACGAGTATTCCATGCCGCGGGGCAGGGCGGAGCCGGTTGCAGGCCGGTCAAGGAGCTGCGGAGCAGATTCGAATCGAGATTGTGTCACCAGCTGGCGTGGCGAACGAGATCGTCGATTTCGCCTCCGGAGAGTTGGGGGCAGAGGTGCCGGTTTCAGTCTGCCTGGAAACAGTCGAGGTGAACTTCGCGGGGAAGTATTGACGCTTCAGTTGCCGCGGGCCTGATCTTCCATCCGTTGGATGTATTGCCGCAGGCGTTCGTTTTCATCGGTCACCCCTTTGAGGGCGAGGAGGTTTTCCACCCGTTTAAGCAGTTCGAGTTTCTGAACCGGCTTGGAAAGGAAGTCATTGGTTCCGGCGTCGACGGCTCGTTCGATATCTCCCAGCTCATTGAGGGCAGTGACCATCAGGATCATGATTCCCTTCAGGTCGGGGTCCTGTTTGAGCTTCTGGCAGACTTCGAAGCCGCTGAGCTTGGGCATCATCACATCGAGCAGGATCAGGTCTGGGCGGAAGGAGCGAGCCTTGTCGAGCGCTTCTCGGCCATCAACTGCGATATCGAGTTCGCAATCAGTGGTCGAGAGGTAGGCTTCGAGGAGTTCCCGGTTGGCCTGGTTGTCGTCGACAATCAGGATGCGATTGGGTCGTGGGTCAGAGATTTGAGTCATGAGCAACGCACTTCCGGGAGGAGAAACTGGGCCTGAGGAGTTGACTCTAACACGGATTTGGCCGGGGGGTCAAGCGACAGCGTTGGGCCTGAACTCTTGGAAGGGAGAGGCAGGAAACGTTGATTGCCTTGGGTAGTCGTTAGCCGTTCGCTTCGATGAGGTGAGTCGGAGGCCGCAAGGCGGGAACTAGTGCGGTTCGTTGAAGGCGCGAAGCAGGCGACGTCCCCGGTAGACCATGTAGGCGAACTCTGGGGAAACCGGAAACTCTTCATGATTGCCGAACCAGTTCAGGCTTTGGCCATCGGTGATCGCGTAGCCTTTTCCGTGTTCGCTTTGAGCGGAGAACACACACAGCAACTCGCCAAAAAAATGCCCCAGCAATTCGATTTCGGGATGCTCGAACTCATGTTCTTCGAGCAAGTTCTGGCAGCGGGTGATTAGCGGTTGGTTCGCCTGCGAGGCCTGAGCCGCGGAGAGCTCGTAGATTTCCTCGTGTTCGGCCTGCCAGCCGGCGAAGGCGGCATAAATATCATCGAGTTCCAGCCAGCGGACGTCCTCGCGAAAAGCGTGGACGACCGGGCCGACGATTCCATAATTCTGATAGGAGCCGGGGCTCGAACCGTAACTGAACTTGAGCAGGTAACAGAGTACCGGGTGTTCATAACTGGGCCAGTATTGTTCCCGGGCGTCGACCAGTTCCACTTGGCTGGGGGCGACGCCAAAGTTGCGCGGATCGGCTAGCCAGAGAGCGAGTTTACTTTGAGCCAAGGCGAGATCGCTGCGAAACTCCTCGGGGATACGTTCCAGGATTCCGAGTTCTTCGGCATAGGCCAGAGCGCGGGGGCGGGCGAAGGGTTCAGCGGCGAGCTTGACGAGCATGTCGACTCCGTCTTCCAAACCGAGTCGGGCCAGCGCCACCGCCGCTTCGGTTTGCACTTGGCGATGGCGGAGCGTGGCTGCCTCGCGGAGGTTATCGATTGCCGGTTCGTAAGCAGAGCAAGCCAAGGCATCGCACAGCGAAACAACCAAGGCCACGGCATCCGCGACAGCTTTGCGGGTACGATCGGCCGGCTGGTCGGCCGGGACATCGCCGAGCTCTATTTTTTTCAATTGGTAGACAGTCGCCCCCAGCAATTCGTTGAGCATTGGCGCCTGCAGAGCGGCGGGATGAGTGGCGACCACCTGATTGCGCGTCTGAAAGTTCATCAAGTCGATACAGACCGGTGCCAGATTGGGATGGGCGAGTGCTCCACTCAGCAGCCGGGCGTAGAAAGAGGGGGGAAGATCCTGGTTCCGAAGCAATGGGGTCACCGCCGCCGGGATTGCCTGTTCGTTCAGGGGGGGCGACTGGGCTGTCAGTTCGGCCCAAGTCAGCCAAGCGGCGGGGGACTGCGATTGAGCCAGCCAATTCAACCACGTACCTCGCAGTAGAGCGTCGGCGGGGGTCGATTCGTAAGCGGCGACGAGGTCTGGCAAAAGTTGTTCGTCAACCAAAGTAGCTGCGTCCGGGCGGCGCGCGATTGCTTCGGCCAAAGCTTGGACCGGGATTTGGGCCGAGCGATTGCCCAACAGCTCGGAATGTTGCCGAACGGCTCGCAAAAACTCATTGATTTCCTGCGGATTCAGCCGCGCCGCCTGTTGATTCCATGACTCCTGGCCGACGTGGGCAGGCTCTTGGTTTGGGGTTTGGGGCGGAAAAAGTTGCTCGAGCAGGGAGGCCAAAGACATGGGCTGAATTCGGTAAGGTGATGATTTCGGGGCTCGGAGAAAAATCCCCCTGACGTTATATTGTAGTCCCGAGAACACGATTTGAGTTACTCGTCTGGCTCAGCCCTTTTCGCCAAACCAGGATGGTTGGGGAGCGATTGGGGTAAGTTGAGTCGCGGCAATCCCGCTTGCCGCATGTGGCCCGCTTGCCGCATGCTGGCCGGCTTGCCGCATGCCGGTCAGGCCGTTCAAGGCCAGCGTGAGCTATCAGCGTTACGAACACACGAATTGGATTGGTTTGAAATTTGGTTACGACACGGAAACAAGAGCGCGACTTTCAGCGGATGGGCCTTTCAGAGTCGATGCTGCGAACACTCGCGGCGATTGGATTTGCGAAGCCCTCGCCGATTCAAGCTGCGATGATCCCCTTGGCTCTCGAAAATCATGATTTGGTGGGACAAGCCCAGACTGGAACGGGCAAGACTGCGGCGTTCGGCATTCCAATCCTGGAGCGGATTGATCTCAATCTGGTCGAACCACAGGCTTTGATTTTGACACCAACACGCGAGTTGGCAGGCCAAGTTGCGACCGAGTTGGTCAAGCTCGCCGCTGGTCAGGAAATCCAGATCGTTTGCCTCTACGGCGGCAAGCCAATGTCGACCCAGGTAAACCAGCTCAAGCGGGGCGCGAACGTCGTCGTGGGTACTCCGGGGCGGGTGCTGGACCATATGGGCAGACGGAATCTCGATGTAGCCAAACTGAAATGCGTGGTGCTGGATGAGGCCGACCGGATGCTGGATATCGGGTTTCGCCCCGACATCGAGCGCATCCTGCGACAGTGTCCCCGCAGCCGGCAGACGCTGTTGTTGAGTGCGACTGTGCCCGAACAGATTCTGCAGTTGGCCAAGCGGTATATGAACCGCCCCAAGCGAATCAACTTTTCTCAAGACAAGGTTTCAGCCGAGACGATTGATCAGTATTTTATCCGCATGCCTGAGGAGATGAAACTCGAAGTCTTGCTCAAGTTGCTGGAGCGCGAGCAACCGAGTCAAGCGATTATTTTCTGCCGCACCAAGTTGGGGACGGAACGGCTCTATCGCAAGTTGTTGAAGGCCAATTTGCTGCCTGGACTGGGAACGATTCACGGTGATATGAGTCAGCCGGCGCGGGATCGAATGATGCAGGCGTTCCGGGAAGGAAAAGTCAACTATCTGGTAGCGACTGATGTGGTTGGACGCGGCATCGATGTCAGTAACATCTCGCACATCATCAACTATGACATTCCCGAACTGAGCGACGACTACGTACATCGGGTCGGGCGAACCGGACGGATGGGCAAGACGGGCGTCGCCTTTACACTGGTGGAGCCAAGACAGCGAAGTGAAATGGCAAAAATCGAAGCGAAAATCGGCAAGCCTCTGGAGGCCGATCCGCTGCAGCCCTGGATCAATGAACAGGCCGAGAGTGAGCATGGCGTCAAGCTGAACGCTCCTCCCAAGAAAAAGTATCGCCGCGCGCTTTAAACCCGCTTTGGCAGCGGATTGGATTGCAGTAGCGAAGTGGTTTGCGGCAGCGGAGAGGTTTGCTCTTCGCGGGATCCGATCAAGCAGTCCGCAGATGCGTGCGAGGAATGGCAGGGAATATGCCGACCCAAGTCCCCTTGATGGATGATCCGGAGCTGGATGCCTGGTTGAGGAAGGCCGGTATTGCCGATCGGGTTCGCGGCGCCCTGAATCTGCGGCAATTGGCGCTGAGCGGAATGACGGCTGACCTGTTTGCCAGCCTGCTGGACCAACTGGAGCGGGAGTTGGGCGGAGTCAGCGACCCGGACATGGCGCTGAACAATCTCGAGCGATTCTTCGCCGCCGCCCGCAGTCCGCTGGCGACCGCCGCCCTGTTTGATCGGGAACCGACCGGGATTCCGATCCTGCTGAAGCTGTTTTCGGCCAGTCAGTATCTCGCGGACTGGTTGGTGCGTGATACGGAGGCATATGACTTTCTCCGCATGACGGAGGGCTTGCCGCACTTGCCAGAGGTGTTGCTGGACGACTTGTCCAGTGAATTGCGCAGCGCCCAAGACTTGGCTCAGGCGATGGTTGTGATTCGCCGGTTCAAGCATCGCGAGACCCTGCGAATTGCCTTTGGAGATCTGATTGCCGAGCAGCGATTACCGGTGGTGGCAGAGCAGATTTCGTTTGTGGCAGATGCGATTTGCGAGGGCGCCTGGCAGTTTTGTGACCGGTTGTTGGAAAAGAAATTTGGTTTGCCGCTGAATGAAGCAGGAGAGCGGATTCCGTTTGCGATCCTGGCGATGGGGAAGTTGGGTGGGGGTGAATTGAACTACTCCAGCGACATCGATCTGGTGATGGTTTTTGGCGAGCATGGATACTGTGCGCAGGCCAAGAGTCGGAGTGCCTTGGAGTACTACGAAGAGTTGACCCGGATGTTCCTCCGCTTGCTGGGTGAAAACACTTCGCTGGGGTTTGCCTATCGGGTTGATTTGCGATTGCGCCCGGACGGCAAAAAGGGACGGCTGTGCAATACGCTGGACAGCCTCTTGAGCTATTACGAACTGCATGGGCGGCCATGGGAGCGACAGGCTTTACTCAAAGCCCGACCTGTGGCCGGAGATGAGGGCTTTGGCAGGCAGATCCTGCAACGGTTGGAGCCATGGGTCTATTCGCGGCACTTGAACCGGTTTGAAATCGGAGAGGTCAAGTCGCTCAAGCGGCAAATCGAGAAGCGGGCTTTGGTCGATGGAGTCGAGCGGCGGGATATCAAGACCGGGCATGGTGGCATTCGCGATATAGAATTCACGATTCAGTTTCTGCAATTGCTCAACGGAGGGGGCCTGCCTTCGGTCCGGACCCAGAACACATTGCGGGCAATTGAACGCTTGCAGCAGGCCGGGATTTTGACCCTGCAGGAAGAAGCTCTGCTGTCGCAAAATTATGCCTGGTTGAGGAAGCTTGAACACCGCCTGCAGATCATGTTTGATCTGCAAACTCACACTTTGCCTGATCACGAATCGGAGTTAAGGAAAGTGGCCCTGCGCATGGGCTATTTGGAGCAAAAGGGTCGGACTCCGCTGGAGCACTTTCGCGGCGATTTGGCTGAAATCACTGCAATCAACCGGCGGATTCTCGATCATCTGTTGCATGCCGCGTTCACCGATGAAATGGAAACAGAAGTTCCGCCGGTGGTTGATCTGTTGTTTGCACCCCAGCCAGCATCCGCCGAGTTGGAGCAGTTGCTGGGGCCGTTTGGCTTTCGGCAAGCCAAGGTAGCCTACGATCAATTGCTGGCGATGGCTGAAGAAGACACGCCCTTTCTCCCCTCGCGCCGTTGCAAACACTTTTTGGCGGCCATTCTTCCGCGGTTGCTCAAGGAGATCGGACAAACGCCCCAACCGGACGCCACAATTGTTTCGCTGCGCAGTGTGGCCGATGCCCTCGGAGCCAAAGGGGTTTTGTGGGAGCTGTTCCACCTCCAGCCAAATGCCTTGGCCCTGTTCGTGCGGCTCTGTGCCGGAGCTGATTATCTGGTCAGCATTTTGCGGAGCAATCCGGGCATGATTGATGAGCTGGTTGATTCGCTTCTGATGCAGGGCTTGCCTGAGCGGCAATGGCTGCAATTACACCTTGAGGATTTGTTGGGGGGAGCCGACCAACTCGAGCCGATCATTCACAGTTTCCGGCAGGCACAACAGTTACGGGTCGGAGTGCAGGACTTGTTGGGCTGGGCCGGCGTGAGCGAAGTCACGCAATCGCTGACGGCGATCGCGGATACCTGTTTGGAACGGGTGGCAGAAGACAGGTACCGACGGCTCAAGGAGCGATTTGGCACGCCACAACTCGAAGCCGAGGGGCGGCCGGCTGGCTTTGCGATCCTCGCGTGCGGGAAACAAGGCGGCTGTGAATTGAATTACCACAGCGACCTCGATTTGATTTTCCTTTACGAAGGGGAAGGGGAAACTCAGCACGCCAATCCGGACCGGCAAACGAGTAATCAGCACTTCTTCAGTCTTTGGGCTTCGGAAGTGACGAAGTTCATCACCCAGTCTGGGCCATATGGCCGGCTGTATGAAATCGATGCCCGCCTACGCCCTACGGGCAAGAGCGGTGCCTTGGCGGTTTCCAGTGATGGCCTGCAGCGGTATTTCGCGATGGGGCAAGGACAGGCATGGGAGCGATTGGCACTTTGCAAGTCACGCGTGGTTGTGGCTCAAGGCCTGTCGAGTGTGCACTGGGAGCAGATAGTGTCGGAGGCGATTGCGGCGGTTGAGTGGGACGCAGGGGTAGTCGATGAGATTTGGCAAATGCGCCTGCGAATGCAGGAAGCGGCCCCCAAATGGAGTTTGAAACGGGCCGCCGGGGGAACGGTCGATGTCGAGTTCCTCGTGCAGCTCTTTTTGATGCAGCAGATTCGTTCGGCTCCCGAGCTGCGGACCGCATCGACCGTCGCTGGCTTGCGCGTGCTCTGCCAACAGGGATTCCTGGAGCCGGGAGACGCAGCGGCCCTGGAGCAGGCCTATTTACTTCTTCGACGGGTGGAGACCGCGTTGCGGTTGTCGACCGAAATGCCGCATGTGGAACTGGTCGAGCAGCCCGAGTTTCTCAACAAGTTGACTTACATGATGCGGCGCAGCAGTCCGGCTGAACTGCTGGCCGAGATTGATGCGGCCCGCCGGACGAATCGGCGGTTGCTGGAATGTTACCTGGAGCGGCTGAAGGGGTGACGCCTTGGCGACAGCAAGCCAAGGCTCGCAGGTTGACGAATCAGCTCAAGTAGAAACCGAATCAGTCGGAAATTGATCTGGCAGCGAGGGGCTACTCGGCGGGGTAGAGGGCGGTTGAGAGGTAGCGTTCGCCCAAGTCGGGGAGCACGACGACGATCCGCTTGCCCTTGTTTTCCGGGCGGCGAGCGACTTGGAGCGCAGCCCACGCGGCAGCCCCGCAGCTGGTTCCGCAGAACAGCCCTTCGCGCGTAGCGAGTTGCCGGGCAGTTTCAATTGCGTCCTCGTCTTTGACTTGAACAACTTCATCAATGATGTCGACATTGAGAATGTCAGGCACGAAGCCGGCTCCGATTCCCTGGATCGTATGTCGGCCCGGTTTGATTTCCTGTCCGGAGCGGAATTGGGAAATCACTGGACTGGCGGCTGGTTCGACGGCAATCGACTGGAATCCGGGAATTCGTTGTTTGAGTACTTCCGAGACACCGGTAATGGTCCCGCCGGTACCGACGCCGGAGACCAGGATGTCAACTTTGCCGGCCGTATCACGCCAGATTTCCTCGGCGGTGGTGCGGCGATGGATTTCAGGATTTGCCGGGTTCTTGAATTGCTGGGGCATAAAGTAATTCGGATTTGACTGAGCCAGTTCCGTGGCGCGGCGAACGGCGCCACCCATACCTTCCGCGGCGGGTGTCAGATTAACTTCCGCTCCGAGAGCCTTGAGCAGTCGACGGCGTTCGATCGTCATGCTTTCGGGCATGAACACTTTTAATTGGTAGCCGCGAGCCGCACAGACATAAGCCAAGGCGATGCCAGTATTGCCACTGGTCGGCTCCACGATCACGGTATCCGGACCAATCAGACCAGCCTGCTCGGCGGCGTCGATCATCGCCCGACCGATCCGATCCTTGACGCTCCAGAGCGGATTCATGTTTTCAACCTTGGCAACGACCTCGGCCACGCAGTCGGTGGTCACCCGCCGCAAGCGCACCAAGGGGGTGTTGCCGATGCAGTGAGTGATTTCCTCGAAAATCCCGGCCGGACGAGTGGTAGAGTTAGCGACCGACTGGGGGCTGGTGGCGAGTGTCATGTGTGGGGCTCCAGGCATCGTCATGGTGCTTCGGGTCGAACAGACCCGATTCCAGTAATGAGCAGACAGGTTTGATTCAGTGACTGAGGCAAATGAAGCTTGTCAGCCGCAGCCAATCTTGGCGAAAAACAAAAATTTGGGCAATGCGGATCGGGGCAATTGATTCAACTGGGAAGGGGCTGGCAATCGATTGCCGTTGTTGTCTCACAGTCTGTTCTGATAAAAATGCCGGACTGAGTGGGGAGTCAATCACCTCCGGCAAGCGGGTCTCGGTGGGAGCAGGATGGAAACGACGCTGCATCGACAGTTGAAACTCGCTTTTGCCGGACCGAAGTCCAAATTTGAGCAGCGGCTGGGGCGTTACCGGATCGATGTCGTCACCGGGCGGAGATTGATCGAAATCCAGCACAGCAGTTTGGCTGCGATCTGGCGGAAATGCGCCGATTTGCTGGAGTTGAAACATCGGCTGGACATCATCAAGCCGCTTGTAATGCGGAAGCGGCTGGTCAAGCTGACTGGGCCGGAGGGGGAGATTATTGACCAGCGGTGGAGCCCGTATCGCGGTTCGATCTTCGATATTTTCGATGAGTTGCTGTATTTCCGACGGGTATTTCCCCATCCTCGATTAAGGCTGATTGTGCCGCTTCTGGACGTCGAAGAGATTCGTTATCCGGGACATGGACGGCGGAGGCGTTGGCGGGCGAACGACTTTCAGGTCGCCGACCGCAGCTATACGACTTGGCATGGTTGCGAAGTGTTTGAACGCGCTGAGGATTTGGTGCGGCTCCTGCCGGGAGAGTTACCTCCGCTTTGGGATACCGAAATGCTGGCTCGACAGGCTGCCGTCAGTCGGGGCGTTGCCCAGCGGGTCGCCTACGTCCTGCGGGAAGTGGGTGCGATTAGCCAGCAGGCCAAACGGGGCAATGCGTGGGTATATCAGCAAGTGAACTCTGCGAAACCGGGCCGGCGCAGAAAAAAGGCCCACTCGTTTCCGGTGGGCCATTCGTTACCTCTGAGCTGAGTTGTCACTCATCGCTGAGTTGTCACTGATCCATGTCACCGCGGATCCACGTCACCGCGGATCCACGTCACCGCGGATCTATAGTCCCCGCTGGAGCCGTGTCACCAATATGCCGGGTCATCACAGGACCGGGGCATGGTTGCACAGAAAGTCGGGGCGAGCGGCAGTAAAATTCAGCTGGCAGGTTTTAGACGGTGGCCTTGGACGAGCGTGATTCGCGGATGCCCCGACTGAGAATGTCGCGGAGCATGGGTGAATAGTCTTCGTACTTGGCTTGGTCAGGAGCACCAGCGGCATATTGATAGATTGCATCTCGGGGTTTCTTCCCCAAGGCAATCAGGGTTGAGTTGACAGTTCCCAGTTCCCCCCCGCGGACCACCATGCTGGGGCGACCGGCGATTCCTGGGCCACGGGCAAAAACCTTGCTCGCAACAGCCAAGAACTTGATTGGGGAGTCGAGGTTTTGCAAAGTCAGCAGCCGATTGGCCATCGACACGCGTTCATCGCGAAAATCATTGACATCACATGAGCCCACGATGCTCAGGCCGTCTTCGAGTTCCGAGCAATTGACTTGGTCTCCGGCGTGAACGCACCAACCCGAGTCGTGATCGGCAATCACGAAATTGGCTCCGCGATATTGGCCCGAGCTCAGGCGGTCCATGGCCACATCAACACCTCTGCGGGCGGAAGCGGCTTTGAGAATCTGCCTGGCCAAATCAGCTCGCGAATCCGGGAGAACTGGCAGTTCGCGTTTGGGGCGGTCGATCACGCCCACCAACATGCCGTTTTGATTGACACCGAGAAAAGTACCGCCGGTTTTGGGGTCGACGGACGCTAGTATTCGTGGTTTTCCTGAGTGAATGGCGGGAGTGGGATAAGACCGTTCAAAAGAATCCTCGCGATTGCAAGCCACCAAAATCGGCGACTCAGGGACGAGGTGATAAAGTATTGCCAGGAGGCTCATTTTCGATTTGTTCCTTCCTTACTTCAGGGGCTGTACCCGAGTTCTTCGAAAACCAGCCAGTGGCTGGCTCGCGAAACCCGAGGGCTGCGGACTTGGCATTCCTGCTTGGCCCGGTGAGCACTGATTGGCCCCAATTTACCCGATTCCCCGTAAAATTACACCCTCGTGCAGGGGGTTATTTCCTGGTTGTCTTTTGGTTGGACGGGCTGGTTTTTCGCCGTTTTACCAAGCAGGCGGTTTGGGTTTTGCTTTTTCCCGGATGCCGGGGTTGGCTGCTAGCAATGTTTGGTTCCGAAAATTTCGGGGTGCATTGAGGGCTCAGACCGCCGCGGATTCGTCCCGGAAATGAGTTGTCTGATTTTGCTGCCAGCATTCCCTGTAATCGCGAACATGGTGATTGAGGGTTGCAGCGGTACCGCAGGGGGGAGTTGCGGGGGCGCAGTGCGGTCTTCTTCGGATACCGCTGCAGAGAGTGTGCCAAGCGGCATTTGGTTGAAAGGCAGATTCCCGTATTCAGTCTGGGGATGGTTGTTTATATTCGCCTGTAGAACTTAACAAATCCGCGGCAAAGCGACCGGTATTGGTGGCGCCGCGGAACCGCCCGATGCCGAGGAGCTAAGCGCTCTGGCGAGCAAGGGCCAGGCAGGGACAAGTAAACGAGGCGGCCTCATGACGGCAACCCAGCAGAAGAGTGAACTGACGCGGAACGTGGTCTCATCCAAGATCCTCGGGGTCAAGGTGGTTGGGTTGGGGATAGGGCCGGCGCGGGAGCGCATCCACAACGACGCGCTAAGTTCGATTGGCTGTGATTCGGATTGGATAGTGCAGCGCACCGGAATTGTGACTCGCTATCACGCGCCGCGGGACCAAGCCACGAGCGATATGGCCTACGAAGCAGCTCGGGATTGTTTGCAGCGGGCCGGCATTGGCGTCGACGCTGTCGACATGATCATCGTGGCGACGATGACACCGGATCATTACACACCTTCGACGGCGTGTCTGGTTCAGTCGCGGCTGGGAGCCAAGTGCGGTGCCGTGGACATGAATGCCGCCTGTTCCGGATTCATGTATGGATTGATTTTTGGCAGCCAATTGGTGCGGAGTGGTTGCAGTCGTTACACGTTGGTGATTGGCGCGGACAAGATGTCCTGTGTTGTCGACCCACATGACCCCAAGACCTATCCCTTGTTTGGGGACGGAGCCGCGGCTGCGTTGCTGACATGCGATCAGCGTCCGGCCGATGTGGCCTCGGGGATTTTGGCTTACCAACTGGGTTCGGCCGGGGAACTGGGGGGAACCTTGGTAGTCCCTGGTTGCGGTTCGCGGTTGCCGGCCAGCCCGGAAGTGCTGACGGCGCGGGACCAATACCTCAAAATGGATGGCCGTTCGGTATTCAAATGGGCTGTCAGGCTCATCCCTGAGTTGGTTGGCGATTTGCTGGCCGAAGCTGGCTTGTCGCTCAATGAAATCGACTTGCTGATTTTCCATCAAGCCAATCGACGGATTTTGGACGCCGCCGCAGAGGCCTTGGGGGCTGATCCGGGAAAGGTCTTCATGAACCTTGATCGCTTCGGTAACACGTCGGCGGCGAGTATTCCGATTGCCTTATATGAGGCTCAATCGCAGGGGCGGATTCGACCGGGCGGACATGTTCTGACCGTCGGATTTGGCGCCGGGCTGACTTGGGGAGCGAGCATCATTCGCTGGTAGGCCGATGCGGGCCACGGCCGCCCGCGGCATGGAAAAGACTAGTTGTACCGAGTCCGCTGTCCCTTCGTCCAATATCTGGGGCTGATTCATGAACCATTTCCCGCGGACAGCCGCGGACGGTGGCGAATCAGAAAGCTGCAAGCCGATCTGTGAACTGCTGGGTCTCGATGGTTTGGATTCTCGAGACCGGTCGCATGGCCTGGGTTAACTTCCGGGCAATCGAATTCAGTCGAGCGGAAAAGGATCGGCTGAGGCTTTTTCGTCGTAGAGGGGCATGTAGCGGTAATAGACTTCGAGCGTCATGCAGCAGAGCGAAGTGTAGTAGAGGCGCCCACCAGTTTCGGTTCCGAGGTCATTGCCCGAGTCGAAGAACCAGCTGCCTCGTTCCAAGCCCTCTTTGCTGATCGACTTGACCAGATAGTCCCGCATGACATTGTTCCACTTGTCCCACTCGGGTCCACCGTATTGTTTCATGACTTGGGTGGCATAGTAGTTGTGGTACATGTTGACTCCCACCGGATTGCGCTCGCTGCGGAGCACGGGTCCCTCTTCGGCCAGCCATGCGACGCCGCGCTTGATGCTGGGGTGCTCGCGATCCCAGCCGAGGTACATGCGGCAAAGGAGTCCAATTGAGGTTGGGGCTCTTTCGCGATAATTGGGATCACTGCTGGGGGGGCTGGTGTATCCGTAAAAAGCGCCGGATTCGCTAGAGGCGAAGTCGAGATAGCGGGTCGCGAGTTTGAGGGTTTCCTTCCGCAGGTTCAAGCCTGACTGTTTTGCGCTTTTCAGGGCCATCAATTGCCAGCCCACGATGGAAGTGTCGCCCGGTTGTTGGGGATCGTACCGCCAGCCACCTCCGCGGTTATCCTGAAACCATTCGATGAACTTGACGCAACCTTGAGCCGCATTGCCGAGGTCTTTGTCACCGGTCATCGCGTAGGCTTCACAGAACACAATGCTGCACAGGCCGTGAGAATACATTGTGCCGGAAACAGGTTCGTAAAAGCTCATCCCTTTGGAGTCCACGCGAGCGCGCTGCAGCAGAAAGCTCAGTCCGCGGCGCACGGTGTCTTTGTACTCTCCGTTGAGATGCGTATTGCCTGCGCCGAGGAAGGGGAGCAAAGCCATGGCGGTGGCTGCGTTGCGCGCGTCAGTCATTCGTCCCGGATTCTTCCGGGACCGGTCGCCCGAGCCAATGGTATGGTCAAAATTCCAGCCGCCGTCGTCCAGTTGGTGTTTGGCGATCCATTCCAAAGCCAGTTTGACAGCTTCTTCCGAATCGGGAGTGCCGCCATATTTGCGGAGCAATTTCGAGCGGTTGTCGCCTTCGCGGCCCGAGATTTCATTGCTGGTCGTGCCGGTCAATCCTGCGCCGCTCATCGCCTCGCTGTCGACCATCGTCGATTCGCCGGCTGCCAAATCCGAAATGATGTCCTGGGGCTGGGTATCGAGCGTCGCGAGGTTGGCCTCGAGCGGCGCAGACTCGGTCTCTTGAGGGACTTCCTTCATTTCCAGCGCTGAGCTGTCGAAGTCGAGCGGCTCGAGATCCATATCAACGCCCTCGAGCGAGTCGCCCGGGGTGTCAGCGGCGACGAAGCTGATAGTCGAGTTCCGTTTTTGTTCCATGAAGACAACGGCCAAGAGCACAATCAGAAGGACGTGCGTCAACAGACTTACCAACCAGCTGGGGGCCAGGTTGAAGAGCAGGAATTTCTTCCCTTGTTGGTCCAGCAGGCCGGAGTCCTCGGCTTCCTCATCTGCATCCGCGGCGGCCGGATTGCCAGGCAGCGGCGGGGCGGGAACCTCATTGAGCTGATTAGGCTGGTTCATGGAATCGCCTGCAGGAAATGGCTGGTGCGGTGACGGCAAGTAGGTAGCGTTGGGGATTGCCTGCGTCCAGGCAACTCTTGTATCTGTCGGCTCGGCAGCCCGGGGCACTCCAGCGATTGGATTTTGTCGAGCGGATGCCCACCACGGCCAATGGGTCGAGATTGCTGTTCGGGTTTACCTCTTTCGGCTCTACCCCAGTCGGCCCCGTCACAACTGGCGCCCTTACAACTGACGCCGTTACAACTGGCAAAGCAGAAGTTCAGGGGTAGGCAGGCAAAGGTATGGCCAATCAGGAAGCAGGCCTAACGACTTGCAAAATCTAACACATGAAAGCCGTCCTGTCAGTTAAAGCGGTGAGGGCGATTTCGTGGGGGAAACCCGAATGTTCCGGTCGTCCCAGGATGAGAAGTGTTTCGGAGTCGTCCGAAATGAAAAAGGCGAGGCTAGTTCAAGGATAGGAAGGGAAGACTGGGGATTCCAGTGATTGCATGGCCGAAGCGGCCCAAATCGGATAACCTGCAGGTTTGACCCGGGATGTCGCTGGGCTCTCGGCTGCACTGTCCTGAGAGTATGACTGGCCGAGCACTCTGGCTTTGAGTCTGGTCTCGCTGGTTGCGAAACCTCGTCTTTCACGAGTTACCAAAGCTGGGAACGGGCGAAACTCGGGTGAGTGCATTCCAGGGGCCGGTTTTGAGGACAACTGGAGACTGGTGGGGGCGAACACCGCAGGCAGAAAGAATCGAATAGCGGAACGCTTGTCTGCCCCAGTCAATTGAAAACGTGCTCTGGAAGGAGTGGACAGGACACTTTATGGCGGAAGCGGAACGGGCTCAGTCCGGCGGATTGAGGTGGCTAACGGAATTGGTAAGCCAATGGCGGCGTGCGGGTCAGGTGATTGGCGTGGTCCCGACGATGGGGGCGTTGCATGCGGGGCACTTGAGCTTGGTGCAGGCGGCAAGAGCGGAGTGCGATCGGGTGGTGGCGACTATTTTCGTCAATCCGACGCAATTCGCACCGACAGAGGACTTGGCCAAATATCCGCGGACGTTGGCTGAGGATCTGGAGTGGTTGGCAGCCGAACGAGTGGATGCAGTCCTTGTTCCGGCGAATGAAGAAATTTATCCGCCCGGTTTTTCAACTTACGTTCACCCGCCAGATGTTGCCCTGGAATTGGAAGGAGCGGCGCGGCCGACTCATTTCCGGGGAGTGGCGACCGTGGTGCTCAAGCTGCTCAACATGACCCGGGCCGACGTTTGCTATCTGGGGCAAAAGGACTATCAGCAGGTTGCCGTGGTGCGACGGATGGTGGCTGATTTGAACGTGCCATGCGAAATCAAGATGTGCCCCACCATTCGCGATCCCGATGGCTTGGCGATGAGTTCACGCAATCGTTACCTTTCACCGAGCGAACGGCAGTGTGGGTTGGGACTGTCTCGGACCCTGTTTGCCGCTGAGCAGCAAATTCGCGAAGGTCAGCGCGACGGCGTGCAGCTGTCGAACTGGATGCGGGAGCAATTATTGCAAGCCGGCGTCGGGCCAGTTGATTACGCGCTGGTTGCCGACGCAGATACGCTCGAGCCGCTAGTGGAAATTCGCCTCCCAGCGGTGCTGTTGGTGGCCGCGCGGGTCGGGTCGACCAGATTGTTGGACAACGTCGTGGTGAAACCAGAATGAAGCAGACGCTGTTGGTGATTCCGCATGAATGGCTGGGATGGCCCTTGCAAGTGGCTTGGTGGTTGCTGCTGCTCGCGCTAGCCATTTGGACTGCGCAACGTGAAGGCTGGGTGCGCGGAGCTTGGGGAAAGGCCGTCGGGCAACTGGTGCCCTTGGGGTTGGGAGTTTCCTTGTTGCTCTATCTGGTAGTCCCGTTTTTGGAGGTGGTAGGCATCAATCCGGTCGACCCGCTCGGACCACCGATTCCCTTGGGATTGGCGATTCGGGGCTACGGAGTGTGTCTGACCTTGGCAATTGTTGCGGCCGTGGGACTGGTGCTGCAACGGGCAATTCAATTGCAGCTGAATGTGGACCGGTTGTTGTCGCTCTGTTTTTGGATGGTGGTGATTGGCATCGTTGGTGCGCGGATTTTCTATGTCGTCCAAAAATGGGACCAATTCCAGTTTGTCGACTTGCGGCAGTTTCTGGTGACACTCACGGACATGACCAAAGGCGGGCTGGTGGTGTACGGCAGTCTGTTCGGAGCAGCGGCCGTTCTTGCGTTCAGCGAACGGATTTGGAAGTTGCCCGCGCGGTTGGTTTTGGATGTGGTGGCACCGGCAATGCTTTTGGGTTTGGCGATCGGTCGCGTTGGCTGCCTTCTAAATGGTTGTTGTTACGGAGGAGAGTGTCAGCCGGAGTATCCTCTGGCGATTCATTTTCCGGTCGGCTCACCCGCTTACTTTGATCAGCTGCAACAGGGACGGCTCCTGGGCTTGCGCGGCGAATGGGAGCCCGACGCCGAGTTCCCCTTGCGGGTGACCGAAGTGGAGCCGGGAGGCTTGGCTGCTGGGTTGGGTTTGCCGATTGAAGTCGGGCAACGTCTGCGCGTCCTGAGTCCGGGCAGCGACTATCTGGTCGCGAGCAAGTCGGGGGAGATCGATTTACCCTTGCGGGTTTCAATCGAGCGGGAAGGAATTCCTGGGACCTTGGAGGTCCCGTTTGCCAGCTTGCCCGAGCGGACGTTGGCGATGCATCCCGCTCAAATTTACGCCACGATCAGTGCGCTCCTGGTCGCAGCCGTATTGTGGTTTGCGTTTCCCTGGCGAAGATTTGATGGGCAGTTGTTCGTCTGGATGTTGGTGCTTTATCCGCTCTGTCGACTGCTTGAAGAAGTGATTCGTAGCGATGAACTGGGGATTTGGGGGACTCCACTGACGATTAGCCAGTGGATTAGCGTCGGGCTGTTGGTGGCCGGATTGGGGTTGTGGTGGGTTTTACAGCGCCGTCCGGTTCTCACTTGGCGCGTAGCC
>Ga0164292_10000389_pt1 | contig 33858 bp, 28 predicted proteins | sample GEODES117metaG_FD_111486 | JGI IMG/M metagenome (GOLD analysis project Ga0164292, IMG submission 111486) | Eutrophic lake water microbial communities from Lake Mendota, Wisconsin, USA - GEODES117 metaG | ecosystem: Environmental > Aquatic > Freshwater > Lake | place: USA: Lake Mendota...
AGTGGTCGTTGCATCAGAGCCAACCGGAACCGATCAACTGCCTGCACCGGGGCGGCCGCCGCCGCCGGGGCCCCGCATCTGGAGCTTCGAGACGTCGAACGAAGGGCCCTTGAGGGCTTCGAGCTTCGCCTTTTGATCGGTGGAGAGGATCTCCATCGCCTTTGCCGTCATCTTGGCCCGCATCTCGCCGGGGTTGCCACCGCCGCCCCCTCCCTGACGCATGTCCCGCATCGCCGACTGGAGCTTCGAGATCTGGTCGTCGGTGATCGAGAGTTCCTTGGCGAGTGTTTCATCCATCAGGACACCGGCCCCGAGCGCCTGGACGCGGATCTGCTTGAGGCGGGCGAGTTGCTCGGGCGAAAGGAGACCGGCGATTTTCTTGTCTTCCTCCGCGATCCGGGCCCGGCGCTCTTCCATCCACTTCTGTCGCTGCTCGTCGGTCAGGTTGCCGCCGCCGCCGCCGCCGGGGCCCCGTTCGGGAAGTTCGCTCGTGATCTTCGCCTTGAGGTCCGCGGGGATCCCGAGGTCGGCCTGAACGGCCTCCTGACGGAGGAGCGCGGCGTGCGACATGCCGCCCCCCATTCCCATCCAGCGGCCGCGGCCGCCGGGGGGTTGGGCGGAGGCATCGGCTGCGAGGAACGTGGCCGCCAGGCAGGCGGCGGCAAGAAGCGTGCGGTGCATGAGGGGCTTTCTCGAAGGGACGGGGAAACGCGAAGAGGGGACGATTCTGCGGGGAACGGCACGGGGCTGACAGCCCTCCCGCCCCGTTCCCCGGCTGTTGAACTGCCGGCCGGTGGGAAAGTTGCGGAAATCGTTTCGGAGCGGGGCATCGGTCCGACCATCGCGGCCGCCGAGCGCGTGAGCGGCGGGCGCCTGAGTCAGTCGAAGAGTGACTTCTGCGCCGTTTCCCCCTTGCGGCGCGGCTTGGCGGCGGGGGGCGCGGCAGACGACTCGAACGCGAGAAGGAGATCGCGGGCCCGTTCGACGACGGCGTGCGGCACGCCGGCGAGTCTGGCGACATGCACGCCCCAGCTCTTGTCGGCGGCCCCCGGGGCGACCTGATGGAGGAACACGAGTTGGTCGTGGTGCTGCTTGACGAGCACCTGCACGTTGGCGACGCCGGGAAGCCGCTCCATGGCGGCGAGCTGGAGGTAGTGGGTGGCGAAGAGCGTCCGGCAGCCGGGGACGCCGTGGATCCACTCCACGACCGCCTGGGCGATGGCGAGACCATCGAAGGTGCTCGTACCACGGCCGACCTCATCGAGGATCACGAGGCTCCTCGGCGTGGCCCGGTTGAGAATCCGGGCCGTCTGCGCCATCTCCACGAGGAACGTGCTCGCGCCCGTGGCAAGATCGTCTCCGGCACCGATCCGGGCGAACAGCCGGTCGACGACCCCGATCCGCGCGCGGCGGGCAGGAACGAAGCTTCCCGCCTGGGCCATCACCGTCAGGAGCGCGGCCTGACGGATGAAGGTGCTCTTCCCGCCCATGTTCGGCCCGGTGACGAGGAGCATCGAGGGGAGCCCCGACACGGCCGACACCGGCTCGCCGTCGGGGAGACGGGCGGCGAGGCCGAGATCATTGGGGACGAGACTGCCCGGGGGAAGAATCTCCTCGAGCACGGGATGACGGCCCGCATCGATCACGAGCACGCCATCGGTCGTGATCTCGGGCCGCACCCAGCCGCGGAGTCTGGCCACCTCGGAGAGGCTCGAGAGGACGTCGATTCGGGCGAGGATCTGGGCCGCCCGGTCGAGCCGCTCTCGTTGGGCCGCGACGAAGGCCCTCAAGGCCTCGAGGAGTTCGAGTTCGCGGCGGAGAGCCTCGTCCTCGGCGCCGAGCACCTGCCGCTGACGTTGGTCGAGCTCCGGCGTCGTGTAGCGCTCGGCGTTCTTCACCGTCTGCTTGCGGATGTAATCGGGTGGAACCTTGGCTGCGTGGTTGCGTCCCACTTCGAGGAAAAAACCGAAGACGCGATTGAATCCGACTTTCAGCGAGGGGATGCCGGTGCGGGCGATCTCGTCTGCCTGGTAGCGGGTGATCCACGCCTTGCCGCCGCTGGCCATCTCGGCGAGTTCGTCGAGCTTCGTGTCGCAGCCGGGGCGGATGAAGCCGCCGTCGCGGGCAAACACCGGGCAGCCCTCGCGGAGGGTCGCGCCGATCCGCGTCGAGACGTCGTCGAGAGGGTCGAGTCCGGAGGCCAGTTCGCCGAGCAGGCCGGCGTGGCGCCCGAGGGCCGCGATCACTTCGGGAAGGATGGCAGTGGCCCGCCCGATCCGCTCGAGGTCCCGGGGACCGGCTCTGCCCGACATCACCCGACCGATGAGGCGCTCGATGTCGCCGATCCCCGTCAGCAGACTCCCGAGCCGGTCGGCGAGAGCCGGGGCCGCGACGAGCGTCGCGGTGGCGTCGAGCCGCTCGTCGATCGCCTCCTTCTCCACGAGGGGGGCGGAGATCCAGTCGGCAAGCAGTCTCGCTCCCATCGGCGAACGGGTGCGGTCGAGGACACCGGCGAGCGACCCGCTCCGCCGGCTGCCCGCCGTGCTCGTCGTTCGCACCAGTTCGAGGCTGCGCCGCGATGCTTCGTCGATCTCCATCCGCTGCCCCCGTCGCCAAGCGGCGAGGGTCGTGATCCGGGAGATGGCCGTCGGCTCGTTTTCGTCGAGGTAGTGCACGATGCCCCCGGCGGCACCGATGCCGGGGAGATCGTCCGGGAGGTCGAAGCCGAGGCCTTCGAGCCGTGCGCCGCCGACGGCCCGATCGACCGCGGTGCGGGCACTCGTCTCCTCGAACCACCAGTCGGGGCGGACCGTGATGGCGCCGGCCCTGCCGGCGGGGCGGAGGAGCGACTCGACCGCGGACCGATCTTTCACGGCGCAGAGACACTCGGCAGGTTCGAGTCGCATGACGAGATCGGCGACATCCTCGGCCGGCACGACCGCCGCCTCGAACGTCCCGGCAGCGACGTCGATCCAGGCCAGGCCCACGGGGGCGGAGTCCGGGGCCGAGGCATCGGTGGCGTCGTCGCGGTCGTCCCGCCTGGAGCGGTGCGCGGCGGCAGGGAGGAGCGCGAGGAGCCAGTTGCGGCGGGCGGGATCGAGGAGAGTCTCGTCGGCGGCGATACCGGGGGTGACGATCCGCGTCACCTCGCGGCGCAGCAGTCCCTTCGTCGTCTTCGGATCGTCGATCTGCTCGCAGATGGCGACACGACGGCCGGCGGCGACGAGTTTGACGAGCTGCGGGTCGAGTTGGTGGTGGGGGAACCCGGCCATCGGCATGGCGTCGGGACCCTTGTCTCGGCTCGTGAGCGTGAGGTCGAGGAGTGTCGCTGCTTCGCGGGCATCGTCGCCGAAGAGCTCGTAGAAGTCCCCCATGCGAAACAGCACGAGCGCCCCCGGGCACCGCGCCTTCGCCGCTTCGAACTGCTGCATCATCGGGCTTGTCATGGGGGCCAAGTGTGGCCCAAGAGGCCATCCACGTGCCAGTGGCGGTCGTGCCGCGGCGGAGCCAGCGTCGCCCCCCCGGCCATCGCACGCCGGCCGGGAAACAGACCCGCTTTGACCGCCCGGCGGCGTCAGGCCACAATGAGGGCGACGGAGCGGACTCCGATGAGAGGCCCCTGCGATGGGGGCCTGTGAACCTGGTCAGGGCCTAACCGCAGCAGCCATAAGCAGTCGTCCCTTTGTGCGGAGGGCCTCTCATCGGCGTCCGATCCCATGGCGGCATCCTCTGATCCAGATTCCGCCGCCCATCTCCCGGTCGGCGGTGGCGTCGGTTCGACACCCTCCGGTTCGCCGGTGGAGGGAGGCGGGTACCGCGTCGTCGCCCGGCGCTACCGGCCGCAGCGGTTCGACGAACTCGTCGGTCAGGAGCACGTCGCCCGCGGACTCTCCGGGGCGATCGAGTCGGGGCGGATCGGCCACGCCTACCTCTTCACCGGCGCCCGTGGCGTGGGCAAGACGAGTGCGGCGCGGATCTTCGCCAAGGCGCTCGAATGCGTGACCGGCCCGGCGGCCGAGCCCTGCAACCGGTGCGACACCTGTGCGGCGATCGCCGCGGGGCAGGATGTCGACGTCGTCGAGATCGACGCCGCCAGCAACCGTGGCATCGACGAGATCCGCAGTCTGCGGCAGAACGTCGCCGTCCGTCCGGCGCGGGGTCGATTCAAGATCTACATCATCGACGAAGTCCACATGCTCACGCGCGAGGCCTTCAATGCCTTGCTCAAGACGCTCGAGGAGCCGCCGGGGCACGTGAAGTTCGTCCTCTGCACGACCGAGCCCGAGAAACTCCCGATCACGATCCTGTCGCGCTGCCAGCGTTTCGACTTCGTGACCGTCGACGCGCCGGCGATCGCCCGCCGCCTCGGCCAGATCGTCGCCGCCGAAGGGGCGAGCGTCACCGACGATGCTCTCGCCCTCATCGCCCGCCGCGCTGCCGGGAGCATGCGCGACAGCCAGTCGCTCCTCGAGCAACTCCTCGGTTCGAGCGACGGTGCGATCGGTGTCGACGACGTGCATGCCGTGATCGGCACCGGCCGCGAGGAGCGGATCGGCGCCCTCCTGGCGGCGATCGCAGGCCGCGACCCGGCCGCGGCGCTCGCCGCACTCGACGAGAGCCTCGCCGGCGGAGCCGATCCCGGAGGCGTCCTCGAGCAACTCCTCGCGGCCCTCCGCGACTGCCTGGTGGCGAGCGTGGGGTGTGGACCTGCCATGCTCCTCCAGGGGGACGGCCTCGGGATCGATCTCGCTGGCACCGGGCGGATGCTCGGCACCGAGACGGTCCTGGCGATGCTCCAGATCCTCGATCAGTCGCTCGGACGGATGCGGACGAGCGGCCATGCCGCAGTGCTCGCCGAAATGGCGATCGTACGCCTCGCCCGCCTCGACGACCTCGATCAGCTCGCAAGCGCCGTCGAGCGGATCGCCGCGCAGGCGGCTGCGGCGCCTCTTCCCGCGAAGGGATCGCTCCCTCCGCCGGCCAGACCCACTCCCGCCCCCCGCGCCACGATCGCGGAGGAGCGCGAAAAAAAAACGACCGACCTGACCGCGGCGGTTGAGACCGTCGGTGTGCCCCCGGCGAATCGGGCCACCGTCTCGCACGAACCCGAGCCGGCGCTCCCCGTTGCCGGGCCTCCTCCGCCGGCGGCGCTACCGAGCGATCCGATGGCCGCCTGGGAAGCCTGTGGCGAAGCGGTCGGGGGCCTCGCCGCCGACTTCGTCGGCATGGCGGTCCGAGCCGAATGGGGCGACGGTATCCTCGATGTCAGCTTCCCGGCGGAGGCGACGACGGCGGTGGCGTTCCTTTCCCGGCCGGAGATGGTGGCAGCGCTCAACCGGGCACTGACCGAGGCGGCCGGGAAGCCGACGAGACACCGGATCCGGCAGGAGGCGAAGGCGCCGGTGGCGGGCGTCGGTGCGGGCTCGGATCGCCCCGGGAGCGCCCCCCCCGCTCCCCCGCCGTCCACCGGACGCTCACAAGCGGCGCTGCTCCGCGAGACGCTCGATCATCCGCTCGTCGTGCAGGCGCGGAGCCTGTTCGATGCCGCGATCCGCAAGGTCGAGCCGGGTCGGCCGCGGGTGGCACCCGCGGCGCCCGCGGTCGCCGCCGCACCCGTCGCTGACGACGACCAGCGCGATCATGCCGGCGGAGACGGCGAACTCGTCTGACACCACGACGCGATTCACGGAGGATCATCATGCCCGAGGACCGTGGCGTCATCGCCAGACTGATCGACTGCTTCGCCGAGCTCCCCGGCATCGGCCGGAAATCGGCGGAGCGGCTCGCCTACCACGTGTTGAGGATGCCGCGCGAGGAGGCGCTCGCCTTCTCGGATGCCCTCCGCGCCGTGAAGGAGAGCCTCAGGCCCTGCCGCACCTGCTTCAATCTCGCCGAGGGGGATCAGTGCGCGGTGTGTCTCGATCCGCGCCGCGACCGCTCGATGCTGTGCGTCGTCGAGCAGGTCCGCGATCTCCTCGCCGTCGAACAGACCGGCTCCTACCGGGGCCTCTACCATGTCCTTCAGGGCCGCGTCGCGCCGCTCGACGGCTCCGGCCCCGAAGCGCTGACCCTCGATCCGCTCGTGGCGCGTGTCCGCCAGGGGGGAATCCGCGAGGTGATCATGGCGACGACTCCGAACGTCGAGGGGGATGCCACGGCGCTCGTGGTCGTGCAACGGCTCGCCGGACTGCCGGTGGAGATCACGCGTCTGGCCCGCGGGTTGACCGTGGGGGCGGCGCTCGAGCAGGCCAACCGGGACATGCTCACCGACGCCCTCGCCGGGCGACGGCGGATGTGAGCCGGCGCCGGCCGGGGGCGATCCCGCGGTTTGCAGGCGAGCGGGGTGGCTTTCGCAGCAAATCTTCCAGGAACGGGTATCTTAAGGTTCGTGAATACCCGGGCCCGCTGGTCGCGAACGTTCCCGGCGACGGTTCCGGTCGGGGCCTTTGGCCCGTCGGCGTCGCGGAACGGGGCGGCGATGTCCGGGAAGCCTGAGTGGTGGTGGCTCGGTGCGGTCGATCGAGAGAAGGTGATGTCATGCGGATGTCTTTCGGCCAGGAAATGCGGATGGCGCAGAAGCAGGTGCTTGCGCCCCGCATGATCCAGTCGATGGAGATCCTGCAACTGCCGATGATGGCCCTCGAGGAGAGGATCGAGCAGGAAATCCAGAACAACGAGACGCTCGAGGTCGATGATTCGGTGGGTGATTCGTTGGTCGGGGATGGCTCGGAGGCCGAGCCCCGCGCCGCCGCCACCGTCGCTGACGCCGCCGATCCGGCACCCGAGCGGACCGTCGACGAACGGCCGCTGGTCGTCGATCAGGACCATGCCAATCAGGCCGATTTCGAGCGATCGTACGACTGGTCGAGCGAGTATCCGGAGTCCGACGATGATCGCAGCCGGCCGTCGGCCTCGAGGATCGACGAGTCGTCCGATCGCTATCTCGATGCGATGGCGAACATGGAGGAGCGCCCGGAAACGCTTTTCCATCATCTTCACGAGCAACTCTCCAACGACGAGCTCGACCCCGAACAGCGCCTTGCCTGCGAGAAGGTGATCTACAACCTCGATCCCAACGGCTACCTGCCGATGGCGCTCGAGGATCTCGTCGATGTCGAGGCCGTTCGCGATTCGGCCCCCTGGAAGACGCAACTCGGCCAGCTCGAGCGGGCACTCGCGGTGGTCCAGGGGATGGAGCCTGCCGGGGTCGGTGCCCGGGACCTCCGGGAATGCCTCCTCCTCCAGATCCGCCCCGACATGCCGCATGCCCGGCAGCTGCGCCGGCTCGTGTCGGACCATCTCGAGGATCTCGCGGCCAATCGCCTCCCGCTGATCTCGAAGAAGACCGGATTCTCGATCGAGGAGATCGAAGGGCTCCGGCACGATCTGCACTCGCTCCAACCGAAGCCCGGGGCCCGGTTCACGGTGCCCTACGTGCCTGTGGTCAAGCCCGACGTTCATGTCGAACTGCAGCCGGACGGTTCCTGGAAGGTGCGGCTCGAGGAGATCGATCTGCCGAACCTGCGGATCAGCCCGCTCTACCGCGAGATGCTCTCCGATCCGGCCACGCCCTCCGAGACCAGGGAATACATCAAGCGGAAGATCAACTCGGCACAGTGGCTCATCGAGGCCATCGAGCAGCGCCGCAGCACGCTCCTGAAAACGGCCCAGGCGATCGTCGACCACCAGACACGGTTTCTCGTCGACGGTCCGGAGGCGATCGAGCCGCTGAAGATGCAGCAGATCGCCGACAGGATCGGGATGCACGTCACGACCGTCAGCCGGGCCGTTGACGACAAGTGGCTGCAGACGCCGCGGGGCCTGTGGGCGCTGCGCCGGTTCTTCGTCGGTGGCACGGTGAGCGCCGACGGCGAGGAAGTGGCCTGGGACACGGTGCGGATGAAGCTCCAGGAGATCATCCAGGCCGAGCCGAAGGACGCGCCGTTCAGCGATGACGATCTCGTCGAGGAATTGGCGAAGAAGGGGATCACGGTCGCCCGCCGCACCGTGACGAAGTACCGCAAGGCGATGGATATCCCCAGTTCGCGGCAACGCCGGGACTGGAAGATCGCCACGCCGGCAAGGGATCCGGCGGCGGCCGGGGCGACGGATCCGGGGCCCGACCGTGGGCCGACGCAGCCGTCCTGATCGTCACGGAGGATACCGAGATGCGATGTCCATTCTGCCGGGTCGACAACGACCGGGTCATCGATTCCCGTTCCATCGACGACGGTGCGAACATCCGTCGGCGGCGGGAGTGCCTCTCCTGCCGACGGCGGTTCACGACCTACGAGCGCGTGGAGCGGCAGTCGCTCTCGGTCGTCAAGAAAGGGGGCGTCCGCGAGCCCTTCGATCGGGGCAAGATCCGCGCCGGGCTCGGAATTGCCTGCGGTAAGCGGCCGATCACCGAGCAAGACATCGAGGCCCTCGTGTCGGCGATCGAGTCGGAGTGCTACGACAACTACGAGAGCGAGGTCCCCAGCCACGCCATCGGCGAGCGGGTGATGGAACTCCTGCGCGGCATCGATCAGGTGGCGTACGTGCGGTTCGCGAGCGTGTACCGCGAGTTCAAGGATGCCCGTGACTTCGTCGACGAGCTCGAACCGATCCTTGCCGGCGATCGAGGGGCGGCGCGGATGGTGGTCGGCGGCCAGGCGAAGGGGGCTCAGGGCGGGACGGAAGCCGATCAGGCCGGGCCCGATCGACCCGCCGAGATCGCGATCGAGTCCCGCAGCGGTTGACTTCCGGGCGTGACGGCGGATCGGTTCAATCGGCACGCGGGGCTCGCCCCGTGCCACGGTTCCAATCTCCGCGCGTGCCCCCCGTCTTCTCCTCGAGGCGGATCCGATCGATCGTCATCCCCGGGTCGATCGACTTCGTCATGTCGTAGAGGGTGAGGGCGGCGGCACTGACCGCCATCAGAGCCTCCATCTCCACGCCGGTGCGTCCGACCGAGTGAACGGTGGCGCCGATCGACACCCCCCCCGGCTCGTCGAAGGCGATCGTGATCGTCACCGAGTCGAGGGGAAGCGGGTGACAAAGCGGGACGATCTCGGCGGTTTTCTTGGCTGCCATGATTCCCGCCAACCGTGCGGCGGCGACTGCATCCCCCTTCTCGAGGCTCCCCTCCCGAATCCGCCGGACCGTGTCAGGATCGGCCAGGAGCCGACCGGAGGCACGGGCCGTACGGCGGGTGATCGGCTTACCGCCGACGTCGATCATGCGGAGCGGGTGGATTTCCATGGCGGGAGGATACCAGGAGAAACGCGAGAACCGAAAACGACCGCAGGCCGGAGTGCCCCCCTTGGCACACCGGCCTGCGGTGATGGAGTTCGGACGCGAACCGAGGTCAGACCAGTTCCTTGCGGGCACCGATCAGCGTACGGAGGCGTTCGGCGAGGAGCGCCACGTCGAAGGGCTTCTTGAAGCTCTCGTTGACGTGGGCCCGGTCGACCGTGATCTGCGACCCGTCGTCGGGGAGCAGGGCAATCACGATCGTCTCGGCATACTCGGAATTGCGGCGGAGATTCTGGCAGATCTGCTGGGCGTCGATCCGGCCGATCGAGTAATCGACGACAATGCAGTCAGGATGGAAACTCTCGGCCTGGATGCCGGCCTCGAATCCACTCGCTGCCACCTGGATCTTGAACGACCTCTCGAGCGGGAGGTGCTTCTTCAGGTTCTCGATGAGCACCTGATCCTGCCCCACGAGAAGCACCTTCGCCATCGCCTCGTCCTCGAGATCGCCCAGCGGCATGCCGTGCTCCTTCAAGAACTTGATCAGATACTCCCGCGGGATCCGGCGATCCTGACTCCCGGGGATGCGGTAGCCCTTGAGGCGACCCGAATCGAACCACTTGCTCACAGTCCGCGGTGCTACCTTGCAGATTTTGGCGACCTGGCCTGTCGTGAAAACCTTCATCACGTGAACTCCATGTGCACTTTTTGTGTCCGGAACGTCTTTGGCCAGCCCGCTCCCAAAGAGCGCGGGACACAGCCCCCCCGACGCGGAACCATCACCACGGGGACGACCGCGTCGTCGAGCCCCACGATGGCCGGCCATAAGCGCGGGGGGGCTGGAAGAGTGCATTCCTCCGAGGTCGCGCCCGTCACGGGCGAACCTCGAGGAAGCCACGACTCGCAGGTATCCCCCCCTGCTCCAATCCCGCTGATCGCGTTCCGGACGAACCGGTTTCGCGGTCGCGGTATGACCGTCCTAGGGGAAGATCGAATGGACACGTGGTGCGACTTGAGCCGTTCTTCGCGACGGCAGCGGTCGGAACGGGTGGTCCGACTGCGACGGTGCGTCCGGGAACGCTGAAAACCGGGTTTCAGGCGTGTTTGGAGGGAGGGTCACGCCGCGGCCCGCGCGGGAGCCGGAACGGCAGCGGCCGTCGACTCGAACCGCACCGACACCCGTTTCGAAACCCCCGATTCCTCCATCGTGACACCGTACAGCGTGTCGGCGGCGGCCATCGTCGCCTTCCGGTGGGTGACGACGATGATCTGCGTGTTCTTGAACTCCCGCAGCACGCCCACGAACCGGTCGACGTTGGCGTCGTCGAGGGCGGCATCGACCTCGTCGAGGACACAGAACGGGCTGGGGCGGGAGCGGAAGATGGCGAGGAGAAGGGCGACGCACGTCATCGTCTTCTCGCCGCCCGAGAGCAGCGAAATGCTCCGAGGCTCCTTGCCCGGCGGTCTGGCGACGATCTCCACCGACGTCTCGAGCACGTCGACGCCCGGCTCGAGGATGATGTCGGCCTGCCCGCCGCCGAAGACCCGCTCGAAGAGCGTCCGAAAGTGCCCCCGCACGGTTTCAATCGTCTCGGCGAGGAGCCGGCGGCTGTCTTCGTCGATGCGGGCGATGAGTTGCTCGATCGCTTGCTTGGCGTTGGTGACGTCGGCGAGCTGGGTCTCGAGTCCCGACAGACGCTCGGCGAGCTGCTCGGACTCGGCCAGGGCCTCGAGATTGACGGTGGTCATCGAGGCGAGCTTCCGCTTCAGCTCGTCGATGCCCGCGTCGAGGCTGGCGCGATCGGTGGGGATTTCCTCGGTGAAGGCCACGGCGTCATCGACCGCGGCCGCCGGCTCGTCGACGACCGCTTCGATGTCGATGTCGTATTCGTCACGGATTCGCTCCACGATCCGCACGCGGCGGTGCCGCGCCTCACCCGCCTCGAGTTCGCGGGCATGGATCTGCTCGCCGAGCCTGGTCGCCGCGGCACGGGCGGCGGCAGCCGAATCGGCTGCAGCGGCCGCGGCTGAACGGATCGATGCCTGACCGGCGATCAGGGTGGCAAGCGAGGATTCGGCATGCTCGGCCGCCCACGTCGCATCGGCAAGCAGGCCGCCGGCGCGGAGCACGTCGAGCTCGGTGGCGTGGAGTCGCTCACGAATGGAGTCGCGGCGGACGAGGATCGAGAGCCTCGCCTTCCGACGGTCGTCGACGTTGGTCACGCTGACGACCGCCTCGTGCTCCGCCCTTGCCAGCCGTTCCTTGCCCGTCGCCAATTCGATGCGGAGCCTGTGGATCTCCTCGGTGAGCGAGCCGCGGGAGCGGTCGATGTCGACGATCGACTGCTCCGACCTCGTCCGTTCACCTCGGAGATCCGCCATCTCCCGGTCGACGACATCGAGTCGCTTGCTGATCTCGTCGCGGGTGCGTTCCTCCTCGCCGGCCCGGTGATCGATCGTCGCCACCTCCGTCTCGGCCGTCGCCAGAGCGTCGCGCGCCGAATCGTGCTCGCGAATGAGCCTTGCCGCGTCGGCCCGGGCGGAGGCGACGCTCTCGGCATCGTGCTGCCGGCGCGTCTGCAACTGGCGGACCGCCTGTCCTGCGGTGGCGAGCGCCGACTGCAAGTCGCCGACGGCGGCGGCGTGATCCGCGCTCCGTGTTGCCAGTTCGTCGTGGCGTCGCTCGAGCGCCTTGAGCTCCGCCTTGCGGGCGACGAGGCCCAGGGCCCCCGCGGTGCTCCCCACCTCGTAGCGGGCACCACGGCAACTCTGCCCGTCGCGGGCGACGAACATCAGCCCGGGGTGTGCCGCTGCCAGCCGGCGGGCGTCCTCGAACGTCTCCACCACCCACATGCCCGCAAGGAGCCGCGCGGCGGCCGTTGCGGCCGGCGGACTGTCGGAGGTGACGATCAGCCGGTCGAGGCGTCCCACGAGGGCGGCGTCGGCAGGGGCTTCGTCGTCGGAGTCGGCGATCGTGGTCGGGGAGACGATGCCGATGCGGCCACCGGCGGCGAGCGCTCCACGGCCGGCATCGGTGGCCGACCAGTGACCGAGCCAGACGGCGAAGTCGTCGAGCGACGTGACGACGATGTCCTGGGCGGTGGCGCCGAGCGCCGCGTCGACCAGCGGGGCCCACTCCAGCGGGGCGTCGATCAATTCACCGACGAGCCCGAGTACGGCGGTTGTCGGGACGGTCTGACGGGCGTCGTCGAGCAGGCGGCGGGCTGCTTCCGCCACTCCTTCGTGCCGGCCGGCGAACTCCTCGAGCAAGCCGCGGCGTTCCCGGCAGGCCTCGAGTTTCGCTTGCCATCCGGCGAGCTCACGCCACCCGGCCTCGAGGGAGTCGGTGCACTGCCGGACGGTCTCCTCGGCGGCGGCGATCTCCGCTCCGGTGAGTTCCAGGCGATGGGCGAGGGCGTCGAGGTTCCCCTGCCTGGCGGCGAGCGCCTCGGCAGCGGCATCCATCCGCCTCCGGGCGGTGTCGATGCGGAGCCGGTGCTCGGCCGCCTGACGGCGGGCCTCGTCCCGGCGGCTGTCTGCCCGATCCGCCTCGAGGAGCAGACGCTGCCGTTGGCCTGCCAGCTCGTCGAGCCGTCCAGCGATCTCCGCGAGCCGGGTGCGGGCCTGCTCCACGTCGGAGTGCGATCCGGCCGCGACCTGCTGGCAATCGAGGAGTCGCTGCTCGAGCGTCGTCCGTTCCTCGAGAATCGTGCCGGCCTCTGCCGTCGCAGCGGCGGCGGCGGTGATCGCGGCACGCAGCAGCGTGGCGCTCACGCGGCCCTCCTCGTCGATCCGTGCCAATTCCCCTTCCCACTCCCCGAGCCGTTCGAGGAGCGGATGCCGCCGGGCCTCGGCGGCGGCCGCCCGCTCCCGCTCGGCGTTGACCATCGCGCGGAAGTGCGCGACTTGGGGAGCGAGGGCCTCGTCCTCGGTGGTTCGCAGCGCCGCCGTGGCAGCCGCCTCCGCCACCGTCGATTCCATCACGGCGAGATCGTGCCGGAGGCGCGCGAGCTCCGCCTCCACGTCGGCCACGGCACCGTCGACCTCGGCGAGATCCTGCCGTGCCGCGACGATCCGCAACCGACGGAGACGGTCGGTCATCTGCCGCCAGCGCCGGGCCCGTGCGGCCTGGTGGCGCACCGTCTCGAGCCGCGCCGCCACCTCGCCGACGATGTCGGCGAGGCGCTGGCGATTCTGCTCGGCGCGCTCGAGCCGCCGCAGCGACTCCGTGCGCCGGGCCCGGAATCGCGTGATCCCGGCCGCTTCCTCGAAGACCGCACGGCGATCCTTGCCGGAGGCCATGAGGAGCGCGTCGACACGCCCCTGTTCGATGACGCTGTAGGCTTCGGTGGCCGCTCCGGTTCCGCTGAACAGGTCGCGGATGTCGCGGAGACGGCAGATCTCCCCGTTGATGAGATACTCGCTCTCGCCGCTGCGGTAGACGCGGCGGCCGATCTGCACCTCGTCCGCCTCGACCGGCAGGAGGCGGGCGCTGTTGTCGAAGACGAGGAGCGTTTCGGCGGTGTTGAGCGGTTTGCGGGAGACGGAGCCGGCGAAGATCACGTCGGTCATTTCGCGGCCGCGGAGGCTGCGCACCGACTGCTCGCCGAGGACCCACTTGATGGCGTCGACGACGTTGGACTTCCCTGAACCGTTCGGTCCGACGACGACGGTGATGCCGTCGGGGAACTCGAATCGGGTCCGGTCGGCGAAGCTCTTGAAACCGAACAGTTCAAGTGCCTTGAGCCTTGTCATGACGAGGCGCTCGCGCGGCCCTCCCCGGCTGCCATGCCCGGGCCACGCCCTGCGTCGCGGGTGGCGGTGTCACCGGACTGGTCGGTCTCCTCGACCGGTTCGTCCTCTTCGTCTTCCCGGTCCCGTGAGGTCGCCTCGTCGTGGATCGACGTCCGTCCGTCGAATTCGTTGGGCACCGCGTCGAACGCGAGTCGGCTGGAGAGGCAGCGGCCGGCACTGGCCTGCTGGAGGAATTGGACAACGTCGGGGTAGGTGCCTCCCACCTGGATGATGGCGCGGGCGACCGTGTCGACACGAGCGGCGACCTCGACGACCTGATCCGGCTCGCCCGCGACGAACCGGTTGATCGTCGCCGTTCCCCCGTCGACGACGACGACGATCGAACTGCCCGCCTCGGCTCGGAGACCCGAGTCGAGCGGATGTTCCGTCCCGAACAGCACGATCTCCGGCCGGGTGCTGCGCGTGCAGTGGACCAGCGGCGGCCCGGCGACGTCGATCAGGTGGATCGAGCAGGCGTCGCCGAGTCGCTCACCACGGATCAGAGGAGCGGTGGGGTCGATCTTCCACAGCGCGCGGAAAGCTCCGTAGCGTGTCTCGGCGCTCGAGCTTGCGAGGAGCGACTGGAGGGCGTCGATGCCGTTGGCATCGTCGAGCACCTGAAGCGCGGCGAGAGCGGCCGGCCGGGCGCTGCGGAGGTTGGTGGCCGCCTCGGCGAGGTGGGGTGCCGCGCTCGATTCCCCGAGGTAGGCGAGCGCCTCCGCGGAGGCGAAACGGACTTCGGCATCGGACGACTCGAGCCCTTTCTTCAGGATCGGCAGGGCATCGCGGCCGATCGCCTCGAGCTTGAGCGCGGCGGCGGGGGCGGTGACCGGATCGGCGAGTTGGCGTTCGAGCAGTTCCATGCGGGCGTGGCGGCCGGCCGGGGGCTCGACGACCGCGATGGCCCGGATCACGCGGATGTACCTGGCGAGATTGTGCTCGTACGCGGGGGCGATCTCGAGGTCGATGAATCGTTCCGTCTTCGGCGTGGCGACGCCGCGCTTCGTCCCCTTGATGACGGCGTGAAACCGCCGGTTGATCGTGTCGCCGACTCGTTTCGACAGCGCGATCGAGCGGTGCTCCGGGGCGATGATCAGGCCGATCGAACGGGTGGTCAGGGAGACGCCGCCACCAGGGACACGGGCCCTGAGCTTCGACTTCGAGTCGAGGGTGCCACCCGACACCGGATCGACGAGCAGCGGCCCCTCGGCGATGCCGAGGACATGGCCGTCGCGGACGCGCTGCCCGAGGATCGCCATCTCGGCAAGCCGCGTCTCCATCAGCCAACCGGCGCTGAGGCTCGTCGTCTCGTTGTCGGTCGGCACCTCGACCATGACGTCGAAACGGTCCCCTTTGCGGACACCAGGGGGAAGATAGCCATGCACCCACACGAGCGACGTCGTGGGTGAGGCGAGCAGCTTGTTCGGCTCCGCGACGCCGCGGGCCTGCATGTCGGCCATCAGAAGCGCTCGCTGCGTTCCCGGCGGCGGATCGCTGCCGGTACCCGGCAAGCCGGTGACCAGTGCCGCGCGCTCGATCCGTTGCGGATGGGTACCCCATGGCGCGGCGTAGTCGGCCACGAGGCGGATGTCGGACTCCATGCCGATCAGCGCCGCCACCTCGGGGCTCTGGCTGCGGATCGCCGGACCTGCACAGCCGGCGACGACCGACAGGGACGCGACGAGCAGTACCGAGCGGCCGAGCCGCGCGGAGCGGAGGCGCCGAAGAAGGGATCGGGTGCTCGGGAGTTCGCGTGGACCGTGCGAGGCGTGTCGAGTGTTTTGCATGGCACACCGTCATCCCCGGGGACATGTCGGGCGGGGCGGGGCGTGAACGCCGCCTTCCTCCGCTCCGGACGACTGGCCCGGAGGGAGGGGCGGGAAGGTAGGAGGATCGCCGCAGGAGGGTCAAGACGGCTTCGGAATGGTGCGGATCTGGTGGCCGAGTTCTCTTGGCTCGCCCGGGGACAGTTGCTACCGTCCCCCCCCACCTTGATCCCCGACTCGATGGAGTGACGACACGTGGCGACCACGGAAGGCGACCGTCTCCGGATTCAATTGCGCTGGATGATCCGCCGTGACATGCCGGAAGTGCTGTCGATCGAGCAGGAGGCGTTCGAGTTCCCCTGGTCGGACGAAGACTTCACGCGCTGCCTCCGGCAGCGGAACTGCATCGGCATGGTCGCCGAGGCGGGCGACTCGGTCGTCGCGTTCATGATCTACGAACTCCACCGGACACGGCTCCACGTCCTCAACTTCGCCGTGCGACGCTCGCACCGTCGCCTGGGTATCGGCTCGCAGATGATGGAGAAGCTGTTTGCCAAGCTGAGCGTCGAGCGGCGCGACCGGATCCTTCTCGAGGTGCGGGAGCGGAATCTCCCGGCGCAGCTGTTCTTCCGCTCGCTCGGTTATCGGGCGATCTCGGTCCTCAAGGATTTCTACGAGGATTCCCCCGAGGACGCATACCTCATGCAATACCTCTCGCACGAGGCGGCAGTCATCGCGATGCCCCGGCGGATGGCCGGCTGACGGCGGCGAGGCGGTGACCGACGGTGCGTCGGACCGTCAGCGTGCCCTAGCCGGTGAAAAGGCGATCGACGATGGCGATGCGGTCGTCGAGGATGCGTCGCGCCTTCCGGCCCGTGTCCGAGACCGCGAACAGGGTGACGCACGGCGCCCCGGCGGGGAGGAAGGTGCCGCTGCGGGGGAGATCGGCGATCGCCGGCCAACCGTCGGCCCCGGTCCACTGTGATGCCAGTCGGTCGAGTCGCTCGTTCATCGCGTCATCGACAGCGAGCGGCGATCGCGTGCGGAGAATGCCTTTGGCCCATCGGCCACCTCCCGGCGACGGCGTGCCACCCCTGGTGACGATCCCGTAGGCGCCGAGATGATCGGCAGCCAGCGGCCTGCCGGTGCGGCGGTCGACGAGCTCCATCGACGCGCTCGGACGGGGATTGATCTCGATGACGACCAGCCGGCCGTCCGGGGCCACGATCGCGTCGACCCCGACGACGCCGCGGAGGCCGAGATCGTCGGCCAGCGCGTTGCCGACCCGTTGCCACTGGTCACGGAGGGGCGCAGGCAGCGTCGCCGGATCAACGTCGATCGATCCGCAGTAGGCGAATGGCCGCGCGTGCCAGGACTCGACTCCGAGCACCTGGCGGCTCGCGCCGACGAACCGTGCCGCACCGGGGATGACGACGAACACCCCGGCCACCGGGAGGCCCGCATGACGTTCCTGCCAGACCATCGCCCGGTCGGTCGTCCGACCGTCTGCATGGCCGGTCCAGGGGGCGATGCCGAAGCCACCGGCACTGGCGAGGGGCTTCCTCAACCAGCTGCCGTCTGTCGGAACCGCGGAGGGCGTGTCGACGGTGCGGGGAAAAACGATATCCCGATCGGCAAAGACGGCGGCGAGCCGTCGCGGGGAGCGGGCGGTGCGGACCGCGTCGCCTCCGTTGCCGAGCAGCGGCCTGTGGGCGGCGATTGCATCGAGGACGTCGGGGTGATTCTCGAGTGCTCCGGTGTAGCACCAAGGGCCGGTGGGAAACGTCGCGGCAGCGGACTCGAGTGCGGCGGGGAATTGCCCGGGCGCGACGGGGGTCGCGGTGGCGATATCGAGGAGATCGCGGTCCGCGAACAGGTCGACGGCGTGGATCTCGAGTCCGAGGCGGCGGGTCGACGATGCCCAGGCTCGTGCACTGGCACCGAGAATGAGCAGCGAGCGCGGTGTGGCGTGGAGAGCGGAGGATGGTCCGGCGGCGGCGGGAGCGTGAAAACGTCCGGAGGTCGGGGCTTCGGTCATCGCCGCAGGGCCGGTCGTAGGCTCGGTGAAAGCATGCCGCTCCGGCGGCAGCGGGTGACTTTTGTTGCCGTGGTGGGGGGAAATGGTATTCTCCCGATCCCGGCGGACCTGCCTACGGGGCCAGAAGTTCACCGCAGTCAGGATTCGACCCGGACCATGGCCCCGAGAAGGGAGCCGGGTCATCCTCCCCATCGCGGGGAGGAGTGCACACTTCACGAGGAGACAGAGATGTCGATGTTCATTGGTGAGGCGCTCGACGGTGACGGCAACGAAATCGCCCACATCGATCTGCTGATCGGCAGCAAGGACGGCCCGGTGGGGACGGCGTTCGCAAACGCGCTGGCCCGGCAGAGCGAGGGGCATTCCAACCTCCTCGCGGTCCTGACGCCGAACGTCGCCGTCAAGCCCGCCACCGTCATGATCACGAAGGTGACGATCAAGGGGGCCAAGCAGGCCGTTCAGATGTTCGGCCCCGCCCAGGCCGCGGTTGCCAAGGCCGTCGCGGACAGCGTTGCCGATGGCGTGATCCCGGAGCGTGACGCCGAGAATCTCGTCATCGTCTGCGGTGTCTTCATCCACTGGCTCGCCGCCGACGACAAGAAGATCTACACCTACAACTACAACGCCACGAAGATGGCCATCGCCAACGCCATGCACGGCAAGCCGACGGCCGCCGAGATGGTCGCGAAGCGCGACTCGGTCCATCCTTTCCGCGGGTTCTGAACCCCGACGCGGCGTCGTCCATCGATCCTTTCGCCCGTGGCGCGGGCTTCCGCGCCACGGGCGTCGTCGTTTCGTCGTTTCCCTGTCGCTCCGGAGCCCACGCCATGCCCGCACGGATCCTCCTTCAACTCGACACCGATCCCCAGCCGAGCACGTTCGACGCTGTGGTGGCGGTCGATGCCGGTGCGGACGTCCTCCTCCGCCACGGCGGCGTGACGGCCGACACGGTCGTGCCGCTCGTCCATGGCGCGATGTTCACGCGTGGCGGAGCCGATCTCGCCTCGACGGCGATCTTCATCGGCGGGAGTGACGTGCCTGCCGCCGAGGCGGTCTTCTCGAAGGTACGAAAGACGTTCTTCGGTCCGGTCCGTGTCGGCGTGCTTCTCGATCCCTCGGGGGCGAACACGACCGCCGCGGCGGCCGTCGTCGCGGCGGCCCGTCATCTTCCGCTCGCCAGTTCCGGCGCGGGCCTCGCGGCAGTGGTCCTCGGCGGGACGGGCCCGGTGGGGCAGCGCGTTGGCCAGCTCCTCGCCGGCCTCGGCGTGAGCGTGACGCTCGTGTCGCGTTCGCTCGAGCGGGCAGAAGCGGTGTGCGAGCGCGTCCGGGCCGAGATGCCCGGTGCGAAGCTCTTTCCGATCGAGTCCCGCGGCGCGTCGGCCGAGGAGCCGAAGCTCACCACGGCGCTTGCCACAGCGCAGCTCGTCGTCGCCTGCGGGGCTGCCGGCGTCACGCTCCTCGACGAGCGGGGGAGAGCCGCCGCGACCGCTGCGCGGGTGCTCGTCGACCTCAACGCGGTGCCGCCGGCGGGGATCGCCGGGATCGCGGCCGGCGACAAGGCCCGTGACGACGGCGGCCGGATCATCTACGGCGCCCTCGGCGTCGGCGGGACGAAGATGAAGATCCACAAGGAGGCGATCCGCCGCCTCTTTGCCGCCAACGACACCCTCCTCGATGCCGGGCAGCTCCTCGCGATCGGTATGGAACTGGAGGCCGCGAGGGGGGCATGAGGACGCTCGCGGACCGAGGCCTCATCCCATCGCCATCCGCCGGCGGATGATCCGGTCGACGAGTCGGGGGCAGAAGCGGGCGGCGAGGGCGAAGCCCTTTGCCGAGAAGCCGGGGTAGACGGTGCCCCGGCGGCGCTCGAGCGCGACGAGGATCGCGCGAGCGGTCGTGGCGGCGTCGAGCTGCCGGCCCCGCGACCAAGAAGGCCTGTCGCCTGCGAGGAGGCTGTCCCAGAACTCCGATGCCGTCGGCCCGAGCGTGGCCAGAAGGACGTCGATCCCCGATTGGGCAAGCTCGGCACGGAGTGTTCCGGAGAGGGAGTGGAGCGCGGCTTTGGCCGCACAGTAGTCGGCATGGAGCGGGATGGGGTGGAGGCCGAGGATCGAGCCGACGAGGACGACGGCCGGATCGCGGCCCTGAGCCATGACCGGCAGCGCGAGCCGCACGAGCTCCGCCGGGGCGAAGAAATCGATCTCCATCACGCGCCGCAACGTGGCCGGATCGGCCTGGTCAAACCGGCCGATCGCGCCACTCCCCGCCGCGGCGATGACGACATCGAGGCCACCGAGACTCTTGACCGAGGCCGCCACGAGTTGATGACGGAAGGCGTCGTCGGTGATGTCGCCGGCGAGGACCGCGATCGGATGCTCGGCGGCGAGCGTGCCGAGGAGTTGAGCACGCCGAGCGGTGGCGAAAACACGCGCCCCGCGCCCGGCGAGTTCGATCGCCAGGGCCCGCCCCACCCCCGACGATCCGCCGGTGAGGAGGATGCGCAGGCCCACGAGCTTCCGGCGTCGCGGGAAGTGGGCGCGGTGTGCGTCAGCGGGAGCCGGTGGAGTCGGCATGAGCGGGGGGGGTCGCTTCGACCTCCGTGGTGGACCTCGCACCGCGCGGGGAGCCGGTGGGCGGCTCGTGCGGCGTGACCCGGGCCTCGGCCGGGTCGATGCGGCCGAGCATCGCCGCAGGAATCCGACAATGGACGGTGACCGATTCGTCGTCGAAGTGGCGGGAGAGGACCTCGCCGTGGGCGGACAACCATGCCAACAGCCTGCCGTTGCCGGCGGAGGTGCGGACGTCGACGTCGCCGAAGTTGCGGCCGAGGCAATCGCTCGTCGCCCGGAGGAGATCCGCGATTCCGACGCCGCTCCGCGCGGAGATGCGGATCGCGTGGGGATAGCGGTCGAGGAGGGCCTCGAGACGCTCGCGGTCGTCGACGGCATCGACCTTGTTGAGGACCAGAAGCGTGTCCTTCTCGTCGACGCCGAGATCGGCAAGCACGCCGCGGACCGCCGCGATCTGCGAGTCGACCAGGTCGCTCGATGCATCGGCGACGTGGAGGAGAAGATCGGCCTGACGGGTCTCCTCGAGGGTGGCCCGGAAGCTGGCGATCAGTCGGTGGGGGAGATCGCGGATGAAGCCGACGGTGTCGGAGAGGAGAACCGGGCCCCAGCCATCGAGCTTCCAGCGGCGCGTGCGCGTGTCGAGTGTGGCGAAAAGTTTGTCCGCCGCCAGTTCGTCGGCGCCCGTGAGCCGATTGAGGAGCGTGCTCTTGCCGGCGTTGGTGTAGCCGACGAGTGAGACGGTCATGTGGTCCTGTCGGGCCGCCACCTGCCGCTCTTTCCGCCCGTGGATCTCGGCGAGTTCGGCACGGAGATCGTGGATCCGCTTCTCGACGAGCCGGCGGTCGACCTCGAGCTGCTTCTCGCCCGGTCCTCGCATGCCGATTCCCATCTTGAGTCGCGACAGATGCGTCCACATCCGCTTGAGCCTCGGCAGCGAATACTCGAGCTGCGCCAATTCCACCGCGAGCCTGGCCTCGTAGGTGCGGGCCCGTGCGGCGAAGATGTCGAGGATCACCTCCGAGCGGTCGAGGACTTTCGTTTTCAGTTCCTGCTCGAGGTTGCGGGTCTGGGCCGGGGAGAGATCGTTGTCGAAGATCACGACGTCGGCGTCGTGGTGGGCGACGAGCCCGGCGAGTTCGGTGACCTTTCCCTTGCCGAGGTAGGTGGTCTGGTCCGGGCTGTCGCGCCGCTGAGTCACCTCGGCGACGACCGTCGCGCCGGCCGATTCGGCCAGACCCCGGATCTCGTCGAGTGGGGCCCGCTCGTCGACCGGGGCGTGGAGCAACACCCCCACGAGCACGGCCCGCTCGCTCTGCACGCTCTTGCTGCGGACGGTGTTGGTCATTCGTCATCCTCGGGGTCGTCGCCCAGGTTCTCGGTCAGGTGGCAACAGCTCTCCCAGCGGCGCGTGTCGAGGAGGCCGTCGGCCACCCCGTGCTTCACGGCGCAGTCGGTCTCGTGGCTGTGGGTGCAATCGGGGAAACGGCAGAGGTTGGCAAGCGGCCTCAAGTCGCGGAATGCGGCGGGCACCTCGGCTGACACGATCTCCCACAGCTGGAATTGACGGACGCCGGGTGTGTCGACGAACGTGCCACCGAGCCGGTGGGGGATGAGCCGCGCCGTCGTCGTCGTATGGCGCCCCTTGTCGTTGTCGCGACTCACCTCGCCGACGGGCAACGCGAGATCGGGCTGAACCTTGTTGAGGAGCGACGACTTGCCGACACCGCTCTGTCCGACGACGGCGCTGACGACGCCGCGGAGTTCGGCGCGGAGCCGGTCGATGCCCATCCCGGTGACCGTGGAGCAGAGAATCACCCCGTATCCCATCCGTGCGTAGACGCCCGCGAGGGGGACGAGGCTTTTCGGGGGAACGAGGTCGGCCTTGTTGATGCAGATCAGCGGCCGGATTCCGGCGCACTCCGCGGCGACGAGCATGCGGTCGACGAGGCCCGGCTTGAGATGCGGCTGGGCGGCGCTCCCGACGATCACGACCTGATCCACGTTGGCGACGATCACGTGACGTCGCCCGCGGCTGTTCCGGGCCAATTCGTTGCGACGCGGTTCGACGGAATGGATCGTGGCGTCCTCCCGGATTCCATCGGCGCTCCCGGAGGGAACGGCGCGATCCGGCTGATCGGGTTGGGCGGTCTGCCGGACCGTCACCCAATCGCCGGCCACGACCGGGTGGCGCTGGTCGATCGCCATCGTTCGGAGGACGCGCCGGGTCGTGCAGCGGACGACATGGCCGTCGTCGCGGCGGACGAAGCTCTCCAGACCGTGGACATGGAGCACTTGTCCCCGCCACGCATCGACGGCCACCTCGGGCCCCGGCTCGATCACCGTCCGCTTGCGGGTCAGGTCTCCCTTGCCGGAGAGCCGTTCGGAGGAGGCCTGATCGGCGAGCGCGTCGGGATCGTCCTCGTGGGAACGAGTCAGATCACCACCGCGCCGCCGGACCGAGCGATTCTTGCGGAACGCGATCCGTATCTTGCGGGGTTTCGCCATGCAGCCTGATCAGGGGCGATCCCCGCGAGTCCCGGGAGGGGGGGAATCGGGGCGACGAGCGGCCGGGCGGGGTGCCGAGGCGAACGTCGGGGTGCTCCGCTTCGTCTCGAGGCCGGCGCTCTCGAGAAGGCTCTTTCCGAAGGGATTCAACGGGATGTTGTCGACGGGGGCCGCGATCGCGCCGTTCCTCGAGGGATCGTAGGTGATTTCGTAGTGATGCCTGGCGACCGAAAGTTTGTCACCGGGATCGAGGCGCTTCTCACTGACGCGCATCCCGTTGACCTTCGTGCCGTTGCTGCTGGCGAGATCCTTGACGAACCAATACCCGTCGACGAGCGACAGTTCGCAGTGGGAACCGGAGACGTTCGGGAAGCGGAGGACGATGTCGGCGCTCTCACGACGCCCCACGACGAGGACGGGCTTGAGCAACGGGATCGGGTCGCCGCCCCCTTGGGGGATCAATTCGCCGTACATGGACCTCGATACGTTCCTGGGTCGCCCGGGGTTCGTCGGTGCCGATTTCAGAAGGCCAGCCAGTCAAAATCTACGCCTCTCCGGACGGATGGTCAAAAAGAGGTCTTCAAACGGGGGGGAGCGTGAAGGTGGTATGGTTGGGGGAACGGTTCCCGGGAGAGGGAACGGGGTGGAACGGATGGCCGCCGGTCGGGCGCGTCCTTGCGGCACTCGAAAGGGGCGCTGCCGGGAATGTCCCGACGGGAGGAAAGTCCGGGCTCCGCAGGGCGCGATGGTGGGTAACGCCCACCGGCCGTGAGGTCAGGGAAAGTGCCACAGAAAACAGACCGCCGGCGGGAAGGCCCGCCGGTAAGGGTGAAACGGTGAGGTAAGAGCTCACCAGCGGATCGGGTGACCGGTCCGGCTCGGTAAACCCCATCGGGAGCAAGGCCAAGCAGGGGGGAGTCGGCCGCAAGGCCGCCACGGAACGGCCCGTTCCGTCCCACCCCCGGGTCGGCTGCCAGAGTCGCCGGGCAACCGGCGACCTAGAGAAATGGTCATCACCGCGCCGCGTCCGGCGGCGCGGAACAAAACCCGGCTTACAGGTCCGCCCCGTCCCTCTCCCGGGCACCGGGGCTCCATGACCGCCGGTGCCGTTCACCCAGCCATGTCCTGGGGTTCGCCGCGATCCGCTGCCAGGTCCCGCCGCTCATCCTCGTCGAGGATCTTGAGCAGCTTGGAGATGCAGAGGGAATTGATGCTCACGCGCATGTCGTCCGCCTCCGCCTTGAGCGATTCGTGAAGAGAGCGGGGCATCCGCACCGTGACCACCCGTTGGGCCTCCCGGTTGGCCGGTCGGTCGCGCTGCCGGCTCCTGAGGTCGTCGAGCATCTCCCGGATCCGGGCGTACTGCGGCGAGCACTCGAAATGCGTGAGGGCGGAGTCGGTCCGGAACGACCGACGCACGATTCCCTCGACACCGAGGACTTCGCGGAAGAAAACGACCCAGTCGGGCCCCATGGCATGGAGCCGCTCGGCGACCTGCAGCACCGCGGCGGCTTGGGGATCGACGGATTCGGACTGGGGGGACTCGGTTTCGGACCTGCTCGCCATGATCGGGGAACCCTTCGAGAACGCGGGGACGGGCCGGTGGCACCCTCCGTGGGTCCACTGGTGCCTGCATGCTGGCGCCATGGTCAAGTCGCAGCAGGAAGTGCCACCTGGGAAACGACTTGCGGCGAATCGCCGAGCCGCGAGACAATTTCGCGCAGCGGTGCCTCCCGGGGAGGCAGTGGGTGGCGTGCCACAAAAAGAGGCAGCTTCGGCGAGTCGCATTTCCCAACTGTCCGGTCTGTGACGGCCGAGAAAAGAAAGCTCAAGAGGCTGTTCGATGGCCTTTTGCCCGGCGTTCGGCCCACCGGACCACGGCCGGTGTGGGGTCGAGGCCGGTGGCTGCCTGGAGACCCCGCCAGCCGGGCACCGCATTCACCTCCAGAACGATCGGGGCTCCGTCGCGGTCGGCGACGATGTCGACCCCGGCGATCTCCACCCCCAGGAGGGTGGCGGTCCGATGGGCGCAGTCGAGCCAGGACCGGGGGGGGCTGAACGGTTCGCCGGTCCCTCCGCGGGCGAGGTTCGTCCTCCAGTCGGTCGCAGATCGCCGTCGGAGCGAATAGGCCTCCTCCCCGACAAGGAGCACCCGGGCATCCCAGCCGGCATGCGGAATGAACTCCTGAAGGTAGGTCGCCACCCCTTCGGGGGTCGAAGCGGCCGCCGTCAGGAGAGGGAGAAGCGTCTCCTCGGAGTCGACCCGCTCGATTCCGCGGCCACACGACCCGAACAATGGCTTCGACACCGCATCGCGTCCGAGCGACTCCCAGGCGTGCCTGATTTCCTCCGGGCTCTGCGCGACGATCGTCCGGGGCACACGGATCCCCGCCGCCGCCAGGCGGGCCAGGGAGAGGTATTTGTCGATCGCGGTTTCCAATGCCCGCGGGCTGTTGATGACCGGGGTTCCCCGGGCGTCGAGCCGGCCGAGGAGGTCCATCCGCAGGATCACCTCCTCGAGTCGTCCGGCCGGCATCCCGCGGACGATGACAGCGTCGGCCCGATCGACCGCAGCGGGGAGGAATCGTTCCGCGGTCGGGCCGGGGCCGACGATGGCACCGAGCTGCCGCCAGGCAACCACCGAGACGTCGTGACCGAACGACTCCGCCGCGGCGCCGATCCGCATCACATGCCAGGAGCCGGGGGCTCCGATGACCACCAGTTGCATCGGCCATGCCCTCCGGCTCAAGGCTCGCCGAAGGAGATCCGCAGCACGTCCGGGGCGATCGATCCGGCCGCGTGAAGGACACCGGTGTCGACATTGACGATCTCGATCATCGCCGGCGCGAAGAGGGCCGCGTCGAGCTTGTAGAAGTCGTATCCGGCGGCCTCGAAGAGCGCTCGGAACGGACGCCCGTACGACGCGGACGCGGCGCTGACTGCCGCGTCCGCGACCTCCGCGAGGCCGGAATCGTCTCCGGTGACACAGAGGACAACCTGGCCGCCATAGAGGATCGCGTCGTTGGTCCGGCCGATCGCCTCGAGGTCATCGGGAGGGACGGGGACCGGCGGGAGCGGTGCGCGGCCGAGGCCGGCGCGGATCCGCCGCAGGTCGAAGCCGAGGTCGTGCAGTTTGTGGAGCGCGGTCTCGAGCGACCGGGCCACCACCTGGAGTGTGCCGGCAAGGCTTGCGGTCCGGGCGACGAGCAGGATGAGCCGATCGGGAGTCATGCCTGCCGCGCTCGCCAACGTCAGGCACACCTCGTCGGGCGGCAGCTTCGACGACTCGAGCAGTCCCACCGCCACCTCGGCAAGCTCGCGGCAGCCGATGTCGTCGTACAGGTCCTCGCGGCCGATCGCCGCCCGCAGCGGGCCGCTGGCCATGGCGAAGTATTTCCCCTCCGACACTTTCCAGCCCGCGTACTGCGATGCCAGGCAGGCGGCGACCGGGGTCGTGCTCTCCACGGCGACCGTCGGCCACGGGCAGCGGCCGTCCCAGGGATCGGACGCGGGGCGGAGCTGATGGTGGCCGGGGACGCCGGCCGGTGCCTCGAGCCACACCTCCCCCAATCCGGCGAGCGCTGCGTGGGCCAGGAGCAGTCCCGCTTCCACGCCGCCGGTCGCACGCACCCCGGCATCGACGATCTGCACACCGTCTTTCGTCCGGTGGACGGAAAGCCCGAGCGCTTCGGGATCGGCAAGCGCCTTGGCGACGATCGCGGCGGCCCGCGCGTTGAGTTGCAGCGGCATGGAATCAGCCCTCGGTGAAGAGCCGTTCCGTGGCCGGACTTGCCGGGGCCGATCGCGGTCGCGAGCATGGCCTCGGTGCGGTGCTCCGCACCGCGGCAAGACATAATGTCGCCGGCCACCCTGCCGGGCAATCCCCGGGCCTTCGACCCCGGAAGGCACGACGTTCGTGTGGCCGATGCCCCATTTCCGATCCGGGTTTCCGTCGAGGACATCGTCGTGGCCAGCCTCACCGTCGAGAACTACGTGAAGACGATCCACCTCATCGCGGCGGCCCAGCCCGGCAGCGCGGTGACCACGGGACAGGTCGCCACGGCGCTCGAGGTCTCTCCGGGGACGGTGACCAGCATGCTCAAGACGTTGGACGCTGCCCGACTGGCGACGCACCGCCCTTACGAAGGCGTGGCGCTGACGAAGGCGGGAAGGCTTTTGGCGCTGCGAGTCATCCGTCGTCATCGTCTCCTCGAGTTGTTCCTCCTGAAGACGCTCGACCTGAGTTGGGACGAGGTCCATGACGAGGCCGAACACATGGAGCACGCCGTCAGTGATCTGCTCGTCGAGAGGATCGACGCCTTTCTCGGCCATCCCCGCGTCGATCCCCACGGCGATCCGATCCCTCCCGCCGACGGTGCCGATCCGGACGACAGCCTCCCCCCGGCACGCCTGCTGGCCGATTGCACCGCGGGGAGCCGCTTCCGGATCACGAGGGTGCTCGATCAGTCACCCGGGTTCCTCCGCTCCCTCACCGACTCCGGGCTCGTGCTCGGCGTCGAGGGCGACGTCGTCCGGCCTCCCGACGGTGCGGGTCTGATGAGCGTGAGCGTCGGGGGGAAGCCGCTCTCGCTGTCGACGGATGCCGCCACGAAGCTCGTCATCGTCGAGCGATGACGGGGAGCAAGCTGGCGGCGAGCGTGGGGCGAACCGCGACGGTCACGGTGTCGTCTGCTCCCACATCCCCTCTTGGCCGGCGCACTCGTCGACGGCGACGAGGATCCGGCCGGGGTGCGGTGCGCCGGAGGCCGTGAGTGCCTCGATCACCTCGCGACCGATCCACGCCGCGAGCCACTCCGCGGTGGTGTTCTGCATCGGCAAGAGGACGCACTCGTCGGCCGGGAACACCCAGCGGCGGCGCTCGAAGCGGACAACGACTTCCGGAACCCCTTCCGGGCCGCTGGCCTCCGTGACCGTGAGGTGTCGATTGAGTGTGGGGAGAAGCATGCGGTGGTCGAGCCGACCGACGACGTGCGTGAGGGTGTCGCGGAGGAGGATGAAGTCGACCACCATACCGTGGGCATCGGGTGGGCCGTCGATCTCGACCGCCACCGTCCAGTTGTGGCCGTGCACCGGTTCGCAGAGCGTGTCGGTGAGCGTGATGAAATGCCCGGACGAGAAAACGTGCACCGCCTTGCGGAGCCGGACTCCGTAGCGCTCCATCGTGAGTTGCTCCGCGTTTTTGTGGGTGGTGGAGTGGCTGCCGACCGTTCTGTCATCGCGCCGGGGCCGTCATCCCCGAGGCCGGCAGCCGACCTTCGCGGAGGAGAATGTACAGCGCGGCGGCGCAGAGGTCGGCCGTCGTACCGGGATTGATCCGACGGGGATGGCGGAGGGAGTGATCGAAGCGCGCCGCGGCTTCCCGCCACGACTCTCCCGGTCGCTCGAGGACCCCCCCGGCGCGCCGGCTGACGTCGGCGGCAACGTCGGCACCGTGCCGCCTGGCGACGAGCGAGTCGGGCTCGCGGGCGAGTTGGCGGAGGTAGCCACGCACGATCGCATCGCCGAGCGGTCGGCCGAAATCCAATTCGGCCCGCAGATCGGTGACGAGCCCGTCGTGGAGCGGCTCCCAACCTTCGGTCCACAACCGGGCGATCCGATCGTGGGGGGCGGCTTCGGCCATCGCCGCAAGGAGGTCTTCCGGCGGCGGGCCGGCGAGATCCCACCGGCTCGTTCGGCCCATGCCGCCCGGTGAGGCTATCGCGATCGCCTCCCACGTGTCGGCGGCATCCGCAGGCACGAGGCCCGAGAGGATCCTCCTCACTGCCGCGTCGCGGAAGGGACGCCCCGCGTCGTCGCCGGGGACCGCTGCCAGCGGCGCGATCGCGAGGATGATGCCGAGGTTGGCGTTGGACCGGGTGACGCGCCGCGAGGCGGTCACGGCCCGGAGGATCGTCCGGCCGAGGGAACAATCCGGGGCGGCCTCGATCGCCGGGGCGATGGCGTGTCCGGCGGCGACCAAATCACCGTGATCGAGATCGGGGAAGGAGGCGCTCGGGTGGACGTTCCCGGGCTTCTCGGCCGTCGCCTCGAGCCGGCATGCCTCGGCGACGCACCATCCCCGACTGCCCGGCGGCGGAAGCCCGACGCCGCTCCGGGAGGGATCGGGTGGGGACTCGGGGAAGCGGTCTGCAGGCATGGCGGAGCGTGGCGGAGACTTGGATGGAGAGACCGTTTCCGGCCGGGCGTCTGCACACCACGACGATCCGGCGGGATGAGGATGATGCGAGGATCGTGGGGAGAGAACCCGGCTGTGGGTAGACTCCGAGGTTCACGCACGCCCCGACGGGCCGTGGGCCGATCGCCGGAGAAGGTCTCGGTTTACCATTTCCCCCGAGTGCACCGCCAGCCGCCATGAGCCAGCACCCCGACCCCAGTGCCATCAACGACTCGTCCGATTGTTTCATCAATCGGGAATTGAGTTGGCTCGATTTCAACTCCCGTGTCCTCGAGGAGGCCGAGAACGTCACCAATCCACTCATGGAGCGGCTCAAGTTTCTGGCGATCTTCAGCTCGAATCTCGATGAGTTCTTCATGGTGCGGGTGTCGGGGGTGAGGGAGCAGGCGTACGGCGAGAGCGCCCCCCAGGACACGCCCCCCGATGGCACCGCTCCCTTGGAGCAACTCCGCCGGATCGCCGAGCGCACCCAGGAACTCGTCGCCCGCCAATACCGTTGTCTCGAGGAGAGCATCGCCCCGGCGATGGTTGCCGAGGGCTTCCAACTGGTGCGATACGGCGATCTCGACGAGCAACAGTTGGCGCGTGTCGACCGGTTCTTCAACGAGCGTGCCCTGCCGATCCTCACGCCGATGGCGGTCGATCCCGCCCATCCTTCGCCCCGCTACCACAATCGTGGTCTGTACATCGGCGCCCAGCTCGAGCAGGAGAAGGGCCTCGGTCCCAAGCGGCTGTTTGCCGTGGTCCAGGTGCCGCAGGTTCTCCCCCGATTCGTGAACGTCGGCTGCGACATCCCCGGCCAGCACCGCTTCGTCCTTCTCGAGGATCTCGTGGCGGCGAGGCTGTCGCAGCTCTTCGGTGGCTTCACGGTGCTCTCGTGGACGACGTTCCGGATCACCCGTGACAGCGATCTGGAGCTCCTCGAGCAGGAGTCGGACGACATGTTGCGGCTCATCGAGGAGCGTCTCAAGGCCCGCCAGCGCGGGCAGGCTGTGCGTATCGAGGTCTCGGCACGATCGGCGGACGACTCGGTAGCGCGGACGATCATCGAGGAAGAGCAGCTCCATGACGGAAATGCGGACAGCTACGGCGAGGTCTACCGCATCGACGGCCCTCTCGACCTCACCTGCCTGTGGGAGCTCCACAAGCTTCCCGGCTATCCGCTCCTCCACGATCCACCTTTCACGCCGCGCATGCCGCGCGGCCTGCGACGCGGCGACGACCTGTTCGCCGAGATCGCTTCCCACGACGTCCTCCTCCATCATCCGTACGAGTCGTTCGACCCCGTCGTCGAGTTCGTCACCCGTGCCGCCGCCGACCCCCGAGTGCTCGCCATCAAGCAGACGCTCTACCGGACGTCCGGCGATTCTCCGATCTCCCGGGCGCTGATCGCGGCGGCGGAGTCGGGGAAGCACGTCACGGCGCTCGTCGAGCTCAAGGCCCGCTTCGACGAGGCCAACAACGTCAGTTGGGCCCGCCAGCTGGAGCGGGCCGGCGTGCACGTCGTGTTCGGTTTCCTCGACCTCAAGACCCACTGCAAGCTGTCGATGGTGGTGCGGAACGAAGGGCATGGGCTGCGCCGCTATGTCCATCTCGGCACCGGCAACTACAACCCCACCACGGCGCTGCTCTACACCGATCTGGGATTGTTCACCGCCGACGAGCAGATCGCCGAGGATGCCTCGGCGGTGTTCAATCTGCTGACGGGGTATTCGCAGGGGCATCGTTGGCGAAAGCTGATCGTGGCCCCCAACGACCTCCACCGCAGGACGCTCGAGCTGATCGACGAGCAGACGGAACGTGCCCGTGCCGGCCGTCCGGCGCGGATCTTCGCCAAGCTCAACTCGCTCGTCGATCCGCATGTCATCGAGGCGCTCTACCGCGCCAGCCGGGCAGGGGTGCCGATCGACATCGTTCCCCGTGGAATCTGCTCGCTGCGGGCGGGTGTGCCCGGGTTGAGCGAGACGATCCGCGTGCGGAGCGTGATCGACCGGTTCCTCGAGCACAGCCGGATCTACATCTTCGGCCCCGACGACGACGCGAAGGTGTACATCTCGAGTGCCGATTGGATGCCGAGGAATTTTTTCCGACGGGTCGAGTTGATGGTGCCGATCGAGACGCCGGCACTCGCGGCGCGGATTCTCCGCGAGATCGTCCCGGTCTACCTCGCCGACAACACCCGGGCGCGGGTCATGGCCCCGGACGGGAGCTTCAAGCTCGTGCAGCCTGGGCCCGGGGAACTCTCCGTGCGCTGCCAGTCGTACTTCCTCGACGAAAAGGGGGAGCCACCCGTGTCCATCGATCGGACGCGGAGCTCGGGACGGATGGTGGAGGAGTCGGCCGTGGCCCGCAGGCCGAGGCGCCCCGGGCGGAGGTGAGTCACTCCTCCCGCCGCCCGGCGCCCTCGCCTTGAAGCGGCTCCTGTCGCATTCCTAAAATCGTGTTCCATGGCCCGTCGTGACGGCCTGATCTGCGACGTCGATTCGAGGATGCAAGAGCCTGATGGCCGACGACCACTATCAAACGCTCGGCGTGCCGCGGACGGCCTCGGCGGAGGACATTCGCAAGGCCTACCGCGAACTGGCGCGGAAGTACCACCCCGACCTCCATCCCGACGACAACGCGGCGAAGGAGCAGTTCAAGAAGGTGCAGACGGCGTTCGATACGCTCAACGACCCCAGCAAGCGCGAGATGTATGACCGCTACGGCAGCGCATTCGAGGGTGTCGCCGGTGGCGGGGCAGGGCCGCGGGGTGGTTGGGGCGGTGGCCGCGGGCCGTTCGATGGCGGTGGCGGTCCGAATCCGTTCGGCGGCGCGGAGATCGATCTCGAGAGTCTGTTCGGCGGGGGAGGGGGGTTCGGTGACCTGTTCGGCGGTGGCTCCGGGAAGACACGCTCCCGTCGGAAGCCCGCCAAGGAACCGGGCGAGGACATCACCACGCGGATCGAGATTCCTTTCCGGCTTGCCATCGACGGTGGCAAGACCGACGTGCGGATCGAGCGGGATGCCGCAAAGGAAACGATTCTGGTGACGATCCCCCAGGGGATTCCCGACGGCGCGCGGATGCGCCTGCGTGGTCAGGGGATGCCGGGGCGTGGCGGTGGTCCGGCCGGCGACCTGCTCCTCGAGGTCGGGGTCGAGCAGCATCCGGTCTACCGGCGTGAAGGGGACACCCTCGAGGTGACGTTGCCGGTGACCCTCTCGGAGGCGCTCGAGGGAGCGAAGGTCGATCTTCCGACACCATGGGGAACGATCACGCTGCGGATCCCGCCGATGACCAGTTGCGGACGGAAACTCCGCGCCGCGGGCATGGGTGTGAGGCATGCCAACGGGGCCAAGGGAGACTTGATCGCCGAGGTGCAGATCGTGCTGCCGGCGAAGCCGCCGGCGGCCGACGTCGTCGACGCTCTTCTCGGGGCGGCGAAGGCAGCGGAAGCAGGATCGCCACCGCCACGGGCCGGACTGACGTGGTGACGCACGGGGACGAATCGTTCCCGAAGTCGCGGAGGCTTCTCCGGCCGTCGGAGTTCGACCGTGTCTACCGCTTCCGTCGCACCGCGGCGGAAGGGGCGCTCGTGCTCTACGCCTGTCCGCGGCCGTTTGGATCCGGTGACCCGCAGCCCGCCCGGTTGGGGATGTCGGTGTCGCGGCGGATCGGCAACGCCGTGGTGCGCAACGCCTGGAAGCGGAGGCTCCGGGAGGCGTTCCGGACGGCGGGAAGCCGGATACCCGCGGGACACGACTACGTCGTCGTGGTGCGATCGGGTACGGCGCCGCAGGGTGCCGAGGCGGCGGTACGGATCGGGATGACACTCGTCGGTCTAGCCACGAGGGTGGTGTCGCGTCCGTCGTACCGCGACTCGGAAGTACCTGCGGACCGCCCCACGAAGCCCAGGCATCGATGAGTGCACCCGACGATCCGCCGCCGGGGCATGGGGAGCGGGAAGCCGCAGCCGGTCTCGTTGCCCGGTTGGCAGGTGTCGCCGACCGGTGCGTCGTCGCCGCGCTCTGTGGGGCGATCCGCGTCTATCAGCGGTGTGTCAGCCCGTTGATCGGTCCCACGTGCCGTTTCCAGCCGACGTGCAGCGTGTATGCGATCGAGTCGCTGCGGAAGTACGGCGTGATCCGCGGAAGCCTTCGTGGCCTGCGGCGGATCGGACGGTGTCATCCCTGGAATCGCGGCGGCTGGGATCCTCCGTGACCGGGGAAGCCGCCGGCTGCGGACCGATCAGTCGGCGGAATGATCCGCAAGCAGACGGGCGACGATCCCGGCATTCGGCTTCGGAAACGAACATCGCGCGACGTCAGCGATCGGAATCCATGCGAACGGCCGCGTGGGGATGACCCCCGGATCGGCGGGCCGGGCCGCGTGGAAGTGGATCTCGATCGCGCCGGCGGACGACGCCGCGCTGACGAGATCGAGCCGAGCTCCGACGACGACCTCGACACCGCTCTCCTCGCGACACTCGCGGGCGGCGGCGTCTTCGATCGACTCCCCCGGCTCGACCTTCCCGCCCGGGAACTCGTCCCGCCCGGGGGCATCGGCCGCATCGCTCGCCCTGCGGCCGACGAGCACGCGCCCGGCCGAGACGACGACCGCCACGGCGATCCTCGTTGCCGACCCGTCGTTCACGCTTCGGGTTGCTTGACGAGTTCGAGGAGACGGCCGGGCGAACCCATGATGTTGTAGCCGGCGTCGACATGGAGGATCTCGCCGGTGATGCCCAGCGACTCGCGCGACAGCAACCACGC
>Ga0164292_10000390_pt1 | contig 33858 bp, 23 predicted proteins | sample GEODES117metaG_FD_111486 | JGI IMG/M metagenome (GOLD analysis project Ga0164292, IMG submission 111486) | Eutrophic lake water microbial communities from Lake Mendota, Wisconsin, USA - GEODES117 metaG | ecosystem: Environmental > Aquatic > Freshwater > Lake | place: USA: Lake Mendota...
CAGCCTTGCCAGTCATTTCATAGAGGAAGCGGCTGGGGATCGAGGGCCTTGGCTTGCCCCACTTCATCCGTGAAAGACTGAGCGACAAGGTCAGGCGCTCTTCCGCCCGGGTGACGCCGACGTAAGCGAGCCGTCGCTCTTCGTCGACCCCCTTTTCGTCATCTTCCAGGCTGCGGTGGTGAGGCAGAATTCCTTCCTCGAGGCCGACCAGATAGACCTCGGGAAACTCCAGTCCCTTGGCGCTGTGCAGCGTCATCAGCACGACGGCGTTTTTGTTCAACTGCTTCTCCTTGTCATCATTGGCATCCCGTTCGCCAAGCAGCATCTGGTCAAGAAATTCACCCAGTTTGGGCTGCTTGGACTCCTGGACGTACTGGCCAAGTGCGTTGACCACTTGCTGAACCGTGTTCATCCGCGCCATGCGATCGTCCGGCTCACTATAAAGCCGATTGATTTCTTGTTCATAGTTCACGTCTACGATCAGCCGATTGACTGCATCGACCAGGGAGTTCTCGGCAATCCGCCGCGCATTCAAAAGGGCGGCTGCGAGATCGTCGAGCCCCTTTTGTGCTGCGGAGGGGAGTCCGCCGGGACGCTCGTGCGGTGTGAACAGCATGTGCGTGACGCTGACATTGGCTTTCCGCGATTGTTGCTGCAGTGCGTCCAGAGCTGACTTGCCAATGCCCCGGGCTGGGCGATTGATGACCCGGAGCAACGGCAGGTCGTCCTGTTCCCCATCGAGCAATCGCAGGTAAGCGATCGTATCCTGGACTTCTTTGCGATCAAAAAAGGACATCCCTCCCACCAGCACATAGGGAACTTTGGCTTTTCGCAGGGCGGCTTCAAACGGACGGGGCTGTTCGTTGGTCCGAAACAGAATGGCAAAATCGCGTGGTTCGCGTTTGTAGGTGGCGATTCGGGAGACGATCGAGGCGACCGTTTGCTCGGCCTCTTTGGTTTCGTCGGGGAATTGCAGGATTTGGGGCGGTTCGCCACCATCGCGGGAGGGACGCAGAATTTTGTCGTGCCGGACGCGATTGTATTTGATCAGGCGATTGGCAAGCGTCAGGATTTCGCTCGTCGAGCGATAATTGTCCTCCAGCCAAATCGTGGTCGCGGTTGGCCAATCGTTTTTGAATCCGAGAATGTGGGCCACCTCTGCTCCCCGCCAGCCATAAATCGATTGATCGTCGTCCCCCACGACGCAAAGATTTTTGTGCGCCTGGGCGAGGGCCCGAACAATGCGATATTGGCTGTCGTTGGTGTCCTGATACTCATCCACCAGAATGAAATCGAAACGCTCCGCCTCACTTTCACGCACGTCGCCGTGCTGGTCAAACAGTCGCTCGGTCAGCAACAGCAAATCGTCAAAATCGACTGCGCCCAGCGTTTTGAGCTGCTGTTGATAACGGCGATAACCAATTGCGGCGACAGTCGAGCGGTCGTCATCGGCCAGCGACTCGGCATCGTCAGGATGAATCCGCCGCGACTTCCAGGAGCTAATCTGAAACAGCAACTGATTCGGAGCGAGCACGGCATCGGAGACATTGATTTCCCGCAAGACCTTGCGGGCGAGGCTTTCCTGTTCACCCCCGCAATAGATTTGGAATTTGGGTGGATAGCCCAATAGCTCGATATTTCGCCGCAGGATGCGGACGCAGAGAGAATGAAAGGTGGTGATTAGTGGCTTGGCTTTGGACTTCTTGGGGAGCAGTTTGCCCAATCGCTCCTGCATTTCATTGGCGGCCTTGTTCGTAAACGTAACGCCAAGAATCCGGTCCGGGGCGCAGCCACCGCCAATTAATTTGGCAATCCGGTAGGTAATGACACGCGTCTTGCCGGTTCCGGCACCCGCCAGAACCAAAAGCGGCCCAAATTTATGGTTCACGGCCGCGCGTTGAGGAGGATTCAAACCCGACATGAGCCGATCACTGCAGAGACGAACACGCAAAACGGAAAAACAGGGACGTCTGTTCGGGGAGAACAGGGGCGGGATTCACCAGCTCTCCCAGTTCAGCCGGCCCCAGTTCGGATTCGCATTTGCCCAGAATCTCGATTGTCCCAGTTGCCAAGGCGGTTCCACCGCCGAGGTCGGGACAATCGTAGCCTTGAAATCCCGGTCGCCCACCCCCCTGGCCCGAGCCACAAGGCAGGTTCGGCGATAACTTCGGGGATTCCAGCGGTCAATTCCGGGTTGACCGCATGTTTCACGAAAATTTATACTGTCGGGCTTAAATGCAGGCACTCTTAGCAGGTCCCTTTGGCGGAATCCATGAACAAGCAAACGGAACAGTTGGAAAAGAACGAACTCGTTGAATGGTTGGACCAAAAGTTCGGTCATCTCCGCCCTTATCTCGGCCAAATTCTCTTTGGCATCATCGCGTTGATTGCCTTGGTATTTGCCGCCGCCTTCTTTTTCAAGTCGCGAGCAGACCTGCAAGCCACTCAATGGCAGAACTTGAGTTCGGCAATTAACACCTTTTCTCTCGATCGCCAAACTTCCCATTTGTTGAACCTGGCAGAAGAGTACCCGGATGCCGAGTCGAGCATGTGGGCGTTGCAATTGGCTGGCGATGTAGAAATGCGGAACGGGCTCAGCACGCTGAACTCGGACACTTCGGCAGCCTTGCGAAACCTCGAAAAGGCAAAAAAGGCTTACCAGAAATTGCTCGATTCCCCGGTAAAAAAGAACCCGGAGTTGACCCAGCGGGCGACTTATTCACTGGCTTATTGCCTCGAGAGCCTCGGCGAATTTGACGAAGCGAAAAAGGTCTACCAGAAGATTGTCGATGAAGCCGGAAGCTCCGTTTACGGCGATCCTTCCAAGTTGGCGTTGACCCGGTTGGCCCAGCCGGAAATCGTTGCCTTCTACGATGCCTACAAGAAGACGTCCGTTGCTCCGCTGGGTGAATTGCCCAAGCGGCCGGATATCTCATTCCCCGAAACGCCTGCGGAAACCGGAGCGATCGAGAACGCACCGGCCGCCGAAGCTGCTTCGGCCGCTCCTGCGACACCTGCTACGGCAACGCCGACTACCGAAGCTCCGGCGGGGTCTGATTCGCCGGCTGCTGTCGAGACTGACAAGAAGGACGGCCAAGAATAGGTCGCCTCGGCAGGCGAATTGGCAGTCGAGCGGCTCCCAATTACGGAGAGTCCCGGAATGCAATTTCGTCGAGCGAGTTTGGGGCGGACTTTCCGTTCGCTCTGGTACTCGACGCTTTATCACCCTCGCTTTCCCCTGCCAATCTCTCCGAGAGTTGATCGCGAATTGGCGACCGGAACCCGCGGCGAGAGGTTGGCCGAACGCTGGCTCCTGTGCCGGGGTTATTTGATTCTGGAGCGGAACTGTCGAACCCGCTATTCAGAGCTCGATTTGGTTGCCGTTGATGAGCGCACCCTGGTCTTCGTGGAAGTCAAAACCCGGAGTGGGCTCAGCCATGGCTCCCCAGTCGAGGCGGTCGACGAGGAAAAGCAGATGCGGCTTTCGCGCGCGGCCGTGGCGTATCTCCGCAAACATCAACTCAAGCAGATCTCCGTCCGCTTCGATGTCATCGCGATCGACTTTGCGGCCGGTACGGACCAGCCGCATGTCGTGCACTATCGGTCGGCATTTGAATCGGCTCTGCCCGATTGAGAGTCCCGGAGCTTCGCCAGAAATTCGGAGCGGGGCCGCTCTACTGGCCGCAAGGTTACTTTTTCTTTTCAGGAGCCCCTGGCGTCGTCGGAGAATTCTGGTCCACGGGGATCATTGCCCGCAGTCCCAAGTCTTCCGAGTCGGTCCAAAGCGTACCCGGACCGGCGTACAGGAACTTCAATTCCATGTCGTCAGGCAAACTGGAAGCAAATGTCCAATCGTTAAACGCATTGGGATTTCCGAAAGCCTTCACCGCCAAGCCGAACTTTTCAGCCTTGGCTTCTTCAATCATCTGCTGACCTTTGCTCTCAGCTTCGGCCAACACCGTGGCGGCTTCCGCCTTCAGTTCGGCTGTCTGCCGTTCGATCTGCGCGACTTGCCGAGCGGTTTGCGCGTCCATTTGCTTGGCTTGGCGGTCACCTTCGGCGACGGCAGACTGGAACATGCGATCGGTGTCGACCAGGACACGTTCTTTTTCCAGCTCGACGGATTGTTCGGCTTCCCCCAGGAGGGCCTCCATCCGGGCGGTCAGCTGTTCCTGCTCGCGGGTCAACTTGAGTTCATCGGCGACGAAGGCCATTTGGATAGGTTCCCGGACTTCACGGGGAATGTAAATGTGTCGGACCAAGCCGTATTGCAAGGTGACCTGCTTCTCGGCCAAGACCTTCTGGAATTCCTGGACGATTTGTTGCTGGAACTTCTCCCGGTCCTCGCCCACAAGGAGTTGGACCGCGGTGTAGCGGGAACCGTTGTTACGGCAGATCGACTCGGTCTGCGGCAGGATGACTTTGTTTTCGACCGCCGAAATGTTCCCGAATGCGGACACGGCATGCGGCGCCTGTTCTGGGGTCAAGCCCCAGATGGCGGTGAAGTCCATCTGAATGTTAAAGCCGTCCGAAGAAGGGAAGTTGATTCCCATTTCGCCGTCTTGCACTACAGGTTCACCGGAGGAATCAAGATTGAGTGTGCCGTCGCTCTTGCGGCTCTTCTCGACACCCAGGGTCGTTTCCCAATAGCCGATCCCAACAATGTCCACCTGTTGCTCACGACCGTTAATCGGGTAGATACCCGGTTGCAGGACGGTTGACTGGACACCTTGCTTTTCCCCAGTGGCCGGGTCGTCGGCGAGGTTAGTCACAACCCCAACAAAGCCGGCCGGAATGTCGACCCACCCGCTGTGTTTGATTTGCACGCCGGATGGCTCGGTCACGGTATCGACAATTTTGATTTCGTAGCCATAGGGATTGATGCGATAACGGCCGGGAGTCAGTGCCTTGCGCAAAATGCCCTTGAACTCGGTACCGCCAATGTCACCATCGACGAGAAATTGGCCCTCCGGCAAGTCCTTGCCTAACTTGCAGGTGACGATGCCAACTTGGCCGGGTGCAATCAGAACATCGTCGACCAACACCCGGTTCCACCAGATGGGACAGTAAAAGTGACGGCCCGGTCCACGCAGTTCCTTGCGGACCCCGATTTCTCCTTCTTCCGCCCAGAATCCGGGCGATGCGTATTGGGGCTCGCCAAACAGACTGCCGAAGAACGGACCTTTATATTGCAATTGCAAGCTCCGACCCTCGGGAACATAAACCCGATTCACCGTCCATTCAAATGCTTGCCAGGCAATCAGGGCCAAGAGGCCGAGGCTGAGGAGGGCACCAATTCTTTTCACGTTCTAATCTCCAGTTCGGAGGAATCTTGTTTGGTTCGGTGGATGTATCGAAGGGACAAGCCGTTTTGGGCGGCCAGCCCAAGGGATTACTTGTCTGCTGGGGACGGTTGCGGAAGCGTTGCCGGAGCCGAGTCTGATTGCAACCCACGGAACATTTCCATCAGCGGCGAGTCAGCCGTGTTGGTCATGATTGAGCGGAATCCTGGAGCAAGTTTTTGATAGAGGGTATAGCGGGCGAAGGCACTACCATCGCCGTTGAATGCTTCCACGGAACGCTTCCAACCGGCGGCCGTAGCTTCGTTCTCAAATCGAACTTTGGCTGCTTCGGCTGTTTTCTGGGAGAGCACTGCGGCGGCCCGGTCTTTTGCGGCCGCCAACTCTTCCACCGCGACTTCCTTGTCGCGCGTCGCTTCGGCCAAGGCGACTTCTTGCCGTCGTTTGGCTTCCGTCGTCAGTTTGATCACTTCCCGCTCCGAGCCGACCATCCGCTTTTTCTGGTCAACCATCGCTTTTTCCGTCGCCAGTTTGGCTTCCTGATCCTGTTGCAGTTTTTCCTGTTGGTATTGCTTCATTTGCTGGTTGGCGACTTCCCGGTCACGGACCGGGCTGGCGATCGCCTGGGGCGGGTTGATCCGCGTGATCAAAGCTTGAATGATTTCAATTCCCTGCTCTTCGCAAGTCGTGCGAATGGCTTCCTGAAACTCTGCCTGGAAAGCTGAACGGGTCTCGCCGCTGATAAAGTCGCGGCCCGAAGCGTTCGAGCCCCGCAGTCGGCAAAATGAGCGCGTGTTCGGCATGATCACCTTTTTGATCAGCTCTTGGTCCAAGGCGTGGACTTTGTTCTGGTCGTTCTCCAATTCGTTGTAGGTCACATAGACGCGGGCGGCCATTTCGGGCTTCACCCGGAATTCGATGATCCCGTCGAGCGAGACCCAAAAGCCGTCTTTGCTCGGAAAACCCATGTCGTAGTTTTCGGAGAGATTGAAACGCTGGGAACGGCAGTCAACCAGTTCAATGCGATACATGTAGGGGTTCATGTAGTAGGTCCCTTCGTCCAGCGGCTTCTCCTGGACGCCGCGTTGGCCTGCAGGGACGAGCAGTTGGTTGGGCTTCTCCGGAAGCGGCCCGGAAAGGTTGGTGACCACACCCTTGTAACCGGCGGGGATGGTGACCGGCTCGTGCAACTCAATGATCTCGGCATAGTCAGCTTTGTTGCGCGAGAGCACGTCTCGGCCGGTTGCCTTGTCGACGACCTTGGCATTGATGGCATAACGTCCTGGAGTCAGCTCTTGAGGGATAATGCCCTTTTCTGTCTCTTGAGTGGCAACAAAATGCCCTTCTGAGAGGTCATCGCCATGCAGCCGGACCCGGACGCCCATTTTGCCTTCCGGGATTTCCACCATGGGGTAAATTTCCCAATCCCAATCGAACGGATTGCGGAAGTGTCGCCCTTCCGAGAGGACCGTAGTTTGAATGCCTTTGAATTCCGGACCGGGAGCGATTTCTTGCTGGTTGGACAGGTCTTCGCCCGTCTTCTTGGTCAGGACCGCGATATGTTTCGCGGGGACGTTGATACAGAAAAAACTGTAGGCGACGTAGGTTCCGATCGCGAAGAACATGGCGAGGAGAAACAGCCCGGCTGCGCCGAGTTGGAGCAACGGCAGGCGAAACCGCCGCGAGTTTGGTTGCTGGAAAATTGAACCTGATGACATTACTTCTGCCCTTTCTCGTAGGGAATTCTCTGGGCCACGTCGTGATTTTCGACGTGATTTCTCTGGGGCAATCCAAACGTTGAAAACCGCTGTTTGCCCTTCTATTCAGCAGAAGAGCCGATTGCTTGCGAAAAACCGTAGGAAGAATCGATGAAATTCTGCCCCCCCCGGACTTGGCGGCCTGGGAAGTGCGCGGCAGAGGTTTCGGTTCAACTGTTCCGTGGGCCCGAATTTGGCCAAACGTGCACTTGAAATGAACTAGCCTGAGACGCCTGCTTATTGGGAAGCAGGGAGGGCTGGAGATCGGAGAAGTGTAGCTTTCGCTGATACCCCAGCCTGCTGGACGGCCAAGGAAAGTATGGCGGAACAAGAGGGAAAGGCAAAGTTTGCCGATTGGCGCGACTTTAGCGACAGAGCCCTCTGGCTGGAATGGGCCGCTGGCACTCGACCCTTGGGGAATCACCTTGGCTTCCCCCGCTTTTGCCCGGAGCTTTTTTCGCCACAATGGGGAAACTGCGGGTTGCCTAAACAAAATCCCAACCGGGAGCTCGTTTACAGTTGAGCCCCCTTAATCGTTGGGCTCAGCCAAAAGCCAGCCTCGTGCGTGTGAGTTGGCGAGCATGCAGGAAATCGTCGAGCCGGGAGGAAAACTGGGGCTTTTGTCGCGATGACTTGGGCCCTGCCCCTTTTCTGCCGCTCGATCGGCGCATAAAAAAACGAAGGGTTCCAGCTCGCCGCTACTGGAACCCTTCTCAATTTGGCTGTCCGATTGTTGAAAGCAAGCTTTCACTTCTCGGAGACCCACAGCCAGTAACGGGTATCGGACCGGTTTGAAGAATCTCTTTAGATCCAATTCGTGGACTAAATAGGACTCATAACCGGTAAACTCGAGCGGGAATTTTTGTCATAAATCATTCAAGCCCAACCCCCTTGCCAGCGAGGAGTGGTGATTCCGAGCAAACCACGCTGAATTCGGTTTTAATGCTGAAGTCAAAGCGATGTTGCTGAACCCGTCGCCTGTTGGGAACGGAGTTGCCGCAACTGACCCTTTGAGTGCAAAGCCAACGCCGACGAAATGCATTGCCGGAGGGAGTAACGAAAGACGAGTCGCCGGGAACAGCGATCATGACAGTCTTCGCTTGAAGTGATTTCCCCTTTCGCCAGAACTTTACCAACCACGTTTATACCGAGAGACTAGCCAGCCATGCAGGTTGAACCGAAGTCGATGCAGGTCGCCAAACTCGCACTTGAAGACGGCACTGTCTATGTGGGCCTTGCTTTTGGCGCCCGCGGAACAACCGCCGGTGAAGTAGTGTTCAATACCTCGATGACCGGTTATCAGGAGATCATTACCGACCCGAGTTATTGCGGGCAGATCATTACGATGACCTATCCGGAAATCGGTAACTACGGGTTCAACGACGAGGACTTGGAGCGGGACCGACCGGCCTTGGCGGGATTTGTCGTGCGGAACGCCAGTCCCGTGGCCAGCAATTATCGCTCACTCGGCTTGTTGGAAGAGTTTCTGCAACGCCACGGGATTATTGGAATCAGCGATATCGATACTCGGGCCTTGGTTCGCAAAATCCGGACCGTGGGCGCCTTGCGGGGCGTGATCTCAACGGAAATCCTTGATGATGCAGAATTGGTTCAACGGGCTCGCACCAGCCCGTCGCTGGTTGGTCGCGATTTGGTTCGGGAGGTGATCCCGACTACAGGGTCCAGCTGGAAGGGCCTCCTGCACGACCTCTGGGATTACTCCGGTGAACGCCAAGGAACAGAACTGGGGCCCGCAGATGAGCCAAATGCCGCGTTGCACGTTGTCGCGCTCGATTTTGGCATGAAATGGAACATCGCCCGGCATCTTGCCAGCCAAGGCTTTCGCGTCACGATTCTTCCGGGAACATCCACGGCCGCGGAAGTGCTCGCCTTCAATCCCGATGGCGTCTTTTTGTCCAACGGGCCCGGCGATCCAGAACCGCTGACGTACGCCATTGATACCATTCGCCAACTGCTGGGCAAAATTCCCATTTTCGGCATTTGCCTCGGACACCAACTCTTGGGCCTGGCCTGCGGAGCGAAGACCTTCAAACTCAAGTTTGGCCATCGTGGTGCCAACCAGCCCGTGTTGAACCTGGAAACCAACCGGGTTGAAATCACCTCACAGAATCATGGCTTTTCTGTAAGCGATGAGGGCTTGCCGGCTGACCTGATTGTGACCCATCGCAACCTCAACGATGACACGATTGCCGGTTTTCGGCATCGCGAATTTCCCGCGTTCAGCGTGCAATACCACCCTGAAGCTTCGGCCGGGCCTCACGATAGCCAGTATCTGTTTGATCGCTTCCGCGAGTTGGTGCAGCAAGCGGCGGCCGTTTAAGCCAAATGCGGAACCGCACCGGGGGCGGCTGGCACGGGCCAGCGTACGAGTGCAAGCTTCTGCTACTTTCGCATGCCCTCGGCAAGAGCGGTCCCTGTATTTCCCCGCATGACGTTTAGCTCGCACGACGCGGACTTGCTTTGGAAGCTTACAGGCGGGAACCGGGGGCTTTGCTCCTTGCCCGGCTTCTTGCCCCGAATGACGGCTTGCTTAGTTCCGCTTCAACCCTTCTTGGCGGAAAACGCCCTGCCAGACAACTTCCAAGGCCCCTTGTTGAACGGCGCCTTGCTGGAGCGCGGTGCGATTGTACGAGAGGCTGTATGCAACCGCACGACCGCTGTTCCCTTCGACAACGTAGCATAGGCAGTTGGCCGGACGGAGAATTCCTCCGACACCGGCGATGCCAAATGCGTTGTAGCCCGTGACCATCACGAAATCGAGGTCACCCAGTTTGTCGAGTTGCAATTGGGTCGCGACGTTCGCCAGATAAACTCCACCCGTGGCCGCCGTCCGGGGATTGATTATCAAACATGAGAGCACGCCCGTCTGGTGGTCGAGCACGAACAGGCACTCCGTATTCTCGTCCAAGCGACCAGTGGCCGTTGAAACCGTCTTGCCGCCGGAGGCAGAGTCAGCGTGCAAGACCTGGGGAAATTGCTCGGCCAAGCTCGTTCCGTTCAGGAGGCTGGCCGGTTGCGGTCGAATCGAGCCGAGCAGGTAGGCCCCCCAAGCGGTCAGGAGGAGCATGAGCAATCCGGCGGAAACGTAGAACGCGCGGCGGTAATCGAAACGTGACATGGACGGATCCTTACGGTCGTTTGGCAGGAGCAAGTCAGCGAAATTCTGCTGCTGTCATTATCTGCCTCGCTGCCTTCTTTTACAACGTGGAAATCCCGCGGCAGCCGAACGGAATCCGCAGGCAGTAGCAATCGGACGCGGCAAAGGTTAGCTTGAACAAGTGCCAAAAATGTTGTTTTTTCAAAGGGATGATCGGGCGATGCAAACTCAGCGAACTGAATTGACACCAGTGAAAGCGAAACATAACACCAGCCTCATGTCGCGCCTCGTCGCGTGCATCGCGCTCTGGGCAGCCTTTGCCACCCTCGGTTTCGCACAAGAACCAACTGCAACCAAGCTCAAGGTTTTGATTGTCGATGGCCAAAATAACCATTCGGTATGGCCCAAGACGACAGAGATGATGCGAAAGTACCTGATCGATAGTGGCATGTTTACGGTTGATTTGGCCCGCACCGCTCCCCAAGGGCCGGACCCGAATTTCAAGCCGGACTTTTCCCAGTACCAGCTCGTTGTTTCCAACTACAACGGTGACGCCTGGCCGGAAGAGACACAGGCGGCCTTGGAGAAATTTATGGCGAATGGCGGCGGGTTGGTCGTTGTGCATGCCGCTGATAACGCGTTTCCCGAGTGGTCTGCCTGGAACGAGATGATTGGGCTTGGCGGATGGGGCGGACGCGATGCCCGCTCTGGCCCTTATGTCTATTTCGACCAAGCTGGCAAATCCGTTCGCGACACGGCTGATGGCGGCGGTGGAAGTCACGGTTCTCAGCATGAATTTCTGATTGAAGCGCGCGACAGTGAGCACCCCATCATGCAGGGAGTCCCGGCCAAGTGGTTGCATGTGCAGGACGAGCTTTACGACCGTTTGCGCGGCCCGGCCGAAAACATGCGAGTCTTGGCGACTGCCTTTGCCGCCAAGGAACAGGGCGGTTCAGGCCGGCATGAACCGCAGTTGATGGTGGTCGACTACAAGCAGGGGCGGGTTTTTCACACGACCTTGGGACACGGCGATTATTCTCAGGAATGCGTCGGCTTCATTACCCTGTTTCTACGTGGCGCTGAGTGGGCCGCGACCGGTAAGGTGACGCAGAAGGTTCCCGCTGACTTTCCGACGGCAGAGAAAGTCTCGAAGCGAAAGTTCGAGCAGTAAACAGGAACTCGATGCGGGCCGGCCTCTGCGGCGGGGAGGCCGGTTGTGGTGGGGAAGCAGAATCGTAAAAGGCTTTGTTGTCCCCCACACCCCGGCATCGCGCTGCGGAACGCCACTGCGGGCAGAAGAGCGACTCCGGAGTTATTCGGTCGTGACGCCGAACCTCAGTCTCAAACCGCGTCGCGAAGTTTCATTGTTGGCGGGTGACTGTCCGTCATGTTGATCAACAGGTTGCGCCAGGAGGCCGGCGTGCCCGGGGTGATTCGCCCCAACAGTCGCTGCACGCTCGCACCGCTGAGCAGCGGGACATTGGCCGGCATTTGGTCGACGAACAACGCGCCAAGTAATGCGGTTGCAACGACTTCCGCGTCGACTCCCGGGTGGTTAACAGTCTCGCCCAAAGCAAGAGGTACGGCGCGTACGTTTAGCCGGCCTCCGACATCTCCCGCCAGATTTTCCAAACCGGCAAACGCTCCCGAGTATTGAATTTCGGCCAAAGGAAGCTTCGCCAAGCGGGGCCGACGAAAAAAGGCCGACAAGGCACCGGCGAATTGTTCAGGCGGCAGTTTGGACGCGTCCAGTTTGATCCGTTCAATTTCCGGAACGATCTCGTCGAGTCCATCCGAACCGGGCAAAAACCAGCCAGTCGCCCTTCCCTGCCGATCGACCAGCAACAAGCTGCTGGAATGCTGGGCCGCAATCCGGGGCCGATCAGCCAGCCAAAGCCACAGCGGTAAGGCTTCCAGATCGCCTCCACTCCCCCCTGCAGCCAAATCGCGGGCGGGAAAAGCGTCAATCACGCTGACACCGGTCAGGTCGCTGAGCTTGTTCGGATCACAGGCCGAAAGGTAGGTCAGGCGTCCGTCAAAATCGCGAATCCAAAACCCAGGATCGCTGACTGCCAGGCAGAGAATTCGATCGACGAACTTGCCGGCCAGGCATTTTAGTTGGTCGAATTGGCTCGCTTGGAACTCGGCCAGGTCGGCGAGCAGGGTCGGCCATTGCCCATTGGGTGCCGCCGCTTGCTTTTGCAGGTCGGCGGCAAGCGAATCGGGAAGCAACGCAGCTTGTGTTTCTGTATGTTTGACGCGCAAGTGTTTGCCGCGTCCCTCGGTGATGACCAGCGCGCCGCTCAGGGCGAGGAAATCCGCACTCAATCGCAGTCCGGCAAACAGGCGAGCGGAATTGAGCAAGGCGTAACGATCGAGCTTGTCACCGACGATCGGCCTGCGGGGAGTCGCATTGCGAAAGGGAAAGAGCACCCGAAACTCGCTGCGAGGGAACTGAAGAAAAAGTCGCCGCCGCGCCCTGTTTACGCGGCGGCGACCTTCGAGCAGGAATCAAATCAAATTTTTCTGGTCAGGCTGCCGAGCCCAAACAGCAGTCGCCGTGGGAGCAGTTGGCCAAAGTATTACCCGACGGTAAAAGTGTTACCCGAAATTAAGGGTGGAACCGCCAAGCGTTTTGGCGCAATTCCTTCTCAACCTGTTTTCGCTCCAGTCCCCGGTTTCGTCTTCTCAGTCGGGGCTTGCACTCTCCCCCGGGATTGGCGGCGAGAAAACACCTAACACCAAGGGGTTGAGCAAACCGCAGCCGACAAAAAGCAGATTGGCAATCAGACCAGGCTGTACATTTCGGGACGGAACCTAGGCCACAACCCGCAATTGGACGGGCGCCATTTCGCGAATCGCATCGAGGAACTCTTCGAAGATTCGCAAATCAAGTGCGGAGGCAGCCGGGCATTCCGGGTGGAATTGCGTGCCCAAGGCGACCCAGTCGGATTGTGTGCTTTCAATCGCTTCGATCACACCATCGGCGCACTTGGCGGTGATCCGGAAACCGGGAGCCAATTCGTCGATGGCCATGTGGTGCCGGCTGCTGACGCGAATCTCGCCATCACCGTAGACCCGTTCAATGATCGAACCGCGGGCAATCAGCAAACCGTGGCGATGATTGGGGTCTTGGGGATCCTTGTGCGGGAGGGCATTGGGGATGTCATCGGGAATGTGGAGGAAAAGATTGCCGCCGAGCGTGATGTTGATCAGCTGCATGCCGACGCCAATTCCGAACACCGGCATTTTGCGGGCACAGATTTGCTTGGCCAACATTCGGTCAAAAGATTCGCGGCGCGGTTCCATCGGGCTGACGGCCGGGTGCAACATGAAGCCATCGCGACGCGGGTCGAGGTCGGCGCCGCCAACCAAGAGAAAGCCATCCAGCCGATCCAACACGGCAGAAATATCGTCTTCGTTGTCCAGAGGTGGGACAATGACCGGGACCCCGCCAGCTCGCAGGACGCTGTCGTAATACCCCGCGGTCAGCACCGAAAGCGCCGGTTGATTTCCTTTGGCACTTCGGTAGTCAGCATTGATCCCAATCAGCGGTTTGCTCAGCATTCCAAAAACTCCTTTACGCTTCACTCTGCAGTCGAGCTGCGTTAGACTGGACCTGTCTTGTGGGCCGGTGGCCACTCGAGCGAAGGCGCTTTGGTGCTGAGAGCAAGTCGAATCCTGACCGACAAGCCGATAGTTGCCAGCTGATTTCGGACCCGATTGAAAGGGGCCTGAATCAGGCGGGGCAAACCCGGCTTGTTCGGGGCAGTACTGGTCACGTCAGTGTGACCCCTCCTGCCGAATTGTCCTGCTCCGACGAAATGCTCTTCCCTTAAGCGATCGTCGGTCCATCTCCATAACAGACAATTGAAACAGACATTGATTTCACTCGTCCGGATAACGGTTGCCGGCCGAGTGAGAGCGAATATCCTGCCCACGGATGGAACTGGCAATCAAGATCGCATATTTTTTGCAGTCGGCCCGAATGGGCCCCAGATATTGTGCAAGCAGTGATAGCACTTTTAAGGTGGGGCCCCCGCCGCGGTTTTGAATTTGCGAGTCTCGGTCGCTGCTCAGTCCGGGCTGGTCACCCAGAAAAGCCTCGAAAAACGGGGTGATTGCCAACTTTTGCCTGTCGATTCGAGGATCTCTGGACCATCCGCATGAAGTTCCAAAATGTTTGTCTTGAAGCCTTCGGTTACAGTTTGCCCGAGGAAATCTGGACTTCCGAGCAGATTGAACAACGGCTCGAGCCGCTCTACAGCCGCTTGAATTTGCCCGTCGGCAGGCTGGAACTGATGACCGGTATCCGCGAGCGTCGTTTTTGGCCCCGCGACATGCGGCCCAGCCAGCCGAGCATTGCCAGTTGTCGTCAGGCGCTGTCGGCAGCGGCGCTCGATCCGAGCCGCGTGGGACTGCTGATTCACGCTTCAGTTTGTCGCGACTTTCTCGAACCGGCGACTGCCTGCGGCGTGCATCATGCCCTCGGGCTACCGCCAGCGTGCATGATTTACGACTTGTCGAACGCCTGCCTCGGCATCCTCAATGGCATGCTTAATGCCGCAGTCTTAATTGAGTCCGGTGCGATTGAGTCGGCTCTGGTAGTCGGCTCCGAACTGGGCCGTGGACTGGTGGAAACGACAATCGCCGCTCTGAACCGCGATCAATCGCTCACCCGTAAATCAATCAAGGACTCATTTGCCTCGCTGACCATCGGCTCGGCCAGTTGCGCTGTGCTCCTGACGCGGCGGGAACTGAGCCGCAGTCAAACACGTCTGGTCGGCGGTGTGGTTCGCGCCAACACTCGCTGGCATGCTCTTTGCCAGAGCGAGCACGATCTGGCCGGGGCCGATTTTCAGCCTCTGATGGCCACTGATTCAACTGAATTATTGACCCAAGGGGTACAGACTGGTGTCGATACATTCGCCGACTTTCTCACCGCCACCGGTTGGACCCGTGAAACCATCGACCGTACGGTTTGCCATCAAGTCGGTGTCGCTCACCGCAAACTGATGCTCGATTCGCTGGGCCTGCCGATCGACCGCGATCAGGCGACGTTTCCCTGGCTGGGGAACACCGGCTCGGCGGCTCTACCAATCAGCACCGCCCGAGCCGCCGAAGTGGGGGCCTTGCAGCCAGGCAACCGCGTCGCGTTGCTCGGAATCGGTTCCGGGATCAATTGCGTCATGCTCGCCTGCGAATGGGGCACGACCGCCGTGGGAGGGGGGAGTTGTTAGCGGCGAGCGGCGAGTGGCGAGAGTTTGCGTGCTGCTTGGAAAGCGCAGCAGCACTGAGTGAGCAGCACTGTTCAGACGTGGAAAATCTTGCGTTGGGCTTCGATCTCGCCCAGCTGATAGAGCTTGCCTTTGCCGCTGCCGGGGCAGACTTCACAGGTTTCTTTCCAGGCTTTCTCGGACTTGAGATTTGAGTCCCAAAATGGCCAGGTTCGGCATTGTCGTGGCCTTGCCGAGTAAACTTGGCAGGTGCGCGCCTGATTGTCAAAGAAGACGCAATCGCCGTTGGGGAACTCCCGCAAACTCTTGCGAATCCCAACTTTTCGGACGTAGTACTTTTCAAAAGTTTCGACGTCCTGACCCAGCAATTGAGCCAATTGTTCAATCTCTTCCGCATTGACCCACACGAAACCGGCTCCACCCGTGCAGCAATCGCCACACTGGGAGCATTGGAAACGGAGGCCATCCTTGTACCACGGTTGGGAGGTGCTCGGTTCGGGAGTGCTCATCGGCGCCTTGCTCCGGTTCACTAAAATTCGGGTCAAAAAAGACGGGTCTAAAAAGGAGTTGCCACACGTGCGACAAAGTTCCAGCCGGCCATGTTCCCGTAGGCCATGTTCCAGCCGGCCACGATTCAGCCGCAGACGTGAAAAACGCCCGGAAAGTCAGCTTGCAATTTCGCGAATCGCTTCAACCGCTCTTTGTATTTGTTCCGAGGTTGTCTGCCAACCGGGGCTCAACCGCAAGGTGGCGACTGATTCGTGATGGGGACCGCCGCTGAGTGCATGCGGGGCACAGTGCAGCCCGGCTCGAGCCTGAATTCCAAAGGCCGAATCGAGAATCGCCGCGGCATCGTGAACATCGTGCTTTGCAAAGGTCAGGCTGGCAATTGCGACGCGGGGCTCTGTTCTCCGGGCGAGTAGCTCAACTCCCGGGCAGCCCTCCAGCCCGGCAAAGAGCTGCTCGACCAATGCCAGTTCGTGTCGCCCAATCGCTTCGACGCCAATGTTCTTGACGTAGTGAATTCCGGCGAGCAGCGCAGCGATTCCGCCGACGTTCAAGTTCCCCGCCTCGAGGCGATGCGGATAAGTGGCCGGTTGCTGCTCAGCTGTCGTTTCCGTACCTGTGCCACCCTGCCGCAAGGACTGCAATTGCTGGGCGATGCGGCCGGAAACAAACAGGAATGCAGTGCCCAGCGGTCCGAGTAATCCCTTGTGGCCGGCTGCGGCGAGCAAATCGCATTGCAACCGTCGGACATCAATCGGCACGCGACCAATCGTCTGAGCCGCATCGATCAGGAAACTGACTCCCGCCTCGCGACAAACAGCTCCGACTTCAGCTACCGGCTGCAGGACCCCGGTTACATTGCTGGCGTGTGTCAGGCAAACCAGCCGCGTCTTCGGTCCAATCGCGGCTTGGATGTTCGCTGGAGATACGACCCCGCGCTCGTCAGCACTGACGAGGCTGTAACTGCCGCCTTGCCGCTCGGCAAAGGCAGCAACCGGCCGGAGCACAGAGTTATGCTCCAGGGAGCTGACAACGACATGATCGCCCGGCCGGAGCAGCCCGTGGATACCCAAGTTCAGGGCATCGGTTCCGTTGTGGGCAAAGACCACCTGATCGTCGACTTGGGCCCGAATCAGCTCGGCGATCGCCTGCCGGCAGGTGGTCACTAGGACGTCGGACTGTTGGCTGGCAGAGTGAGCCCCACGGCCGGCCGCTCCGCCCAAGTCGCGATAAAATGCAACCAGAGCTTCGAGCACGGCCGGTGGTTTGGGCCAACTCGTCGCAGCATTGTCGAGATAGATGCGTTCTGTCATGCGCGAACTTCAATCGCCCAGCAAAAGGGTGCGGCAACTTGCCGAATCGGTCATTGGATTCGGCAACCCAACCGCACCCGTCATGATTCTCACTGCCAACACGCGGCCTTTAGTTGGCTGCCGCGTCATCGCCGATTGTTTTCAGCTGTGGCGGGACGGCAATGGTGCGCTTCGCTGCGGCCCCTTCGGTGCCGGGTACTACCCACGGACCCGGAGAACTCTCGTCGATGATTCGTTTCAGTTCTACAGCATCAACTGATTCGATTTCCATCAAGCGATTGGTCAGGGCAATCAACGAAGGCTTCCGGGCCTGCAGAATGCGCCGCACCCGTTCCACGGCTTGGGCAACGATGCGGCGAACCTCGTCATCAATTTCCTGCGCCGTTTTTTCGCTGTACATCCGACCGTGGTCTTCGGTTACCGCCCCGGAGAGGAAAGGGCTGGAGCGGGTTTCCTTGAAGTTCAGCTTGCCCAAGCGGCTCATGCCGAACTGCATCACCATGGCCCGGGAAATGTCGGTGACCCGTTCCAGATCATTTTGGGCCCCCGAGGAGATGTCTTCGTAAATCAACTCTTCGGCAATGGTTCCGGCCAACAGGATTTGCAGCTGGCTCTCCAATTCGCTCTGAGTCATCAGATAACGATCGCTGTCAGGCCGCTGCATCGTGTAGCCCAAGGCGGCAAGTCCGCGAGGAATGATCGATACCTTGTGGACCGGGTCCGTGTTGGGCAGGCTGAAGGCAACCAGTGCGTGACCGGCTTCGTGATAGGCGACGCGTTGTTTTTCTTCGGCCGACATCACCCGCTTCTTCTTTTCCAATCCGGCCGTCACACGCTCCACGGCTTCATTGAATTCAATCATTCCGACGGCAGACTTCTCGTTGCGGGCGGCCAGCAGGGCGGCTTCATTGACCAAGTTGGCGAGGTCGGCACCGCCAAAGCCGGGGCTGATGGCGGCGATTTTTTTCAGATCGACACTTGGATCCAATTTTACGTTTTTGACGTGGACCTTGAGAATGTCCTCACGGCCTTGGATGTCGGGCCGATCGACGAGCACGTGCCGATCGAACCGGCCGGGACGCATCAGGGCCTGGTCGAGCGTCTCTGGTCGATTCGTGGCGCCAATCACAATCACGCCACTGTTGGAATCGAATCCGTCCATTTCAACGAGCAAGGCGTTGAGTGTCTGTTCACGTTCATCGTGCCCGCCGACCATGCCGTTGCCCCGGGTCTTGCCGAGCGCATCGAGTTCGTCGATGAAGATGATGCAGGGCGCTTTGGCGACGGCTTGTTGGAACATGTCTCGCACGCGAGCGGCACCGACGCCCACGAACATTTCAACAAAGTCACTGCCGGAAAGGCTGAAGAAGGGAACGCCGGCTTCACCGGCAATGGCCTTGGCGAGCAAGGTCTTGCCCGTGCCGGGAGGGCCAACCAGCAGCACGCCTCGCGGGATGCGTCCACCCAATCTTTGGTATTTTTCGGGCGACTTCAGGAAGTCGACAATCTCGCGGACTTCTTCCACGGCTTCGTCGATCCCGGCCACATCATCGAATGTCACGCCGAGATCCTCTTCCGCGTACAATCGCCCGCGGCTACGGCCGAATTGCATCGGCCCGCCAGCACCGCCAAGGCGGCGCATCATGAACAGGAACAGCGCCAGTATCACGCCGGTCGAAATCAGGATGAAGCCGTACTTTTCCCACCCGTTGGGGCCGGCAGAAAACTCCCAGTTGGCATTGGATGAGGCGAGCAATTTGCGCAACTCTTCATCGATCCCCTCCGATTTGAGCTTGGCGACCTTGAAGCCAATCGTGGACTCCTTGTCAGAAGCCCCGGGCCCCGAAAGAACGCGATATTGGACATCGCCGGTGATCAACCGGTCATCGACGCGAATGTTGTTGGGATTGCTCAGTTGAATCTCGCGCGGCGTGTTGGAACGCTCACGCAGGGTAATTGCTCCACCCTGAGAGTTGGCCAACTCGCGCGAGCCACGCTCCACGTACTTGGTCGCCCGCATCAGCCGAACGAAGTCGTCGTATTGCAACGTGCGCTGGGTTTGGCTGAAAACCACCAGGGAAGTGATCATCAACGTCAGCAGCACGACCAAGGTGAACAGGAGCAAGCTGGAGTTGCCCTTACGATCGGCGTTTTTTCCGTTTTCCATGTTTGGGTTCAGAGGTTTGGGCTCGGGGGGAACGCGGGAGAATTCAGCAACCTGGACAGTCAGGGTGAAAGCAAATCAGGGTGAAAGCCGTCAGGTTGAAATGAATTCGGAATGGACTCTGGTTCTGAGTAGTGAAACTTTCGTGCCAAAAGTCGGGCCCAGTTCAACAGTCGGGCCCAGTTCAAAAGTCGGGAACGGCACATCGGGCCTTGAACTTCGGGCCAGGCACCGTTGCCCAGCGGGCCGCTGGCAGTTGCACCCGCCGAGACGGTTCCCTTTATAACAGTTGCGGGGAACACGCAGGCGGCCGGCGTCCCGTTGCGGCGTTTACCTTGTTGCTGGGGAAGGCAAAGTCTAAGATGTCAGGGCAAAATTCGTCAGCCAACAACCGGCAGGGCTCGCCTGTCGATGTCGGAATTGTTCAACCGCGTCGACAAAAGGCAACATCGGTGCTGCACCCCTGCTCTGCCGATTAGAACCGGAATCACTCTCATAATCGGAAGTACTGGCGTAGCTTTCGCTCGCAGTCCCCCGCAATATCGTTACGATCGGCACACTTTCGCTCATGTCAGCCCGCAAGAATCTGGCGATCCTCGGCTCCACCGGCAGCATTGGCCGCAATGCGCTGGAAGTGGTCCCGGCGATCAACGATCTGCAGGTTTGGGGACTTTCTGGTTGCCAAAGGCTCGATCTGCTCGTGGAACAGGCCCGGCAATGGCCCCAAGCCCACGTCGTGGCTGCCGATGGTGAACGAGCCGCCTCGTTTGTTCCGCCCGCGGAGATGGCTGAGCGTTGGTCCTGCGGCCCGGATCGATTGGTTTGGATGGCCGCCCATCCCGCTGTGGATGTGGTGCTTGCGGCGATCGTAGGCTGTGCCGGTTTGCCCAGCACTCACGCCGCAGTCGCAGCCGGGAAGACAGTGGCCCTGGCAAACAAGGAATCACTGGTGGTGGCCGGACAGCTGCTGATGCCACTGGCCGCTGCACAACGAGCCAAGATCGTCCCCGTCGACAGCGAACACAGTGCGGTGTGGCAAGCTTCCCTCGCGGGGAGATGCGAGGAAATACGGCGCGTGATTTTAACCGCCAGCGGAGGTCCATTTCGCAATCTGTCGCCGGAGCAACTGGCTCAGGTTACTCCCCGCGACGCCTTGGCTCATCCGACCTGGAACATGGGGCCCAAGATCACAATCGACTCCGCCACTTTGCTCAACAAAGCCTTGGAGATCATAGAGGCCCGCTGGCTGTTCGATCTTCGTCCGGAACAGATCGAGGTGGTGATCCACCCTCAATCGATCATCCACTCGCTGGTAGAATTCTGCGACGGCTCGGTGCTGGCGCAGTTGGGGCCACCCGATATGCGGTTGCCAATTCAGTATGCCCTGAGCCATCCGCAGCGCGTGGCTGGACCGGCGCGCCGGATGGATTGGTCGGTGCGGAATCAGTTGGAGCTGATTCCGCCGAACGAGATTCAGCGGGCGGCGCTGGAACTCGGTTTTGAAGTAATCCGCCGCGGCGGCACGGCGGGAGCCGTTCTGAATGCGGCAAACGAAGCGTCTGTGGCTGCTTTTTTGGCTGGCAATCTCGGCTTCCATGAGATTGTGCCCGCCTGTCGTGAAGTTTTGGAACAACATCAGGTACTTGCCAACCCGACGCTCGACCAACTGCTTGCAGCTGATCGTTGGGCGCGGGAGGAGATCGAAGCGTGGATTGGTTGCTTGTAGGGTTAGCAGCGGGTTTTTCCTGGATTGACCCGGCCAGTTGGTGGGCGATTGCCCAAGTGGTGATCGGAATCGGGCTGGTGATTTTCGTGCACGAGTTGGGACATTTTCTTGTCGCCAAGGCCTGTGGCGTGAAATGCGAGAAGTTTTACGTTGGCTTCGACGCCTTCGACATCAAGATTGGCGATCGCGTAATCATTCCCCGTTCGCTCCTCAAATGGACTTGGGGTGAGACGACTTATGGAATCGGAATCGTGCCGCTCGGCGGTTACGTCAAAATGCTCGGGCAGGATGACAATCCCGGCAACATTGAGAAAGAGTCCGAGCGTTCGCGAGTGGCTGGTGAGCAACAGCCTGGTGGCGGTCAGGTCGCTGGGCCGCTCGACCGCTCGAAAATCGATCCCCGCAGTTACCTCGCCAAGTCGGTCCCCCAGCGGATGGCGATCATCTCGGCTGGCGTGATCTTCAACCTGATTTTCGGAATTATCTTCGCGGCGATTGCGTTCAAGTCGAGCGTCAAATATCAGCCACCCATCGTGGGAGAGTCAGTTGTCGGTAGCCCGGCCTGGGTCGCCGGATTTCCCGATGCCCGAGTTACCCGTGTGGCCGACCACGACCTGACCAAAGGATATGTCACCTTCAGTGACATGGTGCAGGAAGTTGCCCTACATGGAACGGACGGTCCGGTCGAGATTGAATTCCAACCGCTCGGGAGCACGACGACTCAGAACGTCACGTTGACGGCCAAATCGGGTCTGATTCCCGGACTCGATATCCCGATGGTTGGATTGGGGCAACCGACGGTCATCCCGCGGTTGAAAGCCGGCGAATGCGTCGTGCCGGATCAAGCTGGAGCGGCCGCCAGTCCGGCTTTGCAGGCCGGTGACGAATTGGTGGCGATTAACGGTCGCCCGATCAGCTCGATGTTCGAATTCAAGCGGGAGATGATTCCGCTTTACGACCAGCCGATTGAGGTTAGCGTCAAGCGTGCGGGCAGTGCCGAGCCGCTCGTGGTCAAGGTGCCAGTCAATCAGGCGCGGGCGCTCGGGTTCACGCTCAAATGGCAGCCAATTGCCGCTGTACAGGAACGTTCGCCGGCTGCGGCCGCTGGGCTGCGGCCCGGTGATCGGATTGTCAAAGTCAACGGTGCCGACCCCGGAAGCCTGTTTTCTTTCGACCAACGCATGGTGCAGTTGCTGCGAGAACAGAAAAAGTCGGTGTCGCTGGATATCGTTCGAGCCAACCCTGGTCAAACCGAACCGGAGGCCTTGAATTTCGAAGTGCCGTTGCGAATGCCCGAACGAATCAGCGAACCTGGATTGATCGGTCCGTTGGCGATTGACAGTCTCGGCCTGGCGATCGGTGCCGAGACGGAAGTTGCATCCGTTGAGCCCGGGAGTGAAGCGGAAAAGCAAGGTTTGCAAGCCGGCGATTGGCTGCTCGGTGGCGGTTATGAAATCGCGCCCAAGTTTGCCCAAAGCGATATATTCACAGCCAAGTCCGGCAGCTTCACGTTTGGGATCGACCGCAAGGAATGGAATGCGGGAACGCTGCAAACCACGTTGCAGCTGGCACCGACCGGGAGCGGCTTTAATTTCAGGGTCCGGAAGCCCGGCGGCCAGGAACAGGAGATCAAGCTCATCAGCTTCGCGGCAAACAATGAGTATCGAACGCCCCGCGGGATCATGTTGACGCCGCTGGAGGAGACTTTTCAAACGGCGACCTGGTCGGAGTCCTTCAGTGTCGCATCCAGTCAGATTTGGAAAGAGGGCGTCCGCATCCTGCGCTTCCTCAAAAAGCTGGTTTCAGGGCAGATTTCGGCTACGAATTTGGGCGGTCCGGGAACGATTGCCACCGTGGCGACCAGTGAAGCGACCGAAGGAACATCTCGTTTGTTGCTCTTTTTGACGATGCTCTCGGCGAATTTGGCGATCGTCAATTTTCTGCCGATTCCTGTCCTCGACGGCGGGCACATGGTGTTCCTCGCCTACGAAGGAATCTTTCGTCGCCCGGTCACCGAAAAGGTGCAGGTCGTGCTCACCTACGCCGGTCTCGCATTCATTCTCGGGCTGATGTTGTTTGTCATCTTCCTCGATGTCAGTCGAATCAAGGATTGGTTCTTTTAATTGAACCCCGCAGGGAATCAATTGGGCGATGAGTGAAGACGACTTTCCCGAGCATGTAAGGCACCGGCCTCCGACGGCGCTTGATCATCCGCGGCCGGTGATCATTGCTTGTCCACAGTTCAAAAGTCAGGTCAATCTCTCGCGGTTGGTGCGGTTGGTCAGCTGTTGTGCGATTAACCATATCGTCACGACCGGTACCGGCAAGATTGATCCGAAGGTTGCCCGAAACGGTGCCGAGTTGGTGCAGATCGAGCGCCGCCGTTCGCTTGCTCCGCGTTTGAGTGAATTGAAGCAGGCGGGGTATCGATTGGTGGGCTTGGAGCAGACGACCAACAGTCAATCGCTCTATGAGTATCGGTTTCCGCAGCGCATGGTCTTTGTCCTTGGTCACGAGCGCCTGGGAATCACGGCTGATATCTTGCCGCTGTTGGATGATGTGGTGGAGATCCCGGTTTACGGTTTGCCCTACAGCTATAACGTGGTCACGGCGGCGACGATGGCCATGTACGAGTACTGTCGACAGTACCCGCAAGGGTAAGGGCAAAGTGCTGGCGTTGGCGAAGAGTTGTGCAGTGATTGTTTTGGCACATCGGTCCGCCAACGGCAGCGTTGAGAAATCGTGAGCAAAGCATCGAGCAATTCATGGCAACGACAGAACAGAAGCGTGGTAATTACCTTCCTCTCGCGGTCGATCGCTTGGTATTGACCGGCAGTGACCGAGTGAAGTTCTTGCATGGTTTTTGCACGGCCGACATCAAGCGGATGCTGCCGGGCGAGCTTCGCGAAGCGTTTGTCCTGAACACCAAGGGGAAATTGGTTGGGCATGTGCAGGTTCTTTGTGGCCCGGATGGGCTGGAACTCGTTACTTGGCCGGGGCAGGCCACGGTACTTCGCGAGCATCTTGATCGTTACTTGATCAGGGAAAAAGTTGAGTTCCCTGTTTGTGCTACCGAAACGGCATTGTTTGCCTGGGGTGAATCGGCACCCCTGCTGCAGGATCAACCGGCTCCCGCTCCCGGAAATTGGAGCGATCTGCAATTGCCGACTGGACGTTACTTGGTCGCAGTGGGTGATTTTTGTGGGGCTGGTTCCTTGATCCTTCCGCGAGATGAGTCCGCGCGTGCCCAACTGGACGAGTTGGCCAAGTGGCTGGAGACAGAGCAAGGCTTGCAGCGTGTGGCAGAGGAACAGCTTGAGTTTCACCGAATCACACAGAGGTATCCGAGATTCGGGATCGATGCGGACTCGGAAACGCTACCACAGGAGTTGCAGCGGGACAGCCAGGCGATTTCATTTGATAAAGGATGCTATTTGGGGCAGGAAACGGTTGCCCGAATCGATGCCTTGGGACATGTCAATCGACTGCTGGTAAGAATGCGGCGACTGGAAGGTGAACTTTCGAATTTGCCGGCCGATTTGCTGCAGGCCGAGACGCGCGTGGGCAAACTGACTTCGGTCGCGGTCGACCGAGGCGAAGTTTGGGGTTTGGGAATCGTAAAGCGATCGGTTGCCGGGGTCGGCTCGCAGTTCCAATGCGGGAATGCCCTTTTCACAATTGAATAGGCCTGTTTTGGCGGGCCGAGGGCGTGGGGTTGGTCGGCGGGCCAAAACGCGTACAATTTGCAGTGCTTTAATGACGACTTTGGCTGGAGCTGGAGCGTCCCGCCAGGAACCTTCAGCCCTCAGGATTATCTGTGTCCCAAAAAGCCAAAGTTGATGCCGCTGTTGCCAATGTCGATTTCCAGAAGAACAAGTATCAAGTGCAGTTGGAAACCAATCAGGGGACAATCACGCTTGATTTGCTTCCAGACGTCGCTCCCAACCATTGCTTGAACATGATTGGACTGGCCCGCAGCGGGTTTTATGACGGGTTGATTTTCCACCGCGTGATCAGTGGCTTCATGATCCAGGGAGGATGCCCGACCGGAACCGGCACAGGCGGCCCGGGCTATAACGTCAACGCCGAATTCAATGCCACGCCGCACGTCGCTGGCGTCCTGTCGATGGCCCGCAGCAGCAATCCCAATTCGGCTGGCAGCCAGTTCTTTATCTGCCTCGACAAGCATCCGCACTTGGACCGCCAGTACACCGCCTTCGGCAAGACAGCTGACGTCGGCAGCCTGGAAATTGTGAAGAAGATCGGTGCCGCTGCCTGCAATGCACAGGACCGTCCGGTGCAGGAAATGAAGATTATCAAGGCCACAATCGTTGAGCAGCCGCGTTCCTAAGCGCTCTCTGTTTTTCCAAGGCCGGCTTTGAGTTTGTGGGACTTGGACCGGTGGAGAGATCGTGGGCTCGACATTTGGGGCTTGGTCACTACGTGACTTGATGTCCACGGCGCTTGATCACCACGGCGCTTGATCACCACGGGGCTTGGTAACCACGGGGCTCAAATGAGCGATTACGAGTTTCGACCGCTGACGGGATTCCCATCGCGTGAGGACGTGGAACTGGTACGCCGGGCTCAACAGTTCCGAGTCGAGCTTTCCACGCGGCGGACGGTTCGTGATTTTTCAGCCCGGGCTGTGCCTCGTGAAGTGATCGAGGAGTGTTTGCGGGCTGCGAGCACGGCACCCAGCGGCGCCAATTTTCAGCCTTGGCACTTTGCGGTCGTCGGTTCAGTGGAGGTGAAACGCCAAATTCGTGAGGCTGCGGAGGCAGAGGAACGTGAGTTCTATCAGGAGCGTGCTCCGGACGAATGGCTCGCGGCCTTGGCCCCGCTGGGAACTGATGAGCACAAACCATTCCTGGAGGTTGCCCCGTGGCTGATTGTGGTGTTTGCGCAGGCTTATCGCTTGGAATCGGATGGCACAACCCGCAAACATTATTACGTCAATGAAAGTGTCGGCATTGCAACCGGCATGTTGATCACGGCGTTGCATCATGCCGGGTTGGCGACGTTGACCCACACCCCGAGCCCGATGGCGTTTCTCAATCAGATTTTAGGGCGGCCGAAGCAGGAACGCCCTTATTTGGTACTGGTGACCGGACACCCTGCCGAGGCCGCGCTGGTTCCGGTTTTGACCAAGAAAACATTCGCTGAATTCGCCAGTTTCCACTAAGCGAGGGGCTGTTTTGCCCTTGGCCGGAAAGTGCTGTTTAACTTGTGCGGAGCGTTCACCAGATTGGAATTTGAACGTTTGGCCCGTAGGATAGAGGCCCCCGCGGAACCAGTCGCAGCCGACTGACAGGATGGCTCGGTTCAGTCGGTACAAGTTGTTTCAAGAGAGAGGTTGAATCTATGAAGAGATTGAATTGGATCGTGGCTGGCTTGGTAGCTTTGGCCGCACCCGCGTTTGCTGGAGAAGGCGAAGTCACGCAGAAGTTCATTGCCGAGGGGGTGACTGCTCGCGTCGGTGGTTATCGTCCCCAGCGGGCCGAAATGGACAAGACAGCCGAGATCGTCAAGCAAGCTCCGGACAATAACCTCGAGGCACCCAAGTATGGCCAGATTGAATTGGGTGGAAAGACTTGGGCTTTTGTGTTGGATGAGCCCGCAGAAAAGGACGCTCGCCTGTTCGTCGACACGAATAACGATGGCGATTTTACCAACGACCCGGCTTCGACTTGGGAAGTGGTCCGTCAGGGTGAAATGAAAATGCACAAAGGCTCGTTCCAGGTCGACCTTGGAAACGGCCAATTGGGGAAGGTTGAGGCTTACCGCTTCGATCCCTCCGATGAACGCCGCGCTCCGCTCAAGAACACGTTGTTGTACTACGCCGATTTTGGATATGAATTTGGCTTTGAGCTCGATGGCAAGCCGTTTAATACGTTCGTTTCCGGTTCACTGTCCGCCGATGGGGCTTTGCCGGTTGACCGGGACGGTAACGGCCGAGTGAGTCGCAATTTCGAGACCGTTCAGCTCGGAACCCCCTTCAACTTCACCGGGACTACTTATGTCTTGTCGAACAATGAAGGCAAATTGGTTTTGGCCAAGGCTGACGAAGCGGTCGACATGCTTCCCTTGCCTCCCGATCTTTCGGTGGGCAAACCTGCGTTGAAATTCACCGCCACCAAGCTGGATGGCTCGGAAGTGAGCTTTCCAGGCGATTACGCTGGCAAGTTGGTGATGCTCGATTTCTGGGCGACTTGGTGCGGCCCGTGCGTTGCCGAAATTCCAAACATGAAGGCCGCTTACGAGGCCCACCACGAAAACGGCTTTGAAATCCTGGGGATCAGCTTCGACCAGGAAAACATGGAAGAAAAAGTAAACGAGTTCCTCAAGGAACGGGAACTTCCATGGCCGCAGATTTATGAAGGCAAAGGCTGGAACACGGCGCTCGGCAAGATGCATGACGTCAGCGCCATTCCCTTTGTTCTTTTGGTCGATGGCGACACTGGTGAGATCCTTGCCGACGCCCGCCAATTGCGCGGCGAAAAGTTGGCTGATTTCATCGCCGAACAATTGGAGAAGAAGAAAGGCTCGCAGAAGTAGTCTTTTCTCCCAAGTACGAGAAGTCGTTCAGGATTGAACGAGTTTAAGGGGCAGGCTCTGCAAGGCCTGCCCTTTTTGCTGCGCCAGTGGCATCGACCAATGGCGAGTTGCCCAAGTCCGCTCGTTTGCCAACTGGTCTGGGAAGCCAGCGAATGACGGCGGGCACGCTATATTGAAGGTAGGCGAAAGTTTTAGGCGTGTTCGACAAGTAACGCCTGCCTGTCATCGACCGGGATTTACATGAGCAAAACGCAAGCCACAATCTGGGACCAGCCACGGCGATTGATTCAAGGGGAACTCTTGACGGTCGACTCGATGCGCGGAGCGTATGCAACCGACGCCAGCGTCTACCAGGAGTTCCCCCGCGCGGTCGCGCTGCCCAAGTCGGCCGAGGACGTCGAAGTGCTGGTCGAGTTCTGCCGCCGCGAAGGGGTTTGTGTCATTGGTCGCGGTGGAGGGACCAGCCTCTCGGGGCAAGCGATTGGACCCGGTCTGGTGATCGATTACTCGCGACACCTGAACAAGGTCTTGAGCGTTGACGTCGAACAACGCTTGGCCGTTGTGCAGCCTGGTGTGGTGCTGGATGAGTTGAATCACGAATTGCGAGGAGTCGGTTTGCATTTTGCGCCCGACCCGGCAACCGGGAGTCGGGCAACCATCGGCGGGATGATCGGCAACAACTCCTGCGGGACCCGCTCGATTTTTTATGGCCGGACGGCGGACGCGATAGAGTCGCTTCAGGGGCTCCTCGCAGACGGAACCCGTTTTGCCACCCGATGGCTGGACCCGACCGCCTGGATCGCGGCGGGGGAAGGTGCGGGGCGGATGGCCGAGCTCTATCGACACGTTTCCCGAATCGCCGCCGTAAATCGAGACTTGATTATCCAACGGATTCCGCGGTTACCCCGGATCGTCGCCGGTTATTCCTTGCAGTCGTTCGTAGAGGCAAACCAGCCACGGTCTCTCTCTGATCTGCTTTGTGGCAGTGAAGGAACCTTGGCGTTGGTAAATGAGGCGACAGTGCGGTTGCAGCCAGTTCCGCGCGACACCTGCCTTGTGATTTCAGCATTTCAGTCCGTTGATGACGCCCTCGTAGTTCTCCCCGAGATTTTGGAATGCGGTCCCAGCGCCGTCGAATTGCTGGACGATGTGCTGGTTCACGAGGCAGTCCGGAATGCCTCGACCCGCGACTTGGCGAAAGTCATTGTGCCGGGGCAAACTATCCCGGCCGCTGTCCAACTGGTCGAGTTTATGGGCGACGAGCCGGGCGCGGCACGAGTGAAAGCGGAACGATATCTCGAGCGGATGCGGGGCGCTTCCGTCAGGGTTGAGCAACGAATGCTGATCGACCCCGCCGGGCAACGACAGGCTTGGGAAGTCCGCCGGCTGGGCTTGGGGTTAATCTCAAATCTACCGGGCAAGGCGAAGGCAATCGCGCTGATTGAAGACGCTTGCCTGCCAATCGACAAACTGCCGGAATACAACCGGCACGTCTATCTCGTGGGAAAACGATTGGGGATGAAGGTTTCAACCTATGCCCATTCCTCCGTCGGCGTGCTGCACTACAAGATCATGCTCGACCTGCATACGCAGGCTGATCGGCAGAAAATGCGGGCCATGGCCGAAGACTGTTTTTCCAAGTGTTGTGAGTTGGGCGGAGTCTTTTCTGGCGAACATGGCGATGGGATTGTGCGGGGTGAGTTTTTGCCACGGCAATTCGGCCCGGAAGTTTATCAGGCCTTTGTCGAAGTGAAGCGCTTGTTCGACCCGACGAATTTGCTCAATCCGGGGAGGAAAATCGATTCACCACCCCTCGACAGTTCGCTGCGATATGGAGACGGTGAACAGGGACGCGCGGTGTATCTCAACGCGACAGAAAAAGTCTCTTCGTGGTACCGGTATGGCGAGCAGGGTGACTTGGTTGGAGCGATCGAGCAATGTAACGGAGTCGGAGCCTGCCGCCAGAATTTGAAGGGGACGATGTGCCCCTCTTACCGCGCGACGCGCGATGAGCGGGATTCAACCCGGGGCAGAGCTAACTTGCTCCGGCTGGCGATTTCGGGCCAACTCCAGCCACCTGGTTTGGCGAATTCGGAGTTGCACCAGGCTTTAGACCTCTGTCTTGCTTGCAAAGCCTGCAAGTCGGAGTGTCCCAATGCGGTCGACATGGCTCGACTGAAGAGCGAGGCGCTGCAAGTACGTTGGCAGTCTGAGGGCGTTTCGCGAGCTGCCGCCTTTGTCGGTAGAATGCCGCAGCGACTCGCAGCCTTTCATCGCTTGGCTGGTGTCGCCAAATTGGCTGCCGGGATTTGGCCGGTGCGCCCCTTGCTCGAGCGCTGGTTTGGCGTCGACCGCCGGCGGCCGTTGCCCTTGCCAGCGGCGCAGTCCTTCGACGCTTGGTTTGCCGCCCGGCGCCCCACCTCGGCGGGGCGACCAATTGCACTGTTTGTCGATACCTGGAACCGCTTTACCGAGCCCGAAATTGGAAAGGCTGCCGTTGAGTTGTTGGAATCGTGCGGCTTTGCCGTTGAAGTTCCGTCAGTCTACGATGCGCTCCGCACGAGACTTTCGGTGGGCCTGCTCAAGGAGGCTCGCGAGCGGGGAGCATTGCTGTTTCGGGAATTGTCCGCGTGGGTCGAACGCGGCGTACCGATTGTCTGTTTGGAGCCGTCCGAAGCCTCCGCTCTCTGCGATGATCTTCCCGATTTGATTGACGACCCTGCACTCGGAAGACAAGTTGCCGGCGGCGTGCAGTTGCTCGACGATTTTCTGGCGACCGAACTCGCCGCTGGGGCAATCCGGCTGAAGCCGCGCTCCGGAATGGCGCAATCCGCGGTCACGGTTCATCCGCATTGTCATCAACGGGCCCTGTTCCGCGCGGCAGCTCCAGTCGAGTTATTGTCCGCCGCCGGATTTGAGACCAAACTGGCCGATTGGGGGTGCTGCGGCATGGCGGGTTCATTCGGCTATTCCCACTACGATGTTTCCCGCAAGGTGGCCGAGCAACGTTTTCTGCCTGGAGTCACCCAGGCAATTGCCGCCGGTGGGGTCGTGGTTGCTACTGGCACCTCCTGCCGCCAGCAAGCCGCTGACTTCGCTGGGAAAAAGTTGTTGCACTGGGTTCAATTGCTGGCTGGTGAAGTTCCGCCGCAGCCCTCTGGCAACCGCTAGCCGACTACCCATTTGACTCAGATTTGGGTAAAAAATTCCAGGGTGCAAGCCGCCAAGCGCGACGGAGAATAAAGGACGCCGTCCACGCTTTGTCCTGATGCGGAGTTGTTGTCTCGCGGAGTTATGGCCCAGCGGGTGCTGTGGCCCCGCGGTGTTACTTCGCGGTGTTACTTCGCGTTCAGTTGGGAGAATTCCGAACAAGGTTGAGCGGCGGAGGCTGCCGAGAAATTCGCGAAGGCTAGGGAGGTTGGAGGAGCACGGAAAGCAAAATTCGTAGAGTTGCCTCAGCTTGCTGTGTGCTTGAGCGTTGTGCTTGAGCATTTCAGCGCGAGCGCCGATGTGCTTACACGCGGCTGAGCGGAGGACTGGCGAGAGGCAGCATGAATTGGGGCGGGATGGCAGACTCCTTGTTGCTGCCAACCTGAAACCGGGGTGATTGGGCCGCGGGTAATCCCAGCATGTTTGCTTGTTTTTCTGCGGTCAATTTGAACTGCAGGACTGAGCTGGATGCCGTTCAAGTTTTGCGAGCCCCTTGGAGCGAGGCAAGCTTGGGCCGGGGTATCGCGTTCGACTTTGTTATCGACTTCAGCGGGGATAGATCGCCTTCCGAATTCACCTGGAGAGGGTGACGGGTAGGTTGCCAGCGGATTTCCGGTTTCGGTTTTCGCTGCTTGAGGATTTCGAGGAACGGTCAAGTAAGAGATTGACATTAACCATAAGATTCAGGTGTCAGGCATGAAGCAGGTACACGACTCTACGCCAACGATCGTGGCCGAGGGATTGTGCAAATATTACGGCCACTTTGCTGCGGTCAATGACGTTTCATTTACGGTTCCCCGGCGACAGGTTTGTGCCTTTCTTGGACCGAACGGTGCCGGAAAGTCGACGACCATGAAATTGCTGACGGGGTTTCTGGCTCCGACGCGGGGGCGGGTGGCGATTTGTGGCTATTCCCTGGAGACAGACCGGATCGCCGCAAGCGAGCGGATTGGTTACCTGCCCGAAAACGGCCCGCTGTATAACGAAATGACGCCGCGAACGGCGCTGGAATACCTGGCTCGGGTGCGTGGGTTGCGTGGCTCCAACCGCCTCGAGCGACTCGCCTTTGTCGCCGAGAAGTGCAATCTCGAGGAAGTTTGGAACAAGCAGATCTCGAAGCTATCCCGCGGCTTTCGGCAACGGGTAGGAATGGCCCAAGCCATCCTGCACGACCCGGAAGTCTTGATTCTTGACGAACCAACCAGCGGGCTCGATCCCAATCAGTTGGTGGGCATTCGTCGGCTGATTAAGGAGTTGGGCGAGACCAAGACCGTGCTGTTGTCGACCCATATCCTGCAGGAAGTGGAGAGTCTTTGCGACCGGGCGATCATGATCGACCAGGGCAAATTGGTTTTTGACGGACCGACCAGCAAGTTGGGAGCGCGGCAAGACATGGAAACCCAGTTTCATCACCTGACCGGCTTCACGGCTTGAATTGGAGTTTTCGAGCTCGGACGACCATGGTTGTTTCCCGCCATCGCAGCTGGAATTGCCAGGTTGCTTTCGCCGGGCGGCGCGGACTGAAGTGAAATTCAGGGCGCGATTCAGTAGCGGGCCAGGCCCGTATTGGAAAATGGATTCAGTAACTTGAGTGTTCGGATTTGGAGACGAAGGAAACGATGTTTCGCTGGCATGTGATCTCCGGCATTTTGATGCGTAACCTCAAGCAGTACTTCACAGGCGCTTTGGGTTACGTGTTCATCATTGCCTTTGTGACAATCTCGGCATTGATGACGTTCAACTCCCAGTTTTTTGCGGACAACCTCGCCAATTTGGACCAGCTTACGCGCTGGTTTCCCTTGTTGTTGCTGTTTTTCGCGCCAGCGGTAGCCATGAGCGTTTGGGCAGACGAACGCCGTTCCGGAACGGATGCCATCCTCTTTACCCTGCCAGCGACCGACTTGGAAATCCTCCTTGGCAAGTATTTGGCGATCGCCGCCGTCTACACCATCTCGCTGTTGTTTTCGTTCACCCAACTGATTGCCCTCAATGCGCTCGGTAGCCCGGACTGGGGAGTGATCAGCGCGACCTATCTGGGCTATTGGCTGGCGGGACTTGCCCTGCTCTCCATCGGGATGTTTGCCTCCTCGCTGACGGAAAGTACTACAGTTGCATTCGTGCTCGGCGCGTTGCTTTGTGCCATCCCGGTTTTGGTCGGCTCGTATTTTCAGGGCACGGTCGATCTGTCGAGTTGGTTTGGCGGCGCCGCAGCTGCCAACAGCGAGACTTCGGCAGACGCCTTGACGGCTAACGCGGTTGCCAAAGATTTCGCGTTTCGACCGGAAGTACTCAGCCTGCAGTGGAACCTGCATGACTTCACGACGGGATTGATTCCCTTGGCCAATGTCCTCTACTTCGTCTCGCTGACCGTGTTCATGCTTTACCTGAACCTGGTCGTCATCAGCCGGCGACATTGGAGTCGGGGTCAGCAAGTCAGCTTGGCCGGGCAATATGGTTTGCGGATCGCTTCGTTGGCCGTAGCCCTGTTGGCTTTGAATTACATCGTTAACGGAGTCTCCTCAAGTGCCCTGACCAGAGTCGATCTGACTGGCGAACGATTGTTTTCTCTCGACAAGACAACCTTGGCTGTCTTGGACTATGCCAAAGAGAACAAAAAGCTCGTCACGATTCAGGCGTTTGTCAGTGAAGAGGTGCCACGGCGATTCGTGAACACGCGAAAACAATTGCTCGGTTTGCTGAAGCAACTCGATTTTCACGGTGGCAACTACGTCGACGTACAAATCACAGATGTGCGGCCGAACTCGGAGGAGGCTTTGGCGGCCCAGCGGCTGGGAATCGAGCCGCAGAGCGACCGCTCCGAGGTTGCCGGTCGAATTGTCGAGCAGCAGGTCTACCTGGGAACGCACTTGTTCAGCGATCTCGGAGATGCCACCCTGCCTGCCATCAAGGAAGACACGGCGATTGAATATGAGCTGACACGGGCCATCGCCGGGACAACTGACAAGAA
>Ga0164292_10000391_pt1 | contig 33844 bp, 36 predicted proteins | sample GEODES117metaG_FD_111486 | JGI IMG/M metagenome (GOLD analysis project Ga0164292, IMG submission 111486) | Eutrophic lake water microbial communities from Lake Mendota, Wisconsin, USA - GEODES117 metaG | ecosystem: Environmental > Aquatic > Freshwater > Lake | place: USA: Lake Mendota...
CGGGGGTGGGGGGTGGCGAAGCGGCGGGCCGTGTCGGCGGCGCTGATCACCGTTTCGTGCAGCACGATCAGCTGGGGCACATGCGGCACCTCGCGGCCGAAGGCATCGCGGCGCTGGCGCACACCGAAGTTGGTGGCATCGGCGGGGCGGGGCAGTTCGGGGGGCAGTTTCAGCTTCGCGGCGCAGGCCTCCAGCTGCTCGGCGGGAAGCGGCTTGAGGCCGGCATCGGCGAGGGTTTGCACCTCAAACGGGGGGCGGGGGCCACAGCCGGCTAGGGGGAGGAGGAGCAGCAGGGGAAGCAATGCACAACGCCTCCGCGCAACGCCAATGCCCGCGTTGGATCCATCCACTGCCATTGAGCGCCTGCGAATGCGCTCAGTCAGGGGCTGCGGAGGCCTGTCGTCAACCACCACCACCCCACGTCGTCCATCCGAATCACGGGGGGGGGGTGATGTGGAAGTCGGTGGTCTGCAGCTCGGCAAACACAGTCCGGGCTGAGTGAAACCAACTCCGCCAGCAGGCGAATCCCCAACACCACCCACAGATCAGGCTCTGCCTCAGGGCACTTCCTGGCAGGGCATCGAGCAGCCGCTGGGGGGTCCAAACGCTTAGGGCCATCAAGACCGTTAGCAATGCCTCCAGCACCCTGGGTCTCTGCAGGATGAGCCGCCAGGAAGCCAGCAGACCAGCAGGGCAGGGACGAGCATCACGTTGTCGAGGTTGCGGTGGTAAGGGCCACAGCCCCCACCACGGCTCAGAGGACGCTGAGTGCTAGGGGCTTATGCATCCAAAGCCGGTTGAGGTGGCATAAGCACCACCTCCATGAGTTGGCTCTTGGGTTCCCTTTCGGTGCCACCACCATGCCCGATGCGGGGTCCTGATCGAGCGACGCCTTTCGCGTCTGCCGCCGCATCCACGTGATGCTGCAGGGCGTGGGCAATCGCCACCGCCGCCAGCAGCCAGTCATCGCGCAACTTGACAGGCCGATCACGCAGGGAGGTCGCGACAAGGCCGGCGAGGTTCTGGCAGCGATGGGCCGTCTCTCGGGGGAAGCAGCAGGGTGAGCCCCACCAGCAGCCAGGTGGCGCTGATCAGGGCCTCAGGCAGGGCGCTGTTGGCGGTGAGATGCACGGGGGTCCAGAGCGACAGGGCCATGGCGACCGCCATCAGCTGCGACCAGGGGTCACCATGCCTGAGTGCCCGGGCGAGGATCGCGAGCAGTGCCGGAAACAGCATGATGTTGTCGTAGTTGTAGTGGTAAAGGGCCACCGCCCCGAGCACCGCGCACAGGCCCTGAATCTGAAGCGAGGGCGCCAGGCTCCGGGAATCAGCCTGTGCCTGCTCGGGCCGCCAGCCTCTGCCAGTGGCGAATCGGCGGGCCAGCCACCGCCAGGCCAGCAGCGCGATGAGGCCCGCCAGGACGAGGGCCGCGCCGAGCCTTGCCCCGAGCAGGCTCATCAGGTTGGTGTTGCCTGCATGCACGAAGCCGAAACGGCCCGGCTGGAGCCAGAGTGCTAGGAAGCGGGCGGGATTCACGCCGGTGTGGGCGAAGGCGATCAGGCTCAGCAGCAGCAGCACGGCCAGCCCGAGCATCAGGCCTGGGCGTTTACCCCGCCGCAGCATCGGCAAGCCGAAGCTGAGCGCGATCTGGGGCTTGAGCATCGCCGCCGCCCAGCAGAGACCCGCAGCCAGCGGCCGCCGTCGTTCTAGCAGCAGCCACTGCAGGCTGATCAGGCCCATGCAGAGGATCGAGAACTGCCCGTGGAACAGGGCGTTGCTGTTGCCGCTGATCGCTGCCGGCGCCAGGGCCCCGAGCAGGCCGGCGGCAGGGCCGGCGAAGCGCAGACACCGCCAGCCCACCCAGCCGATCAACCCCAGGCTGAGCAGGCTGAGGCCCTGCACCAGCGCCCAGGCGAGGGGAACGCCCCCGGCAAAGAACGGCAGAAACATCACCAGCGCATAGGGCGGATACACCGTGTAGGGAAAGGAGCGGGGCAGCGGCTGGGGCACCAGGGCCCGCATCGGGTAGAGCCCCTCGCGAAACACGGCGAATTCCTGCGCTCTGGCCATCAGATCAGCGCTGTGATGGCCGTGGCTGGCCAAGATCCCGCCCACCAGCGAGAGCAGCGCATAGGCCAGCAGCAACAACAGCAGCCCGGCGATCAGGCCTTGCCGCCAGGCGTAGCGGGCCGAACGAGGCTTCAGGGAGCGGGTCATGGCTTCATCCACATCCGGGCCGCAGCGGCCCGGATAGCGCAAAGGTGGTGCTGCAGCAGCACCACGGCAAAGGTGAGAGCGGAGTAAAGGAAATAGATAACCTGCAGGCTGATCGCCACCAGGGCCAGTGCGGGGCCGCCCTGCCGGAGGCAGAGCCGGTGAAAGCGATGGTTGAGCAGCAGCACGCCGGCCAGCGCCAGCAGCGGCAGGGGCCAGATCCAGGGCCACCAGGCGAGGGCGCCGCTGGAGAGCGCCAGGGCCAGGCTGAGCAGGGTGCTCAGACGGGAGCGCCAATCGAGGTTGAGCACGCTGCTCCCCTGGTGCCGCTGCAGCAATAGCCGGCTCCAGGGAATCGCCCTCTGGCGGATGTCTGTCGTGAGCATCGAGCGCAGCGTCCAGAGCTTGTGGTGGGTTCCCTGGATGGCTGGATCGAGCAGCAGGCGGGCGCCGCCGTCGCTGAGGCGCAGGCCGAGTTCGATGTCCTCGATGCTGGGGCGCGGATAGGCAACAGCATCGAAGCCCCCCACGGCCAGGAAGGCCTCGCGGCGGATGGCTCCGAGACCGGCCCAGAAGGTGCTCGCTTGGCCGGGATGAGAGCTGTGGGTGTGGTGATGCAGCAGGTTGCGATAGCGGCTGACCAGACCGGGAGCGGCGGGCTGGTTGTCGTAGCTGCCGAACACGGCACTCAAGCCTGGATCGGCGCAGAAATGCGCCCGGAGGCGGTCGAGCGCATCGGAGTGGATCTCCACATCCGCATCCACGAACACGAGGATTGGCTGGCGGGCCTGCCGGGCGCCAAGGTTGCGGGCGGCGGCGGGGCCCTGGCGATGGCTGGTGCAGAGCAGACAGGCGCCGGTGGCCAGCAGCCAGGCCGGAGGTTCGGGTGGGCTGCCGTCAAAGACGAACAGGGCCTGATCACCCGGCCGCAGGCTCTTAAGCGCGGCATCGGCGCAGCGGGGGAAGGTGCCTTCCCAGGCGATGGTGGGCATCACCAGACTGAGGGTGGGGTGGTCTTCCCCAGCGGTGGTTCCGGCCGGATCGCCGCTGGCCGTGGCGGCAGCCCATGTCGGCAGTGGGGTGCCACTCACGGGCATGCTTCCGGGGAAAAGCGGTCGCTGGCCTGACGGCACCAGATCTCGGCATAGAGGCCATCCAGAGCCATCAACTCGGCATGGGTGCCTCGCTCCACCAGAAGGCCTTGCTCCAGTACCACGATCTGATTGGCCACGCGGATGGAGCTGAAACGGTGCGCCACGGACAACATGGAGAGGCCACTGGAGATGTGGCTGATCGTGTCAAGGATACGGACCTCGCTGAGGCTGTCGAGGGCGCTGGTGGCCTCATCGAGGATTAGCAGCTGAGGGCGGCGCAGCAAGGCGCGGGCTAGGGAGAGGCGCTGCCACTGGCCACCGCTGAGGCGAAAGCTCTGCTCGCCCACCACGGTGTCATAGCCCTCGGGCAGGTTGAGGATGAAGGGTTCAGCATCCGCCAGCCTTGCCGCTTCGGCGATCGTCTCCGATGAAGAGTCAGGAAGCCAGAAGGCGATGTTGGCGGCGATGCTGCCGTTGAGCAGTTGCACGTCTTGGCTCACCACTCCAAGCAGCCGCTGTCAGGTGTCGATATCGATCTGCTCAAAGTCGATGCCATCGATGAGGATTGTACCGCTGCTGGGAATACAAAGACCCACGAGCAAGTCTACAATAGCAAAAGCCATGCCGATCGCTACGAGCGAGAGCCAGGGACTTAACAAAAACAGAGCTATCAGATAAACCAGAACGAGCACACCGTTACTGAGTACCTGATCCCATTCCATGATCTGGATCTGTACGGTTAAAGGAACTTTTCCCAGTACGTTGACAAGGTGGCCAACACGGAAGCGGCTCAGGCGATAGAAGCTGAGGCTGAGCAGGTGGTGATGCAGGGTGGGAATGATTCGACCTTGGCCGCTTACGGCAAACAAACCGGCGAAAAGGCCGTTGCCATAGCGCGCTAAACTCGTTGCAACTTGCAGAACTACAGCGAGAAGCAACAGCAGCAAAATTGCTATCCGCGCCCCATGCTTGCCAGGTTCCCAGCGGGAATTGATAACCCAAACCAGCGAATATGTTGGAAATCAGCATCGGCACTCACCAGGTTTACCGCTGCGTAAATCGCGGTGAAGGTAAAGATCTCACTGAGGGCAAGCAGCAGATTGCAGCCCATGATCAAGGCGAGGAAAAGCCGCTGACTCGGCGCCGTTTAGCAGATCTTGCGACTGACATGCGATGTTCTGGGGAGCAGTTTAGAAAACCCCAAAAAGGAAGCTTCCGAGGCAGAGCCAGTTGCTCGATCAAGGCACTCAATGCTTCGGCCCCGCCAGTTCAATTGCGAGGAAGAAAACTGTTACAATAGAACAACTGGAAGGAAAAATCATCCCCTTAAATCGCGATGAGAAGGAGCTGGCTGAGAGTGAGTGATTGTGCGCTTGTCGGAGCCCAGGATGGATTCGAGCAGAAAGCCGGCGGCATTCGCAACCTGCCAAACGCTCAGCGCCGCGACCGTCGCGATCCCGGAGCCCACGCGGCCCCGCCGTTTCAGGTGACGCCAGACGCGGCGCGGTAGAGTTTTGTGAAAGCTTATATCTTCAAGCATGGTGCCAGAGCCCCGCTCTTTACGGATCGCCTGATAGCGGTAGGCACCACGACCGTAGCGGATGTAGAGATCAACAAACTGACGGAATGACTGGCCGTGGCGATGTTCGACGCGGGCTGCCGATTGCCATGTAATCGGCCAGCCCCGCATCCGCCAGCGGTCGCAGAAGTCACGGTCTTCGCCACCGGCCCGCGGAAAGCTTTCGTCGAATCCGCCCACCTCCTGGAACCACGCCCGTGAGCAGAGGATGTTGTTGCTGGCCAGGAAGTAGCCGTCGTCAGGATTGGCGTTGAAGTGTTCGTAGACGAAATCCACGATCAACTGGCTCGTGGCGGCGAAGAAGTCGCCCTTGAGCCCGTTGACCGTTGTTCCGCCAACGAGCGCATGCGGGCGCAAACGGGCTTCCTGCAAGAGCATGCTCAGCCAGGACGGCTCGGGAAGGCAGTCGTCGTCGGTGAAGGCGATGAACTCGCCTCTGGCTTCCTTCACACCCCGGTTGCGTGCCGCCGATGGGCCTGCATTGGGCTGCCGGACGAGCTGCCAGCCGCGGGAGGCCACCAGGCTCTCCACACTGGAAACCGGCGGCTCCGGGCTGCCGTCATCGACGACGACGACCTCCCACGGTTCCTGCATCGTCTGCGCTGCCAGCGCTTCAAGGCAAGCCTGCAACTGCCTCGGGCGCCGGTAAGTCGGCACTACGACAGAGACGGTAATGGATCCGTTGACGGTCACTTCGTTGTTCTCCTCTTCAGCCTCGCGGCCTCTAGGTGGGTGGATACGGCAGCCCGCTCGGCTGCAGCGTCCATGCACTCAGGCGAATCGTAGACCGGTCGCGTGCCCATGATCACGTCGGTGATCCTGTCGAGGCCCTGATCCTTGCCGTGGTCGAGGCTCCCCGGAACGTCGGCTCGGTAGGTGATCCGGGCGAAGTCAAGGCCGGGATGGCGCAGGAGCGGGCTGGTGATGCTTGGCCCGAGGTGGTAGTCCCAGAAGAAGCGCATGGCGCCAGCAGCTGCCGCCGGGCAGGTCGCGGCATGGCACACGCCCAGGAGGGCGAAACGCCCGCCGAAGATCATCGAGCGACGTCAGCGAACCAGCTTGCCACCGGATTCCGGCATCCTGCAGCGCTGGCGGGATATCGTTGACAACGAGCACGCCGCAATCGAGACCGGCTCCATGAACAGCATTTACCACATGGCAACCTAAAAATCCTGCTCCTCCCGTAACAAAGATGTTCATGAGGCTTGGCGATTGACGGGGGCGCGGAGCTGTTCAGTGAACAATTCACGCTCCAGTTCACCCTCCCCCATGATACAGTGTCTTTAGTTTATATTCCAAAATCCAGGCTTCGCCGCTGAGAGCCAGAAGCCAGAGCATTGTTACCCAAGCTTACGATTTACGTGGCGTTCCGCAACTATGGCCATTACTTGCATGAAGCACTCGAAAGCATCGTTTGGCGCGAAGTCCTGCAGCACGGCTGCCTGTATCAGAGCCGGATCGGCCACACCGTGATGACGCGGCTCGATAGCCTGCAGGCGAAACACCCCGCGGACCGCGCCCGTGCCGAGGCCGTGCTGCTCAGCGCCTCGACGACGGCGCATTCAACCTGCGAGTTCGTCGATGGCGAAAGACGCTCCCAACCGGTGGGGTAGAAGTATGGCTGCCGGGCCTTGCGTGAGCGTAGTGGTGCCATCGTTCAACCAGGGCACGTTCCTGGAGGAGTGTCTGAACTGTCTGGCGCATTACCCAGCGGACGTCTGCGAGATTCTGGTGATGGATGGCGGGTCGACGGACGGATCGGTGGATGTGATCAAAAAGTATGAACATCGGCTTGCCCACTGGCAGAGCAGACCAGATGGCGGGCAGGCGGTCGCCTTGCTGGAGGGCTTCCGGCTGGCAAGAGGCTCCATTTTCGGCTGGCTGAACAGCGATGATCGCCTAATCGACGGCGCATTGCGAACGGTCATCGAGTTCTTCGGCCGAAACCCCAGCACTCAGTGGGCCTATGGCGACCACGACTTCATCGATGGGGAGGGGCGCCGTCTTTCTTCGCGGTATGTGGCTGCTGTGGACTACCGGGAGCTGTACTGGGGCAATCGCTATCTGCCGCAGGAGGCGGTTTTTTTCCGACGGGACCTGTATTTCACGGTTGGAGAGATCAATCCAAACCTTCCGCTCACGATGGATTACGACCTCTGGCTGCGGATGGCCAGGGTGGCCACCCCAGGCAAGATCCTTGCGAGGCTGGGCCAATTTCGCCGACATTCAGGTCAGAAGACCAGCGACATCGATGCCTACCATGCTGCGGCTGACCGAAACCGGTCGGCACACCCAGCCCCGCCCCCACCTTCGGCACTCAGGCTAATGTGCTGGTCAATGAAGCATGCTACTTATCGCTACGCTCGCACGACGACCGACCACGGAATCCTGTCCCTGGTCACTGAAGCGAATGCCCGTCGTCGTGGGGGGCGAACATGAGACTCAACTCAGGGGTCGATCTGCCCCGTTGAATCACAGGTCCATGGTTTGTTCAGTTGTTTTCCGATGACCGAAGCTTTCACTGCCCTTGAATCGCTGTCGCACCGTTTTCCCTGGCCTTCCCAGAGGCCTTCTGTGCCTGCTGTGCCATGGGTGATGGACTATGGCGGCAGGGATCTGATCAGGCACTTGATCGCCGTGCGACAACCCCGCGTCATTGTTGAAATCGGTGCATTCATGGGGGGCTCGGTGCGGCAATGGCTTGCGATGTCCCCCGACATAAAGGTGGTGGCGATCGACCCGTGGCCGCAGATCGAGGGTCCCGATCCATTCTGGGACAGCCATCCTATCGGGCGGCTGCACACCGGCCAATTCCGCGAGCCCGACGGCCTCTACCTCGCATTTCTGGCGACGATGTGGGACCATCGGAATAGAGTGATTCCCGCGCGTGGCTATGGATGTGACATCCTGCCTTTGCTGCATGCACACGGCCTGCGGCCAGACCTAATCTACATCGATGCAGATAAGCGAGGCGAGGAGATCTCGATCTGCGACGAGCTATTTCCGGAGGCGATCATCTGCGGTGATGATTGGCTCTGGTGCGACGGGTGGTGCTACCCCACGCAGAAACCTGTGGCTGATTCCGCACGCCGCCGCCGCCGCGTGCTCAAAACCGCCAGCAACACGTGGCTGATTGACGATCGTCCTTGGACCGCAGCGGAACGTATGATCTGGCTCCGTTGCCTGCCGCAATCCTTTGTGAGACGCTTCAGGGCATGGATGCGGGCCCGCCATGGCTGCGATAGTTCGGGGAATCCTGTATCTCCCGCGAAAAACGGGTGCGACAACAGTCATCAAGTGGACGAGGCGTGAGCCGCTATGCACGATGCTGAATCATGGACAAAGTTCACGGTAGGCGTTGCGCCACTTGCCGACGGTCATGCCCATCAGGCGGTAACACGAGCAATCCTGCAAGTGCCTGCAGTTTCAGGATCTCGTCTTAGCTGAAGACCAGCGGAGCTATCGGTTGACCCAGAGCCACGGCACTCATTGCCAGGTCCGCAGCACATCTCGACTACAGAACTGCCAGGCACCCCAACATAGTCATGAGATACAAGATGATCCCGTCTTCTTCAAAATGTGATTAGCAACGAAAACCCGCTTCAGCAATTGAGCTATAGGGGCTGTTGCAGAACTCTCCCCAACTTATCAAGGTATTTGCAATGCTGAACTGTAGCTGTTGACCAAGAGAATACACATCAACGTGCCGACTAATCCTCTCGGTAACGGCATTGGCCACAAAGGACGTTTGGGGAGTCGCCTGGGGGCATTGGATGGTGGAAAGGCTTGAGATCCCGTGCGATATCCGAGATAGACCTATGTCATCAAGCAGGCTAAGGAAACTCTGGCCAGCACGCCTATGAACACCGAAAAACATCTCAACTGTTCCACCTCAGGCTTTCATTGGGCTCTGAGCGCCGATAGAGTCAAAGTTGGCCTAATTATCAGCCTTTTTCTAGCCTATTAAGCCCTGTTAAGGAAGAACAAACAAACTGATCTCCTTTTCATATCGGGTCAAGCAACAGATAGCGAGCCATGAAAAGGTTTGCCAACGCTTCGAGCACATGCACCTTGTAGCGGTTTCTCGCCATTCAACTCAGCCTCGTCCTCTGTAAGCTGAACTGCTGCATCACGACCCGGAAGGGATGCTCCCCTTGACCTCAGGCGTCGACAACAGCAGATCTAGGAATTTGGCCATGAGTTCCTCGTTCAGCAGCTCGATCAACATCCGCTCAAAGCGGATGCCGTAGATCGCCAGCAACAAAAGGGCCAGCAGAAGCTGTTGGGGCGGGATCGAGGGGCTTCCACCGTCAGGGTAAAGCCTACAAAAGGTTGGATTGGGGCGATCCAGAGCTTGATCGGCAAGCCGCCGCACCTGCCGAAAGCGATGACTGGCCGGGACCGAACTTCTGTGGAGACGTAGGAGAAAAGAGGACCGGTGCGATCCTGCTGGCCGCGCATCCACTCAGTTCCGTTAGACCATTCGCCCTCAGCTGGCGGGCTTTTTCAGCAACCTCTTAGAGCCTCAGACTTGGGGTAGAAGGGTTCGATCAAGTCAATCAACAACTGCCAGGGCACAACCTTGTCAAATTAAGAGTGAAATTTCTCCCGTATAGTTTGCTTTGTACCCGTGCTCTGCTCGTAATCACCAAAACCGAGCCGCTTGCCACCCATCAATCAAGTGGGCTGGTTTTCCAGATTCTTCCTAGGTAGATTTACTTAAAGAATATAAGAGTTAAAAGAGGAAATGCACGAGTAACAGAATTTTCTTGGCTTGTCGCTTCACATCACCAAGTCCAGCACGCGTGATTCTCCAGGCTTTACGGTAGGCAGGCAGCACACGAAACTCGATATGCTCTGGAGGTGCGGCGATAACCCAGGCAGAGTTGATAAACAGCCGATCAAGAAATCTATTGAAGACGACATGTTCACAGAAATTAAGCTCTTCTTGCTCAAGCTCAGACGATGAATATCTGGCACCTGAATTCAGCACCTGGCTCAGAGAGTAGATGCCAACGCCACCAAAAGCGCTGTCAATGGGGATTAGACCTTTGGCTTGCAGGCGTGCATGGGGCTTTTGTCTGGATGAAACGTAGCGGATATAAACTAGCTGGGTCCAGAAGTAACCCCATGCTTTGGCGTCATTAATTTCCTTCCAGGCACTATCTGGGGACCATTCACGATCCCTCAGAGCATGGATGTCGTAGTAGTAAGGAGAGGAAGAGGGGAAGATCCCTGAGGCCCTGCCGCTGGCTACAAGCTGGCAGGCTTCCAGAAAAGAATCTGCTTCCAGTGAACTCGCGATATCTAAATCAAGGTCGATCGGGACATACAAGCCATCTGACACGTCCCTGATGATCTCAGCTAGCAAACGATCGCGACAAAAGGCAATCCGCGCCTCACGAATGGGGATTGCCTTATCAAGGTCTTCCAGGAAAACAGGAATCACTCTGTCATCCTGTTCTGCTAACTCCGAGATGATTTCACGAGTATTGTCTTTGGAGCTATTCTCAGCGACAAAGACTTTAATCTCGTCACACCAAGTATTCTCGCCTAGAGTCAAAAGAGTTGCAATGTTGGAGGCGACAACATCGGCACAGTCCCTCGCGCACCCGGCAAAGTAAAGCTTCATGCAAAACGCCCACCGGCGGAGCCTTCTTTTTGATCATTATAAGCAGCAAGCGCTTTTTTGAGCGAGCAGCAATAAGGGAATGTAGATCGCCTCTTGGCCTGCCGCTCGGCTGCTTCTGCTGCCATGACCCAATAGCGCTGCAGAACCTGCTTGTCGCACCATAACTGGACAATTGCCTCTGCGAATTCGCCTGGAGTGTCAACTCCGATGATACTGGGATTGGCCGATAAAACATCCGCTGGTACAGCGCAGCGATAGGTGATAACGGGAGTCCCCGAAGCCAGTGCCTCAAAAATCTTGATTTGTTGGCCTGTACCAACAGAGGTTGGCGCGATCATGAAGGCGCTACGGGACAGCCGCTCTGCATAGTCATCGACAACACCGTAGTATTTCAAAGGATACGGCATTGGCGTTGGCTGATCGCCCCAAAAGCGTCCGGTTACCTGAATCTCTCTGGCACCCAAAGCCTGAGAATCAAGAAGAGGAATGACATCCTTGATGAAATTCTGCAAGGAATACGTGTTGAAAGCATTCGGACCGACTGGCAGAATTGCCTGGTTATTTCTCGTCTGGCATAGAGCTTTACTGGTCATCAACGGGTAGATGACTTCAAATTTAACGGTCATGCCGAGTTCCTCCAGCAATCGTTTTTCACGATGCGAAATCATCCAAACAAGATCAAGTCTATTGATCTGATTAACCACTTCTTGTATTTCCAATACCACGTCTGCAGGCAACTGCGAGAGGCGATCCACATAGTTGATTGGAGATACCGCAATTCCGCATTCTGATGAAGAACTTGCTTGTAGCCAGTTACCAATCTTTCTGGTGAGGTAGTGATTAACTGGCAGAAGGTCGTGAAGCTCTAAGATCGTTACTCCACCCGCCAGGGAAGACGATAAATAGGCCCAATAAGTATAGTGTATTACGGTGGCACAGGGCTGATAACGCATTGAAACCCAGTTGAACCAGGCGAAGAAAAAAGCCTGGTGAAGACGCTCGCCAATCTTTTCACAGGGAAATAAGGGGATTAGCCGCTTAAACGCTCTGAAAATGAAAGAGCAGTATTGATCGAGAGCTCCAAGGATGCCAAACTCAAAGATAACAATTCTTCTGATAGTATTCTTGCGAGCAACTTTGGCAAGCTGGAGGTTCCCAGCCGGCCACTCTGAATCTGAAGTCTTTGAGGAAGAAGCAAGTATAATGTCGTAGTCACGACTGAGATCTTGCAGCTGTTGCAGACAACGGAGGTGTGATCCGTGGCTAGGGTTAAACGGATTATGTGGGTAAAAGACTAAGACACTCTTACGTCTAGCATGATTACGCCACTGAGCTTGTGAATTACAGAGATACCGTTTCAAAATCGCCAGACATTGGGTGGGCATGAAATCAATGTTCTCATTTGGAGAAGCTCGCAACTATCGCAATCGCGAATGTCTAACCCAGCCCTGTATCATCGCAACTTTGCACGATAAGACTGGTCTGAAATGTACAGAATCGCTCATTGCCTCTGCAGAGTTGTAATCATCACAAACTCAAGGAGATGCAAGAAAGTACGCTAAAGAAACTTTGCTCTAGGCTGAAAGTCAATCATAGTTGACAAATATTTGTGAATCAATGAGGATCTCATGTAACACTTTCTCAACCTAACACAAAAATCGCTCCCCGGCTATGCGCTTCGGTGGCCGTGGCTTGCTCGTAATCAGTAAATCCGAGCTACTGGCTACAAATCACACCAGTGCGCGACTACCGCTAAACTGCCAACTCGCGAAGGATGGCGATGTGTTCAAGGTACTTCATACTTGCTTGATGAATGTTACTTTCATCTCACACGTTACTAAGTGCAGAATTTAGACGACTCTCTAATTGCATCGAGGTACTGAGACCCCCACCGCTCAGATGGTTCCAATACATTTCCCTCAGCCCACTCATTCCATGATTTCAAAAAGATAATCTGCCTATCCTGCGAGCGACACTGCAATCTGCTATGAAGATAAATTAGCAATTCCTTAAAAAGGACTGGCGATTCCCTCTCAAAGACAACACCGCGACCTCGCGACCGCGGCGTATTGTCCCAGCCTGGAATAATTGTAGGGAACAAATCAGAATGCAGACTTGACTCGGACATGTAATTCCTGACATAGTTTTCGTAATCGAAGACGATGGGTTGATCTTGCCGGAAAAACTTGTTATTTAACTTCGTAATTCGTTTAATAATACGTTGATTGAGTGAGCAGTCACAAGAGAAGCTGGCATAATACTGCGCTTCTTTGACTCCATTCTGTGCATGGCCATCAAGCTCAGAAGCTAGCCGCGAAAACTGGCCAACTTGAGGATCATTGCCTACGAAGAATATATCATTAATACCCTCTTTCTTTGCTAGATCGCGCCAAACTGGGATCAAGGGGTAAGTATCTGGAACTTCATTTGGTTGATAGATCAAGAAGAGAGGCTTACCATCAACTTTTAAATATCTGCGATCCTTAAATGCTGGCAGGGTATCATAAAAAAAATTTCTAATATCTTCGATTCCGGGATATGCCTGTTTGAATAAGACCTCGTTATTTAGGCCATGCCATTTTCCTGTCCAGGATTGATTTGCCCAGGCTAAGCAAAATGGAAAATCTGGCTCACCGCTAACAAGAACTTCGTGAAGTATTCTATCTAGAACTTTTTTCCCGCCACCAAACCAGTAATGCCAATAACAGAACCCTTCTATGCCAGCCTGCTTTGCTAACTCAGTCTGTGCCTGCCTGGCCTCCGGTAGCCTCAAGTCATAAAAACCCAGGTCTGATGGTAAAAATGGTTGCCGATGCCCCTTGTATAATGGCTTGGCTTTTGTAACATTAGTCCACTCGGTGAAACCTTTACCCCAAAAAGCGTCATTTTCAGCAACTGGATGAAATTGGGGTAGATAGAATGCAATTTTTCTTGTCATTTGATGTGACAATTATTGGAAGGCCAGTCGCTCTCAGGGAAATTTGACATATAAAACAATCTTGAGGAGGGAGTACATCCCGAAGATACTCGAGCCCCGGCGGCGGATCGATCAGACCCTCTACGAGGTGTTCATAAAGGCCTGGGTAAAGGGCATCTCGACACGCAAGGGGGAAGCCCTGGTGGCCGCGATCGGTTGGCAGGCCGGCATTTCCGCTCGGAGGTGAGCTGCATCTGCCAGGGACTTAATGGCCAGATCTAGGCGTTCCTGGAGCGGCCCCTGGACGTAACTCCATGCCCGTAATTCTACCTCGAAGCCACCTACCTTCACGGGCGGCTGGACAAAAAAGCTGCAGGTCTGCTCCCGAGCCGTGGTCGAGACCACGGGCGTCAACGCCGATGGCCCCCGGGAGCTACTGGGCCTGCAGGTGGGTGACCGCGAAAGCGAACCCATCTGGCGAGTGTTCCTCAGTGGCCTCAAGCAGCGCGGCCTCACTGGGATACGGCTGGTAGTCTCCGGTACCCATGTGGGCCTTAGCAAGACCGTGGGACGGATGTTTCAGGGGGGCAGCTGGTGCTGCACCAAGAGGTGCGCTGTGTTGCGCAGCTTGTGCCGCATGCGCTTTGCGCAAATCCTTCTGCGGGGCGAGTTAAATGTGAGGTTTTGAATATTGAACAACTCAAACCTCAATCCATTCTTAGTCTGTAACCAGTGGAAGAAGAGTGTCTGTCGCCCAACGAATCCAGTCCACCTTTTACCCATCGCTCACTACCACGACTTTTGACCGCAGCAGCTTGGGGTGGTTTGATGCCAGCCCCTGCAGGCCGATATCGGGTAGCCATACTCCTATCCTCGATACAGTTAGGGCTTTGTTTATGGTGAACCCATCCCTCGTAGCACACGCATGTAAGCATGTACTCGACTCTGCTCGACTGCTTCCTAGTCGGACAGACCAAGCGTTGCAGGTTGAATAACGCATCAAAAGCTAGACGCACAGGCTTGGATGAGGCGCCAGTCGTAGGGTTGAATGAGGTGCATAGGGTTCTTCCAGCTCTTCCAATGGCGTCAGGTAGGAGAAGTTGACCCGGCGGTTGACCGGGTCCAACATGCCGCTAAATCGCACATAGAAGTCCTCGATTGCGAGCTGCTCGTTGTGGTGTTTGCGGTACATCTGCAGCACGCGCGTTCAGCAGATGTACCAATCATCGATTGCCCTGATCGATGCCAGTTTATCGGGTCTCGATCACCGAAACAAGTTGCGCCTCAGTGGGTCTGGCTTTATCAGGGGGCCATACGTCGCGAGTTGACGCGCCAACGCCAAGGCCCTGCTGCAGCAGGTGAGAGACCGCTGGAGCATCGAGAACTCCTTGCACTGGCCCCGCAAGCACCAGCTCCGCGAGGACGCCCACCGCTATCGCCAAAGCGACGATGTTCAGATCATCGCCGCGCTCCGCAGCCTGGTCATGAACACCCTGCGGCTGGATGGGCTCTGATTGATCACCGAGGGCTTGGCTGCCCATGCCCATGACATCCCTGGTTTGCTGGAATTGCTGGGGTGGCGAGACTCTCATGCACTGAGTTCTGCTGACTTACTAATGGACCGTACGAGCTAGCCGGTTGAAAGCGCTACTTTCTAGCCGTCGGACTGAACAGTATCAGCCACCCATGGGACGCACTGAAGGTCGGGGTAAACACTGAAGACTGGGACTGTTTTCGAAGCCACCTGGCAATTCTGTTCGCTCACAGCCTGCTAAGATTGCGTAGGCTGAGACTCCTCTTCTGCAAATCTATGTCATTAATAGCGACCGCCCAAGAACGCATTGATATAATTGTTGTTGGCGCCAAAAAAATCGGGATCCAATTGGATGCAGTTTACCCTCAAAAGCCATCCTAAAATAATCATACCAAGCCTTGAACGACTATACCTTTTTGGCGCTAAAAGCGACGAGGCTGCCGCCCAAGTCTACCGCAATTGCAGCCTGCACGAAGATCAGCGGCTGACCCATGTAAAAGGTGACTACTATGTCAGACCCTCAGCAATGGAAGACATAGCTGCTGCATCGGATCGCAAAGCTGGCAACATAGGACGGCGGATCTCATTGATACTTTGCTGCCGCCAGCCCGCTGATCGACTATACAGCGATTACGCCCATGACCTTCGCTACGGCCAAACCACTCGCGAGTTTGAAGAATGGTTGAACACTTCGCGAGGCAGAGATGCAATTACCTTCAGTTCATACGGCAAAGCAATCGAGAACTGGTGGGATCCAGCGCGACTGCCATGCCTCATCAACTTTACCGAAGAATTCGACAACTCCGAGCAACTGCAAAATCTAGCCACATTTCTGCAACTATCACCCTTCACCTCACCACCTTCAAAAACTATGCACAATCCATGCAAACTTCCACGCGAACGCCATCTTAACTACTGGCTCGCACAAGTTGAACGACATACCTTGCTGCCCAACAATCTGCAACGTCTTCTTCATCGAGGCAGAGAAAAGCTATTCATTATCGACAGGCGCCTACCGCCGATGAAGGCCTCTACCCGTGTTCAGCTGGAAGCAGAGTTTGAACCTGACATCCGTAAGTTCGAAGCCATTACAGGGCTTAAGACACCATGGCTGCCCTAATCGGCCATCGGCAACCGGTATTCACGCACAAATCTAGTTCAGAAATTCCCTCTACCATCGATCTTATTCCAAGTGTGTATGTATTAAGGGCTCGAGACGCTCCTGTGCACGACTGCACTCCTGATGACCCATCGCTGAGCGAGAAGCAAAGTGCTCTATGTTGGCCGTCACCAGCAGATCCATGCCAATTTAATCATGGAGAAGCTCAATAGACTATGCAAATAATCTCTAAGGCGGCAAGCAGCATGGTGGCCATCGCCGGAGCTTTGGCCTGCGATTACACGGGCATTTTTGGTCGGAGGCTAAAATCTTCTGGGGCTTCATTAGCCCAGCCTGTACATACCAGAACTATTTTACTTGGAAGCACTCGCTATTAACTTATCAATTGATTCATTCGTACAAGTTATCAGATCACCGGAAGGACTTAATTTCATTGCACGTAGCTTTGCCAACTGGCTGTTGCGTACAGAAAAGAAGACATCAATCTCCTCTAGACTTGCAACAAGATCTCGAAGCTCATCATCGGTAGCACAGATCTCCCCAACAGAATTAATCATTGAAGCATATGTTACTGACAAATCAGTGCAGAATGGGATCCATATTAATACAGCTCCATATGCAATCGCTTCAAGTCCAGCGGAGGAATGTGCTGCAATTGCAATTACTGAATCGAATGAATTCAAGATACTCCAAGGCCATGAGGTGCAGTTTAGCCAAGACAATAGATCTAAGGCGGCCAACGCTGTTGGCTGAGAAGACAAAGGCACGTTTGGATGCTCCCGAATTAACAAGATGAAGTTCTCCATATCAAGAGTTTTTATATAGTCTAATATATTTAGGTTTACCTTCTCAGAGTCTGAGAGCAGTATGAGCAAGCAGTGTGCGTTGCCTCGCTCGAAAATTATTCTTTTACAATCTTGTTCAATGAGGTACGGATTCGTATCTAGATTAGTCTTTTCAGCATTTAGGGTCGGACCTCGATAACCGACTTTGATTTTCACTGGATCCACTCCCCAGGATACGATAGTATTTTGTGATGCATGATGAGCAACTATATATATATCAGGCATTCCAGAGATGGAATCATCTGCGGCAACCTGATACGCAAATTGATTTGGCAATACAATCTTTTGCTCGATTAAAATAGTCTTGACATTAGAAATATACGCAGCATGTAAAATTCTTTTCGTGTGTGGTCCATTATATGATCCCTGCGTAATCACCACTGCAGGCTTCCGAGAACAGAATGTTTGCCTTAGTCCAAGCAGATGCAGGCACACTAGCAAAATATCCTTGTATCCTTGCCTGAAGAAACGAGCGAAGGAAGGGAACCTCTTTCTCAATAGCCATAGGGATAACGACTGAACCCCCAATAAATATAGCGCTTGGGCAACACAAAGCATGAATGATTTATTGTCTATTAATCTATAGACTGACGGAAAGCTAGCGGCTTCTTGCACGCTTGTGTCTAAGTCTTCATGCGGGTAAAACGGTATTAGCGTACCATCGCTGGCGAGTACCCTTGCAAGATCGCCAAATCGATGTGTAGTAAACCCCTGAATTCCAAGAAAAACAGTTGGTTTTGAATCGCTTGAATGTGATTTTGGACTGCGCTCCAATGCTCGGTTAAGAAGATTAGTCGATGTGAACTGGGGGTTGAGACGCCTAAAGCATACATTTGCATAGATTCTTTTTGTATTGGCAATATCCTGCCTGATTGTGTTGTTTAAAGACCTCAGGCCTATACGAGGTCTCAAGATCCAGCCTTCTGAGTGATGTACTGCTTGTTTTGTTTGACAACCAATCAGGCGAAGCGAAAATCTGTACCTGCATTCCTGCAGAAATTCTGCAGGAGCAACACATTCAACATTAAGCTGTTCACACTGCGTAACCGCGACTACTTCTGCCAAGAGATTAAGATTATATGACCAAAGCAATGCTCCTGAAATTCTGTCATCTCTTATCCAGTGCTTGGATCCCTCGCTTAGAAGTAAATGGAGTGGAACTTTTGGAACTATAGTTCGATAGAGATTAAATGCTGCCATCACCTCTTCACATGCCTCGTGGTAGCAGTGTGTGGCTAGCCTCCAACCAAGATAAAACGGAGCAGTATGATGGTTGACATGAATTAAAGCTGTCAAATCTGAACTCGGAGCCAGTCGAATAACATCCATAGCTATCTAGAACTTGCTGAATTTCCATAATGGGCTCTTGCGACGCGCCACAGACGGCTCTCTCGGCTCAGATGCCCAAGCAGTGGTGACCACAGTTTTACTCCTTGAACCTGACTAAGCAGCCCAGAGAAGCGCCGGACGGCTCTTGGAAGCGCACACAAAAAAGCATCAGGGTGTACACAGAGATAGGGATAGGGATAGGGATAGATATAAGGAAGCACAGAAACCTTAATATCATCTCAGCATTCATCACAGGAACGGCATCGTGATCACATGTCTTGATGTTTAAACCAGCTTGGTTATGATCCGAACCGGTCCGTATTTCCACTTGCCCGTTTCGATTATTCCTTCAATCACGGAAGGCCTGCTCAGGTCTGATTTGAAAAGCTCTTGTTGCTCTCCTGTCTGCACTTAGGCCTCGTCCTGCCTCTTGCGTGGGCGGCCACTGATGATTATGCGTCAGTCGGCGCTTCTCGCAGGTGGCGGGTTGTGCTTTGTACCAAGAGGGATCTCAGGTTCGCAGAGGTTAATGGGAAATCAAGACAGCTTTTGCTTTTTAGCAATAGAGGTTTTGGCGTAATTATCTGCTTGAACTAAATAGTTGGGTCATGAGTCGATCAACGTGGGAGAGCCAGGTACGCGACAAGACATCAATCAACTTGTCAACAGGTTGCCAACCAAAGACAACGAAGTGCGAGGTCATTCTTGATAATTCAGTGACTCAGCGAACGGCACGGCGAACACCTAAGCAATTGAAAATCTAGGCAAGACTGTTAGTTTTGTGCGTGCAGATGCATTGAGCAATTGCCTACCAGCCAGTTGGAACTCTCTGAGGGCCTCGGCGTAGGCCAATTCCATGAGGTCGAAACGCGGCAATGGAAATTTATCGCCAACACGATAGTAATCCGGCAGATTATGACATTTTTGGATAAGATGATAGTTTTGATCCGTAATCTCCAAGACGATATGCTCATCTGCTGAAAAACCTCCATAGTCATGGTCAAGTCCAACTACATAGACAGGATTGCAGCCTAGATGATATGCAAGTTGCAGCATTATAAAAGTTATTGTGGACCCCAAGTGCACAACTGAAGCAAAGTCCCTGGAAAACTGTGGAAAGACGTTGCTATAAAAGTAATAGCTCCAATCGCCGGACCTCCTAGGCGCATTAAAGAATAAGAAGTCTTTGGAGTCCGCCATGGCGTAGGCATTGTAAATGGCAGCCATCTTTATCGGCCCCTTGACTTCCCTAAGCTCAGGCGCCCTTACTTCGAACTGATCTATGTCTTCAAACATGAGAAAGTCAGTGTGAAAACCCCATTGATCGAAATTCTTATAAACGCCATTACAGCCAATTGAAACTTTAGAGGCAATAAAATCAGCAGGTATATCATTTAGGCTTGGGCCATTGCATATGACAACTGCAGGCTGATTGGCAAATTTATTCCTTAGGTTAGAGAGACGAGTCTGATGGCCGATTTTGCGTATGGCGAACGGCAGCCTCCTTTTGGATGGCCAGGAAAGACAATAGTGATCAAAATACTGATATTGAGCTTTTGCAACTCGGAACTGGTAGATTAGATTCTGAATAGGGCTGGCTGGGGTCCATGCAAGCATAAGTATGCAGCTCGAATCTACAGGTTAGTAGCAGGTGAGGGACCTTTGGATCGTTGAATGCTGGCAGACGATCCGTGACACCCGGCTCAACGAAGACTCTCACCGGCAAAGAGAGGAATGGCGCCGGTGCGCTGACAACGCTGTGTAGGCAGGTGATCACTCCCCTAGGTTAGCAGGTTTGCAGTCGATTTGAGCTGGAATCTGGGGGGTGATGCATGACATCAGAGCAGTGCTTGCGCTGACAACACGTCAACTTGAGCTGACGACAAGCTGATACTTTAATATGAATATTAAAACGGGCGAAAAGAACTGCTTTCGACCAAAACCTTGCTGAAAGCGACTCATGACTGTAACAAGTACGAGAATGTATGGGGTTCTCGGCCGCGGGCAAATTTTACTGGTATCGGTTCAGGGGGCAGGACAGCTGACATCGAACCTCAGCTCTGCTGAACTCTTGACAGCAGCTTGATTCCCGATTGCATCTCAGGCAGAGATCGCATGTGATGAGCCCTCCCCTTCCGGAATTCCAGAGACGGTGTGCCGTCTCTGGTGCCGGTAGCGGTCAGCTTCAAAATCGAGCTGGTGCCGACCCAGCTCTCGCGGATGTGCTGCGGTGCCTTCTTTACCCGCAGCCCCCTCTGCCAGCAAAGAAGACACCTCTCCATCCCGACCAGTTCAACCACCAGGGGGCTTTATGGACCAGACCGATGCGTGGTAACGGCGAGGCCGTCTAGCCGAAGGCTTCTGCGAAGCAGTGGGCTGATGTCCGCCGGCGGATGGGGCCTCCCCATCGCCAGAGCGTGGCTCAGATCTCCCAGGAGCTGGGGATCCACGTGATCACCCTTGACAAATGGCGCAAGGCCTGGAGGTTGCAGGGGGAGGTGGTGCCCGCCTCCCAGAAGGATCCCGAGGGTTGGGGCCCGGCCGACAAGTTCACTGTGGTGCTTGAAACCGCTGGCTTGAACGTCACTGAACTGGGTGGGTACTGCCGCGAGCGGGGGCTGTTCCCCGAGCAGGTGGACCGCTGGCGCGAGGCCGCCCAGGATGCCAATGCACAGCCGTTGCTGACGATGGCCGATCAGAAGGACCTCCAGAAGCGGCACCAGGAGGATCAGCGCCAGATCAAACGGCTGCAGCAGGAGCTGCGCCGCAAGGACAAGGCCTTGGCCGAGGCGGCAGCGTTGCTGATCGCCTCAAAAAAGATCCAGGCCTACTGGGGCGAGGACGAGGGGGATTGACCGCGCCCGAGGATCACCTCAAGGCCTTGGAGATTCTCGATATTGCCGTGGCGGCTGGCGCTCGGGCGGGAGGGGTGGCGGACCTGCTGGGCGAGGGGCTCACCACAATGCAGCGCTGGCGGAGGCATTTCGCGGGTGATGGGGACGGCCTGGACGGCCGTAAAGGCGGCCCTCGCCAGGTCTATCACCGCCTCACTGATGAGGAGCGCCAGCGGATTCTGCTCACCTGCAACCAGCCGGAATTCGCGGCGTTGCCCCCGGGGCAGATCGTGCCGATCCTTGCTGATCGGGGCCTGTACATCGGCTCAGAGCGCAGCTTCTACCGGGTCCTGCATGCCCAGGGTCAGGTCCATCGCCGTGGCCGGGCAGGCCGCCCCAGAAGCCACGTCCGGTGCCGCGTCTGAAGGCCAGAGGACCCAATCAGGTCTGGAGCTGGGCCATCACTTACCTGCCCACCAGCGTCCGCCGCGTCTGGCTCTACCTCTACCTGGTGATTGACGTCTGGAGCCCCAAAGTGGTGGCCTGGGACGTGGCCGAGCGGGAGGAGGCCCAGATCGCCGCTGATCTCGTCAGCAGGGCCTGCCTGCGGGAGCGGATCAGCAAGGGACGCCCCAGCCCGCTGATCCTCCATGCCGACAACGGCAGCGCTATGCGTGCCGCCACGCTGGAAAGCCGCCTGGAGGAGCTGGGTGTGCTCAGATGCTTCTTCAGGCCAAGGGTAAGAAACGACAACTCTACTCGGAATCGCTGTTCCACACCGTGTAGACGCAGTCCCGCGGAGCGGTTAAAACCGGCCGGACTACCCCCGGAGGCCATTCCAAAGCGTCGAGCTGGCCTGCGCTTGGGTGGCGGCATTTGTGGATTGGTACAACCACCAGCACCGCCACAGCGGCATCCGGTTCGTGACACCCGATCAGCGCCATAGAGGCCAAGCTGATGCCATCTGCCAGCAGCCTGCCCGCGTCTACGAGCAGGCTCGCCAGCGGCATCCCCGCCGCTGGAGCCGCAGCACTCGCTGCTGGCGTCAGCCGGAGGTTGTGTGGATCAATCCTCCGCCACCGGACAACAGCAGCACTCCGGCTCAGTTGGCAATGGCCGCCTGGCCGGCGGCAGGGGCGCCATCTTTACTGGCAGTCACCGCAGCGCCCAGGAGATGACGCGTGCGTGACTGAACTCGTGATTCGTTGCCTCGAAAAGGATCTGGCGCTTTCCCAGGAACTGGTTGCAGATCTGGCGGTGGAGTGTCTTCTGGTTAGGTTTCACCGTCAACAGGAAGTCGGCCAGCTGTTCCTGGAGCTGCCGAAAAACCGTTTCTTGTTATGGAGTGCAGCTCCTTCGGAGAAGGATGCGCTTACCGCCTGGATCAGCACCCCTTCGAGACCCAGTTCGCCGAGGAGCTTTTTGAGCACCGCTCGCTCGTGGTTCTCGCCGAAAGCGTGGCAGGCCTGGCTGTAGCCGCCTGGCTTCTGCGCAGCAGTACATCATTCACAATTCTGCCGAATACAGCGACACCTGGTCAATAGGTCGAATGGGTGACTGAACCAGGTTCATGATGCGGTCGGGCGTGCTGCGCGGCTTGGAATAGAACAGGATGCTTTGCTGGCCGTGGAGCTCACAACAAGAAAGTGGCGCGAAAAGCGCACAATTAAAAGGCCTAAAAAGCTGTGCCTGCTTTATCTTAATGAAGGCTTTGTGTCAATACTAATTATTTCTTTTAGGATACAATCCAGCCTCTCATGATGTCTTTTCTGAGAGAAGTTGTGGACATATTTGCATCTTGCAGAAGCAGATACTTTATTCGCAATATCAGGATACGTTAGCAGGGTCTCAACGCAGTCAATAAGCGATTGTACATCTCCCGGAGAATAGAGGTAACCATCTTTCTTATGCTCAATGAGTTCTGGAATGCCGTCAACATTTGTAGATACGATGGGCAATGATGAGGCCATTGCCTCGAGAATGGTCCTAGGCATGGCCTCTGCACGACTGGTAAAAACAAGTATATCGGCTTCTCTGTACCATTCTACAACAGATTTGCTTGCGCCTGGAAAAAGAAAGAAGCGCCCGATCGGTGATTTTTCAATACTTCTTCGAAGGCTTGACCCTTCTTTGGTGGCATCAAAGCCGACACAGACAATACAAAAGTCTTGATACCTTGATTCAAGATACCGAGCCAATGGTATCAGATCTTGTTGACCTTTCCTAAGCTCGAGTGTACCAATATTCAAAAGAAGAGGGATATCCTTTTGAATATTATGGTGAGCCCTAAGAATGCACTTTCGATCCTCATTGCGACGAATATCAAGCAGAGGCCTCTCTTCACAGCAGTTAGGCAAATAAAATGATGTTTTTCTAGACAGCCTAGCAACCTTAATCCACTCACTCCTTAGCTTTTCGGAAACAAAGATATGGGCATCAAAAGAGCTCAAAAACTCAGTTTGCTCTTGAAGTGTTGAGGATCGGTCACCGGAGTCGAAGTGACGGGGAGACTCTCTAGACACAACAGTAAGAATTACGTCATCTGGAATAGAATTTTTCACCTTTTCCCACAACATGCGCGACCCAAATCCATTAACAATAACTATATCAAAACTTTCATGCATTAGCCACCAGCGAATCCTTAGTTGATGAGCCCTATCAAGGAAAGTTAAGGCGAGTTGCAAAAGTTTTCCTTTAAGAAAACGCAGGAAATATGGCTTGGACCATGAGTGACTCCTTGTTTGATGCAAGTAAGCACCAGGAGGGATCGGATATTCAGAAAGAATATCTTTGCTTTGAACTCTCTGAATCGAGCGAAGTAAATCTATAGCGCTCAAAGCACTTCCATGTGGTTCATGAAAATGCTCAGCAACGATTAGGACCCTGGGCAAAGGCTTAATCACGGGCATTGAGCTGATTGCAATGCATGGAGATTAACCGAAGATAACATCTTTAGCCTTGTTTACGCTTGACCGTACCTTCATGCCTGCTCTTGCAAGCAAGTTACTTGGATTATGACTCAATATATCAGGATTGAATCCACGCTTGATTCCTTCTTCAAATGGATAGCCGAACTCGTCTAGTAGGTAGGCCAATGGAGCCTTGTAGGCCTTGTTCTTTAGTGCTGGAGTAAGCCAAAGAAACTCTTGAACTACTTTCTTGTCCAGGAAAGGATAGCGACCTTCTAGGCCATGCCGTCCAAGAATAAATTCATCTTTAAAGAGGTAACTACGTTGCGTATCTCCGTAAAACTTTTTCCATGGAAAAAAACCATTTAGATCTTCAGGGAAGCATCCACCAAACTCGGAATGGTGATATATCTTAATTCCATTTAACCCATAGTCAGAAAGTATCTCATCAGAGCCCGAGCCCGATAAGATAACAAAACTCTTATGTCTGCGTGCCTTGATCGCTAGCAAGCTCCCGCCTACTGCGCCACCATCAACATGAAGGTCTGTTACGACTCCAGGAGCATCTTCATGCCAGTATTTGAAGTTCTCGACATTTTCCAGGATGTCCAATTCGATTATCTTGCGCTGCTTGGCACTTATTCCTTTATAATAAAATGATTTAGTACATGTCGATTTATTATTAGTTTTTTTTCTGTCCTCAAGGAGTTCCTCTGATTCTCCTGAAAGAATTGTGAATGTTGTGTAAGGAAGCTTCAGGTAATTAAGGGTTGCACATATCCCACCCGAATCATACCCAGATGACAGAAAGACTGACGGCTTGAAGTGTCCATGTGTGGCGCGCTTGTAGACTGCATCAAGAAAAGCCTGAAACCAGTCTTTATAGGTTTCTTTGTGCTGATTAAGATCAAACTTGGTAACCGGAAAGGTATGATTGATTGAGATAGAGGCTAAATTGAACTCTATCTGATAAGTTGAATTTGGCTTAGCCATTTGGACGTCTTCAAACCCAAGACTTGTTAGGCTTGACTTGCAAGTGGAGACACCGAAATCGCCACTTGCGTAATCCCTGCCAATATATAATGGCTTCGTTAAAAAAGGGTCGGTAATAACAAGAGATGAATTTGCTTGCTGGTCATAGATGAGTATAGCGAACTCGCCATCCAGTTTTTCGGCCATTTCGACCCCATTTTCCCGGAACAATGGAAGAATGCAGGCTGTGTCGCTCTTAGCGTCGGTCAGCTCTGAATAGTTATAGATTTCACCATTAAACAGGGCCAAAAGTCGAGTTTCATGCTCCTCGAGTATCGCGGGTTGGGTTAGGCTCCGACCTGAAATATCAAGAAGGTTGTGCACGAAAGTTAAGTGCCATCCATCTTGGGCCATTTCGCGCTGAACGCTTGTGTGGTCGGGACCTCGAAACTTTGAGTAAAAGTTTGCATGGGAAATCTGATCCGGTGTAATAAATTTATTTGTCCGAAGGAAGATGAAACTGCACATATGTTGACGATGAATGAGTAAGCTGAAAGCTGAAAGCTGAAAGCTGGGAGATTAGAAATTACTAGTTTAATCTAAACAGTCTTGCATAGGTGCGGTGACTTTCAGGAAAGATGTCGCCGGTTGGCGCCTATTCAAGCTGCCTGTAGAAATAGTAACTCCTCCTGCGCAGATATGGGATCGGCTGGTTCATTGATCCAGACAACGCTCGGTTGTCGCCAGAAGCGAACCGATCGTGACCAACGTCGGGGATGGCGCTGGCGGGCCTGCTCGTAGACCTGCGTGCGCTGGTCGCAAATGGATGGAGCCTGGCCGCTGTGCCGCAACTGCGGGGTCGCGAATTTGATCGCACTGTAGCGATGCTGATGCACGTACAGTCGACGAGTGCAGCCGCCCATTGGCAGGCCTCATCCTTGCCGGCAAAGGGCCGACTGGGGTACTCCGGCCGGTATTTGCCGGTATTTGGCAGTGCAGAACAGCGCCACGGAGTAGGGGTTGTCGTTCGACACCCGCGGGCGCGATAAGAAGCGCAGCTCCCCGATCTCCTCCAGCCGCACCTCCAGCGTGGCGGGACGCATGGCGCTGCCGTTATCGGCGTGCAGGAGCAGCTGGCGCTGGCGTTGCTTGCTGATCCGCTCCCGGCCAGTAGGCGCTGAGCTCGGTGGCCTTCAGCCCAGCACTCTCCAGTACCACCGTGAACTTGTCGGCAGCGCTCCAGCCCTCGGGGCCCTTGTGGGATGCCGGCACTACCTCCCCCCCCCAGCCGCCAGGTCTTCCTCCATTTGTCAAGGGTGATCACATAGATGCCCAACTCCTCTGAAATCCGGGCCACGCTCTGCCGGTTCGGTGGACACATCCGCCTCCTGATATCAGCCCACTGCTTCGCAGAAGCCTTCGGCTAGACGGCCTCGCTGTAACGACGCATTGGTCTGCTCCATCAAGCCCCCGTGTGTGCGGTTGTGAGGGGTGTCATCTTTCCTGAACGCGGGGCAAACCAAAGCGCCAGGTACCCGTTGCTAAGACCGATATTCTTAGATACAAGATCATTTCTGACATCATAGAATCGCAACACATGCACGCGAGCAAGCTAGACTGCACACTAGTATTCGTTCACTATTGGGGGATCTTCGCGTGCCCCAGAACACAGTCCAGTACCAGGAATAGTTTTCCCTCCCAGATTTCATCCTTACTACTACGTCTACTCATGGCTGGAAGTGGTTGCGTACTGCAGACGCTTCGGCTGCTCAGATCTGCCCTGAGACGTGTTAGACCCAAAGCTTCAAATTCTCTACCCTTTGTGCTACTGATCTTAATATTTGCATTTTGCTCATTGTCCGAGGAGGCTTGCTCCGGCCATGTTCATTGTAGCAGATGTGGATATGTAAATACGTCATCTTTGTGCAACTGATACAGTGACTTGCATACTCTCAGGGCTCGGGCTTCATCTGATCCTTGATTCAAACCGTGTTCATGGAAAACCATTGCTGACGGCTCATAGACTATCTTTCCCCCATGGTTGACAACACTCTGGGCCCATACCCGATCCTCAATCCCATTGATTGTCTCATCAAATGGCGTTGCTTCCCATGCTTTTTTTATTATCATTGAGAAAGCATTATGAAAAAAGGGATGGGTTTCATAGATAATTCTCTCTCGCCCGAAAACAGTCAGCAAATCGCGAGTGTCTATAGCATTAGAATTCACGGTTGGAAGCTGTCTTCCATATACGCCTACAGGATTAAATAGTTGGAAGACAGCAAGCAGGCTTTCAGCCGAATCATAAGTTGCCAAGGGGCAATGGGCGGATAGCAGCATGACTAACGGAGTATCTCCGGCCTTAATTCCGATATTTAGTGCTTTGCTATAATTAAAAATGACTCCAGATGGATATTCAATGATTAGGCAGCCATATTGTTTGGCAATGACTGTAGAATTGTCGGTACTATTATTATTGACAAGTATTACACTGGTCGGAGGCATCGTTTGCCTCTTCAATGACTCTAGTGTATCTGCAAGGGAATGCTCTTCATTCCTGCACCGAATGACGACAGAGTAGTTACGCATCTCTTAGAAGTCTAGTGACTATCTCAGTCACTTTAACAGATGCTAGTGCTGATGAGAATGTACATAGTCGCTCATCAATCTTTGCTAACATTCGGCCTTGCTTTGTCGCTAGCACATGTTGGAAGAAAGCTAGGTACGCATCAATCCCATATCCGCTATAGCGGGTGATACCGTTGAGAAAATAGCGTTGAGAAAAGTAGGGGTTTATTAACCTTAAGCCATGATTGTTGATAATGCGAAATCCTCTGTCTGCTTGCTCTGAGTTAATTCTCTCAGTAGCTGTGAGCACCTCAATCTTCTGCCGTGATGAGCAAACACTGTCATGAGATTCAGCCCACGAGGTTAGATGCACTGATAAAAAGTCCGAATCCACACCACGCCATTTGATAATCACGTCAACATTGTCAGCTACTGCAACTCCATCATTTAATAAGGTCTCGCCACTGGAATATGCATTAACATCAACAGGCTGCGCGCCTGTCATCCAATGAATTAAATCTACATAGTGAACGCCGAGGTATTGGAACACATTGCTGTTGTTTGCCCACTTTGGGAAGTAATCTAGTACAACCTTTCTGTCCTGAGAGTAATCCACGAAAATGCGACTTATGGATTGTGAGACGAGTCTGTTTTTCAGTAAAATATTAGCATTGTCAAAGCGTTTGTGAAATTCAACGCATCCGACTAGATTGCGTCGTTCAAATTGATCAACTAATAACTCTGCTTGTGCAAGTGTCTCCACAAAAGGCTTTACTGTTATTGTGTGTAGATTAAGGGACGCGCAGAGATGAAGAAACTGGTAATGCAAATGATCTGGCAACGATATGATTGCCGTATCAATACTGTATTGCTGAATGAAGTCATTGTTGATGGGGGTCCCAGGTGGAATTGCGGAGGCAATGTCGTTGCCACATTGTGAATTTATCTTAGCTGCTGTAAAGCAGGCACCATTCGACGATGTTTTTATATAAACTCTGTCTAATAAGCCTATGATGTTGGCCTCAAGAATTGCTGCTCCAACATTGCCCAAAGGAGTATCCAATGAGCGTGAGCCGGTAACATATACTCCTGAGCCAAAAAGTATGCAATTCATTCTTCTTCTGTTAATGTGTATAAACGCTTAATGACTTCATAGTCGTTTGGTTTCTTCAACAGCTGGTTGGACCACCAAGAAGTTTCCAAGAAGCATGTATCCTTGTCAAATAGTATACCAGCACTCAACGCTTTAATACAGTCACGATGCCAGCCCATTAATGCATAATTAAACTCGTGGGCAGGCGTTAACTCTTGAGTGCGTTGAAACCCACCAGAAAAGCTAAAGTTTAGAGGCTGATCCTTATAGCTAAGGTGGCCTCTTGTCAGTCGTGTACTGACAAATGATCTTGGCTCGCGACGTCTACATAGATCAACAGCAGCCCGGATGTCATCCAATGTTGTTAGTGGTGAGGCTGTATTAATCCAAATAAGATATTGAAAGTCAGGGGCTAGATTGTTTAATGCATCAAGAACAACAGCATCACTCGAAGCAGATGAGCTTGCTAGATGAGGCTGCCTTAGGTGGAAACCTATCTCGTGCTGTTCGCTGACTGATCTGAGTTCAGAATCTTCTGTGTTTAAAAATATGTAATCAAACAGACCAGTTTTCTTAGTCTTCAAAATTGTATGTTCAAATATTCTTTCAGAACCTAATGTTAGATAATTCTTAATTGGCAGCCGTTCACTCCCCTTGCGAACTGGAATCATTGCTGCGTACTTCATCAATTCATGCCCCCTTGAAGCCATGGAACAAAATCCGAATGGATAATCATGTCTTGCTTTGGAATGTTTATCGATTCTACTATAACCTCAAGAAGCCTTGAGACAGCTTTTACGAGTGAGTAATTAGCCATCAATTCCTCCGCGTCTACGTCAATAAAGCCGGGATGTTTTTTGCTCATAAGAGTGTTACTACCGATCTTAACTGTTGGCAAAAAACTATTCTTGTAGTTTGAGCCTCTGCCGGTTGTAAAGATCAAACAGGTTGCACCGGAAGAGATTTGGCCCGAGATTGAACATGGATCATATCCTGGTGAATCCATAAATGTCATTCCTGTGATTGCTCTGGGGATCTCAGCAAAGCGAAGTACTTGATCGAGTCGATTAAACCCAAACTTCTGAATTGCTCCAATAGACTTTTCGAGGTTCGTTGAAATTCCGCCCTTAAAATTCCCTGGTGCTGGATTGTTTGTCCCGATCTTACGCATATCCCACTCTCTGAATATATTAGCAAATTTCTCCTTGTCTTCCACGTGCTTGCATAGTTGAATTAAGCATTCCTCGAAACCTCGCACTTCGGGTGTTTCCGATAAGATCACAGCAGCTCCTAGCTTGAGCAAGCTTGACGTTGCGTAGCCCAATAGTGGATTAGCGGTGATCCCTGAAAACGAATCAGAACCGCCGCATTGGAGTGCAAAACAGATGTCTCCTAGCGATCGGTTCTCAGGTCTTATCTCAACCACATTTCTTAGCTCTGTACGGATTGTATCCGACACAACTCGGATCAGTTCAGGCTCGCCAAGCTCTTGGACACTATAATAATGAACATCAGAGGGGTAGTCGGTTGAGCAAAATTGATTGTCTTCGCAACCGAGTCCAATTATGGCAACGTGAAATGTGTTTGGATTGATAGTATATCCGTAAATTGTCCTCTGGAGGCAGCGATGATCTTCACTTCCAACAACAAGGCCGCACCCCGTATTGTGGGTGATTGGGATTACTCTTGTATACAAATCATTTTTGTCTTCAAATTCTCGAGCAATCTCTAGGACCGTGCGATTGACGCATGATACTGTCGAAATAATCAGAATATTCTTCCTGGTGGCATACCGACCAACCCTTGGGTTCCTGAATAAGCTGACTGAGTCGTTTATAGGTAGGTCAAGGCTAAAATTAGTGGTTATTTTGTTTGATCTAATTGATCCGGTCTCGATGTTATGTGTATGAATCAGTTCCGACTGTTCGACATCACTCGTTAAACATCCAATCTCGTTGCCGAGCTTGATGATAGGAGTCCCTTTCTTAAGTCTTTTTGCTGCGTACTTGAAGCCTCTTTGGTAGGGCTCGAGATCTGAAAAAGAGACTAATACATTGTCGGCTGGATGAAGCCTAATTAGTTTCGCTTCCATGGGCGTTGTTGTTGGTTGGAAAGCTTGCATGGACTCTTTAGCGGGTTGCTTGCCTAGATGTTTATATTTTTGTTAATTAGGGATTTCGGATTGCTTGATCACTCACCTCCCCCCTAAGGTAAATCCCACTCCAGTCGGTTCGAGTGGATTCGCAGGATCATCAGGCTGGCATTTCGCTTCGTGCCGATGCTCCAGAATTGATTTGCTGCTGCCAAAGCTTTCTGTAAAGACCATCTTGATCAAGTAAGTTTGCATGGGTCCCTCGCTCCACAACTAGACCCTGATCCAGAACAAGAATCTGGTCAGCAGCCGCAATTGTGCTCAGCCGGTGGGCGATCACCAGCACCGTGTGGTTGCGCTCGAAGCGCTCAATCGCCTCCTGCACCAGCCTCTCGCTCTGGGAATCCAACGCACTGGTGGCCTCATCGAGGATCAGCAGCTCTGGATCGCGCAGGATTGCGCGCGCGAGGCTCAAGCGCTGCCGCTGGCCGCCACTGAGCCGATAGCCCCGCTCGCCCACCAGGGTGTCGTAGCCCTTCGGCAGGCTCTCGATGAAACCTGCCGCCTGAGCTGCCTGGCAGGCGGCTTTCATTTGGCTCAGCGTGGCCCCCGGGGTGCCAAAGGTGATGTTTGCGGCGATGGTGGCGTTGAACAGGAACGTGTCCTGGCTCACCACCCCAAGCCGATGTTGCCAGCTGGCCAGTTCCAGCTGCTCCAGTGGTGTGTTATCGACCCAGATCTGGCCTGCGGTGGAGGCGTAGAGGCCCGTGAGCAGGTCGGCAATGGAGCTCTTACCGGCGCCGCTCGGGCCCACAATCGCCAGCATCTGGCCTCTGGGCAGGGTGAAGGAGATGTCATTCAAGGCTGGAGGCAGTTCGGGGGCGTACTGCAGGCCCACACGCTCAAAGCGGATCTCGCGCTCCAAGGCATGGAAGGGGGTACCGCCGCGGCGGCGGAACTGTTTTTCCTCGGGCGAAAGGATTTTATTGAGCCGCCCCATCTGGGCGCTGTTGGAAGCCAGGGAGGTGAAGGTGCCGGCAATGCCATTGATGCGGTCGTTCAGGCGCTGCAGGGTCAGTCCAAAGGTCACCAGGCTGGGCAGCACGCCGGTGCTGCGCCCACCCAAGACCATTATGCTAACGAAGGCAACTCCTGCGATGGCCAGGATCGGAAGAAAGCCTGAGATTGGGCCTACCAGCGAGCTGCGACGGCTCTGGTCCCTGCTGGCCCGCTCCAGTTCACCCATCTGCCTGCGCAGGTTGGCATCGGCTGCATCCAGCTGGCCACTGCTGTGCAGCAGGCGCAGGGCCTGAAAATCTTCCGTGACCCGCTGGCTGATTCCTACATCAATTAGGGCGAGTTGGCGTGAACCAGCAGCGATGCGCGGTAGAATCTTGCGTTGTAGGAAGATAACCAAACCTCCCATCGCTGCTACTACCAGCACCAACCAGGGGGAGATGACCACCAGCACCAGGGTGTAGGTGAGCATCATCAGCAGCCCCACCAGCAGGCTGCTGTATGCCTCGATCTGGTTTCGTACAGCCACCGGACCGCTGCCGGCGTAGTTGGTCAGGTTGCCCACCTTGTAGCGGCTGGCGCAGGGAAAGCTGAAACTCAGCACCTGGCTGTGGATGCGCGCCTTCACCAATGCCGTGCAGCGGGCTGCGAAGTAGCCCACACTCACGCTGCTGGCAAATTGCGCCAGGCTCTGTAGTGCCTGCAGCAGCACTGCCACGGCCAGCAGCAGCACGAAGGCACCACTGGCCGGCAGGGCCGACAGCATCGCGACCGCCCCAGGCAGCCGGCTGAGAATCGGGTTGCCGGCCCAGTTGAACGGTTGCGCTACCGGGGCCGAGAGCGCCTGAACAGCCAGAAATACCACCGCCAAGGTGGCCCCATCGCTGAATGCCTGCAGCAGGCTGCTGCCCGCATTCACCGCAAGGAGCCGCCACTGTTGGCGTGCTGTATGGCGAATCAGCTGGGCCGCGGGCTCCTGGCTTCGCAGGGGCGCCAGGAGCTTTTGCAAGGGTGGCGCCAGGTGGTGGATGGGGAAGTGGGGCAAGGGTATGGGGGCTGCAAGTGGTGCGGGGGCTGGGGGCTCAGTGGGGAGTCCCCCCGGCGCGCATAAGGCTTTGGCGGCCAGCCAGGTGGTCAAGCACTGGAAGTCGAGCAGGGCGTCGGCCAGGGCTTCCAGCAGCTCCAACGACAGGGTCTTGGATCTGGGGGTGGTGGTGGTGGCGTCGCTGAGGGGCCCGCAGCGGCGCTTGAGCAGGCGGAAGCTGACAGATACCGGCTCTCCCTGGCGACTTTCTGGGCCCCTCAAGCAGATACTCCTGAAGACACTCCTGAGCGGTGCGGGTATGGCGCACGACCGCGTGGGGGAAGCTCTGAACGCAGGGGCCGTCCATAGGGCCAGTAGCCCTTCCCGCCGCACCAGGGGGAGCAGATCGGGCCCTGGACGCCCTTCGGGCACACAGCACCAGCCCGGCAAAACACGCGCCTTGGACGAGAGGAAAATCACCTGGGCAGGCATCCCGAGCAAGACGATCGTGGCGCCCGTATTCGGCCAGATCAAGGGAGACAGGAGCCTGGATCGCTTCCGGTTGCGAGGGTTGGCGGAACGCCACTGTTGCGATTGGAGATTTCAGAATCCCCGGGTTTCACAGGTTTCAACCGCTGCCGCCGGGCCTCGGCGCAACGTGCGCCACGCTCCTAGCGCCATACGAAAGAGCTTTGCTGGAGCGCCAAACCCTTTGCAGAACTGAGCTGCATAGCCATCTTCCAGTTCATTCCATGGGATCAGCTCGGCCAGCTTGATCCAGCGGTTGTCGGGCGGTTCGTAGATGTGATCACGAGACTCGATGATCACACCATCACGGTCGAGAAACAAAGCCGGAGTAGGCCGGGAGTAGCGCTGAGCAAGCAGGCAGCATCATTTGATTGGGGGCGGCACCGATTTAGCGTTCACGGCTCCCAATAGTGGCGATTTTCGGCGCGGCCGGCCTCCCGACGGCTGAATTCACTCACGCTTGGGTTGGAGTGAAGTGGATCCACATGAGCCACCCGCTGCCAGAGATCCCGAGGCGCCCAGCGCACGGTGTGCTCGACGCGA